>RCUH01000270.1_pt1 | contig 62408 bp, 49 predicted proteins | sample 2166191 | NCBI WGS metagenome assembly RCUH01 (sample SAMN09932848, study PRJNA488358) | compost metagenome | feature: garden; material: soil; isolation source: compost soil in an enriched community after 214 h of incubation | place: Germany: Experimental Botanical Garden Goettingen | collected... | reverse complement strand
TCCAGGATTCGATTCACATCTACAACCTCGCTAAATGCGTGACTGACGGGAGCCGTAGGTACCTGAGGAACCTGTGGTGGCTGTGAAGGAACCGGAGTTGTCTGGGTTGGAGGGGTATATCCGCTACCTCCGCCGGTATTCGGGTTGGCTGCCGCAGTGATCGTCAGATTAATGTTCACCGATTGTCCCCCGAAGTTAGCCTGCAGGATCGTGCTTCCCGCTGCTGTACCGCTGATTAATCCATTTACTACGCTGGCTATAGCTGGTGATTTCACAGTCCAGGTTACCTGGGGAGTTATATTCACTTGAACCTGATTCGAATACGTTGCCGTAATCACCGTCTTGGCCGATTGGCCTGCCTGGATCGATATCGTATCCGGACTGGCACTAAGCTTCACGACCGTTGGGGCCGCCACGCTCACCATTCGTTCTGCTCCTGCGCTGTCTGACTGGCCATCGTTCACAGAGAAGCGGATTGTCCGGCTTGCAGTAGTTGGAGTGAGGCTGTTATTAGCATAGGTTACCGAACGTAGCGCAGACTGCCACTGGGCAAGGGTTGCCGCTGCTCCCTGAGAAGTAAGCGTTAGAACTCCGTTAGCTGCATCGTAATTTGCCGCTATATTTCCCATCTCTGCGGGTTTGTTGACGAAAGACAAGCTATCTTCCGAACCATGAAAGTTACCGGATATTGCTACTTTGGCGCTGGCAAGAGTCGTAGTGTCCAGGTCCGACACCTTGACTCCCGGATCAACGATAACCGGGAAAGATTCACCCGATGTTGTTCCTCCGCTGGTAGTAACCTTAGGAGTCTGATTCGTCGCTTTGACGTTGACCGTCCGGGTCGCTGTATTGCTGTTGGAATTGCCGTCGTGCACTATAAAAGTGATGGTCCTGTCCACTGTATTAGGAGTAACTACCGTGTTCGTATATGTTACCGATCGCAGAGCAGCTTGCCACTCCGTCACGCTAGCAGTGGAATCTCCTGAATAGAGACTTAGGACTCCCGTATCTGCGTCATAGAAAGACGAAATATTCCCCATCGTGGCTGGGTTATTATAGAAGGCTAGAACGTCCTCTCCAGCTTTAAAATTACCGGTTATAGCCACAGTTCCTGCAGACAGGGTGGTATTATCAAGATCTGTAACTGTAATATCTGGATCAATACTGACCGGAGTGGAAGCCTTGTTGTCTCCGGCCACAAAACGGGATGTTCCACTGCTGACAGTCAGAACCGGAGATCGATTCCCTTGTGTAACAAGGATCATTTTAGTCCCGGTATTGCTGACTTTCATACCATCATTTACGGTAAAGCTAACAACCCGGCTTGGTGTGCTTGGTGTGCTTGGTGTAATGGCCGTATTATCATAGGTTATTGATCTTAAGGCAGCCTGCCACTGAGCTACAGTGGCTGTTTGACTCATCGAAATAAGCGTTAGCACTCCCGTAGCGGAATTATAAGAGCCCTTAATATCTCCAAAGTTAGACTCGTTTTCCGTGAAAGTCAGTCTGTCCTCAGAACTATAGAAATTCGCGAATATAGTGATCCTTGCACTTGAGAGGTGGTCACTGTCCAGATCTGAGATTGTAAGACCGGAATCAATAATAACCGGGCCTGATGAGAAAGTTACGCTTCCACCGCTGGTAGTTAGAACAGGGCTCTGGTTGGTTGCAGTTACATTCAGCGTCCGGGTCGCGACCTCGCTAACAGAGACACCATCACTAACCGTTATGCTTAGCGTTCGGGTTGCTGTGTTCGGAGGGGGCTTCATCGCCGTATTGGTATAGGTCACCGCCCTTAAGGCAGCTTGCCACTGAGCCACCGTGGCCGCAGCCCCTGAAGATGTCAGAGTCATTACCCCTGTTGCTGAATTATAACTGGCAATAATATTACCCATAGTTGACCCGTCATTAATAAATGACAGCACATCTTCATTTAGATGGGCGTTACCTGTGATCGCAACCGTAGCGCTGGATAAGGTAGCACTATCCGGATCCGAGACCTGAATAGCAGGGTCAATCTTGACCGGAGTGGGAGATGTATTATCGGCCTGAACAAATTCAGCAGACCCTTCACTCGCAGTTACAATGGGTATACTACCTGCTGCATAAATGGATTGGGGATAACTCATTGTTACAACTAGGAACACGAGCAGTACCTTCCAGGCTAGAAAAATCTTTTTATAATATTCTTTTCCCATAACACACTCCTTAATAAGAAATTGATATTGCTTAAGGCAAATCTTTAGGGTAGATTCCCTTTCCCTCAGACATCCACTTTGTAATTCAGCTGGAGCTCGTCCCCAGGTAGTCCCCGGATCCCCCAATTATGCTTGGGCGTCTCAAAAATCGTAATCTCAACATCGTTAGGCTCGATGTGCAGCTCACTCGATATCCGCTCAAACAGCAGCGAGATCAGCTTCTTCTTGGATTCTACCGTTCTGCCTTCAAATATACTGATCTCTATAATCGTATACTTGTCCGACCGATCCTCAGAGAATAGGAAATCCTCCTGCTCAAGTTGAATGAACCGGTGAAATCTCTTTCCGGCTGGATATTGAAATGCGTCAACCACACAGCCATGAATAATAGAGGAAAGCTCCGCTTGTATGGGTTTAAGATGTTCCTTGATTCCGTAGACTTTGATCTGTGCCATGATTAGCCTCCCTTTTTCATAAAATAGAATATGTATCCTAAATGTTCAGCCGGCCTCTTAAAGAGGTGATATGAGCGGTATGGTGCTTGCCATGCCAGGCATAGACGCCCAGCGTATAGTCCAGCCGGCTTGACTTCTTCGATTCAGGATGGTAGAACTCCCGCTTATAATCGGATTCACTCATTGAGTTCAGAACGATCACCCATCTCTTGTGAAGAGCCTCGAGCAGGCTCAGCGAAAGTTCAATATCTCCAGTTAGGGAGTCTTGCAGATTAGCCCAGCGATCCTCGTAATAAGGCTTGATCGCCGGATTCTCTTCAGTAAGCGCCAGCTTGAACCGGATATAGCTGTTCATATGGCTGTCCGCTACATGATGGACCACCTGTCTGATCGTCCATCCTCCATCGCGATACGGGAGATCCAGCTGATCTTCACTTAGCCCCTGAGCCGCTTCCCTGAGCTTTGCCGGAAGCTCTTCGATGTCCCGAATCCAGCTTGCTCTCTGTGCTTGTGAAACTTCTCCCTCGAATGCAAATTTTCCAATTGGGTATCTCATGTCCATTATAAACACCCTTTCCTAATGCATATTAAATACGTAATGCCTAGATTTGACATCTCCACAACAGTGTACCAGACCACTGCCCGCCTGGAAATAATAAGAAATGAGTGGCTATTGAGCTTTACTGCACCTCTACCTCTGCTCCGCCCGGCCGGGCTGCACCTGCGCGGCAGCCATCCGCTTTGCCCTGTATTCTTGAGGCGTAACTCCCTCGAGCTCTTTGAATACCCGGGTGAACTGCTTCGTATTCTCGAACCCCACGGCTTGGCTAATGTCAGCCAGCTTCAGCGAGGGATCGCTCATTTTGTCCTTGGCGTGCCTGATTCTAACCCTTTTCAGGTAATTGACGAAGCTCTCGCCAGCCGCAGTTTTAAAGGACTCGCTAAAGTAAGAATAATTCAAGGAGACGTGGTTGCTCACCATAGCCATGTTCAGCATCCGATGGTAGTTGGCTTCAATGTAGGCAAAGGCCTCCCTCATGTCGGTATGACCCGTATGAACCGAGCAGATCTGCTTCACATAGTCACTCAGGCTTACCAGTAGATGCTCAAGCGTCCGGTAATACGCGGGAAAATGGCGGAAGTTATCCAGGCTGACCACCTTTCGGTACATGCCAAGCACCTCCATTGAGGCTTCACCATAGGTCCGGAACACTTCATCAAGGACTTGTTCGTTAATCTCCCTGCTCACCCTCTCCAGGTAAGAGATGCTGATCCAAGGCAGCTGATCTACCCGAAATATCAACTGGAGAAGGCCTTTCATCTCCTGCTCCCGGTCACCGCCCAGCATATTGCCCAGCTTGCGAATATCGGCGTGAGGGACAGGTTCAGACTGCGCTTCGAGCTCTGTAACCGACTCATATTCTACACAGTTCTCATTAGGCCGGGTGAAAATATACCTTTGAGCAATCAGAGCCTGCTCATAGCAGGTATGAATATCCGTGAGTATCGCCCCTTCATCGCTAATCCCCATCAGGAATCCGTCAAGCGCCTTGGTCTCTGCCTGCCTGGCCGCACACCGAAAGGCATCGGCGCAAGCCGTGATCCAGACCAGCCTGCCCTCTGCATCCATTACTTTCGCATCAGACAGCATTTCATGGGAAGGGAGCAATTGATCCGCCAGAAGATTCAGCTCCTCCCTGTTCATCCAGCCTCCGTCCTCATGCCGGTAAGTAAGGACAACCACGCGAAAAGGAAGCGCGAAATGCTGGAAGCCAATCTGCTGCTGAATGGCTTCCATTTCATACGGGGGGATGTCCCTGCCCCCGATCAGCTGCTGCAGACGGCTTACCCGAAGCTCCCGCCGGAAGTCATCCGTCTCGGCCAGCTGCTGTTTCATCTCCCCCCGGCTCTTGGTATCCGCCTCAATCCGCTCAAGTACCGCGAACAGTTCCTCCCGGCGGATGGGCTTCAGCAGGTACTCCTTCACCTGGTAGCGTATCGCGGTCTTGGCATATTCGAACTCATCATAACCGCTCAGAATAACCAGAGCTGGTCTCTCCCCATGTTCATCCTTATCCATCATCTCGATCATCCGCAGTCCATCCATGACCGGCATCCGAATATCCGTCAGGATAATATCGGCAGGCCGCTCCCTGTGCAGCTTCATGGCTTCTTCTCCATGGCTTGCAGCCCGTATGTCATAAGCTCCGGGATACTCCCGCTCGATCATAACTCTGAGCCCCTGCCGGATATTCTTCTCATCATCTACGATCAATAAATTCCGCATGATGACCGTCTCCCCCTGTCAACAGCAATTTAGGTATCCGCATGAATACGGCTGTATACTTGCCTTCTTCACTTGAGATATGAAGCCCATATTCAGGACCGTAGTACAATCCAATCCGCTGGTGAACATTGAATAGGCCAATCCCGCCCACTCTCGGCCCCTCTTTCGCCAAAGGAATGGCGGAGTATGAGGTGAAGCCGGGACCCTCGTGATTCACCTTAGCCAAGGATTGATTCAGCCCGGCCAGTCTGCCCGCCGGTATCCCCTCCCCATTGTCGGTAATAGAGACCAGCACAGTCCCCGGCCCTTCTTCAGAGGCGCGAATAAGGATTTCACGTTCTTCCTGCTCCTCTGTCTCCTTCCAGGCATGCTTGACCGCATTCTCGATAATGGGCTGCAGCGACACCTTCAGCACTTCAAGCTCCAGAAATTCCGCAGGAATTTCAAGCTTCAGCTGAATCGGCTGTTCGAACCGAATGTTCATTACTTCAACGTAATTCTCAATATGCCTGATCTCATCACGGAGCTTCACATATTCTCCCGACCATTTGAAGTTGTACCGCATCATGCCCCCAAGCGAGGTTAACGCATCCGAGATTGTGCGCTGATCCTCCATTTCAGCCAGCATCTTGATATTTTCCAGGGTATTGTAGAGGAAATGGGAGTCGATCTGATTATGCAGAGTCCGCAGCTCCGCTTCCTTCGTAAGCGCCTGCTTGCGCACGGACTGGGCAATCAGCTCATTGATCGTCTTCATCAGCTTATTGAAATGATGCGCAAGCTCCCCGACCTCGCCGCCGCCGCGGATATCAATTCCCGTACTCATCTCCCCTTTACGTACTTTCTTCATGGTCTCCGTCAGTCTTCTCAGGTTCTTCAGAATGAACGCATTCAGAATGTAGGCAATCAGCGTGACCAGAATTAGGAATCCGATATTCGCTCCAATAATCTTGTTGCGTGTGCTGGAGATGTCCTTTAGGACCCCCTCAAGCGAGACCACATTTACCAGATAACCGTTAACCTGGTCCAGCTTCTTGTAAGTCAGCAGATAAGATTTCCCGTTCTCCTTGTACTCACTGTTCCACTCACCCTGATTGCGCAGACGGCGAAAGCGGTCCCGAACAGCTTCGGACAGCCTTGGACTTCGGCTTCCCATCACATTGTTCTTACTGTGGAACAGCTCAAAGTTGTCATCAATCAAGTACATTTGGGACTCATTGTCCTGCTTCGCGGAGAAGGTCTTTGAGGTGAAGTGGGTAAGGAGCATATCGATCTGAATCAGGCCGGCATGATGCCCTGCCGGAATATTGATCTCTCTCAGCAGCGAGACCTTAGGCACACTTTCAGGCTCTTGGGCAGTGAACCGCTGCATAATATCGGGATCATTATGCTGAAATACCCACATCTCCTGGTCCCCGAGCAGCTTGGCCTTAGGGAACCAGGGCTCCCTCTTCACCCGCGCTTCCCTGAAAATAATCGGCCAAATCTCGTACACCTGCCTGCTGCTGGAGAATAATCTTAAGTGCTCAATGTTGGGATTGTTCACCTGCAGCCTTGTCAAATTGGCAAAAGCATTCGCATTAAAATCGATAAGCTCTTCCGTATTCGGATCACGTTCGCTGGTCAAATAATTGATGACATCTCTATCCGAGATGGCCAGCTGAGCCGCCCTTTCCATCACTTCCACCTGATTGGAGATATGAAGCTGCTCCATTTCCAGCAGGTTCTCACTCTTCTTCACCGTATCATCAATATAAGTCTGGTTAATCTCCCGGAACGAATAGACAGATACAATCAAGCCGGGTATCAGGACAATGAGGATCGAGGCGACAATCAGCCGGCTCTGCAGCGATCTTCGATCCCACCAATATTTGATTGTATGCAGCAATCTCAAAGGTCTCGCTATCATGCCGGCATGCTCCGTTTCCCTTGTAAATAACCCAAAAACCCGCAGAAAATGCGGGCATTTCGGAGAGATCTCTATTTGATAAATGCTTGTAATTTCTTCATATTCTCTTGGTACTTGGCCTGCTTGTAGGCCTGAACCTTATCCATGCCATCTTCGGCTCGCTTGGTCATATAGTCAGCCCAGATTTGATCGAACTCCGCATCGGAGCTGGCCATAAGCAGCTTAGGCAGGGTTTTGCCCCGCAGCAGCCCAATTTTGTTATTAATAATTCCTTCGGGTGAATTCCCGAGCGGGTCCAGAAGCTCGAACTGCGAAGCACTGACGGTCTTCCCCTTCGTCCAGTCCTCCAGCTGCTTGAACGGTTCAACCTGTACCGGGTTCCACTGGGTAGTAATGTTGGTATTCATCAGCATCCAGAAGGTAAAAGAGGCTCCATATTTTTTATCAAAAGAAGAGCGGTCTTTGTTAAGTAGATCCAGCACTTCGGGCTTGAATTGATCTTTGCCGTCAATTGTATCATAGGTCACACCCTTCTCCCCGAGGAAAAGGTCCTTGTTCCCTTCTTCACTGTTCAGGTAGCTGAGGAACCGGATAGCACGGGCTTTATCCTTCACATCCTTGGAGATCAGAGTGACCGTCCAGCCGGAAATGCCAGGGCCATCCAGCTGCGGCTGGTCCATATTCGCATTCGCAGGACCATCAATGGCGATGTAGGCCGCATTCGGATTGGATGCGTACAGCGTATTCAGCTGGGCAGCGAAATCTGTACGTTGATATAACATGGCAAAGTAGCGGCCTTGTGCGATTTTCTCTTCCATTTGCGGACGTTTGTCTATGAATATATCCTTGGAGAGCAGGCCCAGCTCATTCGCTTTGCGGAAGGTTTTGAGCCACTTAATATACTCTGGATCGGTCTCCCGGTCATACAGCTTGCCGTCCTTCCCCTTCGGGATCGCGAGGAAATTCTGCAGATAAGCCTCGAGCGAGTAATTTCCTTTATCGGTGAATTCATGCAGCCCAAGCGGAATCAGGGGCTGGCCGTTCACATCCGGGAACTTCTCCTTGGCCGCCTGAAGTCCCTTCAGGAACCCCTCCGGTGTACGCATATCCGGCTTACCTATAGCTTCGTACATATCCTTCCGTACAACAAATACCTGGTTACCGATATAGGTCTGACCGTACTTCTTATAATCTTCAGGAGAGGAGGAGGCATTCGGATAGCCGTACACATTCCCGTCTTTATTCGTATACCAGGCCAGCTTCGCAGGATCAGAGACCTTGAAGAAGTACGGATCATATTCCTTGGCCAGTTCATTCAGCGGCAGAACGAGCTTCCCGTCGATCATTCGCTGGAAGGCATCCTCATAGTTACCCAGCGTGATGAAATCCGGAAGCTTCCCGGAAGCAATCATGGTATTCAGCTTCTCATTCTCGTTACCGGCTGGAACAATGAGGTTCAAGCTAACGCCTGTCTTCTTGGTGATATATTGCGAGGTCGGATCGACGCCCCATTTATTCGGGAACCAGGCGAAATTGAGATACCAATCGAACGTAATCGGAGATGTGTCGGCTTTCCAGCCTGGATCATTCTCCGTCAATTTGACGGCTGGCTTGCTGCTGTCCGTCTTCTTAGCGGCCTTCTCCCCATCCCCGGAGGAGGAACAGGCGGCTGCCGAGAACATCATCACCACAGCCATAAGCAGGACCAGCATATTCTTAGGCGAACGCTTCTTACTCATATTTCTACCCCTTTTCTGCACTATAAAATGGTATTATATCGCAACCCTCACCGAACCGGTTAGGTCGGCCAGAGGAATTACCAAGCGGTGACTCCGGCTCATGAACAAGCCTTCATCCTTCCTCTCCCTAGCCTTTAATAGAACCGATCATCATGCCCTTGACGAAGTATTTCTGCAGGAACGGATAAACAAACACAATCGGCAGGGTCGTGACCACCATCGTAGCCAGCTTGATCGACTGGGAGGTGACTGTCTTCGTCAGTCCGCCTTGAACCGCGGCCATCATCTGATTGGAACTGGACTGCGCAACAACGCGGTACAGGTAAGTCTGGATCGGCTGGAGATCGGTATTAGTCACATAGATCATTCCTGTAAAATAATCGTTCCACTGATACACCCCATGGAACAGGGCAATCGTCGCGATCACCGGCATGGATACCGGCAGCACGACCCTGAGGAAGATCGACCAGTCATTCGCCCCATCGATTCGAGCCGCCTCTTCAAGTCCCTCCGGAATTTCCCTGAAGAACGTCATGAAGATAATCAGATCGAAGAAGCTGAACAGCGCAGGAATGATGTACACCAGGAAGTTATCCAGCAGATCAAGGTCCCTGATGAGGAGGAACGTAGGGATCAGTCCCCCGCTGAAGAACATGGTGAACGTTCCCAGAAGAATATAGAATCGGCCGCCGATCAGTCCCTTACGGGAGAAGGCATACGCCACCATGGCCGTGAAGAAGACGTGCGCCGCGGTACCGATCAGCGTCTTCGCCACCGTAATGCCCATTGCCAGCATGATCCCCGAGCTTGCAAATACAGCCTGGAAGTTCTGGATACTGAAGACCCTCGGCCACCAGTAAATGCCGCCGCGCATGGCATCCGTTCCGTTGTTCAATGAGTTCACCAGCACATACCAGATCGGGTACAGTGTAATGAAGCAGATCAGCAGCATTCCTATCGTATTGACCACATCGAAAAGAGCCTCGCCCTTCGTTCTGCGTTTAAGCGTAAGCATCCAACCCCGGCCTCCTTTTCTAAAACAGTGAAGTATTATTCATTTTCTTGGTTACCCGGTTCGCGACTAATAGCAGAATCAGCGCGATCACAGACTTGATCAGATTAATTGCCGTTGAATACGATTGGCGCCCGGATATGATCCCGGTCTGATATACATAGATATCAATGACGTTGCTGGCACTATCGTTCAGTGCATTGCGAAGTACCAGAATTTGATCAAAGTTGGAGTTCAGCACACTGCTCACCGCGAGAATGAACAAAATGCTGATCGTGGGCTTAATGGAGGGCAGCGTCACATACCACATTTTCTGAAACCGACCTGCTCCATCTATCGTCGCCGCCTCATACATTTCAGGAGAAATGCTGGAGATCGCCGCCAGGTAGATAATTGCAGACCAGCCAAGCTCTTTCCACAGATCCGAACTGATAATAATCGTCCAGAAATAGCTGGGTTCTGCCAAATAGGAGATCGGCTTGTCTATGAGGTGCAGAGCCATCAGGATATTGTTGATGACCCCGACATCCGCCAGCCAGGTTGCCAGAATCCCCCCGAGGACTACCCATGACAGGAAGTGAGGCAGGTAAGAGATCGTCTGAACGACTCTCTTGAACCGTACGGATCTGACCTCATTCAGGAACAAGGCGAATATAATCGGCAGCGGGAAGCCGATCAGGAGCTTGAAGAAGCTGATTCCCAGCGTGTTCTTAATCACACTCCCAAGACTCTCGTCTTCCAGGAATTCCCTAAAGTGTTCCAGACCCACCCAAGGCGCCTCCAGCATGCTCTGACCAATGATGTATTCCTTGAAGGCGATCATAATCCCGTACATGGGAATATAATTAAATATAAGCATCCAGGCTACCCCAAGCAGAGCCATAATTTGAAGATGTCTCTGGGTATATAGTCTTTGCAGCAAGCTCGGCCTCTGCACGGGCGAGAAATCACGCAGACGTTCGGCAGATGTTTCGGGGGTCATTTCGTTCTTCATATTCTCCTCCTCCAGATGCTCTGGTCTCTGTATCTGTAAGCCCTTTCATTCATGAAATCATTGTACTTCCACCTGTACGGGTGGCATAAGGTATCAAATTTCGTTTTGGGGTATTCATTTTTCGGGTAACTTAAGAGTAGATCGACTTTGAAGAAGAAGGGAGGGCTCCGTATGAAGATCATCATTACGCAGCAGGAAGCTATGGAGAAGGGCGTCTGGAAGGAAGTCGCCAGAATATTCGGGGTTGCCCAAGAGGACGAAGTCTGGCCTAACGAGACCTACATACTGACTGAGGAACAGGCGCGGCAGCTGGGATTCATCAGCTAAGTCTGCCAGAAGCAGAGTCTGGCAAGAAGCAGAAGTCTGCAAAGAACAAGAAAAAAAGCTCTCCACGAACGATTTGAAATCGTTATGGGGAGCTTTTTTAATTGCAGAGCTGAATGACCAAGATGAGGGTGTTCTGTTCCAGCTACAGCAAGCTCAGAAGGATCGTAAGGATGGAGTTTCCACATACAGTGACAGCGAAGAGGAGTTTGCACAATTACTGAAAATGGCCTCACGGGGGCTCACAAGGCTCCAATAAAGAATACATATAATCTGAACTTTATAACCTTGCGGGTCTGCCCCCATGATAGACTGAGGAGGATCAGATCAGCTGCTTCTTACCGAACACGGCAGGCTTAAAATATATCTTGAAATTGTGGGGGATTCATATGAATTCATTTCATGTTACACCGGCCAGTATGGCCGATGCCCAGGCGATTACCGATCTCATCATCGCTTGTGATATCGATGAGTACGGCGTGCCAGATATTGTACTCCAGGATACGCTGGATATTCTTCAGGGGCTTACGCTAGAGACGGATACCTGGGTAATCCGGGACGACGCTTCCGCGATCACCGGCTTCGCCTTCTGGGAGCAGCAGGCAGAAGGTAAGCTGATCTCCTACGGTTATGTTCATCCGGAGCATAAGGGGTGCGGAATAGGTGCAGAGCTGCTTCAACATCTTGAGCAGCGGAGTACAGCCGCCATGTCTTCCTCCGGAGGAAGCTCCCAGGGAGACTGGATTCTGTCGAACGTAATTCCGGCATTGAACGAACAGGCGAAAAAACTGCTGGAGGACCGTGGATACAAGTTCGTGCGTCTGTACAGCCGTATGAATATTGATCTTACGGAGGCGCCTCCTGTACCCGAGGCTGCGCAAGGAATCCTGGTTGCGCCATTTCAGCAGGATCAGGACGAAGCTCCCGTCTTCGAAGCCTACCGGGAGTCCTTCCAAGGCAGCCGGCTCTACACCGAGAAGACGATGGAAGCCTGGCTGGAGGAGCGAACTGGGGAGCACCACGACCGGAGTCTGTGGTTCACGGCTTATGAAGGAAGCGAGATTGCCGGGTTCCTGACCAGCAAAAACTTCGGCGATCACGTCTATGTCGATCTCCTGGGAGTAAAGCCCTCTTTTCGCAAAAGAGGAATTGGCCTTGCCCTGCTTGAGCACGTGTTCCAGGAGGCCTACCGCAAAGACATCACGAAGGTGATGCTGAGCGTGGATGCGACCAGTCTGACGAATGCGCACAAGCTGTACTCACGGGCTGGCATGGAGCCTTTATTCCAGATGGCCATGTACAGCAAGTCTCTGAAAGAACAGAACTAGGCAGATGGGCAGGTCCAGGTCTCATGCTATAACGGGAGCTTTTAAAATTATGGAGAAATCAGGCGCTCACCGCATACCCGGTACAGCCTCCAAAGCTGTATGTTCAATCAACCAGACCGGGGGTTCCCTCAAGCTGAAGTCTATGCCCATCTTCACGTCAAATAGGCTGTTCCTCTAGCCGACTAAACTAACCGGGGAACAGCCTGATTCATATTGATTAACCTGATGGAATGTCATTCGAGCTTCAGGGATTCCCAGAGGAACAGGTAATATAACAGAACCGGGATGGCGAGGCCGAGCAGAATTCCAATGCAAGGGAAGGGCATCAAGAACAAAGGTTTCTCCTTCTTTTCGACTTCAACTTCGACCTCATCTCCTACTCCTAACTCCTCTACCTCTATCTCCTATCTCCTATCTCCTATCTCTACTTCTGCTACTGCTCTTGCTTCTGCTACTGCTACTGCTACTGCTACTACTACTTCTACTTCTACTCCAACCTCTTCTCCTAATTCTAGCTCATCTTCCTCATTGGCTTGCCCTTCTGCTTCCTCTTTTTCTTCCTCACACTGATCCGTCAGTTTCTGTGCATCTCCGGTTATCCGCGGCTTGTTGGCCTTCCCTTAGCTTCCAGCCGATTCGCTGCCATTATGAGGCATACCTCTTAACCTCCCTATAGTCGCATTTACTATAGAGAACACGCCAACTCTTCTTATAGTTGACGGCTAATTTTAACAATTAATCCCATCTACTTTCGAAAGTGCGGACCGGTTTGTCTATCCGCTCAACCAAACGTGTTACAATAAATATATAGGTGTTAGACAGATCCACCGAGAGGAGTTCGTTATGGCTGAAAATATACTTAAACGTAACAATGTAAAGATAACAGGCAGCGGTACGACAAGTATGATATTCGCACATGGGTTCGGTTGTGATCAGAATATGTGGAGGTTCGTTGCTCCCGCATTTGAGGAAGACTATCAGACTGTATTATTTGATTATGTTGGCTCTGGGAAGTCAGATGCATCGGCTTATGACCCTATCCGGTATGGGGAGCTGACCGGTTACGCTCAGGATGTGCTCGAGATTTGTGAGACACTGGGCCTTAAAGACGCCGTATTTGTAGGCCACTCTGTCGGAGCCATGATTGGCATATTGGCCTCGATCCAGAAGCCAGAGTTCTTCAGCCAGTTGATCCTGATTGGTCCCTCACCCCGGTACATCAATGATCTTCCCGATTACATCGGGGGATTTGAGCGGAGCGACCTTGATGGATTATTTGAGTTGATGGACAAAAATTATATCGGCTGGGCTGGCTATCTTGCCCCTGCCATTATGGGGAATTTGGATCGTCCCCTTCTGGCTAACGAACTAGAGATGAGCTTCTGTGCGGTGAATCCGGTTATTGCACGCCAGTTCGCGGAAGTCACCTTCTATGGAGATAACCGGGAGGACCTTCCCAAGGTAACGACTCCCGCACTCATCCTGCAAAGTAATGAGGACATTATTGCCCCACTTGAAGTGGGTGCTTATGTATATCACCATATTCCGGTCAGTACGCTACAAATTATGGAGGCGACGGGTCACTGTCCGCATATGAGCCATCCTGAAGAGACGATCAGACTCATCAAAGAGTATTTGGCAAGCAATAGTAATGTGTCTACCTGCCCTTCTGGGCAAGGGGGGATCTAAAGCTGATGGATGAACGGTTAAACCATGCCCCTTGCGGTTATCTTTCCTTATCGGAAGACAATACGATCCTTACCGTCAACGAGACCCTTCTTCAACTACTTGGATTCGATCTGCAAGGGTTGCGTGATTGCCATATCGAATCCATCCTGACAAGGTCCAGCCGTATTCTCTTTCAGCTCTATTTCATGCCGCTTATCAAGCTAAATGGGAAGATCGAGGAAATGTTCTTGATCCTGCAATCTGCCAGCGGAGCTGAGGTCCCAGTCCTCCTGAATGCTGTTCGGCGGGAACAGGATGGAGTCCCTGTCCACGACTGCATTCTTATGGTCATGCGCCGCAGGATGGAATATGAAGAGCAGATCTATGTGGCGGAACAAGCTGCCAAGAAGGCTGGCGAGGAATTGAAGCGCCTCGAGGCAGCGCTGACGAAGAAGCAGAATGAGCTAAGCAGTCAGCTTGAATAGAAGGGCGCGGGTCTCCATACTGCACATAAATATTCCGCGCCTCGCCTAGTGATCTGTATACAGCGTGCCCACGACCTGGGGAAATTGCCCCAGTCCCAAATTTACATTGCGGATGCTGTCTATCGTTAGGCGTTCATCTCCAAACCGGCAGGTGAACGTATCGCAAAATGGCATCTGCAGCCATCGCCAGATCATCACAAAGGTATCCTCATTCTGCCAGTATCCTGCGGCGGCAATTAGATGAGCACTGCCTTCTATTGTAACCCGGTTCTCAATCCATTCTCCCGAGCCGCATATCAGCGTATTCTGTGTCCCGTCCCGGTGTATCCCCAAGGCCGAGAATGCCCCTGCAAATTCAAATTCCACGACATCAATATGATAGGAATTGTCCGTAAGCTTATAACGCTGACCTGATCTGTTCAGTGCCTGATATGGCACTGCTCGCGCCTTAGGCAAGGAGAGACCCAGTGTCTGCAGCTTCTTGTGCAGTACCCCCTGAGATTTCTCTGAATCAACTCCCCCTGCCAGAGACCGGTGCTCGGCTTCAGCCGGTAGTGCAAGACCCGGAAGAAGATGCTCCCAGACCAGGTTCAGCACCTGCTGCATATCCTCATGCCCGCCCGTCATCGCAATCACAGCCTCCTGCTGAGGCAGAACAATGCAGTATTGCCCAAAAGCTCCGTCTCCGCGGTATGCTCCATGGCGGCACATCCAGAACTGGTAGCCATATCCTTGGCTCCAGTCCATACCCCAGCCACCTGGATTCTCAATCTGAAGCGATGTTGCTTCACTTATCCAGCTGGCCGGGATAAGCTGCTGCCCGTTCCACTCCCCCTCCTGAAGATACAGCTGTCCGAACTTCGCAACGTCCTCCGTCCGCAGATTCAGTCCGAAGCCGCCGGTATTCCTGCCAAGAGGGCAGGTATCCCACTTCGGATCTTCAATCCCAAGCGGTTCAAACAATCTCGGCCTTAAATAGTCGGCCAGCTTCTGACCGGTAACCTGCTGGACAATGGCCGCCAGAATATGGGATGCCCCGCTGCTGTACACGAAATGTGTGCCAGGCACTTCTTCAGGCTCCGCAAGGAAGAAAGCCCTCACCCAATCTCCATCCGGGTCCGCATACATCAGCTCCATAGGATCTTTCGCATGACCTGTGGACATCGTCAGCAGATGCTTCACCTTCATCTCACGCATATGAGGTCCAGCCGCCCCGGTTAGTTCTGATGGAAAGAATGAAGTCACCTTATCCTCGGTGGAGAGCAGTCCCGATGCTGCAGCAAAACCTACGGCTGTCGAAGTGAAGCTCTTCGTCAAAGAGAACAGCATGTGCTGGCGCTCCATCGTATAGGGTGCCCAGGCCCCTTCAGCCACAACAGCTCCCTTCCGCAGCACCATTAAGCTATGCAGCTCCTGCCTGCTGTGCTCAATTCCTTCCAGAAATGCGGTTATTGCCCCTGCTGATACACCTTGTGATTCCGGGCTGCTTCGCAGCAGCCGATGAACTTCAGCCATGTTCTAGTCACCTTCCGAATATGTATAATGCTGATCTGTCTCTCTATTATCCGGGTTGCCCATGTGTAAAGTCCAGACTTCATTCCAGATTGAAATGCACTTTGACAAGGCATTGGGATTGATTTATTAAATCTTGTCAACATTATTCATGACGCAATCACGTTTTCCTTTGAGCTCAAGCGCCGCGGGGAATATACCGTAACACTGGCCAGCGAAGCCCACGATTCGATCGCCGTTACCGGTGTGACCGCCATCGACGGGAAGAATCTGACACAGGTGGCAGAGGCTGTGGCGAGTGCTGACTTGGTTACGACTGCGGTCGGGGTTGGTATTCTTAAGCATATCTCAGCCGGGATTGCACAAGGCATTGAACAAAGATTGCAGAATGCTAACGCGAAGCCCCTGCATCTCATCGCCTGTGAGAATGCGATTGGCGGCAGCGCCCAGCTTAAGGAGCATGTCTATGCACACCTAAGTGAGGAAACGCGCAGCCAGGCTGACCGCCTGATCGCGTTCCCGAATGCGGCTGTGGACCGGATCGTGCCGCTTCAGCATCATGAAGACCCGCTTCAAGTTGTCGTGGAACCGTTCTACGAGTGGGTCGTTGACCGTTCCCAAATGATCGAAGGCTTCCATGAAATCGAAGGTGTTCATTATGTGGATCATCTCGAGCCATATATTGAGCGCAAGCTGTTCAAAGTTAATACCGGCCACTGCACCGCGGCTTACTTCGGTTATCTCGCCGGGTATGTGACGATTCAGGAAGCGATGGCAAGTGAAGCCGTTGTAGAGAAAGTCCGCGCTGTGCTTGAAGAGTCGGGCGCTATGCTTATCGCCAAATACGGATTCGATAAGGCTGAGCATCAGAAGTATATTTTGAAAATCCTGGATCGTTTCCGCAATCCTTCCCTAACCGATGAAGTTGTTCGGGTTGGCCGGTCTCCGATCCGTAAGCTTTCCCCGAACAACCGTCTTGTGTCGCCTGCACGGCAGGCACTGGAGCATGGCATCAGTCCTAAGCAGCTGACGGCTGCAATGGGCGCTGCGCTGCACTTTGATTATGCGGATGATCCTGAGGCTGTAGAACTTCAAGAGACGATCCGTGAACAGGGTATCGGGCAAGCCGTTACGAAGTATACGAGAATTGCCGAAGATCAGCCGCTGCACCAGGATATTGTGAAGCAGTATCATCAGTTGGGCAAATAACGAGCAGCCTTCGGCCTGTGTAGTTGGGATTTAGTTCACTCAAGCTTTTTTCTAAAGGGACATCCCACTCAGTAGGCTAGAGGGCGCTGCGCAGACGGATCATCATTATGATCATCGCTGTTCCCTCCGGATTTCTTGGAATAGAGCCGATTGCTGGGTAGAAATCCGGAGGCAAAGGCGACCGCTTCGCTTCTATAGAATGATTCTGATACTCATTATACGTAAATATCGCGAGACCAACCAAAGAAGCCTACCAAGTAGAGAACAATCACTTGGCAGGCTTCTTTTCTATAAACTTGCAGAACAAGGTTACATCTGATTTGGAGCCGATTCAATATCGGATGAACACAGATATGTCTATATGATTAGACTATGCTAAATGCTAGAGCCAATCATAGACATAGCAGCTTCCCCGTGATCTGTTCCCACCTTAAGTCCAAGCCTGGTAAGCCTATCCTAGATTAGCTTAGACCTTGGTTAAGGCGGCTGTTCTCTGTACGATACTCCTAGGCCGATCCATATGGTACAAATTCCGGTAGCGCGGATAACGCTCCATCAGCTCATCATGTGTTCCCCTCATCTCAATCCGTCCGTCCTCCATGAAGATAATCTCATCCATCTTCTCGGTTCCAGCCAGATGGTGAGTGACCCAAATCAGTGATTTGCCAGGGGTGGTATCCAGAATCGTCCTCATCAGCTCCTTCTCCGTCCGCGGATCAAGTCCCACAGTAGGCTCATCGAGGATTACGACCGGCGTATCCTGCAGCAGAATACGCGCAAGCGCCACCCGCTGACGTTCTCCGCCGGAGAATCGCTGACCGGTCTCCCGCATAGGAGTGTCATATCCAGCAGGAAGGGATTCAATCAACTCGGCAAGCTGCGCCTGCCCGGCAGCCCGGTGGATCTCCTCATCCGCCGCCTGGGCCCGGCCCAGCCGGATATTGTTCGCCACTGTCGTATCGAACAGATGTGGGCGCTGATTCAGTACAGAGATGACCTCGGGAATATGGTTACCGAGATCTGCGGCCATCATCCCGTTAATCCGCACCGCGCCTGCATCCGGAGCAAGCGCCCCCTGGATGAGCCCGAGCAGGGTTGACTTCCCGGCTCCGCTGCGTCCGATCACGGCAATCCGCTTGCCCTGTGGAATATCCAGCGAGATGCGTTGGACTGCAGCCTCATTAGTCCCCTCGTAGCTGTAGCTCACTTGATCCAGCCGAATATGCGCAGCAGTCGGCTTCACGAGGTCTGTGCCGGTAAGGGTGCTGGCTCCGCGAACCGATCCGGTCTGCTCCCGGGCAGGCTGCGCCGCTTCAGATAACTCGTCCTTAACTGTGGTCTGCATAGTTCCCTTACGGCTGGCTGCGGATATTTCATTCAGCCGATCCAGCGAACTCCGGTAGCGGGGGAGCTTCTCCACCGCCTCAGACACGGGCAGGAAGACATCCATCAGCGGGAACACTGCCAGCACAAAGGCGGCGATAAGCGTCCCATTCATCCTGCCATCTGCCACCTGTCCGGCTGACCAGGACATCATGAGGAGGACGCCGCCCAGCAGGGCAAGCTGTCCCAGCAAGGCTCTTACCCTCGCCCATCTCTTAAGCGCCTGATCCGCCTTAGTAATACGGGCTTCATCTGCTTCATAGGAGGACAGGAAGTCCCCCGTCCGCCCGCTGATTACCCATGTGCCCAGCCCCATCACGGCATCCGTCAGCTTCTGGTACAGACTGCTGCGTTCCTGCTTCATCCGCTCCTCGGTCCTTGCGGTCATGAGCAGGGATACGAAGGGAAGTACGCCCAGTAGAATCAGCAGCAATCCTGCGGTCATCAGCGCAAAAGTAGCATCGAACTGGCCCAGCGCAGCGATCACTGCTGTATACATGACTACCGCAACCGCACCCGGAAAGGCTGTGCGCAGGTATACATTCTGCAGCTGCTCAATATCCTCCGCCAGCAGGCCCAAGATGTCCCCGGTTCTGTACTTGGAGCGAAGCCTCAGCGCGTCAGGCTCCAGGCTTTCATACAGCCTCACCCGCATTTGAGACACAATGCGCAGTACCGCATCATGTCCGACCAGCCGCTCCACATAATGCAGGACGGCCCGGCTGATGCCGAATGTCCTGACCCCCACGATAGGGACATATACCAGAAGAATGTTCTCTGGGCGAAGCGCCGACTTCGAGATCAGATAACCGGAGGTGAACATCAGCATCGAGGCGGCGGCAGCCGTCAGCACACCAAGAATGATAATCAGGATGAACCGCCCCAGATGGGCCTTAATATACGGCTTCAGCCAGCCTTCATGTCTCATGCTGCACCCCCCTCCTGCTCCTTAACCAGCGCGTAATAAGTGCCCTGCTTCTTCATTAATTCCTCGTGGGTTCCCACTTCAGCTACTCTCCCGTGGTCCATGACCACGATGACATCCACGTTCGGCATCCAGTGCAGCCGATGGGTAGCCAGAACGACTGTTTTTCCTTCAAAAAGCTCTAGCATCGTCGTCTTTAACTCATATTCGGTCTCTATATCTAAATGAGCTGTCGGCTCATCCAGCAGGATTACCTGGCGATCGCTGAGGAAGGCCCGGGCAAGCGCTACTCGCTGCTCCTGTCCTCCGCTTAAGCGCCTTCCCCCGCCACCGATCATCTCCTTGTACCCTCCGGGTAGGCGGTCCACAATCGGGCTAAGTCCAGCGGCCTGTACAGCCTGCTTCACTTCATCCAGAGAGGCATCAGGAGAATAGAACTTCACATTATCTTCAAGTGTACTGCTGAAAATATAAGGCTGCTGCGGAATATATACGGTCTGATTCCGCCAGACCGTCTCCGATAATGAATTCATAATCCGTCCATCCAATTCCACGCTGCCTGCAGTCGGGCGGAGAAATCCGCCCAGAACATCAATCAACGTGGATTTTCCCGCGCCACTCTCTCCAATGATGCCTATCTTCATCCCCGCAGTAAGCTGAAGGGTGACCTCCTCAAGCGAAGGCCTGCTGCCCTCTTCGTGTGTTACGGTCAGCCCGGACAGGGTCAGCCTGCTCAGTGGATTCCAGCTGTAATCAGGCCCAAGCACGCTCTTCTCGCTGAGTTCTTCACCCGACTCGCTGTTAATGATAGCCTGCATGGCCTCTCCAGCCTCCTTGCCATCCAAGGTAGCGTGAAAGTCAGCGCCTACCATCCGTACAGGAAGGAAGTATTCCGGTGCTAGAATTAATACCGTCAGGGCTGGTAAGAGTACCATATCTCCGTTAACCAGACGCAGCCCGAGGCTTACCGCGACGGACGCAACCGCGAGCATCGTGAAGAAATCCAGTGCGAAGGAGGAGAGGAACGCGGTGCGCAGCGTCTTCATCGTCGCTGACCGGTAGCTGCTGCTTACACGGTCAATGGACTGACTGTGCGTTCGGCTGCGCCCCAGGAATTTCAGTGTCTCCAGACCACGCAGGGAATCCACGAAGTGGTTCGACAAGACTTTGTACGTCTTCATCTGACCTTCGGTCTGTTTTCTCGCGGCGAGTCCGACGAGGATCATGAAGATGATCAGGATCGGCATCGTCACGGTCAATATAATCCCCGAGGCTGTATCCAGGGTGTAGATAAAGCCAAGAATCAGCACCGGGGTGAACCCGCCGGCCAGCATACGCGGCAGCAGCAATTCGATGTAGGTGCGAAATTTAGTGATTCCCTCAAGCACCAGGGTTACGAGATTACCCGTACCTTCCTTACCGGCATACCTTGGTCCCAGCAGGAAGAGCTTGCTCATCAGCTGGCTGCGCATCCGGGCGCCTGTGATCTCGGCGAATTTTGCAGCAATAGACTGCTGGAAGTATACAGTGATTTGACGCACGGTAAAAGCACACAGGAACAATACGACTGCTGCGTATTGCTCCTGCAGAGGTTCTCCTGCGAACAGGGCGGAGACGGCCTCTGCCAGCCATTTGGCCTGCAGGATAATCGATAGGGTCTGAATCAAGGTCAGGCCGGCCATAGCTGCCATTACCGGCCGTATGCCTCTCAGGCCAAGCAGCTCGCGTCCCATTAGTATTCCAGGTGTTCTTTCTCGTGAACCCGTTTGTGGAACACGAAGTAGCTCCAGATTTGGTACCCGAGTACGAATGGCAGCAGGGACAAGGCAACAATGGTCATGACTTTAAGCGAATAATGTCCGGAGGCCGCATTGTCGATCGTTAGACTGAAGGCGCTGCTAAGCGAGCTGACCATCACCCGCGGGAACAACCCGATGAAGACAGATGCGATGGACAGAGCAATGATTGTTCCGGTCATGCCGAACGCCCAGCCGTCTCTTTTCCCCGAAATAAACCACCCGGCCAGCAGGAAGGCCGTAAGCCCAAGAACAGCCATAATCGCGAGCGGTACCCCCCGCACTTCAAACACATCGGTCATCGTATAAGTAAGGATGGCGAATAAGACAAGCAGCACCGCCAGTGGAATCAATGCAGTCTTCGCCTGCTTGCGCGCACGGTCCCGAAGCTCCCCTGTCGTTCTAAGCACCGTGAACAGAAGTCCGTGAACATAACAGAGCAGGACCACCACGACACCACCCACCAGTGTATAGAGATTGACCATATCGAAAAGGCCAGCCTTCATCTCCATCTTCTGATCAATCGGCAGTCCCTTCAGGAGACCCGAGAAGACCACACCCAGCAGGAACGGCGGCAGGAGGCTGCCGGTGAAAATGGCGATGTCCCAGGTCTTCTTCCACCGGGCGGAATCCACCTTGCCCCTGAATTCGAACGCGACCCCGCGTCCGATCAGGGCAAGAAGAAGCACAACCAGCGGGGTATAATATCCGCTGAACATGGTCGCATACCAGTTCGGGAAGGCCGCGAAGATCGCACCGCCGGCTGTAAGCAGCCATACTTCATTGGCATCCCAGAACGGGCCGATGGAGTTAATCAGAACCCGGCGCTCCGTATCATTCTTGGCCAGTACCTGTGTGGCCATGCCTACACCGAAGTCGAAACCCTCCAAGAAGAAGAATCCGATGAACAATACCGCAACCAGTACAAACCATAATTCATTAAGAGACAGCATATTAATCCTCCTTGCCAAACGGATCATGAGTATGGGCATCCGTCTTTTCTTCCGCATACGGGCCCTTTTTGATAGTACGGACGAACAGATAGACCAGCACTGCGGCAAGAGCCGCATAGATAAGGCAGAACGCAATCAGCGAGAACAGCACCTGTCCTGAGGTGACACTAGGCGATACACTGTCTTTCGTCTGCATGAGTCCGAACACGGTCCATGGTTGGCGGCCGAATTCCGTCATCACCCAGCCGGATGTATTCGCAATGAAAGGCAGTGAAATACTGAAGAGCATGATACGCCAGTACCACTTGTTAAGACGTTCGAGGCGCTTCCTTGCAGCCAGATAAGCCCCGTAGGCACTGAGCACGATCATCAGACAGCCTGCGGCAATCATGATGCGGAAGCTCCAGAAGGTTGTACGAACCGGTGGAATATAGTTGCCCGGACCGTAGGTCTTCTCATACTGGGCTTGCAGCTCGTTCATCCCCTTCACTTCTCCAGAGAATTTGCTGTACGACAGGAAGCTCAGCAGATAAGGAATTTTGATTTCGTATTTGTTCTCTTTGGTTGTCGGATCAATCGAGGCTACGACCGTCCAACCTGCCGGATCTCCGCTCTTACCCCAGAGCCCTTCACTAGCAGCCATCTTCATCGGCTGTGTCTTAACCAAATATTGAGCCTGCTGGTGACCAAAGATAGCGGTTAGGAAAGAAGAAATTAGCGCTACGATTACGGCAATTTTGAATGATTTTTTGAAAAAATCCACATCCTGCTTCTTCAGCAGCTTATATGCACTCACACCGGTAATCAGGAAAGCTCCGGTTGCAAAAGCGCCCAGCACGGTATGCGGGAATTCCACCCACAGCTGGCCATTGCCGATCAGCGCGAAGAAATCGTTCATTTCCGCCCGGCCGTTATTCACCGCGAAGCCCACCGGTCTCTGCATAAAGGAGTTGGCGGCAAGAATCCAGAATGCGGAGATGGTCGTGCCGAGGGCGACCAGCCAGATGCTGAGCAGATGCACTTTCCGGGATAACCGGTCCCAGCCGAAGATCCACAGTCCAATGAAGGTGGATTCCAGGAAGAACGCGAACAGCGCCTCCACCGCAAGCGGTGCACCGAACACATCACCGACGAACCGGGAGTAATCCGACCAGTTCATTCCGAACTGGAACTCCTGCAGAATGCCGGTAACTACCCCGACTGCAAAGTTAATCAGGAACAGCTTCCCCCAGAACTTCGCCATTCTTTTGTATACTTCTTTCCCTTTGACCACATACATCGTCTCCATCATCGCGATCAGCAGAACCAATCCGATCGATACCGGAACGAAGAAGAAGTGAAAAATTGTGGTTGCAGCAAACTGGATGCGTGCAAGCAGTACCGTATCCATTTCTCTCTTTCCCTCTTTCTGAATTTGTTAGTTGTTCAGGACTTACATTTGGGCTTGAATCAATTTAATCCCAGGCAAAATAATGTCGTTCTTGATGCATCACGTGTGATCCTGGTCACTATTTTCGCAAAAGTTCCCTCCAGAGATTGTGATAATTATCACATCCAACAGGCCAATTCAGACAGATTTGTGACGGAAATCACATAATCCTAGGTTTTTATTTGAACAGTAAAAAGACTGCCCTCCAGCAGAATGAACTGCTTACAGGACAGCCTTTATCCGGTGATCGCCGTGTATTCTAGGAAGTAGGGCGCTTATCCCCCCGCTGGTCCAGCAAATGCCATAGCGTCAGCACAGGGTGACTCACCAGCATCCGGGGACCTGAGTACTTCATCACTTCTTTAATCTGCAGCCGCTGCGCTGACTTGTAACAATGCACCGGGCACTCCACACATGTCGACTTCTCTTCTCCGAACTGGCAAAGGCTCAGCCGCTTCATCGCATATTGATGCAGTGTATAGCATTCCCGGCACAGTCTGATGGTGCGGCTGCCATTGTCACAGTCATGCATACGGCTTGCCCGGTCATGATGGCCGGAGCAGTACCGTCCGATCATGAAGCTGACGGTCAGCTTCTCGCGTCTGATTCTTGGCCCGTTATTCTCAGGCTTCCGCATCGGATTTGGCTTTACCGCAGTTTGCTGTTTCTGTTCGTAGGGCCGCTCGCTCGTTCCTCTTCTATTATCCATAGGATCCTCCTGGACAAAATTGTCTTATCTTATCCGCATTGTATCTGCTCACCGGATGGAGCGCTGTGATTCCGCCAACATGAATCTGGATAATTATTTGTCATATAACAAGACCGCCTCCCCGGAGGAAGGCGGCCTATTCAGCATTAACTGTCTGTATTCTTTATGCTGTTCAGACTGCGAGCACGGAATACGGTCCCCCAGCCTACCATGTTCAGCACCAGCAGAAGTCCCATGTAGATATAGACCCCGTAACCAACCGATGAACTGAGGTAATGAATCCCGGCAAAAACGCCCAGGATCAGCATGAGCGGAATCGTCAGCAGCGCTTCCTTCTGCTGGGTCGCCTCAAAGGCTTCCGAGAACGGCAGCGCCTTCCGGAGCACCATGAAGCAGATCAGCGTATACAGCGGCAGCATCAGCAGCACATCCAGCAGATCCGGCAGGATTCTCATACCGAATATGGCGATAAATATAATGCTCTCCAGAATGAACATCGGAATCAACAGTCTCGCTAGGAAAGCCTTGAGCGTTCCCTTATAGATGGGAGCCGTATGGCTGATCGGGGCAATCTGATAGATCCACGACCCCTTATAGCTACCTGAATACTTCAGCATCATGACGACAGTAGGGACAAGCAGCGCACAGAAATAAATGAATAAATACATCTGGCTCGATGCAATCCCCTTTAGTCCGCCCTCATGGAAGTTCATAAAGAAGAAAATAAACGGGAAGATGATCGAGAAGCCCAGTGTTGGATATACTTTCAGCTTGAAGTCCCGCTCTGTACTCATCATTTTGGCGGCAAAACGAAAGAAGGTCTCCTCCTCCCGGCTGCCGCTGACCCACTTGGCTATCAGATCTGTCAGCCTTCCCCCTGCGCGTCCTGCCCGAACGCTCTGATCGGACAGCTTCTGCAGATTGCGCTCAAAGGCAGGCATCATTCTGATATATATGAAGAGCAGGAGTACAGGCACCACAATAACCAGCAGCGTGAAGATCAGGTAGTGACTCTGCCTTGCCCCGTGCAGCAGTGTCTCGAAGGGTGAACCGAACCAGATGGGAAACAGGAAGATCTGCCACCACTTCGGCTGGAAGTGCGCCGTGAGGTTCACCAGGTTGAACAGCCGGCTGACCAGCTGATAACCAATCGTAATCCCGATTGATAGAGCAATCTGCACGTAGTTGATCATATCTTTTAGCTTTTCCCCGTCAAAGAACTTCAGCACGAAGAAATAGAGAACCGCGGTAAGCACCACGATCAGAATATCCATCAGGATGATCTCCACCAGGTAGATCAGGAAGAACAAGACACCGTGCTCCACAAGGCCAGCAATGAGCGACGGAGCCGCCAGCGTCCCGGTAACGAAGAACATATAGATGAGAATATGGATCAGCTTCGCCATATTGATCGTCTTCCGGTCCACCGGCTTGGTGAACAGGACCGTCTTATCCCGGATATCCAGCAGCACGGAAGAGAAGTCCGAAATCAGCGAGGTCATGACCAGGAACATCATAATTCCGAATACGATACTCATTTGAAAAATATAATTATCTCCGGACAAAACGACGATTGGAACCAGCATCAGCCCCATCAGCCCATATATCCAAAGCGACCGTATAAAGGAGTTGCCTTTTGCCCTATTCTGATTGCCAAGGCCGGTATCCCTCTTCTTCAAGCTATTCCCGCCCGCTACAATCGTCGGGACCCTTCGCCCATCCATAATCAGCTTAATCTGCAGGATGGATCTCATCATGGGATAGTCGACACCCGCCTTCTCGAAGGCCCTCCGGAATAGATCAAGCCCTTTCAAAATCCGGCTTTCTATCATACTGCTCAAGCCTCCTGTACGGCAGCCACGAATGCTTCCGCGATCTGCCTGTGCTCATTGAAGCCAGTCAGCTGATTGAAGATCTGCTCAAGCGACCCTTCCTTGCTGCGGTCCTTCAATTCGTTAAACGTTCCATCGGCGAGAATCCGCCCGTCGCCCAGCAGAACGATCCGGCTGCTGATCTTCTCGACCACATCCATGATGTGGGAAGAGTAGAAGATCGTCTTCCCCTGCTCAGCGAGCAGCGAGAGAATCTCCTTCAGGACCATCACACTGTTCGCATCCAGGCCGCTCAACGGCTCATCGAAGAACAGGATATCGGGGTTATGCAGCAGGCTTGAGATAATCATCACCTTCTGCCTCATCCCCTTGGAGTAAGAGCTGATCCGGGAGTTATAAGCTTCCTTCAGTCCGAAGCAATCTACTAATCTTCTTGCCTTCTCATCAGCAGCATCCCGATGAATTCCATATAATTCTCCGATGAAGGTCAGGTACTCCTTCGCCGTAAGCGTGTCGTAGATTTCAGCAATCTCAGGCACGTAACCGATTCTCCGTTTATAACCGATATCTCCGCTTGAGATATCGGTTCCCAGGATCTTTACTTCCCCTGTATATCCTTCAACGAGCCCGAGCATGATCTTCACCGTCGTGCTTTTCCCTGCGCCATTAGGTCCTATGTATCCAATAATCTGGCCTTTGAACACATCCAGATCGATGCCATTTAGTACATACCTGTCGGAATATTTCATCCGCAGGTCACGGATTGTGATTACCGGTTCTCTGTTCTCCATTCTCACTACTCCTCTCATCCACTCCAGCTATTTTACCATATGTTTCTAAATATATGGATTGAACTAAAGACTGCGTGATCAATTTTCTTTGGCCACAAGCGTTAGCCTTAATCCAAACATTCAATTCTTTAGTTCATTCCATATAGCTTAAGGAAATTCCCAATTGCACGGGTGGAATTCTATCATCCATTCCAACCGCCGTAGAATTGCCCTATTATAGGGTGAAATTTCCTGCAGATTCCCTGCCGGGTTGGCGAATTATGCTATATACCTTTATACTTATTTAGGTTGCTAAAACTAGGAATACATGCCTACCAAGCACTCTATGGAATAAAGTTCAATCCATATTACTAAACGGCTTTGGAAATATTAGCAACTTTTCACAGTTTTGTGCGTTTATATATTACATGATGAGAAAGGGAGAGTACTGATCCTGATGCAATCTTTTTGGTCTAAATCTTTTCGGGGCAATAAACCTGCTGTAATTATTCTGCTGCTTATTATTTTTATTCTTGCAGCTTATTTGAGAGTTGATTTCCTCCGATCTGTCCAACACTCCGTCTCCACAGACTCCAAACAGTACGACATTATGGTCAAACAGATCCTTGAGAAAGGGGTCTATGGCTACCGAAGCACGGAATCCAATGCTCAGGTATCGCCAGGTCTGCCTATGTTCATGGCGGCAATCTACAAATTAGTAGATTACAAGACCCATGACCCGGCTCCTTACATTCGTTACATTCAGGTCGTGCTCAGCCTCATTACCCTCTTTCTCATTTACCGGTTGGCCCGGCGTTTAGGCGGAACAGCAGCCGGATTGCTGGCTGCCTTTGTTGGTGCCATTTATCCTCCATTCATCTGGAGCAACGGCGCAGTACTCACCGAGGTTCTGTGTACGTTCTTCCTGGTCTCTTACTTGTACCTCCAGATTGTTACGTTCGAGAAGAAGACATGGAAGTGGGCTTTGGCCAGCGGCGCCCTGATCGGGCTAACCGTGCTGACCCGGCCGGAATTCCTGCCGCTAATCTTTGTATGTCATGCTGTCTACTTCCTCTGGACGAGAAAATGGAAGGACACACTCAAGCTGCTCTTGATCACCTTGATTGGAGCCGGTATTATCCTGTCCCCATGGGTGATCCGCAACATCATTACCATGAAGCAGGTCATTATCGTTGCGACTCAAGTGAATCCATTTGCTGCGGGAACCTATCCTTACAATAACTATTTGGACGGAATGGTAGACCGTCACGGTAAGACCCAAATGGAAGTAGCCAAAGAACGTCTTAAGGTTGGTTTCACCGAGAAGCCATGGTTGTTCCTGAAATGGTATACCATCGGAAAGCTGGATTACATTTACGGGAAAATGTATTTCGGAGCCGGACATAAGCCTTATTATTCGCTCTTCCCCTATGCTATCCGGAATTTGTTCCACCAGTGTCTAGTTTTATTCTTCCTAGTCGCCTTAGTGGGCACTGCCCGCCGGTTCCGCAGACCTGAATTTCTGCTGGCTTCGACCGTGGTGGTCATGTCCTTGATTCGGCTGCTCTTCGTTCCGGAATTCAGGTACAACTACACCGCCATGCCGGTCATCATTATTCTGGACTGCGTAATTGGAGTTGCAATCATTCGGTGGGTATACAGCCGCTATAAGGGACGGAAGAATCCCGCTCCAGCTCTATCGGAGTAGAGCGCGTCATTCCTTAACCCCATGACAACGTATTGGATAAGCACATGAATTTATTCGTGTGCCTCCTTTCCTATTGTCTAAATTCAGAATTTAAAGGAGTACATTTGCTAATGGATTTTAAAAAGGCTACCTTGGTCACTGCCCTCATCATTTCCCAGGTCGCTGCGGCGATGCCTGCAAGTGCTGAAGCTGTCTCCTCCTCGCAGGTGCAGTCCCAGGCAGCGGCTGGGGTACAATCTCTGACCTCTACATCACCTGTTACATTCGAGACTAACGGAACAACAAAGCCTGCCGGCTCCAATTCTTCACTGGAAGGAACCAAGCCGGTTGCTGCAGTTAATTCAGGCACTCAGACTGCTGAGAATGCGGCTCCATCATCATCCCAGACTACCAAGCAAGACCAGACTTCTGGCTCCCCAGCCACTTCTAATACCCCTGCGGATAGCCAAGGAAGTCAAGGCAGTACCCCAGCGGATGGAACCGGTACGACGGATTCCGGGGACAGTACCTCCGGGGATAGCACTCAGCCGCAAGCAGGCGGTACGCTGACGAATCCTGATCCTGCTTCCATTCCAGCAACCCTTGCCCCTGCAACCACCGGCAGCGGACAGCTGATTCTATATATGGACAGCAGCCGAATGGAGCAGGATGGCCGCGTCTATACGGCTACGCATCCGATGACCGTGAAGAAAGGCGTCTCTTACGTCGGAATCCGCTCTCTGGTCGATCGGGTCGGTTATCAACTCGCTTACGACGGGAAGACAAAAGAGACGATTATTGCTTACGCAGGGAATGAACTCAGATTCAAGACAGGCAGCAGCATCTATCGGGTTAATGGAGTCTCCAAGACGATGCGAGGCGCCTCTTATCAGGATAAGAATGTATTTATGGTTCCTCTGACTGCCATTACACAGGCACTGAATATTCCTTATACCGTAAGCGGCAAGAAGGTCATTGTTCAGTTGTCCACCAAACCGGTCGCCAGCTTCTCGGTACAGTCCGGGGAGATTTTTGCCGGTCAGACTGTACTGAACTTTGTTACCAAAAGCTACTCCCCTAAAGGACTACAAATTGTGGACGAGCGATGGGAAGGCCGTCCCGATCAAGATATGTTCCAATCGGCCGGCACGTATCCGGTAACTTACTCTGTTCAGGATTCAAGCGGACAATGGAGTGCTCCATTTACTCTGAACATCAAGGTAGTTAATCCCAACGTGCCCCCGGTAGCCCAGTTCGTTACCGACAAGACGGATTATAAGATGGGTGAGCTCGTGACTGTTACCGATCAGAGTACAGATGAAGAAGGTGCTATCACAGACCGAAAATGGACGAATAAGCAGCTTGCTTACTTCACTCCGGGTACTCAGACGATCTCGTTAACGGTTACAGATAAACACGGGGCTAAAGGTACGATAGAGAAGACAATCAATATTACAAATGAGACCCTATATACAGAGGACCAATTCTACAAGCTGTTCACACCAGTCGGACAGAACCTCCAGATCAACGGAGCAGGTGTACTTAACTACGACAAAATTCCGTTCACTTATACGACCGAGCCGTATACTCTGTTCCGCGACAGTGGACCGGAATCGGTCACAAGTGAAGGCATTCTGTATCAGGATACCATCACCGGTCTAACCCGCTTCATGATCCATCACCGCAACAGGCTTGGCGAGAAAGCCAAGGTGTATCTGGTCGCCAAAAATATGGATTCGCAGAACGCCAAGATTGATTATCTCAGCTATGGCACCGCTGGACCTAACCAGCACCCTGAACTGACAGGCCGATTGTCGGTACAGCGTTATTTCGAGAACTATCAGACCAGCAGCAAGCAGAAGACGGTTACGCTGGCTCCAGGTGAATCCAGAGTAATCTTCGAGGATCTTAGCGCAACTGCTCTCAGTCAGGAAGATGTAATCTCCCTGTTCGGAGATTTGTACAGTGATTCCCAGGTCCAATACACCGTCATGATCGTGAAGGCTAATAACGATCCAATCAAGGCACTTACGACCCTGCCTTCGCTGGACCCGAAAGAGTCTATCATTCGGGGAACCTTCGCTGACTCTACTCGTGTCTTCGAATACGGTGAGCTCGTTGGCAATACCAACATGCGCCTTCATTTGACAGATAACACGGCAGATCCGTTCCAGACGGGAACCGATGGAATCATGGGAACTCCAGCTACCAACTCAGGTAACTACGGTGTATTGTACAAGATTATTCTGCACCGTGTGGCACCGAACACCCTGATTACGTTCAATCCCCGCGGAGGCCTATACATGGGCGCCGCATTGGTGAACGGCAATGTGGTCAGCTTCTCTCATTCCGGTTCAGTTAACGTACCGAATCAGACCAGCGTCCTCTACAGAACGAAGGACTATGAAGAGAACGTAGAGATTTGGATATCTCCTACAGCCGGAAGCAACATGCCGTTCGCATTGCTCTTCATGCCAATGCCTCCAGTGAAACAGCAATAAAAGCACGATCCAACTAACGTATCATGCTCTGTTATGGTATTATCCTTATTTCATAAGAGACAGCAAACAGCCGCTCCAATTCGCAGTGATCTGCGGGGGAACGGCTGTTTTTTTGTACTTGTCGGGTATTAATGTTGACCCCTTTTGCCTGGATTATCTTGATTCTGAAGTAGATCCATGAAGACCTCCACCGCTTTTGTCTTGAACTCCGTATGCAGCATCACCCACGAGAAGTGGCGGCATACCGGGGTTTCAGGAAGACGCAGCATAGCCAGGCTCCCGAGGGATAGTTCCTTGCGAACCACCCATTCCGATAGCAGGGTCACGCCGAGCCCAGCTTCCACAGACTCTTTAATAATTTGAGTGCTGCCGAACTCCACCATCTCCTGGGGATGAAACCCCAGGCTGCTGAACATTTTATCCGCCGCTTCCCGGGTTCCCGATCCAGGCTCTCGCAGAATCCAGGGCTCATGTTCAATATCCCGAGCGGATATCTTACTTTGCTTACAGAGCCTGTGATCACCAGGCACAATAATATACATCAGATCCTCGGCAAAAGGCTGCACGGTCAGCTTCTCATGTGAGAGCTCTCCCTCGATAATCCCGATATCGAGCCGGTGGTTCAGTACCGCTTCCGCAATCTCCTTCGTATTTCCAATCGAGATGCGCGGCTTAATCAGCGGATACTCGGACCTCATCCGGGCAATGACATGAGGAAGAATATATTCCCCGTAAGTATAACTGGCCCCGATGGACAACTCCCCTCCTGCATTATGCATAAGATCATCCACCAGGCTGTGCATTTTGAAATAAAGCCCCTTCATCTGCAGCGCATATTCATAGACAATTTGCCCCGCTTTGGTCAGCTTCACATACTTGTTCGTCCTGTCCAGCAGGCGTGTTCCCATACTTCTCTCCAGGGACTGAATGTACTGACTCACCGCAGGCTGGGTCATATGAAGCTCTTCCGCAGTGCGGGTGAAGTTCCCGCGTTCCACGGCAGTGATGAAGACAAGCAGCGCTTGATCCATACTCTGCCTCCTCTTTTCACAGCTTTCAATACATAACCATTAACTTATGATAACCATTATATCAATTTATTTCACTTATGATTAACTCTGATATAAGCTAATCACATAACCCGCTTGCAGGAGGTTCTATTGATGAATCCACTCCCTATTACTCCAACTTCACATTCACAATCCAAATGGCACACTCTAGGAGCTAGAGTCATTCGGTTATTAAAAAGTCTTCGCTTACGCTACTCTGCCCTGCTGCTCGGCGCTGGCTTTACAGCTCTACTCGCTCTGCTGGGCTATACGCTCGCCCTTATACCTGGCCTTCAGCGGATCGGACCTATGGCCTGTTCCATTCTGCTAGCTGTCCTCTACCGTCAGGTGTTCGGTTACCCGCAGGCCTTAGCTGCCGGCATTCAGTTCTCTTCGAAGCGCCTGCTGCGCCTGGCGATCATCCTGTTCGGCCTGAAGCTGAACATCGGCATGATTGCCCAGCAGGGCATGGGCATGCTGCTGCGGGACCTCGGCGTAGTCACCTTCTCCATCCTGACTACCCTATGGATTGGCCGGAGGCTGAAGGCCGATGCCTCGCTGACCCTGCTGCTCGGTATTGGCACGGGTGTCTGCGGGGCAGCGGCCATCGCCGCAGTATCGCCAATTTTGAAGTCCAAGGACGAGGACACCGCCGCGGGTGCAGGGCTTATTGCGCTGATCGGCACGGTGTTCGCCGTGGCGTACACGCTGCTTCAGCCGCTGCTGCAGGTCAGCAGCGGGCAGTACGGCATGTGGGCTGGACTCAGCCTGCATGAAATTGCACATGTGGCGCTGGCTGCCGCACCGGCAGGCCAGGATGCGATGGCCATGGCCCTGCTTGCCAAGCTTGGCCGTGTGCTCCTGCTGGTACCGCTCAGCTTCATCCTAATGTACGTGATGAGACGTACAGGTACAGTGCAGCCGGGAACCCAGGTTCAATTCCCCTGGTTCCTGTTAGGCTTTATCGGGATGAGTCTAATTGGCTCCTTCGTAATTGGTCACTGGGTACACATTCCGAATGAGCTGACGGATGGAATCTCCGGGTTAACCACCTTTCTCTTAACAACGGCCATGGTCGGACTCGGCCTGAACGTCTGCCTGTCCCAGCTGCGAACGCGGGCACTTCGTCCGCTCCTGGCTGCCGTTATTACATCTGTGCTGCTCTCCCTGCTTACCTGGGTAACTATTTGAATCGCTTCATAGCAAGAGCAGCAAGAGGAGAATAACTCCTCGTGCTGCTCTTGTCTTTTAGCGCCTGCACACCCACGGGCTGAGCACCTTACATTTCAAGTTATTAGTCTGACTTCCGGTATTCCCGAGGGGTCATTCCGGTGACCTTCTTGAATACCCGGCTGAAATATTTCTCATCCTGAAACCCGACCATGGTTGAGATTTGGGACAATCTGAGGTCCGAACTCCTCAGCAGCTGCTTCGCCTTATCGATTCGCAGGTTGGACAGATAGTCGGACAAATTCTCACTGGACACCTGCTTGAACTTGCGGGAGACATTCTCCCGGCTGATGAAGAACCGGTCCGCAATATGCTGAAGGGTAATCTCTTGATGATAGTTGGAGTGGATATACTGTTTGATGTCCTTCACCAGCTGACTATCCAGCTTCTTCGTGCCTACGAATTCATTTGAGATATCCTGGAGGGTCTTCACAATCTGATCCTTCCAGTATTCCAGCGAGAAATTCCCTGCTGCATCATAGGGCAGCTCCATTCGCAGCAGAGGCAGCTCGGACGTCTGCCGCTTATTGAACAGGTCTTTGTGCCAGCGGAGCAGTTCAGCTGCAAATTCTGTATGCCAGCTCTCCAGCTGCTCGGCCGTAATCACCTGCATCCCGCAAATTTGGATATACCATTCATCAACCGCCTCTTTAATCTTCTCGCTGCTGCCGGACATTACGGAGAATTTAAATTTCTCAATATAAGGGGTAAAAGGACTTGGAGTCTCATCATCCCCGCTGCGGTGCCGATATTTATGAATTCGCTGGTCTCTTTGAAGAAGGTTCCGCCTCCTGAGCGCCTCCTTTGACTCCTCGAATGACACCGGAATCCCTTCCGGAAAAGCACAGGCATTCCCCCAGCCTATATTGAACTGAACCTGGTAGATTCGCTGCATAACTTCATTTATCTGCCGAAGACGTTCCTGAGCCGGATAGTCGAAGTCACAAAATAAGAGAACCACATCAGCTCCAGCATTCAGGTACCGGAACGCATGCCCGCAGCTGCCTTCTGTAAGCACTTCGTTGCATACGTTCACGGTCACATACGAAGCCAGGTCCAGATCATCATGAAACCGGTCCAGAAACCGGCGATTCACTGGATGCAGTGAGAGCACCGCAACCACCACCTGCTTCGTACTGCGGCTGAACCCTAACTCCTCTTCAAGCCGCTGCTGGTTCAATTTGGAATAGGGAATGACGCCTGAGACAAAGTCAGATAGGAGCTTATCCCAATAGACAGGCCGCAGCACATTCAGCTGGATTTTCTGATCAAGTGACCTGATCCATTCTTCCTCCTCCTGCTTCCACATGTTCAGCGCACGCTCTGCGGCCGCAACCAGCTGCTTGCTGTTCAGCGGTTTCAGCAAATAATCTGTACCCCCGTACATAATGGCGGGTTTCACATAATTGAAATCCTGATAACCGCTAATGACAATGGTCTTGGATCTGGGGGAATTCTCCTGGATCCATTTCAGCAGCTGCGAGCCATCCATTAATGGCATAACCATATCTGTGAAGATAAGTGCCGGTCGTTCGGACTGGATAATCTCAATGGCTTCCTTCCCATTCCCCGCTTCATAGACATCCTCGATGCCGTAGTTCTCCCAGGGAATGAAATAACGGACGGTTTCCCGCACATGCATCTCGTCGTCAACGATTAGAGCCTTCATAAGTCCCTCCTTCATCAAGATCCTCGCGCAGCTTCACTATGGGGAAAGTAAGAGTAACCGTAACTCCGGCATATTCATTGGCAGAGATGTTAATCCTGGATTCTTCCCCAAAATATAATTGTAGGCGGGCAAGCACATTACTAAGCCCAATACTTTCAGATGACCTATTTTCCTTATAAATAATAGCGCTTTCAATTCCATGTGCCTGATCTGCTCGAATACCTGTCCCATTATCCGACACGGTGATCATCAAGTCTTCCGAGTTACTTATTGCGGTGCTGATCGTAATCCGCCCGTCCTTAATGCCTTCACTGAACCCATGCTTGAAAATATTCTCCACAATAGGCTGCAGAATCATCTTGGGCACCAGAATGTGCCGTGTCTGCTCCGCAATATCCAGCATGCACGTAAGGTTCTCTTCTCCAAAACGGCCCTTCTGGAGTAACAAGTAATTCTCCACATGCTCAAGCTCCTCCTGCAGGGTAACCTCCGTCTTCCCCGTTGTCATCGTATAGCGCATCATGCTTCCAAGAGAATAGATTTGATCATATACCTTGGGGGCATGATACCTAAGAGACATCGACCCGATGGATTGCAAGGCATTATAGAGGAAATGGGGATTGATCTGCGCCTGCAGCGCCTTAAGCTGATTGGTCTTGTTCGCTAGTTCCAGACGATACTCGGTTAGAATCAGTTCGTTAATAGTCTTGGTCATAGCTGTCATTTTCCGGGCCAGTATACCGAATTCATCCCCGGATTCCATATCGATCTTGGCATCGAGCTGACCAATCTGAACCTTTTGCGTGTATGAAATTAATCGCTTGATGGGTGTAGTGAACCGGATCGATATCCATATCGCAGCACACACGCCAATAATCAGGAAGATCAGTCCAATAACCGCATTAATCTCGGTAATATGCCTGGCATCACTGTACAAATTATCGTATGGCACCAGCTTGATGAGCGCACCTGTGAAGAGCGGGCCCGTAATTCTCTTGTAGAATACAATCCCGCCGAAGTCCTCATCTTGCGAATAGAAATAACCGTCGTTCTTGTCTACGGGAAGACTGCTCCATTCAGCTGCCAGCTGGCTGCTATTCAGTCCCTGCTCCGAGGTATATACCACCTTCCGATCTTCATTGACCAGATAGAGCCTTTCTGTGCCAGGAGTGAACATGGACTTTGTAATCTCACGAAGTTCAGTCAACTTGAAATCGATGGACAGATTCGCCATCACTTCATTACTCGGAGTACGGAAGATGGGATAATGGACACTGAATACCTCCGTCGTCCCCGATTTCAGATTCGGAATGACGTACTTCAGCCCATATTGGTGATCCAGATGGGTAGATTCCAGAAACGGCCGATTTCTTCCGGTTTGGTCTTTGGGCGGGACGTAGCCGGGGTTCTTCTCCCTGCGGAACATTCCCTTAATCAGTGTATTGGATTGATGATTGGCCCGAATGTACAGATGAATCTGATAGATATCCCCGTTCGACTGGAACAGGTTATAGAGCTGACTCGCAATAATATCCCGGTTGTCTGTTAGCTCGTGCTCCGTGCCCAGTGGGTCGGCAGCTCTAGTGTTCTGAATGACGGTGAACAGGGAGTTCGGCAGATTAATCCCACTATAGATCGATAATGCCAATTGATTAATTCCGCTAAAATAGTTGGAGAGATTCGCGCTGCCAAGAGTCAACAGCTGGGTGTTCTCATTAATCGACTTCTCCGTCACAGACTCCTTCGTATACAGGTAGGAGGCGGTTAACGAGATACCTGTAGGCACCACAGCGGCGAGCAGAAGCAGCGACATTAGCTTGGTTCGAATGCTTATCTTTTTGAACAACGTCCACCCACCTTTTTTTCCCAACATATTAGCAGAGTTCTGCAATATATTCCACCTAAATTAGGACCAAGAAACGCTGATATCGGCCAGGTTGCAATGGAACCTCAAGCTGAATCCTCTACGGCTTCCCGGGTGGAACTGGGATCTGTTCTTCGGGTGGGGTAATTTGAGGTCTCAGGCTGCCATGCAGGAGATCTGGGCAAGCAAATTAATGGCGATCAGCAGCCCCGAGAAACTCGGGCAAGGCTGTACCTCGGACAAGGTGAAGCAATCAGGATAGAGAGCTCTTGCTCCAGTCATGGAATAACCCTTTAGAAATTAAAAGCTGCAGCCCTCTCTTCGAAGGCTGCAGCTTTTGTGTCAGTGGATAGCGCCGCAATGGGCTAGCTACTCCTCCTGCTTGCTTACGTACTCATTCGGAATATCTTTGCCCTCTGCGTTATGGTTCTTGAACTGGCTCAAGCGGCCTGCTCTAAGCTCTCCACCGCGCACGTCGCTCACGCTTTGGCCATTATTATCCAGGCCTTTAAAGGTCTTCGGGTCGTTCTGCTCTGGATGTGTCATGTCTGCTCTCCTTCTTTTGCAAATTCTTGCATCATGACTGTATTATGTCTTCTCCGCCAGAAATCATGCGTCTATGATTCAGGTAATGGATGCGAAGGTCCACTCGGACATGACACCACCGGAAAGGTATCCTGTACTGGTGCTTATGACATCGGGGGTACTCCGAGAATAAGTGTGCAGCACCCACCCAATCAGGGTAATAAGAAAGCGGAGCGAAACAATGGAGTACCCCGATAAGATCACTCTATATATGTCAAAAGAACTACAACATATTAAAATAATGAGACTAATTACCGATATAGGTCTTAACTGCCTAAAATGATAGCGCTCTCCATCATAGATTATTTACAGATTATGACTCTAACCATCACAGGCGATTGGAGCAAATTAATGAACATCTTGGCATACTCAATCATAGCAGATCTGATTCCGTTCCTGTTCCTCTTTTATATGGCTGTAGAGATTTTTCTCCGTCAGCCTAGCAACCAGCTTCACCAGTTGACTTTGATTCTGACCTTCTCCTTGGGGCTCATCTTTCTTTTTGATTTTTTGACATTACAGTCACCTTTGGGCAATGAGGCCAACCTATTTGCATCTCTAAGATTCTTATCCTCTTTCCTAACCATGTCGCTTGCGCTCTATTTCTTCTGTGACATTGGACGCCTTGCCCTTAGACCGGGGATCAAGCATACTCTCTGCCTTTTGCCGATTCTAGGTATTTTCTTTGTCATTGTTCCTTTTTACGACAAGCCCGCCATCAATATTTTAGAAATTAATCACGGACGTACCACAGAGTTCAGCAGTCTATTCATGATAGTACTTGTGTTCTTGGTCTTATATACACTGCTTGTTCTGTTGTTGATTATTTCGATAGCCTACCGCAAGAATCGTAAGAATGAGCTGCTGATTCAGGAACGCTACCGGGTTCGTGCCATCCTTATCGGTTCCGTGATGACTGTGATGCTCCTGGTAATCTTAATGGTAATCAGTGAGCTCCTCAGAAATACTGGAGTCTACGCATTCGATTTCCTGCCTACCTATTGTATTTTTCCGTGGATCATTGCGGTTCGTTACTCGATGGTTCGCTTCGACTTCCTGGCTTCGGCTAGTCGGCGCTATGAGCTTCTGTTCGAGTTATCCCATAATGGGATTGTCCTTCTGGATGAAAGAGGGATTATTGTCCAGGCGAACCAGGCATTTCAAAGCCTGCTCGGCTTTGATGCTCACAAGTTAAACGGGCACCCTTTCAACAGTCTATTGCCTGAGAGTGAGGCTGCCAGATTCATTGAAGTCTATCCGGATTACTTCCAAAAGCTGAAGCCCTTCCAAACTGAAGGGGAACTTAGACACTTGGACGGCACGATAAAAATGGTCGAAATTCATTGCGACTTCCTGGAGACGGGCGGGCAGGTGCTCTCTTTCCTAGTCACTCAGGATATTACAGACCAGAGGAATACCCAGCGTGAGCTGACCGAGCTTGCTTACCACGACACATTGACTGGTCTCGGGAACCGGAGAATGCTTCAGGATCGAATGAGAACCACGCTAGGAGAAATTCATTTTAAAAACAGTAAAGTGGCCATTATCTTAATCGATCTCGATCAGTTTAAATGGATTAATGATACTTTAGGCCATTCTTCAGGAGACTTGATGCTCCAGCAGGTTGCCAAGAGCTTGAAGAGGCACCTGCCGCAGGACTGTGTAATTACAAGGCTCGGAGGCGATGAATTCGCCATCATGATCGAAGATTTGAGAGAGGAATCGGAGGCTATTGATTACTGTAATGTATTAATTGAAATCTTCAAGGAGCCCTTTGCGGTAGCGAACAAGCTGTACACCGTTACAGCAAGTATGGGAATCAGTATCGCGCCTCGTGACGGAACCGAGATCGACGCACTTCTCCAGAATGCGGATATGGCCATGTATGAAGCCAAGAAAGCCGGACGCAATCAAATACATATGTTCAACAAGGAACTGCAGGAAAAGGCCGATCGGTATCTGGCCGTCTATAACGGACTCTCCAAAGCCATCGCCCAGGAAGAGCTAACCTTGCATTATCAGCCCCAGATTGATCTGCATACCCAGCGGGTGCATGGAGTAGAGGCGCTGCTGCGCTGGACTAGCCGGGAGCTAGGACCGGTGTCTCCAGCAGAATTTATTCCGGTGGCAGAAGATACCGGGCTTATTTTGCCCATTGGTGACTGGGTGCTCCAGGCTGCCGTCCATCAGGCGAAATTTTGGGTGAACCGGGGCTACAAGAATTTTGTGGTATCGGTCAATATCTCCGCTCAGCAGCTCCGAGACCCGCAGTTCGCAGTGAAGGTTATTGATCTATTGAGGGTGACAGGCCTCCCGGCCCGCAATTTGTGTCTGGAGATTACAGAGAGCACGGCAATCGTTGACCTCGAAGCTTCACAGCGGCTGTGCCGGGAATTAACTGATCTCGGTATAACTTTGGCGATGGATGACTTCGGCGTAGGATATTCCTCCCTAAGCATGCTGAACAGTCTTCCACTTCATTATCTGAAGATCGACCGATCACTGGTCACTAACATCGCAGTCAGCCAGCGGGATTCGGCTGTGGTAGGAACCATCATCGAGCTGTCCAGGAACCTGGACATGAAGGTCGTAGCCGAAGGGATTGAGACGATCGAGCAGCTTCGGCTCCTGGAGCAGCTTGGCTGTCATGAGGCCCAAGGCTACTTGTGCGGAAGACCCATGCCCGCAGATGACCTGACCCGGTTTCTCGAAGGCAAGTAGTCAATATCGCTACCCAATTAATAAAAAGCATAAAATTTAAAGGACAGTCCCGTAAGCCTCAAGTATGGCTTACGGGCTGTCCCTTTGTTATGGAGCATCTGGCTTGTTACCTGAGCTTCCTTTTACCAGGCATAGGCACGTGGCGCCTCGGCTCCTATATAGCGTTTACATTTTGGTGCGGAACCGAACCGATCCAATTCGCAATGGAATTAGACCCTCTCCCGCTCCATCTCCTTCTCCATATACACAAGTTCGATTTCTGTAGCGAATCCTGCTTCAAGCAAAACCTTGACCAGCTCCGTATGGCTCTCCCGAAGATTAACGATCACCTTCTTGGCATTCCCTTTACCCGGATCGAACACCTGACCTAGCATATACTTGTAAATTTGCTGGCTACTAGCTTGCTCGGGCTGAACTTCGCATTGATACAGTGCGATTGAAGCGAGCTCGCCTTGTGGATCATAACCCTGCCTATATATCGCATAACCTACCGGTTCGCCTCCGAGATAGACGATCAAGGATTGACCGCCTTTCGCACTCTGCCACTGAGTCTGCCAGGCTGTCGCGCTATTATAGAACGGAAGCCCGGATGCCGCGATCGGCATATCCGTAATCGTAGTAAAGGTAGCATCCACACCGGATTCCGTCTCCAGATAGACAGCGTCGCTGCTGCTCATATGCAGAAGCTTGTCCTTGATGACATAACCGAACCTTTCATACAGCTTAATGGCCCCCTTGTTCTGGACAAAAGCCTCCAGCGTTGCCTGGTGCACCCCAGCCTCACGGTATGCCTTCATGCTCTCTTCCATCAAAAGCTTGCCGAGACCTTGACCCCGGTACTCCGGAGCAATCCCGATCCCCCCGTTCCAGCTGGTCACCTGGCCCTTTACAGAACGAATTCCATTGAGGTTAATGCCGATCGGCTTATCTCCATCCAGCATGATGTTGGATAAATCCAGAAGCAGGTCCTCATTAGTTAACCTGGTCACGAAAGCCTGCAGAGGCATGGATAAATTCACATAATACCCCTCAAAGCCTTTCTCCCAAGCTTCCAGAACCATCTTCATCGGTACCTCATGCAGTCTCTTAAAAGTAACCATACTCTCACCTCATAAGTAGATTAGTAGATTAGTAGATTAGGAATCTGTTCACTAGAATCAGCTTACAACACCGCTCCTTAAAACTCCAATTCCCCCTAAGCCCGCATGGGACCGGGGGTTCTAGCAGATTGACGGATGATGTGATGTAACTATATAGTAGGAAAAGGTTTTTAATAATTGGAACATTTTAACGATTAGGAGCGATCCTTAATGAGCACTCGTCAATTACAAATCTTCTCGTCGCGTCCCATTCTAGTGCCAGCTCTTCTGTTCGTTCTGGCCTTTGCCCTACGCCTGGTCTATGTCTTCGTGACCAGTACCCAGAGCTTCCTTGAAGGAGATGCCGGGCGTTATTTCGCCATGGTTGATCAGATGCTGTCCGATCAGATTTATGGGTATGGCAGTGAGGAATCCAATGCCCGCGTGACCCCCGGCTTCCCTTTGTTCGCCTATTCCATCTACTCGGTATTCCCATTCACGCCGAACGTCTTCAGATGGGTGCATATTCTGATCGGTGCAGCTACCGTCTTCCCGGTATGTTCTTACGTAAGTTCGGTATCACGCCCCCTGTTCGGCTGGTTGGCCGGGTTATTCGTGGCTGTATATCCGCCGCTCATCTATATGACCAACCTCTTCCTGACAGAGACGTTATTCATCTTCCTGCTCGCCCTATTCTTCGCCAGTTGGCAGTGGATGATGAACAAGCCTTCGATCTGGTCGGTCACCCTGAATGCCGCAGTGCTTAGCTGGGCTATACTAACCCGCCCCGGAATGCTGCCTGTTCTGGTTATTGCTGTGCTGTTCCTGCTGTTCACCAAGCCCATATGGCGTATGATTACTCCTTATCTTTTAACCGTAGGTGCCTGCTTCCTCCCATGGGTCCTCAGGAACTGGATCGTACTGGACGAGTTCACAATGCTCGCATCGGACAGCGGCAATGCCCTGTTATCCGGTGCATATCCGTTCTTCCAGGAGAACCCGGGCTACAAAGAGATGTACAGCCTCGGAATGAGTCAGACACAATATGGCGTAAGAGTGATTCTGAAGGGATTTAAGGAGAATTTCCTGGAGTATCTGAGCTGGTTCTCCTTCGGCAAGCTATACTATATGTTCAAGTCCATGTGGGTCAGCAGCACGATGAACTTCCCGCAGCTCTATATGTACGGCGGGGTTCTGCTCCATTATCTGACCTTACTGCTATCCCTGATATCGGTTCCTTACCTGCTCATCAAGAGGAACTTTCTTGCCTTTGCGTTCATAGGAATGCTGCTCTTCCAATTACTCTTTATCCCGACTGCCCGTTATGGTGCGCCTTTCATGCTCTTGATGGCGATGCTGGTCTGTTCGGCAGGGTATACGTTATGGATCAGCCGCAAGCAGAATTACAAGCTGGCCACCGGACCGGCTGGGGAACCCTTACACTAGATTCATAACGAGACAGGCTTCAACACGAACAAAAAGTCTCCGAGCCACATTCACCGTGGACGGAGACTTTTTCTATATCACCTTTAAATCCTTACATGTAGATCTCGACGGTCGTACCGGTCTTAGAACGAAGCTGGTCGAAATCAGCCCTGCGAATACGAAGTCCGCCGCTGCGGTAGCGATTGTCCATCTCCTGGGCTGGAACTTCTTCTCCCCCGATGGTAACCTTCCGCAGGGCTCCATTCGTCCAATGATACAGGAACTTCACCGGCTCCCCGCCATATTCAAAGTCGAACTGAAGCCCATCCAACTCAGCCGGAAGCACCGGATCAACGACCAAGTCGCCTCCCTCCTGGCGAATGCCCAGCGCATTCGAGATCAGCTGGTTCATGTAGATTCCCGGTCCACTGGAGTAGATTCTCCATCCGCCTTTCACGGTCACACTGCCGTCCTTCAGCTCATCAAATCGCTGCTGTGCTTCATATCTGGTTGCAAATTTGCCGTCAGAGCTGCTGAAATACGCATTGCTCTGTCTCAGACCGGCATTCGGCACAACCTCCTGGATGCCTACCGGGTTGATGGCGGCCAGTCCCTGCCAGACCTGATCCCCTTTGCCAAGCTTAGCCATAGCCTCAATGTAGCGGATATGTGCATGCACATACTGAAGGCCGATCTCCCGTCCGAAATTGGCGGCCTGCTCCGCACGCTTAAAGTGGATGCTGACCCCGCCCGTATACTGGGCCGGACGGTTCATCAGCCTTACCCCGTCCGGACAGAGGAGATACTCCTGAATCAGCTTATAATGGTAATCTGCCTGCTCCGGTGTCAACAGCTCACTAATCATACTTCTAGTCATCGGAAGCAGTCTGTACTGAATGCCGGTCTCCTGATCAGACGGATGCACCATTAGCTTGGCCTCATCCGGATTCTCCAGGTAGACAAATCCCGGAATCACACCGGTATCCAGCATGTACGCGTTAAAGTCCCGCTGAATTCCTTCCGACAGCTGTTCAAGGCCATCTGCCATATCCGGCTCGGACTCCTGAAGCACCTGAGAGAGCTGGCGAATGGCCTGGTAGGTCAACGCTACGGTCCAACTGCTGACCATATACTGCTTGAGCTGCTCGTTAGCCGGCTGCAGGGTATCATCCCAATCTCCGTCGCCATAGGAAGACAGATACGTACCATGCAGGAAATGCTCCTGAATATAGCCCAGCTGCTTAAGTACATGCTCGCGGAGAGTATCGGTCTCTGTAAAGTCAAAGCTAGTCTTACGGGTATAAGGAACGTGTTCGTCCAGAATTCCATAATCCCTTGTCGCTGCGAGGTAATCACTCAGCACCTTGAGCGGCCAGACAATAATGTCACCATGACTCTCTTCCTGCTGTATCCGGGTATATTTGTCGAACATGAACCATTGCGGCCAATTGCCGTCATCTTCATATTGATGCGCATATACCGTAAGCAGAATTTCGCGGACCTGCTCATACTTATGCGTAGCCATGAAGTACTCGGTCGGCCCCTGGCATACATCGCGAGTCCCCCAGGCTGCACCGCCGTACTGCTCCAGTCCATGCGGAACCGAATAATGGACCAGCATATTATGCGTGTACCACCAGGCCAGCGCATTGACCTTAAACAGGTCGCCTTCGCCCTCCTGTCCGCGGGACAGCCGGAAGCCATTCATGACCCCCGCGTAGAACTTGCGGTACTTCGCAATCTCTTCTTCCACCGTACGACGCTGGGCAGGCAGCTCACCGCCATGAAGATGACCCTGCAACGTGATCGTCCATGCTGCAGATTGTGCCAGCTCCAGCACGACGAGGGAAGCGGCTCCCTGAACCTGACCCGATACCAGTGCACGCTCATCCTGAACAGTAAAGTCCGCTCCTTCCACTACCATCCGGTAAGCAAGGTTTGGATAGACATCTGCGCTGAGCGATGCCTGATTGGCATGGAAGACAACCTGGTTACCTTGGTGGGTCATATGATAAGGAACCTCATATTCTGCCACATTCATGGAGATTTGGTTAGTAACCAGATAGCGATATGCCTCGCCGCTGACCGAACGAACGCTGAGGATGACTTCAGGCGAATCCACTGCCGTGTAATTGGTGATGACGAGCGCATCCGCAGCGGTCTTGTAATACCAGCGTACGTAATTGAAGCCCATCTCGAATAGAGATGGCATCGTAAGAAGACGGTACACCCCATCCAGTTCTACATAGATCCGCTGGCCCGATGTCTTTGGAACATTCAGCGCGTTCCGGGCATTGGTCATCATTTTATTGAAATTAGTGTTCCCCACAACCAGCTGGGAGTTAAATATCCCGTACATGTAAGAGGTCGTTGTCATCACCTGATCATTCATCCGCGCATTATCTCCGCTCATCAGTATATGACCGTGCGGACGCTCCACGCGCAGCTCCTTCTCCTTCATCACCACATGCTCATAGGTATCTGTGAAGAAAGATAACAACGTCTCTCCCTCATATTCTTCCTGACGGCGATTCGGGAACAACTCATCAAGCTCTTCCTGAAGCAGCGGCAGCACCTGAACAGGCTCCCCAAAGCCCGGAAGCTTAGTAACCCCCTCAATCGCAGGATGCCTGCTTTCTTCCTGAGATGAGCTATTCACCTCGTCCCAGGCCTTTCGAATTTCATCGATATATTCAAGAGAAGATGTCGCAGCCGGGTGATCCGGCTTGAACAAGCCGTAGAATACCCACTCGGTCTTCCCCTTCAAATGCACCCGCTCGGATTGCAGGGCAGTATAAGCGAATTCATACTGATAAATTTCATTAGCCAAATTCGGTGCAGACAGAATCTCCGGTCTGTTGGTCTCTTTATAGGACAGCCCGAAGAACTGGAATCCGTCCGTGGAGAACCCTGCAGCTTTGCTAAGAGAACCTTGCTGGATATACGGGAATCTGCCGCCCTGCGGCTGGTTCTGCCTTGAGCAGATCACGTATCCGAGCTTGTCATCTTCAAATACATTATGGTCAATATACTGTGATAAGTAAGCTTCGTTGCTGCGAACGGCGGCGGGATCGGCAATCCCGATATCCTGTCCATAAATGACATCCACTTCCACGCCATCGCCTTCCAGCTGTACATCCCAGAACCAGATCCCCTGCGGCGCCAACGTGAACTTAACCAGGTAGCTGAGCTTCCCGTTCTTCTCGTCCTCTCCCGCCCCGCTTGGCTGTACCTCCCCTTCCCATACCAGCTGCCGGTCACTCAGCTGCCGGAAACGGCTTGCGGATTGTACTCCCAGGAGTGGAAAGACCTGAATCCCACTGTCCTTGTGCACTCTTAAATACAGGTTATTTAGCGATCCATCGATAGGATTGCTTAACAGTTGATTAATCATAGTGCTGCCGCCAACAGCTTGATACAGATCACCACTGTTCAGAAAGGTGAACTTCAGCAGCTCGGTCTCCAGGAAGAGCTTTGTCACTGATGTAGTCGTCAATCTTCTCACATCCTATTCTCTCTTTATCACTTTCTATTTCAGAAGCCTGAATTCAGTTCCAGTCACGTCCCGGCTGTTAGAGCCGATATAGACTCCGAATCTTCCGGCATCACTCTTGTACTGCAAATCTGCATGATGATATCTAAGCTGCTCTTCTTGTAAGGTAAAAGAAACCTCCGTCATCTCTCCCGGCTCAAGATTCACTTTAACCCAGCCCTTCAGTTCCTTGAGCGGCCGCACAACTTCACCAGACCAATCCCGCACATAAAGCTGCACAATCTCTTCACCAGCTGTGCTGCCTGTGTTGGTTACAGATACCTTAACGGTTAAGGCTTCGTGCTTAGTAAGCGTCTTAGACGAAAGCTGGGGCTCACCGTACGCGAACGTGGTATAACTAAGCCCATAGCCAAAAGGCAGCAGCGGCTCATTCGGAATGTCCAGGTACCGGGACACGTAGCGCTCTTGCGCATCCGGGGCCCCCTTTGGACGTCCTGTGTTGAAATGGTTATAATACACCGGAACTTGCCCTACAGAGTAGGGAATTGACATGGATAACTTCCCTGACGGGTTCACCCTGCCGAACAGAATGTCGGCAACCGCAGCTCCGCCTTCACTTCCGGGATACCAGGCTTCAAGCACCGCATCAACCTCTTCATAAAGGCCGTGCAGATCCAGAGGACGGCCATTAAAGAGGACCGCGACCATTCTTTTGCCAAGCGGCTTTAATCTGGCTATCAGCTCCAGCTGAGCCTCAGGCAGCCTGATATCTGCCCGGCATCCGGCCTCACCGCTCCACTCGGAATCTTCACCTAGCGCAAGTAGGATCACATCGGCTTCTGCCGCAGCTTCAATAGCCTCATTAATCTGATTCTCATCGATCATCTCCAGGCTGCAGCCTGCGGCTACCTTAAGGCCCGCGGCAGAAGCCGTCTCCTGAATAGCCGTATCCAGACGGACGGCATCTTCCTTCGAACCAAGCCAAGACCATGGGCCAAGAATATCTCCGCTCGAAGCAAATGGACCAATCAAGGCAATGCGATCCTTCGGATTCAGCGGCAGCACCCCTTCGTTCTTTAGCAGCACGCAGGATTTGGAAGCCAGCTCACGGGATACTCGGCGATGCTCCTCACAGAAGATGACCTCCCGTTCCGCTTCAGGATCGGCACCACGCAGCGGGTTCTCGAACAAGCCCAGCTTCTGCTTAAGCTTCAGAATCCGCAGCACCGCCTCATCGATAAGCCCTTCATCCACCCGTCCATCCTGCACAAGCTGAGGCAGATGATGTACATAACAGCTGGTCATCATTTCAATATCGACACCTGCCTGAATGGCCTTATAGGCGGCCTCCGCCTCATCCTCGGCAACACCATGCGGAATCAATTCCTTCACCGCACCCCAATCAGAGATCACGACTCCGTCAAATCCCCATTCCTCGCGAAGCAGCTTCCTCGTAAGCTCTCGATTGCCGCTGGACGGAATTCCGTTCACGGTGTTGAAGGAGGTCATCACCATTTCGCAGCCTTCATCCAGCGCGGCCTTGTAGGCCGGCAGATAGTATTCGCGAAGCTGACGTTCTGACAAATCCACCGTATTGTAATCGCGGCCGCCTTCGGACAGCCCATATGCGGCAAAATGCTTCACACAGGCTGCCACTCGCTCCTTATCTCCAGTAAGATCACTACCTTGGAAGCCTCTCACAAAAGCTCTTGCGAACTCACTGTTCAGATAAGGGTCTTCACCGGTAGACTCCATTACTCGCCCCCATCTGGGGTCACGAACCAAGTCGACCATCGGGGCAAAGGTCACATGTACGCCCGATACAGCCGCTTCCCTGGCCGCAATCTGCGCACTCTTCTCGGCAAGATCCACGTCCCATGAGCAGCCAATCGCAAGCGGTACCGGGAAGATCGTCTTGAAGCCGTGCACAATATCGGCCATCACGAGCAGTGGAATTCCGTGAGGATTCTTCGCAAGGTGCGCCTGCTGGATGGCAATAACCTCCCCTGCGCCTGCCAGGCCAAGGACTGAGCCTGTTCCCCGGACAATGTCCTCTGTGATTCCGAGTGATTTCATCGGCCCCGTAATTTGCCCTCCGCCAGCAGCTCCCTCGAAGAATGGAACAGCCAGTTGCAGCAGTTGGGCTATCTTCTCATCCAGTGTCATCTTGTTGATATAACTGTGTAGATCCAGGTCACTGTGTACCTGCTCAGTCATATGTCATACCTCCCAGCTGTGCAATCCAAATTTAATTTTATATTTTCGAATCGTTTTTACTTAAATATATCTTTATAATTATGAAATTAATATGTTTATTTCAACTATATAATTGAAACGTTTCACAATCAAAGCATGCAAAGGCCATCCAAGATGACCTTCACCCTCTATGTTCTAGCCCTCTATCTACTCTACGCTGCCGCCAAATCGCCGGAATCACCCTCGTGCCTCCGGCTTTTACCTACACCTTTCGTACAGATTCCCGCTCCACAAGTTCGATCTTCAGCTTGTAGGAATCGTTAACCTCTTCCCCGTCCAGCATCTGGAACAGCAAATGTCCTGCAAGTGAGCCTGCCTCCTGCTTGGGCTGGCGAATCGTAGTCAGCGGCGGGTGTACATATTCTGCGAGCTGGATATCATCAAATCCAATAACAGAAATATCCCCTGGCACCGAAATACCGCCTTCTTGAAGCGCCTTGAGCCCTCCAATCGCCATTTCATCATTCGCATAGAATACAGCGGAAGGCAATTCGCCCTGCATCATCATCATCTTCGTAGCACTGTAGCCGCCTTCACGCACAAAGTTCCCGCTGAGCCGCCATTTGGCTTTCTCCTCAAGCCCAGCCTCACGCATCGCCCGCAAATAACCTTGATAACGGAGTACATTGTCACTTGAATTGGAAGGACCGCTAATATAAGCGATTGTACGGTGCCCGGCCTCTATTAAATACCGGGTCGCATCATAACCTCCCTGTTCGCTGTCCACCCGCACATTGATCAGTCCACTGCCGGATAGCTCCCGGTCCATAACGACGATAGGGAATCTATCCCCCGCAGACTCCATCAGAATTTCATCGGTCATATTATGAGCAAGCACCACAGCCCCGTCAACTCTCCGCTCGCGAAGAAATCTTACCGCAGTGGAATCCTTACCGCCCATGGAGCTGCACGCAATAAGGTCATAGCCGTTGGCCAAGGCCACGTCCTGGATACTCCGAATCAATTCTGAATAATAAGGTCCGGACAAATCTGTTAGGATGAGGGCAATCGTGTTGGTGCGGCTTCGCTTCAAGTCCATGGCAAAACCATTCTTGCGATAATTCAGCTGCCGAGCCGCCTCGAGCACTTTCGCCCTTGTCTTCTCTGCCACCTTGGTATCTCCATTCAGCGCATACGAGGCTGTAGAGAGAGCAACCCCCGCTAGTTTAGCCACGTCTTTAATCGTTGCCATTTAAAAAGTCCCGCCCTTCTTATTTCATACCGGAAATAGTAGCACCTTCAATAATATGTTTCTGGAAGAATGAAAAGATAATAATAATCGGCAGCACCATGAATGCCGCCCCTGCCATTTGCAGTCCAAAGTTGGAGCTGTATTGACCCTTAAGCAGGTTGAGTCCAACCGACAGCGTATAGAGACTTTCATCATTGGCTATAATCAGCGGCCACAGGAAGCTGTTCCAGGCTCCGATGAACGTCAGAATTCCTTGTACCGCAAAGACCGGCTTCACAATCGGCAGGATGAGACCAAAGAAAATCCGCAGTTCTCCCGCACCATCCAGCCGCGCTGCTTCAATCAAATCCGAAGGAACGGTAGACATGAACTGACGGAACAGGAATATGCCGAAGGCGCCGACCAGCCCGGGAAGAACGATCCCTGTCATGGAGTTCACGAGCCCCATCTCGTTGATGATAAGATACGTTGGAATCATGGTAACCTGACCTGGAATCATCATAGTACCCAGGACCAGGTAGAATAACGTGTTCTTGGCCGGAAAATCGAACTTGGCGAACGAGTATCCGGCAATCGCATTTAGAAACATGCCAACAAAGGACCAGAATACGATTAACAATGTATTTTTAAGATAAACGAAAAATTGAATTTTAACGAACAGATCCACATAGTTCTTCCATGTCGGATGATGTGGAATAATGGTCGGCGGGAAGACGGTGAACTCATTCTCCGGCTTGAAGGACGACGTGATCATCCATATGAACGGAACCATCATGAGCAGTCCGCCCAGAATGAGCAGTGCGATCATTACCCCTTTTTCCAATTTCCTAGCTGCCATTCTCGAATCCCTCCTTTAAATTACACAGACCTTAAGCTGCGGAACTGATTAATATTCCACATCCTTCTTCTTGACCACGAATTGAAGGATCGTCGCGATAATAATGAAGATGAACAGCACGAACGAGCCTGAAGCCGCATAGCCGAAATTGCTCAACTTGAAGCCGTTATTGTAAATGAAGAGCGCCATCGACATCGTTGCATCAAGAGGTCCACCCTTAGTCATCACAAACGGTTCTTCAAAGAACTGAATCCAGCCAATCAGTGTCGTAATCGTCACGAAGAAGGTGGCAAATCCCAGTAAAGGTACGGTAATATGAGTGATCTTCTTCCAGCCCGTCGCGCCGTCAATTTCTGCGGCCTCGTAGTACGTGCGTGGAATACCTTGAAGTGCAGCCAGGAAAATAATCATATTCATACCAATCCCCTTCCATACGGCAAGCAGGATCAGCGAGTATTTGGCAATATGAGGGTCCAGCAGCCACTGCTGGGCCGGCAGGCCGAACAAGGACAGAATATAATTGAACAATCCGTAGGAACTGTTGTACAAATATCCCCACACAACAGCCACCGCTACAATATTGGTGATAGACGGCAGATAATAAACCACGCGAAACGTTTTAAATAACCAACTTGTTCCGTAATTGAGCAGCATTGCGATACACATGGAAAATATAACCACAAGCGGCACACCGATAATAACATATATAATTGTATTATAGATAGATTTTAGAAACTCAGGGTCTTTGAACAAATTCACGTAGTTGTGGAATCCGACCCCATTGATACTGGAGTGATCGGCGAGTCCGATAATATCCATATTCGTAAAGCTGATAACCAAGGCAATGATAATTGGAACAATAGAGAACGTCAGAAGAAGTATGACCGCAGGTGCGATAAACAGATAAGGGTATTTGTATTTATTAAACTGCTTGAGCATATGGTTCACTATGATTCACCCCCGGGAGCCTTATAGGATTTGAAAAATGCGTATAGCCGGGACCTTCCTTGCAGGCCAGTCCCGGCACGCCCTAGCCATAACGGATCAAGGAATGAATTACTTGTTCCCTAGAATTTCGTTAGCCTTGTCGTTCAATTTATTCAGTTCGGTCTCGGTATCTCCTCCGCCAATGGTGATCTGCTCGAAGGTGGCTATAATCGCTTGACCGATGGATTCCCATTCTTTGATCGCTGGTGTTGGACGGGCATTCTCAAGCTGCTTACCGAAAGCGGCAATCAAAGGATCTTTGAATCTGTCATCTTTCCATGCGTCTTTAACAGAAGGAAGAGCTTCGTGAGACTTGTCATACCACTTCAACTGGGTATCTTTCTCGGACAGGAACGCAATAAGCTTCACAGCGTCATCGGGATTCTTGGAGTATTCGAATACGGACAAGTCAGAGCCGCCGATTGAAGACATGTTCGTTTTCTTGGCAGGAAGTGTGGTTACAGCCCATTTGCCATTGATCTCAGGAGCCTTATCCTTGATTCCCTGCATCATCCAAGGACCACTGATGAACATAGGCAGTGTTCCGTCTTTGAAGGCTACGTTGATGTCCATGTCTGAACCTTTTGGTGTCAGCCCTTCATCATAAAAGCTCTTCAGGAACTTAATCGCTTCCACATATTCCGGCTTGTTAAACTGCGGCTGACGATTGCTGTCAATCACTTCGCTGCCGTTCTGCCAAGCAAAGAGCGTGGAATACAGAGAGTCTTTATCCATAGGCATCGCATATTTGCCAGGGCCACCCTTGGCAACCAGCTTCTTGCCCGCATCCTTCAGCTCATCCCAGGTCTTTGGACCTTCAGGGTAGCCTACTGCAGCAAGCAGATCTGTACGATAGTAAAGTGCACGCGTCTCTACATACCAGGGAATACCCACCGTCTTGTTATCGAATTTCGTTGTAGCGATGGCGCCGTCATAGAAGTTCTCCGGTTTCAGGCTCGGATATTTATCGATATAAGGAGTCAGGTCTTTCAGAGCTTTCGCTGCTGCGAACTCCGGCATCCAGGTCGTACCCATCTGCACAACATCCGGTCCGTTCTGAGAGGCTACCGCGGTCAGAAGCTTATCATGAGCCGCATCCCAAGGAATGGATTGAACATCCACCTTAATTCCCGGGTTCTTGTCTTCGAATTCCTTAAGCAGTACCGGAAGGGCTTTGTTCTCTCCGCCCATGGCCCACATTTTGAGTGTCTTGGTGGCGCCGCCTGCACCTTCTTGTCCTGAACCACTGTCTTTGGAACCGCCGCAGCCTGCCAATACGAATGAGAAAGTGAGCAATGTAGCGAGTGCAACCATCCATGATCTTTTCTTCATTACCTTCACCTCAACTGTAGTATTTTCCTTGCTAGAAGATGAACATGTAAACACTTACATCGAAACGTTTCGATTTTTATCGAAAAAAATATTCGATTTTCTTTCTATACCAGAACCCCGTCAACCCCCTTGAAAAGGCTTGTTTACTGTCTTTCTTGGTGTCTAACCCTTGTTTCTTGCTAAGAATAAGCCGAATAAATACTTAACTAATGAATAAATCAGCTACAAAAATTGAAACGTTTCAATAACCACATTATAATCTCACTTGATAGCGATTTCAAGAAGTTTTTTCGTAACTTTTTAAATAAATTTTTCCTCACAGCTGCTCCATTCTAATTAAGCTAAATGGCGCATAGTTGAATAACTTACTTCCTCTTGACCCTAATACTGAGGTCAGGGTTTATAATGAGATTATCTCGAGCAGAAATCTACTAGAAAGGAAATGAGATACGTTATGGATATTACTCCACAAGAAGAAAACATGATTAAGGCTCTCCGCGAGGCTGCATTACCCCCTTTATTTGTGCTCATACGAATTAGAAATGATATTTCAAATGACACTGTAAATGTTGAAGAGAGCCGAAGAGCTGACGTCATAAAAACATTAGAAAATTACATCGGCCCACTATGGGAAGACTATCATGAGGGGAAGAATTCACAAGCCCAAGAAAGACCTTAACGAAACGAATAATCTTAACTATGGCCGCAGACTTCTTATGTACGTTTACGAAAGTCGTCATAACAAAAAACATCCCTTAACCAATTGGTTAAGGGATGTTCGTATCTGTAATAAAATATTACAGTTTTACAACGTTCTCAGCTTGTGGTCCACGGTTGCCTTGAACAACGTTGAACTCAACGCGTTGGCCTTCGTCCAAAGTTTTGAATCCGTCGCCAGTGATTGCGGAGAAATGTACGAATACATCGTCGCCACCTTCAACTTCGATGAAACCGAAACCTTTGTCTGCGTTAAACCATTTTACTGTACCTTGTTGTGCCATGTGTAAAACCTCCAATAAATTATTTAACATGTTTCTTTTTATTCTTTAAAATAAAAAATTCACACATTGTAAAAGGTTCATGCTTATTTGTATGATAACCCTTTACGATGTGTAAATGAGGTTAGTGCTCTTCAGTAACCTCATTATAGCTTATCCAATTTTAAAAAGCAAATCGCCACAAAAATAAAATTTTTAGCTTGGATCTACCTGTACATCAGCTTGTTTACCGCTTACATGGATTCCTGACTTCGGTCTCCCAAGCGGCTTCAAATCACGGAGCAGTTCCTCCAGAAGCGCCTTGGCCGCAGCCCCTTCCTTGCCGGAGACCTTTACCACAAGCTGAACGGAATCGCCCGATTTCAAGATGCGCTCGGCCTGCTGCTTCTTCGTCTCGTAGTCATGCTCCTCAATCCGAGGGGTCAGCCGAATCTCCTTAACCTTGGAGGGCTGGTTCTTCTTGCGCTCCTGTCCGGCCGCCTGCTTCGCGGCACCTGCCGAGATCAACTGGCACGGAGGTGGGCTGCTCATCATCGAGGTGCAGACCAGATCCACTTTGAGCCGCTTGGCCATCGCGAGCGCTTCAGTCGTTGGCATAATCCCGAGGTCCTCGCCGTCCAGACCGGTGAGCTGGACCTCGGAAGCCTTTATTTTACTATTCATAATCATTGTGATACCACCCGGCCTTTCGCTATAATATACGTTACTTAATAATAAAAGGAGCTATTCCCATTATGAGCCGTAAAGAGATCGAAGAACAAATCATACAGAACTATCAGCGTGACGAACAGATGATGATCCTGATATTCGCACAGTGGTGTGTGAATCATGGACTAGACCCGGCAGAATTGTATGGGCGGGCTTATCCGCAGCAGACGGCCAATGCTGCCCTGCAGCAGGGAATTGATCTGACCGTTCCAAAGGAAGAAGCCGGCGAAATTCCACATGATACCTTGCTTAGTGTCCTGTCCTTGTACGGGAACGAAGACCTTGCCTTTGTCGTTACGGAAGAGATCGGGAAGCTGCGCAAAAAGAATAACAAATAAGTGCTATAACGCCTTACGCACACTCAAAATATACTTGGCCTGATCGAGTGGATTCACTCCACGCCGAGGCCGCTCTGCCTTAATATCTGCTGGACATTCCTCATAACCGTCAAAGAAAGTCATGATCGTGCCCCTGCCTTTCGTGAGTGAGCTTAAGGTTACCGGGTATTCCAGGGATTCAGCCAGCGGCACCCGGCCTTCAATCGTCATCCGGTCACTTCGAAGCTCAGGTGCACCGAATGCAGCCCGCATCTGCACAAGGTCGTTCATGACGCGCCCGCCGAATTCCTCGGGGACGACGATCCGGAACTGAAGAACAGGCTCCAGCAGCCGGGTGCCTGCCGCTGCAAGCCCGTTCATCAGCCCCATCGGCGTAGCTACAGCGAAGTCCAGCGGATGCGTATGCCAGACATGGTGCTGACCTTCCACCAGCGTAATCTTGAGGTCAGTCACTTCCCAGCCGTATAACCCCTGCTGGAGGGCTTCAGGCACCCGGCGGGCAACTTCATTCTGGTACTGCGGGAGCAGATCCTCGGTACGAACAATCGCCGAGTACCTAAGACCACTCCCCCGCTCTCCCGGCTCAATAAGGAACCGAAGAATCGCCCAGCAAGGCTTAGGCATCGTATAAGCGATGTACCCCTCTGCCGTCTGTATGGGCGTTTCTTTGTAGATCACAGAGGGCTGGCTGAAGGTCACGCTCAGCCCGTATCTTGAGCTCAGCAGGCTTGTCAGCATCTCCAGCTGAATCGGTCCCATAATCTTCACATGCAGCTCACGCTCATCCTGCAGCCACTGCACATCAAGGAGCGGATCTTCATCCGACAGCTCCTGAAGCGCCTGTACCACTCCCCTGTAGTCTTGTTCATTCTCCCACTGGGCTTGAACCGTGAGGAGCGGCACCGCAAGCCGTGCTTCCTCCGGAATGGCTTCAGGACTCCCAAGGATATCTCCGATCTGCACCCCGGTTAAGCCGCAGACTGCGGCGATATCCCCGGCTTCCAGCAGCCCCACATCCTCGGAACGGCTGCCCTCGACCCTTCGTATCTGGGTAATCTTCTCCTGAACCTGCCTGGTATGATTGCGGATCACATCGCGGTTTCGCATTGCCCCCTCGTACAGCCTGACAAAAGCCATCCTACCCATCGTCTTATCCCGCTCAATCTTGAACACGATACCTGACAATGGAGCTTCAGGGTCTCCCCCAGGCTCCGGCAAATAATCTGTAATCGCATCCATTAATGCGTGGATGCCAATCCCCCGGGCAGAGGCACCGAATAATACCGGATAAGCGATACCACTTCGGCTGATTCTCGCCGCTTCCGATTTCCACCGGGCAAGCGGGAGGCTGTCCCCGTTAAGGTAATATTCAAGCAGCTCTTCATCCTTGTCCGCAACCGATTCAATCAGATTCTGCCGGGCTTCTTGATCAGCCTCGCCCCGCCACAGGTCATCCACCTCGCTAAAGCTTTGCTCACATCCAACCGGCGACTGCACAATCAGCAGATTACGAGAGAGATACCGGCGAATGTCATTCAGGACGCGATCCGGATCTGCTCCAATTCGGTCCATCTTGTTCACATACAGAATAGTGGGAATCTTCAGCTTGCGAAGCGCGTTCCAGATCAATTCTGTCTGGGCCTGCACCCCTTCCACAGCCGAGATGATGAGCACCGCACCATCCATCACACGTAGAGAACGCTCGACTTCGGATAAGAAATCGACGTGTCCGGGTGTGTCGACCAGATTAACCCGAACTCCTCCCCATACATAAGAAGTCGTTGCTGCCCGTACCGAGATCCCGCGTTCCTTCTCGATATCCAGCCAGTCGGTCACGGCTGTGCCTGAATCCACACTGCCGAGACTGCGGATACGTCCGCTCTCGAACAGAATGTGCTCGGTCGTTGTTGTCTTACCTGCATCCACATGGGCGAAGATGCCCACATTTCGCCGATTCGCAGATGGATTGCTCATGGGAATATTCCTCTTAGTCCCTGTCTACCAGGTACTTGTTCGTCATGTAATGAGCGTCGCCTTTATTCGTCTTCACCGGCGGCTTCTTCTTGTCCAGGAATACGATCTCCTTGCATTTGGTACAGTACCATTTGGTCCGGTAATAAGGGGATTCCGTTGTATACGTGGTGCCGCATTTACAGTCGATATGAATCCATACCGAATTCTTCTTGAATTCCTCTGAGAGTCTGTTGTAGACGACTTCCTGCTGCTTGGGAAGGACCACTTCCCGGTAGCTGGAGAATACATTTTGCACTTTGAAATCAGCCACCAATTCAGGATTCAGTCCGAAAAATTCTTTGCCAATCTCAGTTACAAACTTGGTGCTGCTTCTATAACTGTCCAGCCACTCACCAATTTGAGCGGCGGAGAGAGGAACGGTTCCCTTAACTCCACTATTCAGCGTGTACGTCATTATATGTAAATTGTCATCTTGTTTGTTGGAATACATTATATACCTCCTATATGGATTGAACAGAATCCGTGCACCTCGTCTTTGATTCATTCCATATGACTATTACACATTAATGTACCATTAAGTAAGGTCTAATCAAAGTCCGTTTATGTTGGAAAAATCATACTGCTAAATCTCGAATTCTATTAATATAGGAATGAACTCTCGAAAAAGCAGACTGACAAACCAGAATAACAAAAAAAAGAAGAACACGCAGGCGTGCTCTTCTTCTTGAAGAAACGAACGATTGATTAGTAAGCCAGGGCGAAAAGGCCGTGGATATGGGATAAGTAACGGATGTTACTTGCTTCTTTCATCAAGGAAGCCGGAGTTCCCTTCAAACGGGTCTGGTTAGCACCCAGCATAGCAATTCCGTCTTTACGTCCAAGGCTTCCAAGCGTACCGGAGAATACAGGGTTGAACGCTTCAAATGGAGCACCTTTGATCATAGCAGACAGGTTGTAACCAATAGTTTCGCCCATTTGCCATGCCAGCTGAGCTGTCGGCGGATAAGGACGTGCGCCTTCGCTTGGAATTACAACCGCGCTGTCCCCAGCGATGAATACATCTTTGTGGGAAGTCGATTGAAGAGATTCGGTAACGGATGCACGGCCACGGTTAACTTCGATGCCGCAGTTGGCAACAACGGAGTTCCCTTGAACGCCGCCCGTCCATACCAGCGTAGAAGTTTCGATCGAACGTCCATCTTTCAGAATTACCGATGTCGGCTTCATTTCTGTAATTGGCACTCCAGTTACGAACTGAACACCGCGCTTCTCAAGACTGGTTGTTGCACGTTCCACAAGCTCTGGCGGGAATCCTGCCAGAATCGAAGGGCCGGCTTCAACACAGTACAAGGACACTTCATTGAAATCGATACCTTTTTGACGGCAGATTTCAGGAAGCTCATCCGCGAATTCACCAACAAGCTCAACACCTGTCAGGCCGCCGCCACCAATAACGAACGTAGCATCCGCTTTGTTCTTGGATTGCTTGTATGCGTTAAGTCTTTCTTCCACATGGGCGCGAACCCGGTTCGCATCATCCACAGATTTCAAGATGAAGCTGTACTCCTGAAGTCCAGGAATTCCGAAGAAAGCTGTCTCACTGCCCAGTGCGATAACAAGTGCATCGTATCTGAGGGTATTGCCATTGCCCAGAACGACTTGTTTGTCATCCGGCTTAATGGTTTGAACTGTATCGATCACCAAATTCACATTTTTGCCTTTAAGCAGCTTCTCAAGCGGAAGTGCTACTGCTTTCTCATGAAGATTGCCTGCAGCAAGGCGGTGAAGTTCAGTAATAATTTGGTGTGTCGGGTAACGGTTAACGACAGTAATGTTCGCTTCGTTCGCATCAAGATACTTACGTGCAGTCAATGCGCTTAGCAATCCGCCGTAGCCGCCGCCCAAAATCAAAATTTGCTTCGACATATCCATCCTCCGTTCTGAATTGTGTTTGTTTAAATTAACGTTTTCCTTTTTGACGATCGTTCAGCGTGTCCAGGAAAGCCTGGGTGAAACGAAGCGATTTTTGCACATTCGGATCTTTAAGAATTTTAAGCAGGCCAAATACGCCGATTGTTGAAGTGTCGGCTTGTGCGCGGTCATTTGCTTCGATTGCTGCAGCAGCAACTCCCTTAACCTTACCCACTACCGGAGTAGCGAATTCAGCGAACCCGTGTTTCAAGTCATTAACGAAGACTGGATCCTTGGCAATGCTTTGCGCGAAGTCATAAGCTGTAGTTAGAGCGCCCATCATTTCAGTTAGCTTAGGCAGCTGGTCTACCAGCACCAATAGGGATTGCTGTACCTCCGGCTTCATCAGCTGATCCAGCAATTCTTTACCAGCTTCAGGAGATACCGCTTGAGAAGCAACTGCCTCCTCAGCAGCAGATGTCTCTTGTTGATTAGAAGTTTGTGACATTTGGAACTTCCTCCTTTACATTGAATTATACAGCGTGAATTTAGGAACAAGAATCAGGTTACCCTTAGGTTCACTCTGTATAGCAGTCCGTTATTTACGTAATACCTGCAAAAGACCTTACTATCCCAAAGTCCGGTTGAATGACCCGGTAATAGGCAAGGGACCATTTCTTAACGTTTCCGAGAAGTTGAACAGGCCGAAACGGAACTCTATACTCCTATATTACACCACTTGTCAAAGATCTGAAAAATAAATTTCACGATATTTTAAATATCGCAATGAAATTTAGCTTAGACATGCTACAATTTGTTCATAATGTGCATGACACATGCGGAAAAATTATTAAAGGAGGCGTCAGAATTTATGAAACAAGAGGCTATACTCCGCCTTCTTTTTGCCATTGTACTCTTCACGCTTGTCCCGTTTCTGTATGAATACCGTCTGGTTGCATCCCTGTTCACCGTAATGGGCATTTACTTCGTAGTTACAGGAGCCTCCAAATTCGGCAAGAAACGTCCAAAAAAATAATTGCACCCGGTGTATTTACCCGGTACTCTATGTTTCCCTGAACACTGCAAGGTATGCGTGTACCACCCTTATTTGGATCAAAAAAAATAAACGGCCCTCTCTTCTCAGAGCAGGGCCGCAGGGCCGGTTAGTTATAAGAGTATGCCTCTTCCAGCGTATCCATGAATATTCCCGTATAGGAGATCGACTGAGCTAACTTTTGCATTTGACTCTTGGCAATGACGGAAGATGGATTAATCATCAGAATTTTCTTGAATCCGTTGGACATATACAGATTGAAGCAACCCTCAAGTACAGGCAGCATGTCCTGCTTGGATACAGACAAATCTGTCGAATCAATGATCAAATTGTATTCGGATGGCTTAATGGAATTAACATTCTCTTCATATTCCTTCAGAAATGCCTCGGCTTCATCGGGCTTCATAAATCCCCCTACTGTAATAACCAGTACCTTCTCAGCTTGCTTCTTCTCAAATTTAAACATGATGTTTCTCCTCCACAACAAGATATAGTCTATAGGTTAAAATTGATATAAAAGTGCGGACATGGTGTATCCGATTCCTACCGAGCAAAAGACAACTTTGTCTCCAGGTAAGATCTTGCCGGATTCAAGTGCCTCCTCCAGCGCGAAGATCGGGCTCGTAACCCCGGTATAACCATATCTTTCTCCGACAAATGTATATTTGTCCAGACCTACATGCATCTTCTCCAGCGTCTCTTCGATCTCCGGACGGGAGAACTGGGAGAATAACCAGTGATCAACGTCAGCTGCAAGAATCCCGTTCCGCCCAAGCATAATGGCGATCATATCTCTCCATTCGTCCGAGAAATAGCTAACGTCATGAGGAATGAAGCGAAGTTTCTTATCCGATTCCTGAACGCCTTCACTGAACATCTTGGACAGGCCTACTGCCGGGAAAGTTACGGTATCCCCAAGCTTGGAGTCTGTCTTATAGTTCGCATCCAGGAAGCCTCCCGGAAGCTCCTGCTTCTCCAGAATGACCGCTGCTGCCCCATCAGAGAAATTCGGATAGACCACAGTATCGTCCTTACGGGCAATATTGCTGACATGAACACTGCCTACAATGAGCGCACGCTTGATGAAGCGGTTCCCTATAAGGTACTGACGCACCTGATCCATGGCTGTGAGCATTCCGATGCAGTTCGTATTCAGGTCATAGACAATGTGGGCATTGACCGCTGCAATCTCTCTGTGAATCAACAGGGCGTTGCTTGGATAGGTGTATTCAGGTGTGTCCGAGACGAATACCACCATATCCAGTTCTTCCGCGGACACCTTTGATTCAATGAGCAGCTTCTTCGCTGCCTGAATCCCCATAGTCAGTGAATTCTCATCTTCGGTGCTCACCAGATATCTGGTCTTTCTCCCAAGGTGATTCATTAGACTTTCCGATTCCAGGCCCATCTTGTTAAAATGCTCTACAAAATAAGCATTGTCATAGGCCGTTGGCGGATGGTAGGTTGCGATTCCTTTGATGTGAACCTGATGCACGTGATTGACCTCCTTTATAGTAGGTCTCTCCTCATTGAAGCCAGACAAAAGGCCTACTCCTAAGAGTAGACCTGAGGTAATAAACCTAGTATTCATCCTCTTTCTGGTAACCGGCTATCCTAGCGTTATGCCTTAGACCCGTGGCTTTGCGTCCTTGCCTTTCAGCAAGTTTGCCTTTTTCAAGTTAGAGAGCGTTAGACCTGTTTTGCCATTCTAGTATAGTTCTTTTTTCCTGCTATGTAAATAAAACCCTCGCATTTTTCATAAAAATTCCCTATACTAGCTGCCATTAATCCGTGTCCTACCTAGGAAAGTGTAAAAGCCCAACTGTTCAGGGTATTATTATAGATGTGTGAACTATTGAATGGACTGGAGTGATTCAAGATGGAACTTACCCAGAAGAATGCCCTGATTACAGGAGCGGGAAAGGGTATCGGGCGAGCGGTAGCTATCGCTTTGGCCAAAGAAGGCGTGAATCTTGGCCTGATTGCCAGAACCGAATCGGATCTGAAAGACCTCGCTCAGGAGCTGCAGAGCGAATATGGAATCAAGGTAAGCATTGCACCTGCGGATATCTCCAACTCCGCTGAGGCAGAAGCTTCCGCAGCCAAGATCAAGCAGGATCTCGGGTCCGTGGATATCCTGATCAACAATGCGGGGATTGCCAAGTTCGGAACCCTGCTTGAGATGGATCCAGAGGAGTGGAAGAGAATCCTTGATGTGAACGTGATGGGGACTTACAACGTCACCCGTGCAGTTCTGCCTGATCTGGTTGCCCAAAACAGCGGCGACATTATCAATGTGGCTTCTACAGCAGGTGAGCGCGGCTTCGCCACGGGCTCTGCTTACTGTGCTTCCAAATTCGCCCTCATGGGCATGACTGAGTCGCTGGCACAGGAAGTTCGTAAGCATAACATCCGCGTCACCGCCCTAACGCCAAGCACGGTCAATACCGACCTGGCTTCGAATGCCGGACTCAAGATCGGCGATGAAGACCGGATGATGCAGCCTGAGGATGTAGCGGATCTCGTACTTGCCGCGCTGAAGCTCCCTGCTCGCGTGTTCCTGAAGACTGCTGGGATCTGGACAACAAATCCGCAGTAAG
>RCUH01000268.1_pt1 | contig 62859 bp, 47 predicted proteins | sample 2166191 | NCBI WGS metagenome assembly RCUH01 (sample SAMN09932848, study PRJNA488358) | compost metagenome | feature: garden; material: soil; isolation source: compost soil in an enriched community after 214 h of incubation | place: Germany: Experimental Botanical Garden Goettingen | collected... | reverse complement strand
CCGCCGCAATCACACCCGCCGTAGATCCACGCCACGCGTCGATGCAGGCCCCCAACCGCCGCAATCAGACCCACCGTAGATCCACGCCACGCGTGGATACATGCCGCCAACCGCCGCAATCACACCCACCGTAGATCCACGCCACGCGTGGGTGCACGCCGCCCACCGCCGCATTCACACCCACCGTAGATCCACGCCACGCGTGGATGCCTGCCGCGCACCGCCATCTGCCATCAGACGGCGCGTCGCATCAATACAGCACGCGGGTCCGCAGCGTGCCCGGGATGGCTGCCAGCTCGTCGCGTACCGCGCCGGCCTGTTCCTCGCTGGCGGTGATGTCGATCACCACGTAGCCCACCTTCGGATCGGTGCGCAGGAACTGGCCGTCGATGTTGACGTTGTGGCGCGAGAAGATCTCGTTGACCTTGGACAGCACGCCCGGCACGTTCTGGTGGATGTGCAGCAGGCGCAGGCTGTCCTCGTGTTCGGGCAAGGTCACTTCCGGGAAATTGACCGCCGACAGGGTGCTGCCGTTGTCGCTGTAGCGGACCAGCTTGGCGGCCACTTCCACGCCGATGTTGTCCTGCGCCTCCAGGGTGCTGCCGCCCACGTGCGGGGTCAGGATCACGTTGTCATGCGCGGTCAGCGGCGACACGAATGCATCGCCGTTGCCCTTGGGCTCCACCGGGAACACGTCCAGCGCCGCGCCGCCGATGTGGCCCGAGCGCAGCGCCGCATCCAGGGCGTCGATATCGACCACGCTGCCGCGCGCGGCGTTGATCAGGTGCGCGCCCGGACGCATCCGCGCCAGCTCGGCAGCGCCGATCATCCACTGCGTGGCCGGGGTTTCCGGCACGTGCACGGTCACGATGTCGGCGCGCGACAGCAGGTCGTCCAGGCTGATCGCCGCACGGGCATTGCCCAGCGACAGCTTGGTTTCCACGTCGTGGAAGATCACCTGCATGCCCATCGCCTCGGCCATCACGCCCACCTGGGTGCCGATGTGGCCATAACCGATGATGCCCAGCGTCTTGCCGCGGACCTCGTGGCTGCCGGCGGCGGATTTGGACCAGCCGCCGCGATGGCATTCGGCATTCTTCTGCGGGATGCCGCGGGTGAGCATGATGGCTTCGGCGATGACCAGCTCGGCCACGCTGCGGGTATTGGAGTAGGGCGCGTTGAACACCGGGATGCCGGCCAGCTCGGCCGCATCCAGGTCGACCTGGTTGGTGCCGATGCAGAAGCAGCCCACCGCCATCAGCCGCTTGGCGTGGGCCAGCACCTCCGCGCTCAGCTGGGTGCGCGAGCGGATGCCGACGATGTGCGCCTCGGCAATGCGCGCCTTCAGCTCGTCCTCGGGCAGCGCCTTGCTGTGCAGCTCGATCTGCGAATAGCCGGCGGCGGTGAACACGTCGATCGCGGTCTGGCTCACCCCCTCCAGCAACAGTACGCGGATATCCTGCTTCGGGAACGAGGTCTTCTTCGGCGACATGGGCGGGGCGCAGCGTGTAGGGCGGGAGCGCCCAACTATGCCAGAACGGGCAGGGGATTGTGCAGTGCGCCAATCACCGCCGCGATGGTTTCAGATGCATCCGTTGACAGGCCGCGCAGGACGCCGACGCGCAGATCGCCGACGGTGGTCTGCTACGCTTGGAAATTCCCTCGTCCCGCCTCGCCGCCATGACCGATCCGCGCCTTTCTTCGCTGTTGCAGGACTGCCCCGGGCTGCGGCTCAAGACCGAGCCGGCCGACCTGGAACATTACGGGCGCGACTGGACCCGGCGCTGGACCCCGGCCCCGCTGGCGATCGCCTTGCCGGGCAGCGTGGAGGAGGTGCAGGCGATCCTGCGCTGGGCCAGCGCACAGCAGGTGGCGGTGGTGCCCTCCGGCGGCCGCACCGGCCTGTCCGGTGGCGCGGTGGCCGCCCACGGCGAGCTGGTGCTCAGCCTGGAGCGGATGAACAAGCCGCTGGCGTTCGACCCGGTGGATCGCACCCTGACCGTACAGGCCGGTATGGCGCTGGAGGCGGTGCACAACGCGGCGCTGGAGCACGGGCTGATCTATCCGGTGGATTTCGCCGCGCGCGGCTCCTGCTCGATCGGCGGCAACATCGCCACCAACGCCGGCGGCATCCGCGTGATCCGCTACGGCAACACCCGCGAGTGGATTGCCGGGTTGAAGGTGGTCACCGCCAGCGGCGAGCTGCTGGAGCTCAACAAGGGCCTGATCAAGAATTCCAGCGGCTACGACTTCCGCCAGTTGTTGATCGCCTCCGAAGGCACGCTCGGGGTGATCGTCGAGGCGACGCTGCGGCTCACCGATCCGCCGCCGGCCAGCAATGTGATGCTGCTGGCACTGCCCAGCTTCGAAGTGCTGATGCAGGTGTTTGCCGCGTTCCGGGAGCGGATGCAGCTGCAGGCCTTCGAGTTCTTCACCGACCGCGCGCTGGAGCACGTGCTCGCGCATGGCGCGCAGGCGCCGTTCGAGCAGGTGCACCCGTTCTACGTGGTCACCGAATTCGCAGCGGGCGATGAGGCCCAGGAAGCGGCCGCGATGGCGGCGTTCGAGGCCTGCATGGAGCAGGGCTGGGTCAGCGATGGCGTGGTCAGCGCCAGCGATGCGCAGGCCGCGCAGCTGTGGCGTCTGCGCGAGGGGATCACCGAAGCGGTGGCGCGCTACAAGCCGTACAAGAACGATGTGTCGGTGCGGATCTCGGCGATGCCGGCCTTCATGGCCGAAACCCAGGCGCTGATCGGCCAGGCGTATCCGCACTTCGACGTGGTCTGGTTCGGCCATATCGGCGACGGCAACCTGCACATCAACGTGCTCAAGCCCGACGCTACGCCGGATGCGGAATTCCTCACCCAGTGTGAGCACGTCACCACGCTGCTGGCGCAGGTGCTGGCCCGTTTCGACGGCAGCATCTCGGCCGAACACGGCATCGGGCTGGTCAAGAAGGGCTACCTGGACAGCACCCGCAGCGCACCGGAAATCGCCTTGATGAAGGCGGTCAAACGTGCGTTTGATCCCCAAGGGCTGCTGAATCCCGGCAAGCTGTTCGACCTGTAAGGCGCGACAGGTCTTCACGCAGGCTATACGCTCTGCGCTTTCCCACTTCGAACGACACCATGACGATGCGTCCGATCCTGCTTCTCGCCGTGCTTGCCCTGCCGTTGCCGGCGCTGGCCTCCAGTTTTGCCGGCTCGTCCGCTGGCTCCGCCTCCGGTGCCTCCTCGGCCGGTTCGTCCAGCTCGGACGATGACAAGATCGTGCTCGATGCGCGCGAAGACGCCGCGGCGTTCGTCGCCAGCGACGGTGCCATCCGCGGCGCCCGCCTGGAAGCGGCCCTGCTGCACCTGCGCGAACACGATGCCGCGCAGCGGGAGGCCAGCGACCTGGCGCTGGCCCGGACCCTGCTGGCACGCTGATGCAGGCGCGTCGCCGGGCCCGCCGCTGGCGTTGGGCGGCCCTGGCGGCGCTGTTGGCCAGTCCCTTCACGCAGGCCAAGCTGCAGTTCGAGCTGGAGCCGGACGGACTTGATGGGCGGCAGATCCTGGCCGCCGAACGTGCACTGCAGGAGATGCAGCACGTAGTGCCTGCCACCTGGCAGGCGCGCGTTGATCGGCCGGTACGCGTGCGCTGGTCGTCCACGCTTCCCGACCACGTGCATGGGCGCACCCGCCGTGGCGCGATCACCCTGCGCCGTGACCTGCTGGATGACGTACACGCGGGCGAACCGCTACCACGCGCGCTGCAGGCCGCGCTGATCCATGAACTCACCCATGTGCTGGACCGCGCCGCAGGCGGGGGCTGGTCGCAGACCGCGCGATGGCGCGACCTCAGTGGCTGGCAGCAGCGGCCCTGGCGGCTGGGCCGCACCGCCAATCACTTCAGCACGCGCAGCCCCGACGATTACGAGCGGGCCAGCCCGGCGGAGTTCCTGGCGGTCAACGCCGAACATTTCCTGCTCGACCCGGCCTATGCCTGCCGTCGCCCGGCATTGAATGCCTGGTTCACCGCGCAGATCGGTGCCAGCGGGCATGCGCCGGACTGCGACGCACGCCTGCCGCTGGTGCAGGCCGATGACACCTCCGGCGCCGCATCGCTGCTGCAGGTGGACCCGGCCCGCGTCTACGCGGTCGACTACCTGCTGGCCGAGGGCAACGACCAGCTGATGAGCCGCTGGGGCCACAGCATGCTGCGGCTGGTGATCTGCGCGCCGGGCCGCGCACCGGGGCCGGCCTGCAGGATGGACCTGTCCTACCACCGGGTGGTGTCGTTCCGCGCATTTGTCGGCGATGTGCAGATTTCCAGTTGGCGCGGGCTCACCGGCGCATACCCGTCGCGACTGTTCGTGCTGCCACTGAACCAGGTAATCAACGAGTACACCCAGCTGGAACTGCGCGGGTTGTCGTCGGTGCCGCTGCGCCTGCAGCCGGGCGAGATTGGCAGCCTGCTCGAGCGCGTGGCCCAGGTGCACTGGAGCTATGACGGCAAGTACCTGTTCGTGAGCAACAACTGCGCGGTGGAAACCGGCAAGCTGCTGCAGGAAGGCGTGCCGGCCTGGGCCACGCCCGGGCTGAACCGGATCACCCCGCGCGGCCTGCTCACGCGCCTGACGCGGGAGGGACGGGCCGATCCGACGGTGCTGCAGGACCGGGCCGAGGCGACCCGCCAGGGCTACTACTTCGCCTCGGCGCAGGATCATTACCAGCAGCTGTTCGAGGTGGCCCGGCGTAAACTGCCGCTGGGCATCCCCGAGGTGACCGCATGGCTGCACCGTCCGGCAGCACAGCGGGCGCGGTGGCTGGATCAGGGCGGGCTGCGCGCCACGGCCGCGTTGCTGCTGCTGGAACAGGCGGCGCGCCAACGTGAGGAACTGCGCGCGCGGGACCAGCTCAAGCGCACCCTGGGCAGCCCCGCACACGGCACCGACCCGGCGCGCGACACCTTGATGGCGCTGCTGCACGACACCGGCCAGCTGGTCAGCCCGGCGGGGTTGCTGCCGGCCGGCGGTTACGGGTTGCCGCTGGGCAGCGAGCGGGCGGCCGCCGCGGCATCCACCGCAGCCATCAGCGCCCGCGGCGTGCCGGCCTGGCAGCAGCTGCAGCAACAGTTGCGCGCGCGGCTGCCGGCGGCGCAGCAGCAGGAGCTGGTCACGATCGAGAGCAACCTGGACCGCCTGGGCGCGCGCATGCGGACGCTGGCGCGCGAGGAATCCGCTGCTGACGCGGCAGTTCGATGACAGACCGTGCGCGCCCCGTCATGCACGGCAGCGCGAAGTTCTGCGGCGCCGCGCACTGAACGCGTGTTCAGGCCTGCCGCCGGGGTCAGCGTCGCTTCACCTGCGCGCACGGTGCGGCAGGTACGATCAAGTGTTGTCGACGTTATCGCAAGGAGTTCCTCATGCGCGCATTTCCATGGCTGCTGAGCCTGGCCATCACCAGCGCACTCGCCGCCTGCCAACCGGCCACTGAGAGCAGCCCCGTCGCCGACGGCAGCGAAGCGCCCCCACCGATGGATGCCGCCACCGCCGACGAGCGCAGTTATGTGTTCCAGTGCGGCGATCTGACCGTGCATGCGACCTACCGTGGCCAGGATTCGGCCACCGTGGTGGTGGGCGACCGTACCTTTGCGATGTCCTCGGAGGTGGCTGCGTCGGGGGCCAAATATGCCGACGAGCAGGGCAATGTCTTCTGGACCAAGGGCACCACCGAGGGCACGCTCACCCTCAAGGGCGAGCCGGACCGCCACTGCAGCGGATCGGGCGAGCAGGGCGCGGCGGCGTCGGCGCCGGCTGCGGCGGGCACCGCCGGTGCAGGATTCCGCGCCACCGGCAACGAGCCGGGCTGGCTGGCCGAAGTGGCCGCAGGCGCCACGCCGCAGCTGCGGGTGGAGACCGATTACGGCCAACGCACGTTCGAGATCGCCAGCCCCACCCAGGGCAAGGACGGCTGGTCGGGCACGGCCGCTGACGGCACGCCGGTCAAGCTGACCTTCCAGCGCACCGTGTGCCAGGACGACATGAGCGGGCAGGCCTTTGGTGCCACCGCGATGTTGACCGTGGGGGCGCGCCAGTACCATGGCTGTGGTGATTTCGCCGGGGCCCCGGCGCTGGCCGCCAGGCCGTAAAGGCCGGGCGTCAGCCCGCGTCCTGGGGGCGGCAGTGGTCCGGCGCGGTATCGGTGAACAGGTCGTAGCGCCGGCCCAGTGCGATCAACCCCTCGCGGGTGGCGCAATCGTCGAAGTACTGCGTGTACAGGGCTTCGAAGCGGGCCTCGCGACCGTCGCAGAACTCGGCCGAGGCCTGCTCCAGCTCGATCCGGCGTGCCTCGTCGTAGGCGTCCTCACCGGCGAAGTGCTGGCAGGTGTTTTCGCGCACGATGAAGGCGCGGACGTCGGCCGGCATGGTGCAGTAGATGCGGATGTCGCGCAGTTCACCGACGTCGTTGGGGACCTCGCAACCGGCCGCGGCGCGGGCCGCATTCAATTGGTCCAGGTCGGGCATGCCCGATGCCTGGTCGCCCTCATCGCCTTCGTTGGCCTGGCTGGCGGGCGCGTCGGCCGGTGCCGGGCTTGCCGGCACGGCAGGGGCGATGGCCGCCGCCGCGCTGGCCACCGGTGCGACCGGTGCTGCGGTATCGGCGGCGCTGTCCGCTGCCCGCGGCGAACACGCCGCGAGCAGGGCCAGGCAGCCGAGCAGGGTGATGCGCTTAGTCGGCACGGCCAGCAAATTCGCCGGTGGTGGTGTTGACCAGCACGCGTTCGCCGTTGGCGATGTACTCGGGCACCATGATTTCGATACCGGTGCTGAGCTTGGCCGGCTTGGGGCGCTTGGTGGCGGTGCCGCCCTTCATTTCCGGCGGGGTTTCCACCACTTCCAGCACCACGCTGGTCGGCAGCTGCACGCCCACCGGGGTTTCGTCGATCACCTGCACGTAGATGCCGGTCAGGCCGTCGGTGATGTAACCGGCGTCCTCGCCGAGCACCTCGGCATCGACCATGTACGGGGTGTAGTCCTCGTCATCCAGGAACACGAACGCGTCGCCGTCCTTGTAGGAGTAGGTGGACTGGCGGCGCAGCAGTTCGACTTCCGGCAGGTTGTCGTCGGCATCGAAGCTGGCGTCGAGCTTGTTGCCGCCCGGCACGCTGTACATGATGAAGCGGAAGCGGACATTGCCGCCGCGGCCCTGCGGCGAGCTGCGTTCGATGTCGCGGATCTGGTAGACGCCGTTGTTGTATTCGACGACGTTGCCTTTCTTGATGTCGTTGGCTTTCATGGACTGAAGGTCGGTTCGTGGGAGGTCAGGGCGCCAGACCGGGCGCCCGGCGGGATCGGGATCGGGATTACTTCGGCGCCAGGCGCACGCCACCGTCCAGGCGGATGGTCTCGCCGTTGAGGTAGGTGTTGCCCAGGATGTGGCCGACCAGGCCGGCGAAATCCTCCGGCTTGCCCAGGCGCGGCGGGAACGGGATGGAGGCCGCCAGCGATTCCTGCACGGCCGGCGGCATGCCGTCGACCATCGGGGTCCAGAAAATGCCCGGGGCAATGGTCATCACCCGGATGCCGAAGCGCGACAGCTCGCGGGCCATGGGCAGGGTCATGCTGACCACGCCGCCCTTGGAGGCCGCGTACGCGGCCTGGCCGATCTGGCCCTCGTAGGCGGCCACGCTGGCGGTGTTGATGATGACCCCGCGCTCGCCGTCCTCGCCCGGGGTGTTGTGCTGCATGCGGTTGGCCGCGGCCTTGGCCACGTTGAAGCTGCCCACCAGGTTGACCATCACCGTGGTCTGGAAGCTGGCCAGCGGCATCGGTGCTTCCTTGCCCAGCACGCGGCCGGCGCCGAGGATGCCCGCGCAGCTGATGGCGACATTCAGGCCGCCGAGGAAGTCGTACGCGGCATCGATCTGCGCGGCCACCGTCGCTTCATCGCTGACGTTGGTGGTGAAGTAGCGGGCATTGCCCGCGCCGAGCCCGGCGACCGCGGCCGCGCCCTTGTCGTCGTTGAGGTCGAACAGGGCGACCTTGGCGCCGTGGGCGACCAGGTACTGGGCCACGGACAGGCCGAGGCCGGACACGCCTCCGGTGATGACGGCACGGACAGAAGACAGCTGCATTGCATGGTCCCGCTGGTTCAAGAACCGCCGATTCTAGCGGAAGCCGGCGCGGTCGCCGTTGTGCAGTGCGCGCCGCGCTCAGTGCCGACGGGCCAGCCGCCGGGCGAACTCGTCGGCCGGCAGCCCCGGGGCGAACAGGAAGCCCTGGCCGACCGACACCCCCAGCGCCTGCAGGAAGCGCCGCTGCGGCTCGGATTCAATGCCCTCGGCGACCAGGCCCAGGCCGAGGCTGCGCGCGATCCCGCAGACCGCCTCGCACACCGCCTCGTCGGAGCGGTTGCCGGGCACGCCCTCGACAAACAGCTGGCTGAGCTTGAGCCCGTGGATCGGTAGTCGGCGCAGGTAGTTGAGTGCGCTGTAGCCTTCGCCGAAGTCGTCGATGGTCAGCAACACCCCCATCTCGCGCAGGCGGGCGAAGGTCTGCAGCGTGTCCGGGGCGTCCTCGATCAGCACCCGCTCGGTGAACTCCAGCTCCAGCGCACTGCCGGGCAGGCCGAATTCGTCCAGCACCTGGCGCACGTTGCGGGCCAGGTCCTCGCCGACGAACTGGCGGTAGGACACGTTCACCGCCACCCGCACGATGCCCAGCCCGGCGTCCTGCCAGGCGCGGATCTGGCGGCAGGCCTCGCGCAGCACCCACAGGCCGATCCGCACGATGTCCCCGGTGCTTTCCGCATGGCCGATGAAAATGTCCGGGCGCAGCTCGCCCAGCTGCGAATTGCGCCAGCGGATCAGCGCCTCGGCGGCGACCATGCGGCCGTCGTGCAGGTTCACCTGGGGCTGGTAGACCAGGTGGAACTCATCATCGTCCAGTGCGCGGTGCAGCCGGCTTTCGATCTGCAGGCGGTCGTGCTGGCGCTGGGCCAGTTCCGGGGAGAACACCTGCCAGCCGTTGCGGGTGCGCCGCTTGCAGTCGTACATGGCGATGTCCGCGTTCTGGATCAGCTGCTGCGGGCGCAGCCCATCCTGCGGCGCGCGCGCGATGCCGATGCTGGTGGTCACCGCGAACTCGTCGCTGCCGAACCGGAACGGGGTGCTGAAACCCCGGGTAATCGCCTCGGCCAGGCGCTCGGGCTGGTCGGCCTGGTCGCGGGTGTCGCACACCACCAGGAACTCGTCCCCGCCGAAACGGGCCAGCAGGCCCTCGGTGCCGATCGCGGTGGCAATGCGCCGGGTGGCGTCGATCAGCAGTTCGTCGCCAGCGTTGTGGCCGAGCAGGTCGTTGACGGTCTTGAAGCGGTCCAGGTCGATGTACAGCACCGCCACCCGGCAATGGGTGGGGTTGGCCATGCGCGTGGCCAGGTCGTTGAGCACCGCGTCGCGGTTCATGATGCCGGTGAGCGGGTCGGTACGGGCCTGGATGCGCAGGGTCTCCTCGGCCTGCTTGCGTGCGGTGATGTCCTGCACGGTGCCGGCGATGCGCGCGGCGTCCACGTCGCCGGCCTCGGCTTCGCCGATCATGCGCACCCAGAACGAATGCCCGTCGCTGCGCTGGCCCTGCAGTTCCAGCTCGAACGGGACCTGCTTGTCGATCACGTCCAGCAGCGCCTGCTGCAGTTGCGAGCGGTCGTCCACGCGCAGGCACTCCAGCAGGTGGGCCATGTCGTGCAGCGGCAGTTCCTGGCCGAGGATGCGGCTGGCCTCGTCGGTGAGGTACAGGCGCTGCAGGCCACGGTCCCATTCCCAGCCGCCGATGTGCGCCAGCGACTGGGCGCGATCGAACAGGGCGTTGGTGCGCTTGAGCTCGGTGATGTCGCTGAACATCCCGAACACATGATCGGGGCAGTCGCGACCGGTGCCGAACACCGGCACGTTGGTGGTGGAGATCCAGATCATGCGCCCGCGCGGGCGGTGGTAGAGCCCGACGATGGTGCTGCGGATGATGCGCCCGGTGCGCAGCGACACCGCGGCCGGCCACTGCTCGCGGGTGAGCGGGTGGCCATGTTCGTCCACGCAGATCCAGTCATCCGGGGCCAGCATCGCCTGCAGGCTGCCGCCGTTGCCGGCGGTGCCGAGGATGCGGTGCGCGGCCGGGTTGGCCGAGACCACGCGCAGGTGGGTATCGAACAGGATCACGCCCTTGTCGATGGACTCCATCAGCAGCCGGTAGCGCGATTCGGCCTGCCAGCGGCTGCTCAGGTCGCGCGCCACGGCCACGATGCAGTGCTCGCCCTGGTGCTGGAACCCGGCCGAGTGCACCTCCACCGGGAAGCGGCTGCCGTCGCCGCGCATGTTGGTGACTTCGATGACGTAGGTTTCGCCGCGTCGCAGTGCTTCCCAGACCGGATCCAGGTGATCGCTGGGCAGGTCCGGGTTGAGCAGTTCGATCGGCTGGCCGACGATGTCCTCGCGCGGGCGGCCATAGGCGCGCACGCCGGCCTTGTTGAGGTCCAGGACCACGCCCGATTCGCTGAGGATGCTGACCGGGTCGGGCACCGCGTCAAACAGCGCGGCATAGCGGCGCAGGGCCAGTTGGCGCTCGTCCATGGCCTCCTGCAGCGCCTGCTGCACATCGCGCAGCAGGGTGCGCAGGTCGGCCTCGCCGGGGGTCCGTGCGAGCGCCTGATCCATGGCGGCCAGCGCGTGGACGTGGGCGGTGAGGTGGTCACCGACCGCAGCGTTCCGGCGCGGGCCGCGGCGACTCATGTGGCCGCCAGTGCCTTGCCGGCCTTGCTGCCGGTTTCCCGGCCCAGCCGCGCGGCCAGCCAGCGGCCGGTGCTGGCCAGTGCGGGCAGGTCGATGCCGGTGCGCATGCCGATGCCGTGCAGCAGGTACACCACGTCCTCGCTGGCCACGTTGCCGCTGGCGCCCTTGGCATACGGGCAGCCGCCGGCGCCGGACACGGCCGAATCGACCACGCGCACGCCTTCTTCCAGGCATGCATCGATGTTGGCCAGCGCCTGCCCGTAGGTGTCGTGGAAGTGCACGGCCAGCGCGGCCATCGGCAGCTCGGCAGCCACCGCATGCAGCATCGCGCGCGCCTTGCGCGGGGTGCCCACGCCGATGGTGTCGCCCAGCGAGATTTCGTAACAGCCCATGTCGTGCAGCGCCCGCGCCACCCGCACCACCTCGCTCACCGCCACTTCGCCCTGGTAGGGGCAGCCGAGCACGGTGGAGACGTAGCCGCGTACCTGGACCCCATCGGCCCTGGCGCGCTCGAGGATCGGCGCGAAGCGGGCCAGCGATTCGTCGATGCCGGCGTTGGTGTTGGTGCGGTTGAAGGTTTCCGACGCGGCGGTGAACACCGCCACTTCCTGGACGCCGACTGCGCGGGCGCGCTCGTAACCCTGCTCGTTGGGCACCAGCACCGGGTAGGCGATGCCGGGCCGACGCTCGATCCCGGCGTAGACCTCGGCGGCGTCGGCCAGTTGCGGCACCCAGCGCGGGCTGACGAAGCTGGTCGCCTCGATGGTGCGCAGACCGGTCATCGACAGTTGCCGGATCAGCTCGATCTTGTCGGCGGTGGCCACCGGCCGGGCTTCGTTCTGCAGGCCGTCGCGCGGCCCGACCTCGACGATGCGGACGAAATCATCCGCCATGGCAGGCCTCCCGGCGGACGGGGCGGCGCACAGCGGACTGCGTGAGGGGCAGGAATGGGATCACAGGGGTACCTGGCAAAAGGAGGGTGGCCCACCTTCCCCGGCGGGCCACGAAAGGGGGATACGCGGGATGGGCGCCAAAGCGGCCAGCGCGGTGCGGAGCGCGGCCCGGGGCCACCGCCCGGGCTCAGCCCGGGCGGTGGCAGACCGCTTCGATGTTGTTGCCGTCCGGATCGAGCACGAACGCGCCGTAGTAGTCGGGGTGGTAGTGCTCGCGCAGGCCCGGGCCACCGTTGTCGCGGCCGCCGGCGGCCAATGCCGCCGCGTGGAAGGCATCCACCTCGGCGCGGCTGGTGGCACTGAAGGCCACGTGCACTCCACCGTGGGCGCCGGGGGCATTGCCGATCCAGAAGTCCGGCTTGCCGGTGCGGCCGAAGCCGGCATGGTCGTGCGCGCCGGTCTGCTCGGCGCTGACCTGCATCACCACGCCGATGCCCAGCGGGGCCAAAGCCTGCTGGAAGAAGGCCAGGCTGCGCGCGAAGTCGGCGCAGCGGATCCCGATATGGTCGAGCATGTGCGTGTCCTCAGTCCTGGGTAACCCAATGCGGGGCGCGCTTGTCCAGGAAGGCGCCCAGGCCCTCCTGGCCCTCGGCCGAGACCCGCAGCCGGGCGATCAGCGCGGCATTGTCGCGGTCCAGCGCGTCGCGGTCGCGGCCCACGCTGACCCGGCGCACCAGTTCCTTGGCCGAGGCCGAGGCGATCGGGCCGGCCTTGTCCAGCAGGCCGAGCTGGCGCTGCACGGCTTCGTCGATGCGTTCAGGTTCGATCAGCTGGTGGACCAGCCCGATCCGCAGGGCGGTCTCGGCGTCGAAGTGTTCGCCGGTGGCAAACCAGCGGCGTGCCTGGCGCGGGCCGATGGCGTCGATGACGTAAGGGGAGATCACCGCCGGCAGCAACCCCAGGCGGCTCTCGGTAAGGCCGAAACGGGCGCTGGTACTGGCGATGGCGATGTCGCAGCAGGCCACCAGGCCGACCCCGCCGCCGAAAGCGGCGCCATGCACGCGTGCGATGGTCGGCTTGGGCAGCTCGTCCAGGGTGCGCATCAACTGCGCCAGCGCCAGCGAATCCTGACGGTTGGCCTCCTCGCTGGCCGCGGCCATCCCGCGCATCCACTGCATGTCCGCACCGGCCGAAAACGACGCGCCCTGGCCGGCCAGGACCACCGCGCGCACCTGCTCGTCACGCCCGGCCGCCTCCAGCGCGGCGGTCAGCTGGGCGATCAGGCCGGCGTCGAAGGCGTTGTGCAGGGTGGGGCGGTTCAGCCACAGGGTCAGCACCGAGGCGCTGCGTTCTATCCTTAATGCATCACTCATGGGGGTCTGCGGTCAGTCCATACATGTACGGATCATAGCGGGCCGGGGAGCACCGGCAATGACGCGGCGCGGCGATGGTAGAATTGATAACCATTCCTATCATCGAGAAGGCGCTCCGTGACGCTGTCCGATCTAGCGCTGCATGATTCCGCCCTGGTGGAGTCCGTGCAGGAACTACACGCAAACGATGCGATCGCCCGCCGGCTCAGGGAGCTGGGCTTCGTCAAAGGCGAAGATGTGCGTCTGGTAGCCCGTGGTCCGGTTGGCGGCGAGCCGTTGCTGTTCCAGGTCGGCTTCACCCGTTTTGCCCTGCGTCGCAGTGAAGCCCGTCGCGTGCTGATCAGCCAGGTGCCGGCCGGAGCGTCGGCATGAGCGCCGCCGCCGCCCTGCGGGTCGCCCTGGTCGGCAATCCGAACAGCGGCAAGACCGCGCTGTTCAACCAGCTGACCGGCAGCCGCCAGAAGGTGGCCAATTACACCGGCGTCACCGTGGAGCGCAAGGAAGGGCGCCTGCGTGCACCGTCCGGACGCGAGTTCGCCGTGCTGGACCTGCCCGGGGCCTACAGCCTGCAGCCGGCCAGCCTGGACGAGGCGATCACCCGTGACCTGTGCCGGGGTTTCTACCCGGGCGAGGCCGCGCCGGACGTGCTGTTGTGCGTGATCGATGCGACCAACCTGCGCCTGCACCTGCGCTTCGCGCTGGAGCTGCGTGAGCTGGGCAAGCCGATGATCGTGGCGCTGAACATGGTCGATGCAGCCGAGCGCCGCGGCATCAGGATCGATGTGAAGGCGCTGGAGCAGGCGCTGGGCGTGCCGGTGGTGGAAACCGTGGCGGTGCGCCGCAACGGCGCCCAGGCGCTGGTGGAGCGGCTCGATGCGATGGTGCCGCACCTGCAGGCACCGGTGGCGGTGCCCGCTGCCGAGGCGGATTACCACGCCCACGTGCGCGCCATCCTGGCCGCATCGGTGAGCATGCCCACCCGCACCGCGAAGATCGATGACGCGCTGGACCGCTGGCTGCTGCACCCGGTCTACGGCCTGGTCACCCTGGTGGTGGTGATGTTCCTGATCTTCCAGGCGGTGTTTGCCTGGGCCACGCCGCTAATGGACGGGATCGAGGCCGGTTTCGGCTGGCTCGGCGAAACCGTCGGCGCGTTGCTGCCCGCCGGCCCGCTGACCAGCCTGCTCACCGACGGCATCATTGCCGGCGTAGGCGGAGTGGTGGTGTTCCTGCCGCAGATCCTGATCCTGTTCGCCTTCATCCTGGCGCTGGAGGAATCGGGCTACCTGCCGCGCGCGGCGTTCCTGCTGGATCGGATGATGGCCTCGGCCGGCCTGTCCGGGCGCTCGTTCATCCCGCTGCTGTCCAGCTTCGCCTGCGCGGTGCCCGGCATCATGGCCACCCGCAGCATCCAGGACCCGCGCGATCGCCTGGCCACCATCCTGGTGGCGCCGTTGATGACCTGCTCGGCGCGACTTCCGGTGTACGCGCTGCTGATCGGTGCGTTCATTCCGCCCAAAACCCTGTGGGGCTTCGTCAGCCAGCAGGGTCTGGTGCTGTTTGGCCTGTATGTGGCCGGCATCCTCAGCGCCCTGGCGATGTCCTGGGTGATGAAGAAGTGGCGCCGCGACAAGAGCGAGCATCCGCTGATGCTGGAACTGCCGTCCTACCGCATCCCGCATCCGCGCGACCTGGCCGTGGGCCTGTACGAGCGCGGCATGATCTTCCTCAAGCGCGTGGGCGGCATCATCCTGTCGCTGACCATCCTGCTTTGGGTGCTGCTGCAGTTCCCGGCCGCACCGGCCAACGCGACGATGCCGGCCATCGATTACAGCTATGCCGGCCAGCTTGGCCATGCGATGACCGCGATCTTTGCACCGCTGGGCTTCAACTGGCAGATCTGCATCGCGCTGATTCCGGGCATGGGCGCGCGCGAAGTGGCGGTGTCCTCGCTGGCCACGATCTATGCGCTGTCCGCCGCCGACGATGACGCCGCGATCCAGGCGCTGACTCCGGTGGTGGCGCACGGCTGGTCGCTGGCCACCGGGCTGTCGCTGCTGGTGTGGTTCATCTATGCGCCGATGTGCATCTCCACGCTGGCCACGATCAAGCGCGAGACCAACTCCTGGAAGCAGGTGGGCTTTGCCACCGTCTACCTGTTCGCGGCCGCCTACATCGCCGCGCTGGTCACCTACCAGGTGACCGTGGCGCTGGGTGGCGGCTGATGGATACCGGCCTGCTGCTGCAGTACGTCGTGGTCGCGCTGATCGTGCTGGCCAGCGCGTGGGTGGTGCTGAAGAAGCAGTTCCCCGGCGTGGTGCGCAGGCTGCGCGGCGCGCTGGCGCTGGCGCTGGTGAAGCCGCAGCGGGCCGCGTGGCAGCAGGCCCTGGGGCGGAAGATCGCGCCCCCGGCCAGCGCGGGCGGCAGCGCGTGTGGTGGCTGCGACAGTTGCGGGCCGAGCACGCCCAAGCAGCACTGAACGGCGTACAAGGCGCGCGCGGCCCTCAGCGGGCGTGCCTGCCCAGGCGCGCGACACGCAGCAGCCAGGCATCACGCTGGGCCGGGCTGCTGTTGCGGACCGGCCCGAACCCGGTGATCCGCACCGGCTTGATCCCGCAGAACTCAAGAATGGTGCGCCGCGCCTGCTGATGCCCGGGCATCCGGTACACCCAGCGGTAGTACCAGGGCGGGGTGTCCAGGGTGGTGATGACCCGCGCGCTGCGGCCGGCCAGCAGCCGGTCCCACCACACCGAATCCTTGCGGTAGCGGAACGCCACGCCGGGCAGGAAGGCGCGATCGAAGAATCCTTTCAGCAGGGCCGGCATGCCGCCCCACCAGGTGGGGTAGACCAGCACCAGGTGCTGGCAGTCGGCGATGGCCTGGTTGACCTGCTGCAGGCCTGGCTCCAAGGGCTGGATCTGGCGATAGCCATGGCGCAGGACGGGATCGAAGTCGATCTCGCCCAGGGCAAACAGCTGCACGCGGTGGCCGGCGGCCTGCGCGGCGTGCTGGTAGTGCTCGGCCAGTGCGCCGCACAGGCTGTTGCGGTCGGGGTGGCCCAGCAGGATGACGATGGATCGGGACATGGGGGCACTCGCAGAAGGAGCGCGCAGCCTACGGTCTGCCCCAAGGGGCAGAGTCAAGCCGCCTGGCAGTCGCCGCGGGCCAGGCACGCATCCAGCGGGCCGCTTTCACCGTGCCCGATCAGCTCCACCACCTCGGTGCGAAGCTGGGTCAGCGCCGCATCCAGCTGCCGCAGCCGGCGCAGGTCCGCGCGCACGGCCTGCTGCCGCTGCGCCAGCAGCGCCTGCACGCGCAGCCAGTCGATGCCGCCGTCGTCGCGTCGCAGTGCGGCCACCTCGGCCAGCCGGAAGCCCAGCGCCTGCGCCTGGCGGATCAGCAGCACCAGGTTGAGGTCCTGCTCGCTGTAGTCGCGGTAGCGGTTGATCCGCGCCACGCTGGCCAGCAGGCCGCGCGCCTCGTACAGGCGGATTGCCTTCTGGCTGGCGCCGCTGCGCCGGGCCACCTCGGAAATGCGCATCTCAGTCGCGCACCAGGCCGCCGTCCACCACCAGGTTCTGCCCGGTGACCGCGCGCGACCAGGGCGAGGCGAAGAACAGCGCGGCATCGGCGAACTCGGCCGGCGTGGTCACGCTGCGCAGCGGCGTCGCGGCGGCGATGTAGTCAAACACCGCCTCGGGCGTGGCCGCGCTGGCGTCGGTGCTGCGCAGCAAGCCGCCGGACAGCATGTTGACGGTGATTCCGTCCGGTCCGAGGTCGCCGGCCAGGGTGCGGGTCAGCGAGAGCAGGGCGGCTTTGGCGGCAGTGTAGTCGTGGTAAGGCACGACCGGGTTCTGGAACAGGTTGGTGCCGATGTTGATGATCCGGCCGAAGCGCTGCGCACGCATGCCCGGCACGGCCGCCTGCACGGTATTGAGTGCGCCGCGCACGCTGCCCTCGAACTGGGCGTTGAACGCCTGCCAGCCGATGGCATCGGCCTTGGCGCGGGCATCGCCGTTGAACGAGAACGCGGCCAGCGCGTTGTTGACCACGCAGCCGAGCGCGCGGCCGAAGTGCGCCCCAGCCTGCGCGACCATTGCCTGCACCTGGGTGGCATCGGTGACATCGGCGCGCACGGCCAGCGTGGAGGGCCCCAGCTCGGCGACCAGTGCGTGGGCGGCCTCGGCACTGTGCAGGTAGTTGACCACCACCTGTGCGCCCTCGCGGGCGAAGGCGCGCACCAGGTGCTGGCCAAGGCCGCGGGCGCCGCCGGTGACAAGGACGAGTTGCTGCGAAAGCTGCATGGCGGGCAAGTCGGAACGAGAGGGCGCACAGGGTAGCAAGCGACGTTGCTGCCGACGCTGTTGCCGGCGTGCGTGCCGGCGGCGTTTTTTCCCCTTGGCAGGCCTGCCGCCACCGGCTAGCCTGCGCGCATGACCAATACACCTCTTCGCCTGCTCATCCACGGTGCGTCCGGACGCATGGGCCAGGCCCTGCTGCGGCTGGCCGCCGACCATCCCGACCTGCAGATCGTCGCCGCGGTGACCCGGCGCGCGCCGGTGCAGCGCGTGATCGACGGCGTGCCGCATTTTGCCGCCAGCGAACTGGCCGGTGCGCCGCCGTTCGACGTGGCGATCGATTTCAGCCTGCCGGAGGGCTTCGATCCGATCCTGGCCCTGTGCGTGGAACGCAGGGCAGGGCTGGTGTCGGGCACCACCGGCATCAGCGAAGCCCAGCGCCAGGCGCTGATCCAGGCCGCCGCGGACATCCCGCTGGTGTGGGCGTCCAACTTCAGCCTGGGCGTGGCGGTGCTCGACGAGCTGGTCGAGCGTGCGGCCGCAGCGCTGGCCGGCTGGGACTGTGACATCGTCGAATCGCACCACGTGCACAAGCAGGATGCGCCTTCGGGCACCGCGCTCACCCTGGGCGCCGCCGCGCAGAAGGGCGGGGCGCAGCCGCACTATGCCAGCCTGCGTGCCGGCGACATCGTCGGCGAACACCTGGTCCAGTTCAGCGGGCTGGGCGAGCGCATCGAACTGACCCACCGGGCCACCAACCGTGACATCTTCGCGCGCGGGGCCCTGTTTGCCGCGCGCCAGCTGAACGGGCGCGCGCCCGGCAGCTACCGGGTCCGCGACCTGCTGGCGGGCCCGGCACCGTCCACGGTCGGCTGAACCTGAACAGGCACGGGCCAGCCTGAACAACAGGCGGGCCCGCTGCGCCCGTACGTCGGCCGATGCATGTAAATGCTGGCGTCGCGGCCCCCTTGCCTTTACAATTCCCGCTCGCCGAATCACGACAGCCGGACCGGTCCCGCACCGCCGTCCGCGCTTTTTTGCAGCCGCTTTTTCGTGGAGCGCAGGCGTGACTTCGGTGACCCCATCGGTAGCCAAAGTGAGAATTCCGTGACCCAAGCCGCAATCCTCGTCCTCGAAGACGGCACCGTATTCGAGGGCGAATCCGTAGGCGCGCCCGGCCTGTCCGTCGGTGAGGTGGTGTTCAACACCGCGCTGACCGGTTATCAGGAAGTGCTGACTGATCCTTCCTACGCCCGGCAGATGGTCACGCTGACCTACCCGCATATCGGCAACACCGGCATGACCGACCAGGACGACGAGGCCCACAAGGTCTGGTCGGCCGGCCTGATCGTACGCGACGTTCCGCGCCGCCCCAGCAACTGGCGCAGCCAGGTCTCGCTGCAGGACTGGCTGCTGCAGCGTGGCGTGGTGGCCATCTCCGGCATCGATACCCGCAAGCTCACCCGCATCCTGCGCGAGCGCGGCGCCCAGAACGGTGCGCTGATGGCCGGTGAGGGCCTGAACGTGGAAACGGCGCTGGAAGCGGCGCGCAAGTTCCCCGGCCTGAAGGGCATGGACCTGGCCAAGGTGGTGAGCACCGACAAGGCCTACCCGTGGACCGAGGGCCAGCTGGACCTGGACAGCAACGAGTTCGTCAGCGCCGCGCCGGCCTACAAGGTGGTGGCCTACGATTTCGGCGCCAAGCTCAACATCCTGCGCATGCTTGCCGAGCGCGGCTGCGAGATCACCGTGGTACCGGCGCAGACCCCGGCCGCCGAGGTGCTGGCGATGAATCCGGACGGCGTGTTCCTGTCCAACGGCCCGGGCGATCCGGAACCGTGCGACTACGCGATCGAGGCAATCAAAGTGTTCCTGGACAAGAAGCTGCCGGTGTTCGGCATCTGCCTGGGCCACCAGTTGCTGGCGCTGGCCTCCGGCGCCAAGACGGTCAAGATGGGCCACGGCCACCATGGTGCCAACCACCCGGTGCAGGACCTGGACGATGGCCGGGTGATGATCACCTCGCAGAACCACGGGTTCGCGGTGGATGAAGCCACGCTGCCGGCGACCCTGCGGGTCACCCACCGCTCGCTGTTCGATGGCACCAACCAGGGCATCGCGCGCACCGACGTGCCGGCGTTCTCCTTCCAGGGCCATCCGGAAGCCTCGCCGGGCCCGCACGACGTGGCGCCGCTGTTCGATCGTTTCGTGACCCTGATGGCCGAGGCCAAGGCGTGATCCAGCGCGCCGCGCTGCTGCTGTTGCTGTGCTGCGCCACTGGCGCGGCTCAGGCCGCACCGGCCGCTGCCGCCGAGGTGGACGCGCTGCTGCAGACGTTGAACAAGGGGTCGCTCGGCGCGTCGTCGGCGGCGATGATGCTCGAGGAGCTGCCCACGCTCAACGCGCTGGGCGACAGCGATCGGCAGTGCGCGCGCAGCTCGATCCAGTCGTTTTTCTACGCGCATGTGCGCCAGTCGTTGATCAGCAGTCTTGGCCAGGACGGTGATGCGGTCGTTGCCGACTGGTCGCGCTTCCTGGCCACGCCGTCCGGAAAGGGCTACCTGATCCTCACCGGCGCACTGCCGGAGTCGGCTGCGGACGCGTCGATCGACGTCAACAACGCGGCCTACACCGCCGGGTTCGAGGCCTTTCTGGGCAGTACGTCCTTCAAGGGCCTGAACGACGGTTTCGATGCAATGCCTGCGCCGGACCACATGGCGGTGCGGCTGAGCCAAGGATTGCAGGACCAGTGCCGGATCGCGCTGAAACCCGACGAAATTTCCTGATCGACAGCGTGCGATCACCCCCAGACACGCTGTACTGACTTAGAGAAGACAATGCCAAAGCGCACTGACCTTAAAACCATCCTCATCATCGGCGCGGGCCCGATCGTCATCGGCCAGGCCTGTGAGTTCGACTACTCTGGCGCGCAGGCCTGCAAGGCGCTGCGCGACGAGGGGTACCGCGTGGTGCTGGTCAACAGCAATCCGGCCACCATCATGACCGACCCGGAGATGGCCGACGCGGTCTACATCGAGCCGATCAACTGGCAGACGGTCGAGAAGATCATCGCCAAGGAAAAGCCGGACGCCCTGCTGCCGACCATGGGCGGCCAGACCGCACTGAACTGCGCGCTGGACCTGGCTGACCACGGCGTGCTGGAGAAGTACAACGTCGAGCTGATCGGCGCCAAGCGCGATGCGATCCGCATGGCCGAAGACCGCGAGCTGTTCCGCGTGGCGATGGGCGAGATCGGCCTGGAATGCCCCAAGGCGGCCGTGGCGCACACCCTGGAAGAAGCGCTGGATATCCAGACCCGCGTCGGCTACCCGACCATCATCCGCCCCAGCTTCACCCTGGGCGGCAGCGGCGGCGGCATCGCCTACAACCGCGAAGAGCTGGTGGACATCGTCACCCGCGGCCTGGAACTGTCGCCGACCACCGAAGTGCTGGTGGAAGAATCGGTGCTGGGCTGGAAGGAATTCGAGATGGAGGTGGTGCGCGACACCGCCGACAACTGCATCATCGTCTGCTCGATCGAGAACCTGGACCCGATGGGCGTGCACACCGGTGACTCGATCACCGTGGCCCCGGCCCAGACCCTGACCGACAAGGAATACCAGCGCCTGCGCGATGCCTCCATCGCCGTGCTGCGCAAGATCGGCGTGGATACCGGCGGCTCGAACGTGCAGTTCGGCATCAGCCCGACCACCGGCCGCGTGGTCGTGATCGAAATGAACCCGCGCGTGTCGCGTTCCTCGGCGCTGGCGTCCAAGGCCACCGGCTTCCCGATCGCCAAGGTCGCCGCCAAGCTGGCGGTGGGGTACACCCTGGACGAGCTGAAGAACGAAATCACCGGCGGGCTGACCCCGGCCTCGTTCGAGCCGTCGATCGACTACGTGGTCACCAAGATTCCGCGTTTTGCCTTCGAGAAGTTCCCGGCCGCCGATGCCCGCCTGACCACCCAGATGAAGTCGGTGGGCGAGGTGATGGCGATGGGCCGCACCTTCCAGGAATCGCTGCAGAAGGCCCTGCGTGGCCTGGAAACCGGCAAGATCGGCCTGGACCCGACCGGTCTGGACCTGGCCAACGAAGACGACATCACCACCCTCAAGCGCGAACTCAAGGCCCCGGGCCCGGAGCGCCTGTTCTTCGTCGGTGATGCCTTCCGCGCCGGCTTCAGCGTGGAAGAGGTGTTCGCGCTGTCGCACATCGACCCGTGGTTCCTGGACCAGATCGAAGAGATCATCCAGGCCGAGGCCCAGGTCGCCGCCGAGGGCATTGATGCCCTGGATGCCGCGCGCCTGCGCAAGCTCAAGCGCGCCGGTTTCTCCGACGCCCGCCTGGCCGAACTGACCGGCACCAACGAAGCGGCCGTGCGCGCGCTGCGCCGGGCGCACAAGGTGCGCCCGGTGTACAAGCGCGTGGACTCCTGCGCCGCCGAGTTCGCCACCAGCACCGCCTACCTGTACTCCACCTACGAGGACGAGTGCGAAGCGGCGCCGAGCAACCGCGACAAGATCATGATCCTGGGCGGCGGCCCGAACCGTATCGGCCAGGGCATCGAGTTCGACTACTGCTGCGTACACGCGGCACTGGCCCTGCGCGATGACGGTTACGAGACCATCATGGTCAACTGCAACCCGGAAACCGTCTCCACCGACTACGACACCTCCGACCGCCTGTACTTCGAGCCGCTCACGCTGGAAGACGTGCTGGAGATCGTCGAACTCGAACAGCCCAAGGGCGTGATCGTGCAGTACGGCGGCCAGACCCCGCTGAAGCTGGCGCGCGCGCTGGAAGCCAACGGCGTGCCGGTGATCGGCACCTCGCCGGACTCCATCGACCTGGCCGAAGACCGCGAGCGCTTCCAGCAGCTGGTGGACAAGCTGGGCCTGAAGCAGCCGCCGAACCGCATCGCCCGCAACGACCAGGAAGCGCTGCTGCTGGCGCGCGAGATCGGCTACCCGCTGGTGGTGCGCCCGAGCTACGTGCTGGGCGGCCGTGCGATGGAAATCGTCTACGGTGAATCGGATCTGGCCCGCTACGTGCGCGACGCGGTGAAGGTCTCCAACGATTCGCCGGTGCTGCTGGACCGCTTCCTGGACAACGCGGTGGAAGTGGACGTGGACATCATTGCCGACAAGGACGGCAACGTGCTGATCGGCGGCGTGATGGAGCACATCGAAGAGGCCGGCGTGCATTCGGGCGATTCGTCCTGCTCGCTGCCGCCGTACTCGCTGTCCGCCCAGACCCAGGCCGAGCTGCGCCGCCAGGTGGTCGAGCTGGCCAAGGCCCTGAACGTGGTCGGCCTGATGAACACCCAGTTCGCCATCCAGGCCGGCGACAACGGCGAAGACATCGTCTACCTGCTGGAAGTGAACCCGCGTGCCTCGCGCACCGTGCCGTTCGTGTCCAAGGCCACCGGCATGGCGCTGGCCAAGATCGCCGCGCGCTGCATGGCCGGCAAGACCCTGGCCGAGCAGGGCGCCACCAAGGAAATCGTGCCGGATTACTACTCGGTCAAGGAAGCGATCTTCCCGTTCGCCAAGTTCCAGGGCGTCGATCCGATCCTCGGGCCGGAGATGCGCTCCACCGGTGAGGTGATGGGCGTGGGCCGCAGCTTCAGCGCCGCCTTCGCGCGGGCCCAGGAAGCCGGCGGCATCAAGGCGCCGCCGCTGGGCAAGGCCTTCGTGTCGGTGCGTGATCCGGACAAGCAGCGCGTGCTGCCGGTGGCCCAGGCCCTGCTGGAACGCGGTTACACCCTGGTGGCCACCCGTGGCACCGGTGCGTGGCTGCAGCAGCACGGCATGGACTGCGAGATCGTCAACAAGGTGGTCGAAGGTCGTCCGCACATCGTCGATTCGATCAAGAACGGCGAGATCGTGTATATCGTCAACACTACCGAAGGGCGTGCGGCGATCAACGACTCGTTCTCGATCCGTCGCGAGGCGCTGCAGCACCGCGTCACCTATTCGACCACCATTGCCGGCGCCAAGGCGCTGGTGCAATCACTGGAATTCCGCGGGACCGGCCCGGTCTGGTCGCTGCAGGAACTGCACAAGGAGTTGAACGCATGAGAGCACCGATCACCCTGAAGGGCGCGCAGCGTCTGCGCGAAGAGCTTGACCACCTCAAGTCGGTCAAGCGCCCCAAGGTCATCGCGGCGATCGCCGAAGCGCGCGAGCATGGCGATCTCAAGGAGAACGCCGAGTACCACGCCGCGCGCGAAGAGCAGGGGTTCATCGAAGGACGCATCAAGCAGCTCGAGGGCGAGCTGTCGCATGCCGAGATCATCGACATCACCAAGCTCAACGCCGGCAGCAAGGTCGTGTTCGGCGCCACCGTCGAACTGGCCGATGTGGAAAGCGATGAAGAAAAGCGCTACCAGATCGTGGGTGACCTGGAAGCGGACATCAAGCTGGGCCTGATCGCGATCTCCTCGCCGCTGGCGCGGGCCCTGATCGGCAAGCTGGAGGGCGATGCGGTCACCATCGACGCACCGGCCGGCCAGCGCGAGTACGAAATCGTCAGCGTCCAGTACCTGGACTGACATGGCCACCGCCACACTGCTGCTGCCGGCGCGCAGCCGGTTTCCGGCCGCCGCCTTGCCCGAAGACGTCGCCAGGGCGCTTGGGCGGGCCGAGCGCAGCAGTGTGGAGGGCGGTGAACGTGCCCAGCTGCAGCGGCATTTCCAGCTGCAGCCGGCGCAGTGGCCGGCGGCCGCACTGACCCGCCAGCTGGACGTCGGCGATGCCGGCGAGGCGATCTGGCTGCGTGCCGATCCGGCCAACGTGGTACCGGACATGCAGGGCGCGCGGATGATGGGCCACGGCGATACGCTGCGGCCCGACGCCGAGGATGTGGCCCAGCTGCTGCCGGCGCTGCAGCCGCTGTTTGCCGGGTTTGGGTTCGTGCTGGACGCGCCGGTGCCCAGCCGCTGGTACCTGCGGCTGCCGCCGGGCACCACGCTGCCGGTATTCGACACGCCCGACGAAGTGCTCGGCGACGATCTGTTCGCCCATCTGCCCGAAGGCGATGCAGGCCGCCGCTGGCGTGCGCTGCTGACCGAAGCGCAGGTGGTCCTGCACACCCATGACTGGAACCAGCAGCGCATTGCCGCCGGCAAGCGGGCGATCAACTCGCTGTGGTTCTGGGGCGGCGGCGAACTGCCCCGCGCCGTGCATACCCGGCATGCCCAGGTGCGCAGCCGCGAAGCGCTGTTGCAGGCCCTGGCCAAGGCCGCCGGGCTGCAGGCCGACAACGAACAACAGGTGGATGCGCTGGTCGACCTGCGCCAGCTGCGCTCGCTCGACCAGCTCGGCAACGATGCGATCCGGCCGCTGCTGGTGGCGTTGCAGCGCGGCGAACTGCGCCGACTGGTACTGGATTTCGAGGACGGCGTCCGTTTCGAGATCGACAAGCGCCAGCGTTGGCGGTTCTGGAAGAAGCCGGTCCAGCTCCACGACGCCTGAATGCAGCGCCGACCGCAGGTCGGCGTTCCTGCATCGGGCCAGCACCGGGGTCAGCGCAGTTCGGTCTCGAAGGTGGGCAGGTGCCAGAAGCCGCCCGGCATGGCCCGGCACAGTCCGGTCACGTACTCGCGGCTCACCACGAACCGCGCGCCGTCCCATACCCAATAGCGCCCGGACCCGCAGCGGCCCAGGGTCCGCTCGTCGCGCTCCTGGTACAACACCGCCTCCGGTGGCCTCAGGAACACGTGCGCGGTGGTGACCAGCGCCGGCTCGAACGGCGGCTGCGCGCGGATCACCCAGCTTGGGCCGGACACGGAGCGGCCCGGCACCCCGCAGGCCAGCGACGCGAGCAGGTGCACCGCGTCCAACCGATGCACCTCCAGCGCCATCGATTCAATCGGATCGTCGTTCCAGGCGCATACCGCCTGGGGGTCGCGGCCGGCCAACAGGGCGTCCATCAGGTCCTTGCGCTCGGCGAGCAAGGCGTCCTGCGGGCGGGATTCCGCCAGCCGGGGTGGAACCTTCAGCACCGGCCTGGGCAAGGCCGGCGCTACGCTCGACTCCGGGCGAGTGCCGCGCTGGATCAGCGCGCCGGGCGTGTCGAGCCGGTCCTGCATGGCGTCCATCTTCAGCAGCGTTGCCGTGGCGCCGCGATGGGAGATGGGCCACGCGTCGCCGGACGCATCCACGATCGCGATGGGCGCACCGCGCCGCAGCGCGACCAGCAGCGCATCCACCTGGGTACGGGTGAGCGTGGCCGGTGCCTCGGGCTGGGTTGGGACCACCGTGCCGAGAGAGCGGCCGTCCACGTGCAGCTGCAGCGCACCGCTGGGCCTGGGCGCCGACGCCTGCGCTCCGGCGTCGGCGTCGGCGTACTCGGCGCCGTCCACATAGCCCAGCATCGCGGTGACCGGCGTGTCCGCCCCACCGGCACGTTCGAACAGCAGGCTGAAGGCAAGCGGTGCTTCGGCGGTGAACCCGGCGGCACGACAGGTGCGGGTGTTGTCGCAGGCCAGCAGCCAGTCGTGCTCGAAGAACGAGGCACCCAGTGACGAGTCCGCCGCGGCGGTGACCGGTGCCAACGACAGGGCCATGGCCAGGCGCAGCGGGAAAGCAGATAGGCGCATGCAGGAACGGCGGTGATGACGGGCAGGGAGTATCGGTCATCTGCGCATGCATCGGAACGCCGGTGTCCCGCGGGACGCCGGCGCAGCACCGGCCGGAGCCAGCCGGTATCATGGCGACACTCTCTGCAACCCGGCGATGCCGATGTCTTCCACCGCCGCCGCTGCGCTGCTCCCCGGTTCCCCGACCCACGCCCACGGCGTTGCCCTGCAGCGTCGCGATGCCGTGCCCGTGGCCGGTTGGCCCGCGGACATGCTGCCGCTGCTGCAGCGCCTGTATGCCGCGCGCGGGGTCACCGACGCCGCGCAGGCGCAGCCGAAGCTGGCGCAGCTGCATGCGCCGGAGCTGATGGGCAGCATGCAGGCCGCGGTGGCGCTGCTGGCCGAGGCGATTGCCGGCAACGCACGCATCCTGGTGGTGGGCGATTTCGACTGCGACGGTGCCACGGCGTGCGCGGTGGGCGTGCGTGGGCTGCGCATGCTCGGTGCGCGCGACGTGGTACATGCGGTACCCAACCGTATCCTGCACGGGTATGGGTTGTCGCCATCGCTGGTGGCCGACCTGGCGCACCTGCAGCCGGGCCTGCTGGTCACCGTCGATCACGGCATTGCCTGCCATGCCGGCGTGGCCGCGGCCAAGGCGCTGGGCTGGAAAGTGCTGGTCACCGACCACCACCTGCCCGGCGAACGGTTGCCGCCGGCCGATGCGCTGGTCGACCCGAACATCAGCGGCGATGCCTTCCCGAGCAAGGCGCTGGCCGGCGTGGGCGTGATCTTCTACGTGCTGATGGCGCTGCGTCGCCACCTGCGCGAACAGGGGGCGTTCGCCACAACGCGCGAGCCGGACCTGCTGACCCTGCTGGACCTGGTCGCAGTCGGCACCGTGGCCGACCTGGTCGCGCTCGATGGCAACAATCGTGCGCTGGTCGCTGCCGGGCTGCGCCGGCTGCGCGCAGGGCAGGGCTGCGTAGGCCTGCAGGCGTTGATCGAGGCCAGTGGCCGCGACCCGGCACGGCTGAGCGCCACCGACATCGGCTTCGCGCTGGGCCCACGCTTGAATGCCGCTGGGCGCCTGGAAGACATGGCGCTGGGCATCGAGCTGCTGCTCACCGAAGACCCCGGCCAGGCCCGCGAGATCGCCCAGACCCTGGAGCAGATCAACGCCGAACGCCGTGCGGTGCAGCAACTGATGACCGACGACGCCGAACTGGCGGTGTCGCGCGCCATGCTCACTGCCGAAGGCGAGCGCCCGATCGCCGCGTGCCTGTTCGATGCCGAGTGGCATCCGGGCGTGGTCGGGCTGGTTGCGTCCAGGATGAAGGACCGCCTGCACCGTCCGGTGATCGCGTTTGCGCCTTCCGAACCGGGCAGCGATTCGCTGCGGGGCTCGGCGCGCTCGATCCCCGGTTTCCACATTCGTGATGCACTGGCGCTGGTCAACGCCGCGCACCCGGGCCTGATCGACAAGTTCGGTGGCCACGCCATGGCCGCGGGCCTGAGCCTGCCGCACGCGCGTTTCGAGGAGTTCCAGCGGGCGTTCGTGGCCGTGGTCGAATCCAGCATGGACCCGGCCGCGCTGCAGCAGTTGCTGTTGAGCGATGGCGAGCTGGCCCCGGACGAACTGGATTACCGCCACGCCGAGGCGCTGCGCCTGGCCGGCCCGTGGGGCCAGGGCTTCCCGGAGCCGCTGTTCGATGGGCACTTCCAGGTGGCGCGCTGGCAGGTGCTCAAAGAGAAGCACCTGAAACTGAGCCTGCGCGTGCCCGGCCGCGCCGAACCGATCAGTGCCATCCACTTCAGTGGCTGGAAGGGCGCCGCCCCGGCCAACCAGGTACATATCGCCTACCGCCTGGTCAGCGACGACTATCGCGGCGGCGGCGCGATCCAGTTGATCATCGAGCACTGCGCCAACGCGTGAGCGGCTTACTTGACGACCCGGGTCACCAGGGTCGGCATGTGCCACGCCCCGCCAGCGGCGACGCGGCGGCAGAGGCCGGTGTCAGCCTCGGCGACCGTGACGAACTGGGCGCCCGTCCAGCCCCAGGTGGTGTAGCGCATGCAGTCGGCGATGGTACGGCCCCTGTGGATTTCCTCGATGGTGCGAAGGTTATCGTCGACCGCCGAAGCGGTGACCAGCCGGGGCTGGTAGGGTGCGCGATCGTTGACCACCCAGTAGCCCATGCCGAGGTGGACACTCCCGTCCCAGCACACTCTGGATACCAGCAACTTGTCCGCGCTGAGGCGCTGCACGGTGATTCCCTGGGGACCGTCGTCCTCGATCCTGCTCTGGTCCGGATAGCCCACGTCGCAGGTGTGGGCCGGGGTGGCCGCGGCCAGCGCCCTGCGCAGCGCCGAGGCGTTTGCCAGGGCTTGATCGGCAGGCCGCGCCGCGACCACCTTGCCCAGAACGATCACCGGCATCGGTACGGGCGCTAGCACGGTGGCTTCGGCCTTCCTGCCCTTGCGGATCAACGCGCCGGGGGTGCCCAGGCGGCCTTGGAATTCGTCCATCTTCAACAACACCGCCGAGGCGCCTCGATCAGAGACCGTCCAGTGCGTGCCATCGTTGCCCAGCAGCACGATGCGGCTGTCGCGAGCCAGCGAGCTGAGCAGCGCGGCAACCTGTGCCGGTGTGAACACGGCGGTTCCCTCGTCGGCGTTGTAGCGGGGCGCGCCCAGCGCGTCGCCGTTGATCTGCAGGGCGAGCTGCCTGGGGAAGGGGCGGGTGCCCAACTGGCCGAGCATCAGTTCGGCACGGACCGGCTGGTTGGGGCCGGCCTTGCGGGCGAGCAGAAGCGATACCGCCCCATCCGGGTCGTTCTGGTCGGCCTGGTAGCCGGCCGCGCGGCAGGTGCGGGTGTTGTCGCAGGCCAGCACCCAATCACCACGCTCGAACGCGATGCCCTCGGGCAGGGGCGAGGCGAGGCCCGGCAGAATGCCCAGCAGCGACAGCGCGGCAGCGAGAGGAAGACGCGTGTAACGGAGGCGCATCGGACGATGTCCATGGCGGGCTGGATAGCGTCGTCGCTACCGTCGCCAGTGGTCCATGAAATTTGTACGAATCCCGTCGGCGGTGAGGGGCGCAAACGGCACCTCACTGCAACGTCTACCGGTCCGTCTACTCCTGCACCTTGCTCACCAGGGTCGGCATTTCCCAGGCGCCGCCGGCCGAGACCAGCCGGCACAGCCCGGTGCTGGAGACGTCGGTTTTCACGAACTGGGTGCCGGTCCAGCCCCAGGTGGTGCTGTAGAAACAGTCGCCCAGGCCGCGGCCCTTGTGCGATTCGCCGATGGTGCGCACGTCATCGCCCACGCCCGAGGTGGTCACCAGCCGGGGCTGGTAGGGCGCGCGGTCGTTGACCACCCAGTAGCCGTCACCGGTGTTGTAGGCCGCGCGCCAGCAGGCCTGCGACACCAGCAGCTTGTCCGCGCTCAGGCGCTGCACGGTGATCTCCTGCGGTCCTTCGTTGGCAATCACGCTGTCGCCGGGGTGCAGGGCTTCGCAGTCGTCGGCCGAGGTCACCGCGGCGAGCGCGGCACGCAGCGCGGCGGAGTGGGCCAGGGCTTCGTCGGCGGGACGGGTGGGGACCACCTTGGCCAGCTTGACCACCGGCATCGGCACGGCCGGCAACACCGCCGATTCGGGGTTCTTGCCCTTGCGCACCAGCGCGCCGGGGGTACCCAGCCGGCCCTGGAACTCGTCCATCTTCAGCAGCACCGCCGAGGCGCCACTGTCCGATACGGTCCAGCGCTTGCCGTCGTTGCCGACCAGCTCGATGTGGCTGCTGCGGGTGAGCGAGGCGAGCAGGGCGCTGACCTGCGCGCTGGAGAGCCGGGCGGTGCCGGCGGCGGCGTCGTACTTCAATGCGCCCAGCTTCGCCTCGTTGATCTGCAGCGACAACTGCCTGGGCAGGGTCACTTCATCGTACTGGCCCAGCATCAGCTCGGCCGTGACCGGTTGGTCCGGCCCGGCCACGCGGGTGAGCAGGATCGAGACCGGCGGGTTGTCGCCGTCGGCATCGTTCTGGTAGCCGGCGGCACGGCAGGTGCGGGTGTTGTCGCAGGCCAGGGTCCAGTCGTTGTGCGAGAAGCTCACCCCGGCGGTGGCCGGGGCGGCCTGCAGCGGCAGGGTGGGCGCCAGCAACAGCAGGGGCAACAGGGCAGGCAGGCGCATCGGTACATCCTTGTAAACGTCATCCGGGGGAGCGGCATCTTGGCCCACCGCGCTGCCCACGCCAAGCACTGCATCGCCCCAACCCCGTTTGCCGGCATGATCCGTTCAACCTGCTGTCATCGGATCGGGAGCGTCACATGGAACGCGCACTTCGTGGGATCGGCATGCTGGGCATGCTGTGGCTGGGAATGCAGGTCGGCGTGGCGCAGACGCGCCTGGCCGCCACGCCGGTGGCGCCGGCGCAGGCACCGGTGCTGCAGGTGGCCGGAGCCGAGGTGCCGGTGCAGTTGCGCCAGGTGCGCCTGGACGCCCACGTCGTGGCGGGGATGGGCGAGACCCGCATCGAGATGGAGTTCCTCAATCCCAACGCGCGGATGCTGGAAGGCCAGCTGGAGTTCCCACTCGCCGATGGCCAGCAGGTGGCCGGTTTCGCGCTGGATATCGACGGTGCGCTGCGCGATGCAGTGCCCGTGCCCAAGGCACAGGGGCGCCAGGTCTTCGAAGCGATCGAACGGCGCCGGGTGGATCCTGGCCTGCTGGAACAGACCGCCGGCAACCAGTTCCGGCTGCGTGTGTACCCGATCCCGGCGCACGGCAGCCGCCGGGTCGCCTTGACCCTGCGCGAAACGCTGCCGGTGGATGCACAGGGGCTGCGCTGGACGCTGCCGCTGCAGTTCGCGCGCGGTGCCGCGCAGGTGAGCCTGCGGCTGGACGCCAGCGGCACCGGCGCGCCGGTGCCCAGCGCCGCGCTGCCGTGGCGGTTCACAGCCCGCGAGGGTGCCTACGTGGCGCAGTGGAGCGGGGCCGGCGAGGCGTTGCCGACCCAGGCGCAGTGGCGGTTGCCGCAGGTACGCCAGACCGACGTGGTGAGCGGGGAGCATGACGGCGAGCGTTACCTGCTGGCGCAACTGCCGCTGCCGGTGTCCTCGGCGCCGCGCGTGCTGCCCCGGAAAATCGGCCTGCTGTGGGATGCCTCCGGCTCGGCGCGCGAGCGCGACCGCGCCGCCGAGCGGGCGGTGCTGGATCGCTACTTCGGCGCGCTCGGCGAAGGCGAGGTCGTGCTTTCCGTGCTGCGCGACCGCGCCGAGCCGGTGCGCAGCTTCCGTATCCGTGGCGGCGACTGGCAGGACCTGCGCAACTACCTGGACGCCCTGCCGCTGGATGGCGCCAGTGCGCTGGCCGCGTGGACCCCGCAGGCAGACGTTGGCGAGTACCTGCTGGTCAGCGACGGGCTGTCCAACTATGGCGCCCAGACGTTGCCCAGGCTGGGTGCCGGGCAGCGCCTGTATGCGGTGAGCAGCGCCGGTGCCCGCACCGACACCGCGCGGCTGCGCGCCTGGACCGCGGCCCAGCACGGTCAGGTGGTGGTGGTGTCCAGCCTGGCCGAGGTGGAGGCGGCGCTGCCCTTGCTGCTGCAGCAGCAGGCCACGCTGGTCCAGTTGCGCGGCACCGGCGTGGACCAGCTGGAGGCCGACGTGGGCCGGGCCGGACTGGGCTGGCTGCGGGTGTCGGGGCATGTGCAGCGCAGTGACGGCCGGATCGAGGTGCAGGTGCGCCTGCCCGATGGCCGCGTGCACACCCAGCGCATCGCCGTCGCCGACGCCCGCGGCGTGCCGGGTGCACTGGTCGCCCAGGCCTGGGCCAATGCACAGCTGGCGCGCCTGGCCGCCGACCCGGCCGCCAATGCGGTCCAGGCCACTGCGCTGTCGCGCCGGTTCGGGATCGTCGGTGCCGATACCTCGCTGCTGGTGCTGGAGACCCTGGACGACTACCTGCGCTACGGCATCCGCGCACCGCAGCCGTTGCGCGCCGAGTACGACCGCCTGCACGCGCTGGCCCTGGCCGATGAGCAGCAGGCGCGCCGCGAGCGGCTGGAAGGCATCGCCCGGCAGTTCGCCGATCGCGAGCGCTGGTGGAACACCCGCTGGCCCAAGGACAGCCCGGCCGGGCGCAGCGGGCAGGGCAAGCCTGCGCCGGTGGCGGCCGTTGCCGCAGCCGCTGCGCAGGAGGCGCGCGACGTGCAGGCAGAGGCCGAGCAGCGTGTCACCCCGCCGGCACCGCCTGCGCCGATGGCCGCCCCTGCACCGATGATGCGGGCCAACCGTGCCCGCGGCGAACTGGAGGTCGTGGAGCTCACCAGTGCCAAGGCCGCGGGAGGGCCCGCCAACCACGGCGCCATCGCCATCACCCTGGCGCCGTGGGCGCCGGATTCGGCCTACGCCCGCCGCCTGCGCGATGCAGCGCCGACGCAGGTCTATGCCACCTACCTGGCCGAGCGTGAGCAACACCGCGACAGCAGCGCGTTCTACCTGGACGTGGCCGACCTGCTGTTGGCCAAGGGGCAGCGCGACCTGGCCCTGCGGGTGTTGTCCAACCTGGCCGAGATGCAGCTGGAAAACCGCCACGTGCTGCGCGTGCTCGGCTATCGGCTGATGCAGGCAGGCGCGCCGGAGCTGGCCGTTCCCGTGTTCCGCCACGTGCTGCGGCTGGGCGAGGAAGAACCGCAGAGCTTCCGCGACCTCGGTCTGGCGCTGGAAGCCAGCGGCCAGTACCAGCAGGCCGTGGATGCGCTCAATGACGTGGTGGTGCGGCCCTGGGACGGGCGTTTTGACGGCATCGCGCTGATTGCCCTGGATGAACTCAACACCCTGGCCGCACGTCAGCGCGTGAGCACGGCCGCAGTCGATCCACGCCTGCGCCGGGCCATGCCGCTGGACCTGCGCGTGGTGCTGAGCTGGGACAGTGACAACAGTGACATGGACCTGTGGGTGACCGATCCCAACGGTGAGCGCGCCTACTACGGCAACCGGCTTACCTACCAGGGCGGGCAGATGTCCCAGGATTTCACCGGCGGCTACGGTCCCGAGCAGTTCTCGCTGCGCGATGCCAAGCCGGGCCGGTACAAGGTGGAGGCCAACTTCTTTGGCAGCCGTGAACAGCTGGTCACCGGCGCCACCACCCTCAGCCTGCGCCTGAGCACGCACTGGGGCACGGGCAAGCAGCGCGACCAGCAGGTCACGATGCGTTTGAAGGACCGCGCCGAGACCGTGCTGGTGGGCGAGTTCGACGTGCGCTAGCGGCAGCGAAGTGACCGGTGGCGGCCCCGCAGGGACGAAGCGGGGCCGCTACCATGGGCGTTTGATGCATGCTTCCGGCCCCGCCGCATGGACGTTCCGATGACCCCGCGTAGTACTGATTCCCGCTGGCGCCCGGCCACCCGCCTGCTGGTCTGGACGGCGATCCTGCTGTCCAGTGCCGTGGCCAATGCCTGCGTGGAAGTGATGGATGCCCAGCGCCGTGGCGAGGCATTGGCGGTGTGGCAGCCGATGATCTGGGAGCTCAGCAGCGCCGTGCTGATCGTGCTGACCCTGCCGCTGCTGTGGTGGGGGTGCCAGCGCTGGCCGCTGCATGCCGATACCTGGCGGCGGCGGTTGCCGGTGTACCTGCTGGCCAGCGTGGGCTGGTCGCTGGTCCACGTGGTGGGCATGATGCTGCTGCGCCACCTGGCCTATGCCGGGCTGGGCGAGCACTATGTGGATGGCTCCAGTTGGACCAGCCGGCTGCTGTACGAGTATCTCAAGGACGTGCGCGCGTTCTTCAGCTTCGTGGCCATCGAACACTTCTTCAGCTGGTTCGGCCGCCGCCGCCAGGGCGAGGCGCATCTGCTGGCCGCCCCCGAGGATGCGCCGCCGGTGGAGCCGGTGGAGCGGCCCGAGCGCTTCCTGGTGCGCAAGCTGGGACGTGATTTCCTGGTGGCCACTGCCGATGTGGAGTACGCCCAGGCCGCCGGCAACTACATGAACCTGCACGTGCGTGGCCACGACTACCCCCTGCGCAGCACGATGGCCGCGCTGGAGGCCCGGCTGGACCCGGCCCGCTTCGTGCGGATCCACCGCAGTTACGTGCTCAACCTGGGCTTCCTGGTCTCCATCGAGCCGCTGGACAGTGGCGAGGCCCGCGCCCACCTGGCCGACGGCACCGTGCTGCCCTGCAGCCGACGCCAGCTGCCCGGCCTGCGCGCCGCGCTGGGGCAGGGCACGGGCCCGGCGCCAGCATGAACGGGCGGGCTAGGCTACAATTCCGGTCTTGTCCCAAGCCTTCAACACCGCCGATATGATCGAGCTCAATCCCGTGCGCCAGCGAATCACCGATCTCACCGATCGCGTGCTCTCGCTCAGGGGGTATCTTTGACTACGACGCCAAGAAAGAGCGTCTGGAAGAAGTAACCCGGGAACTGGAAAATCCAGACATCTGGAACAACGCCGAGTACGCCCAGAACCTGGGCCGCGAACGCGCCACCCTGGACAAGACGGTCGGCGGCATCGCCACCATCCTCGACGGGCTGTCCGAATCGGGCGAACTGCTCGAACTGGCTGAGAGCGAACAGGACGAAGATACCGCCCTGGCCGTGGTCGCCGACCTGGACAAGTACCAGAAGCACGTCGAACAGCTGGAATTCCAGCGCATGTTCTCCGGCCAGATGGACAACGCCCCGGCGTTCGTGGACATCCAGGCCGGTGCCGGCGGCACCGAAGCCCAGGACTGGGCCGAAATCCTGCTGCGCATGTACCTGCGCTGGTGCGAATCGCGTGGCTGGAAGACCGAGCTGATGGAAGTGTCCGGTGGCGACGTCGCCGGCATCAAGTCGGCCACCCTGCGCGTGGAAGGCGATTACGCCTATGGCTGGCTGAAGACCGAAACCGGCGTGCACCGCCTGGTGCGCAAGTCGCCGTTCGATTCGGACAACCGCCGCCACACCAGCTTCACCTCGGTGTTCGTGTCCCCGGAAGTGGACAACAACATCGAGATCGACATCAATCCGGCCGACCTGCGCACCGACGTGTACCGCTCCTCCGGTGCCGGTGGTCAGCACGTCAACAAGACCGAGTCGGCGGTGCGCATCACCCACATCCCGACCAACACCGTCGTGGCCTGCCAGACCGGCCGCAGCCAGCACCAGAACCGCGACAACGCGATGAAGATGCTGGCCGCCAAGCTGTACGAGCTGGAGATCCAGAAGCGCAACGCCGAGCGTGATGCGGTGGAAGCCACCAAGTCCGACATCGGCTGGGGCAGCCAGATCCGCAACTACGTGCTCGACCAGAGCCGGATCAAGGACCTGCGCACCGGCATCGAGCGCTCCGATACCCAGAAGGTGCTCGATGGCGACCTCGACGAGTTCGTCGAAGCCAGCCTGAAGTCCGGCCTGGCCGTGGGTTCCAAACGCATCGACGCCTGACCGTCGGGCCGCCGCGCGCGGCCCGATGCGCTCGCCCCGGGTCCGCCCGGGGATTTCGCACTCTGCCCCGTCCATCGGCATGATGGCGGGGTTCGTACCTCCCCCCATACATAGACCCACGCCATGAACGATCAGACCCCCGCGCCGCAGCCTCCCGTCGACGAGAACAGCCTCATCGCCGAGCGCCGCGCGAAACTGACCGCGCTGCGCGGGCAGGGCATCGCCTACCCCAACGATTTCCGCCGCGAGCACTTCGCCGGCACCCTGCAGGCCGAGTTCGCCGACGCCGAACAGTGGACCGCCGACGCCCTGGAGGCGACCGACCGCCAGGTCAGGATGGCCGGCCGGCTGATGGCCAAGCGGGTGATGGGCAAGGCCAGCTTCGCCCAGATCCAGGACGAGTCCGGCCGCATCCAGCTGTTCCTGCAGGGCAGCACCCTGGGCGATGCCTACACCGCCTTCAAGGGCTGGGACGTGGGCGACATCATCGCCGTCGAGGGTGGGCTGACCCGCACCAAGACCGGCGAGCTGTCGGTCAAGGCCACCAGCATCCGCCTGCTGACCAAGTCGCTGCGCCCGCTGCCGGACAAGTGGCACGGCCTGGCCGACGTGGAGCAGCGCTACCGCCAGCGCTATGTGGACCTGATCGTGACCCCGGAGTCGCGCGAGGTGTTCATCAAGCGCTCGCGGATCATCCGCGCCATGCGCGCCTGGCTGGACAACCGCGATTTCCTGGAAGTGGAAACGCCGATGATGCATTACATCCCCGGCGGCGCCACGGCCAAGCCGTTCACCACCCACCACAACGCGCTGGACCTGGACCTGTACCTGCGCGTGGCCCCGGAGCTGTACCTCAAGCGCCTGGTCGTGGGTGGCCTGGAGCGCGTGTACGAAATCAACCGCAACTTCCGCAATGAAGGCGTCAGTACCCGGCACAATCCGGAATTCACCATGATGGAGCTGTACGAGGCCTATGCCACGTACACCGAGGTGATGGGCCTGACCGAAGGGGTGATCCGTGACGTGGCCAGCAAGGTGCTGGGCACCACCACGGTGGAGTGGGATGGCGCCAGCATCGACCTGGCCCCGGCGTTCCGTCGCTGGCGCATGGACGAGGCCGTGCGCCACCACAACCCGGAGATCAGCGCCGCCGACTGCACCGACCGCGACGCGCTGGCCGCCCATTGCGAGCGCCTGAAGATCCGCATCAAGCCGTCCTACGGCTGGGGCAAGCTGCTGCTGGAGATCTTCGAGGCCACCGTCGAACACACCCTGATCCAGCCGACCTTCATCACCGACCACCCGGTCGAAGTGTCCCCGCTGGCCCGCGCCAACGATGACCAGCCCGGTTATACCGACCGCTTCGAGCTGTTCATCAACGGCAAGGAGCTGGCCAACGGCTTCTCCGAGTTGAACGACCCGGAAGACCAGGCAGCCCGCTTCCAGGCCCAGGTCACGGCCAAGGAGGGCGGCGACGACGAGGCCATGCACTACGACGCCGATTACATCCGTGCGCTGGAGTACGGCATGGCCCCGACCGGCGGCCTGGGCATCGGCATCGACCGCCTGGTCATGCTGCTTACCGGCAGCAGTTCGATTCGTGATGTACTGCTGTTCCCTTATATGCGTCCCGAAAACTGAGACGTATGTCCGCCTGCCCGGCCAGGGCAGGCCGGACGGGGTTCCGCTGTCGTGGCCGCGCGGGTATGGTTTCTGCGTGGCCATCCCGGGAGTGGCGGGTGATGGCCAGGGCAGGATCGCGCAGGAGATGCATGACATCGGCATCACACTGCGAGCACGATCATGAACCGGGGAGATCACGACGGGAGGCGGATCCATGCAAGGTGCCAGTGTGCAAAGTGGCGGAGAGTCCTTTCCGCAGCATGTTCCAGTGTGGTCCAGGAAGACGGCGGAAGCATCCTTGAATATTGTCATCGTTGACGACCAGACGTCCGCACGCACCATGCTGCGTCATGTCATCGAGGACATCGCGCCGGAACTGAGCGTGCATGACTTCGGCGACCCGCTCACCGCGCTGGCGTGGTGCGAGTCGCACGCGGTGGACCTGCTGCTGCTGGACTACCGCATGCCCGAGATGGACGGGCTGGAATTCGCCCGCCGCTTCCGCCGCCTGCCCAAGCACCGCGACATCCCGGTCATCCTGATCACCGTGGTCGGCGACGAGCCGATCCGCCAGGCCGCGCTGGAAGCGGGCGTCATTGATTTCCTGGTCAAGCCGATCCGCCCGCGCGAACTGCGCGCGCGCTGCTACAACCTGCTGCAGCTGCGCCAGCAGTCGGAGAACGTCAAACAACGCGCGCTGTCGCTGGAGCAGCGGCTGCTGGCCAGCATGCACGAAGTGGAAGAGCGTGAACGCGAGACACTGTCGCGGCTGGCGCGGGCGATCGAGTTCCGCGACGCCGGCACCAGCGCCTATCTGGAGCGCATGGCCCACGTGGCCGGGTTGATCGCCGAGCAGCTCGGCCTGCCCGAAGAAGAATGCAAGCTCATCGAGATGGCCGCCCCGCTGCATGACATGGGCAAGATCGCCATTCCCGATGCGGTGCTGCTCAAGCAGGGCAAGCTCAACGAAGAGGAGCTGGCGATCATGCGCCGGCACCCGCGGATCGGCTATGAGCTGCTCAGCGGCAGCCAGAACCGGTTCATCCAGGTCGGCGCGTTGATCGCGCTGCGCCATCACGAACGCTATGACGGCAGCGGTTACCCCGATGGCCTGATCGGCGATGCGATCCCGCTGGAAGCGCGGATCGTGGCGGTGGCCGATGTGTTTGACGCGCTGATTTCGCCGCGCCCGTACAAGGAAGCATGGACGATGGAAGCTACCCTGGCCTACCTGTATGCACAGCGTGGCCGTCTGTTCGATCCGCGTTGCGTGGACGCGCTGCTGCGCGGCCGCCAACAGCTCGATGACATCTGCGCGCAGCACTCGACTGCGTCGTCCCGACCGGGGATGTGACATGCATGGCTTGGCTCAGACTCTGAAGCAGCGGCTCGCCACGGGTCGCGGCCCGGCGCTGCTGCGCCTGGCGCTGGTGGCACTGGTGTCGCTGCTGGCGCTGTATCGGTTGGCGCCGGGGCAATGGTGGCTGGGAGCGCTGGTGCTGGTCTTCGCCGCGGTGCACCTGCGCCAGCTGCTGGCGTCGCCGATCCCGGCCACGGTGGCGGTGGCCCCTGTCGGCGGGGCCTGGCGCAGCCTGCGCGCGCGCCTGGCCGACCGGCCCGACAGCGAGCACGTGCAGATCCTGGTGCGGCTGGCGATCACCGCGCTGTTCATCGGCTACCTGGGCTGGCGCGGCTGGCAGACCGGTGAACAGTACCTGCCGCTGACCTGGATGACCCTGGGTGCCGAGCTGCTGGTCGCGGTGGGCCTGATGGCCGCATTGCTGGCCCGCCCCGGGGTCTCCCACGCCCGCCGCATCCTCGGCATGCTCACCGATTACACCTGCATCGCCACCCTCATGGTGATCCAGGGCGAGCCGGCGGCACCGCTGTACGTGGTGCTGCTGTGGGTGACCATTGGCAATGGCATGCGCTACGGCACCCGTTACGTGCAGGCGGCCACCGCGCTGGCCTGCCTGTCCTTCCTGGCGGCGCTGTCGCTCTCGCCCTATTGGCAGGCGCACGACTTCCTGGCCTGGGGCCTGCTGCTGGGGCTGGCGGTGATCCCGTTGTATTTCGTGGCGGCCAGCCTGCCGGGGCCGGAGCAGGGCGGGCCCTCACTGGAAGAAGCCACCGGCCTGCACCGCGGATGGATGTTGCTGAAGGACCGCCTGACCCGGCGCACGGACAGCGAACATGGCCAGGCCATCGTGCGCATGGTGCTGATCGTGCTGATCCTGGCCTACGTACTGATGCCGGGGGTGCGCAACGACCTGCCCGGCGACCAGTACCGGGTGGTGCTGGCGATCGTGCTGACCGGCCTGTGCCTGTCGGTGATGCTGTTTGTCTGGCTGCTGGCGCGGCCTGCGCGTTCGGACCCGCGCCGGGTGGCCGGCATGCTCGCCGACTACGGCCTGATCGCCGCCGGGATGGTGCAGATGGGCGAGCCGCTGGCGTGGGTCTACATCGTGGTGATGTGGGTCACCGTCGGCAACGGCATGCGCTACGGCAACAAGTACCTGTACGCCGCCGTCGGCATGGCGCTGGTCAGCTTCGGGGTGACCGTGCTGGCCACCGGGTACTGGCAGGCCAACGCGCGGCTGGGCTTTGGCCTGTGGCTCGGGCTGGCCGCGGTGCCGCTGTACTTTGCCAGCCTGCTGCGCCAGTTGACCCATGCGATGGACGAGGCGCGCCGCGCCAGCGAGGCCAAGAGCCGCTTCCTGGCCAACATGAGCCACGAGTTCCGCACCCCGCTCAACGGCCTGTCGGGCATGACCGAAGTGCTGGCCACCACGCAGCTGGACGATGAGCAGCGCGAGTGCGTGAACACCATCCAGGCCTCCTCGCGCAGCCTGCTGACGCTGGTGGAGGAGGTGCTGGACATCTCGGCCATCGAAGCGGGCAAGCTGCGCGTGGTGGCCGAGGATTTCGCCCTGGAGGAGGTGATCCAGTCGCTGGGGCTGATCCTGTTGCCGCAGGCACGGCTGAAAGGCCTGGAGTACCAGGTGAAGGTTGCCGACGGGGTGCCGGCGCAACTGCGCGGCGACCTGGGCCACCTGCGCCAGATCCTGCTCAACCTGGCCGGCAACGCGGTCAAGTTCACCGAGTACGGCAAGGTCGAAATCCGCGTGTCGGTGCTGGGCGAGGAAGCGCATGGCCAGGTCCGGCTGCGCTTTGACATCCTCGATACCGGCATGGGGGTCAGCCCGGAGATGCGCGGGCGGCTGTTCCAGGCCTTCGAACAGGCGGACGTGAGCCTGGGCCGGCGCCACGAAGGCAGTGGCCTGGGCACCTCGATCGCGCGCGGCCTGGTGGAGGCGATGGGCGGGCAGATCGGGTTCTCGGAGAACCCGCCCCAGGGCAGCTGCTTCTGGTTCGAGCTGCCGTTTGCGCTGCCGCCGGTGGTGCAGGGCAGCTTTACCCCGGCGGTGGCCGGGGAGGGCATGCACGCCGGGGTGGGCAACGTGATCGCCTTTGCCGACCCGTTCCTGCGCCATCGCGCGCGGGTGCGCAGCATGAAGATCCTGGTGGCCGACGACCACCAGGCCAACCGCCTGGTGCTGCAACGGCTGTTGCAGAAGGCCGGGCACAAGGTGGTGTGTGTCAACGGCGGCGAAGCGGTGCTCGATGCGATGGCCGAGAGCGACTACGACGTGGCCATTGTCGACCTGCACATGCCCGGCATGAGCGGGCTGGCCATGCTCAAGGAACTGCGCGTGCTGCAGGCCGGCGGTGCACCGCGCACGCCGGTGCTGGTGCTCAGCGCCGATGTCACCCCCGAGGCGATCCAGCAGTGCACCCAGGCCGGTGCGCATACCTTCTTCGGCAAGCCGGTGGTGCCGGTGCGGTTGCTCGATACCCTGGCCGACATCGCCATCAACGATGGCCTGAAGACGCGCGCACCGGTGTTGCAGCCCACGCCGGTGGCCGCCGGCGTGCTCGACAGCGGAGTACTGGACGAACTGGCGTCGCTGGGCATGGGCGCGGGATTCGAGCGGGAGTTCATCCGACAGTGCCTGGCCGATGCCACCCAGTGCGTCACCCTGGCGCTGGAGGCCGGCGAGCGCGCCGACTGGGTCCACCTGCGCGAGCAGGCCCATGCGATCAAGGGCGTGGCCAGCAACCTGGGCCTGGTGCGGGTGGCTTACCGCGCCGGTGAGGTCATGCACATGGCCGACTGGCAGCTCAAGAGCGAATGGAGCGAGCGCGTCACCCTGATCCGCACGGCCCTCAAGGAAGGGCGCCAGGCGCTGGTCGAACGCGCGCGCGCGGGCGCCTCCGCCGACGACGGCGGCATCGACATCGGCTGAGCGCTGGCGCCGGCATCGGCGCAGAAAAAAAGCCCGGTGCTGACCGGGCTTTCACCTGATCCGCTGCGTGCTGGCACATTCACGCGGCATCGGACTGCGCGCGGCGGGTCTGGGCCTTGATCAGGCGGTCCATGGTGCGCAGCGACTTCTCATCCAGCGCCAGGGCCGAATCGACCCAGATCCGGGTGATCTCCAGCAGCTCGTCGTATCCCACCGCCTGGGCCAGGTTGCGTGCCGCGTTCATGGCCAGATAGGTGCGCGGGGTGCGCTGGTGCTGGCGGATCAGATCCTCGGCGGCCTTGATGCCCTGGCCCTTGGGGACCAGCACGTCGACCACGCCCAGCGCGAACATCTCCTCGGACGCGTACACGCGACCTTCCAGGATGATCTTTTCGGCCACCTGCGGTGCCACCCGGCGGCACAGGAAGGAATAGGCACCCATGCCCGGGAACAGACCGAACAGCACCTCGGGCAGGCCCATGCCACAGCCTTCCTCGGCGATGATGGTGTGGCAGGCCAGGGCCATTTCCAGGCCACCGCCAAGGGCATCGCCCTGGATCACGGCGATCGAGCGCACATCGCCGCCAAAGCCGGTATGCAGGTGGTGCACCCCTTCCACGCAGCGCTGCGCGTAGGCCAGCAGGCGGTCGCGGTTGCCTTCGCGGATCAACCGCGCAAACAGCTCCAGGTCGCCGCCCAGGTTGTAGGCATTGGCATCGGAGGCGAGCACGAAGTGCCGCAGTTTGCCGCTGTTGCGTTCGGCCGGGGAGCGCGTGATCTGGCTCATGAACGCCCACATCTCATCAAGCATGTCCTTGCGGCAGCACGGACGGATGCCGGTCGCTGCGTCAGCGTGCATGAACAGCCATTGGGCTGCGTCGTCGCCGGTGGAGGGGGTGCGGATGGTGGAGTAGCCGCTGTGGAACGGGACTTTTTCGATGGATTGCATGGTGATTTCCTCGGCGAGTTGGCCTGGAGGGAAGGCGGTGGGCGGCAGGCCTGACGGGTCCACACGCCGCGATCCTACACCGCCGGCCCGGGCCGCAATGCAAAGGGCCCCAGCCGTTGCCGGCTGGGGCCCTGGGGCACCCTGAGGGTCGCTCGGCCCTTATGGGGCGGGGCTGTCGCGCAGTTCGCGGCGCAGGATCTTGCCGACGTTGGTCTTCGGCAATTCCTTTCGGAATTCAACGATTCTGGGGTGCTTGTAGCCGGTCAGGTTGGCCCGGGCATGCTCCTTGACCATCTCGGCGGTGAGGTTGGGGTCCTTCTTGACGATGACCACCTTGACCACTTCGCCGGATTTTTCGTCGGGCACGCCCACCGCGGCCACTTCCAGCACGCCGGGCATCATCGCGATGACGTCTTCGACCTCGTTGGGGTACACGTTGAAGCCGGACACCAGGATCATGTCCTTCTTGCGGTCCACGATGTAGAAGAAGCCGTGCTCGTCCATCCGAGCCATGTCGCCGGTGTGCAGCCAACCCTCGGCATCGACCGCCTTGGCGGTTTCTTCCGGACGCTGCCAGTAGCCCTTCATCACCTGCGGGCCCTTGATGCACAGCTCGCCCACTTCGCCGGCGGCCAGCGTGTTGCCGTTGTCATCCTTGACGCAGGCATCGGTGGACGGGATCGGCAGGCCGATCGCGCCGTTGTACTCGGCCAGGTCGAGCGGGTTGATGCAGGCCGCCGGCGAGGTTTCGGTCAGGCCGTACGCCTCGACCAGGGTCACGCCGGTGACCTTCTTCCAGCGCTCGGCCACCGCACGCTGCACGGCCATGCCGCCGCCCAGGGTGACCTTGAGCGAAGAGAAGTCGATCTCGTCGAAGCCGGGGGTGTTGAGCAGGCCGTTGAACAGCGTGTTGACGCCGGTGATGGCAGTGAAGCGGGTGGCCTTGAGCTCCTTGACGAAGCCCTTCATGTCGCGCGGATTGGTGATCAGGTGGTTGCAGCCACCGAACTTCATGAAGACCAGCCCGTTGGCCGTCAGTGCGAAGATGTGGTACAGCGGCAGGGCGGTGATGATCCACTCCTTGCCCATCTCGATCCCCGACGCGGAGATCCAGGCCGAGGCCTGCTGCATGTTGGCGACCAGGTTGCGGTTGGTCAGCATCGCGCCCTTGGCCACGCCGGTGGTGCCGCCGGTGTACTGCAGGAACGCCACGTCGTCGTGGTCGATCTCCACCTTGGGCAGGGTGTGGCCGCTGCCCAGCTTCAGCGCCTGGTTGAAGCGCACCGCGCCGCGGATGCTGTAATTGGGCACCATCTTCTTGATGTACTTCAGCACGAAGTTCACCACCACGCCCTTGGCACCAAGCATGTCGCCCAGGCCGGTGGTGATCACCTGCTTGATCGGGGTGTCGGCCAGCACCTGCTGGACCGTGTCGCCGAAGTTGTCCACCACCACCAGTACCGCGGCGCCGGAATCGACCAGTTGGTGCTTGAGCTCGCGCGCGGTGTACAGCGGGTTGACGTTGACCACGGTGAGACCGGCGCGCAGCACGCCGAAGGTGGCCACCGGATACTGCAGGCAGTTGGGCATCATCAGGGCGACGCGATCGCCCTTCTTGAGCTTCAGCTCGCCGAGCAGGTAGGCGGCGAACTGCTCGACCAGGGCGTCGGTCTCACCATAGGTGATGGTCTTGCCGAAGCTGGAGTAGGCGGGGCGGTCACGGTACTTGGCCACCGAGGTGTCGAATACGGCCGAGACCGAATGGAACTCGTTGACGTCGATCTCGGCAGGCACGCCGTTGGGATAGCTCTGCAGCCAGGGACGATCCAGACTCATATTCCCCCTCCAGGAATCGTTGATGAGAGTGTGTGCTGGCCCTGAGTATCCGCCAGTTCACGTCCGGGCAGCATACCGGGCCGAATGGAAAAGGCGAAGGGGGCGTGAAGGAGTGGCGAGCCGCCACGGGGGACGGCCGCGTGGCGCGCCGGACCCGCCAGGCCACGACCGCCGGTCGTGGCGCGTCTGGGACAGCCCCGACCAGCGGTCGGGGCTGCCTGTGTCCTGCTCAGCCCTTGGCCGCCAGCTGGCGCAGTACGTACTGCAGCAGGCCGCCGTGCTTGAAGTACTCCACTTCCTTGGGCGTGAGCAGCATCACGTGGGCCTCGAAGGTCCTGGTGGTGCCATCGGCCTTGGTCGCGGTGACCGTGGCGGTCTTGCTGGCGCCATCGCGCAGGCCGCTGATGTCGATGGTTTCCGAACCGTCCAGGCCCAGGCTCTGTGCGTTCTCGCCGGCCTTGAACTGCAACGGCAGCACGCCCATGCCCACCAGGTTGGAGCGGTGGATGCGCTCGAAGCTCTCGGCCATCACGGCCTTGACGCCCAGCAGGTTGGTGCCCTTGGCGGCCCAGTCGCGCGAGGAGCCGGTGCCGTATTCCTTGCCGGCAAACACCACCAGCGGCACGCCCTCGGCCTTGTACTTCATCGCCGCGTCGTAGATGGCCAGCTTCTGCGGCTCCCCGCCATCGGCCGGGAAGTACAGCGTGTTGCCACCTTCCTCGCCGCCGAACATCAGGTTCTTGATGCGGATGTTGGCGAAGGTGCCGCGCACCATCACATCATCGTTGCCGCGGCGGCTGCCGTAGCTGTTGAAGTCGGCCGGCTGCACGCCGCGTTCCTGCAGGAAGCGGCCGGCGGGCGAATCCTTCTTGATGTTGCCGGCCGGGGAGATGTGGTCGGTGGTGATCGAGTCGCCGAACAGGCCCATCACCCGCGCGCCGTGCACGTCCTCGATGTGGCCGACCTGCATGGTCATGCCCTCGAAGTACGGCGGGTTCTTGATGTAGGTGGAGCCACCGTCCCACTCGTACAGGTCGCCATCGGGCGACTTGATGGTGTTCCAGCGGGTGTCGCCCTTGAATACGTCGGCGTAGTTCTGCTTGAACATCTCCGGGCCGATGGTGGCGGCGATGACATCGCCGATTTCCTTGTTGCTCGGCCAGATGTCGCGCAGGTACACCGGCTGGCCATCGCTGCCGGTGCCGAGCGGTTCGGTGGTGAGGTCGATGTCGGTGGTGCCGGCGATCGCATAGGCCACTACCAGCGGCGGGCTGGCCAGGTAGTTCATCTTCACTTCCGGGTGCACGCGGCCTTCGAAGTTGCGGTTGCCCGACAACACCGAGGTCACCACCAGGTCGCCGGCGGCGATGCCGGCACTCACTTCGGCCGGCAGCGGGCCGGAGTTGCCGATGCAGGTGGTGCAGCCGTAGCCGACCACGTAGAAGCCGATCTTCTCCAGCTCGGTGAGCACGCCGGCCTTTTCAAGGTAATCGGTGACCACCCGCGAACCCGGGCCGAGCGAGGTCTTCACCCACGGCTTGCGATCCAGGCCCCTGGCGGCCGCGTTGCGGGCGAGCAGGCCGGCGCCGATCATCACCGCCGGGTTGGAGGTGTTGGTGCACGAGGTGATCGCGGCGATCACCACGGCGCCGTCCTTGAGACGGAATTTCTGGCCGTCCAGCTCGACATCGCTGTAGCCTTTGGCCAGCTGCTCGTTGCCGACCGCCGCGCCGCCGCCTTCGTTGACGAAGTTGGAGACATCCTCGGTGCGCTTGTCGCGGTTGGTGGTGAGGCCAACCAGGCTGTCGCGGTAGTTCTGCTTGACGTCTTCGAGCAGCACGCGGTCCTGCGGGCGCTTGGGGCCGGCGAGCGAGGGCTTGACCGTGCCCATGTCCAGTTCAAGCGTGGCGCTGTAGCTGGCGTGCGCGGTCTGCGCGTCGTGCCACAGGCCCTGGGCCTTGGCATAGGCCTCCACCAGCGCGATCTGTTCTTCGCTGCGGCCGGACAGGCGCAGGTAGTTCAGCGATTCGTTGTCGATCGGGAAAATGCCGCAGGTGGCGCCGTACTCGGGGGCCATGTTGCCGATCGTGGCGCGGTCGGCCAGCGGCAGGTGCTGCAGGCCTTCGCCGAAGAACTCCACGAACTTGCCGACCACCCCGTGCGAACGCAGCATCTGGGTGACAGTGAGCACCAGGTCGGTGGCGGTGGCGCCTTCGGGCAGCTTGCCGACCAGCTTGAAGCCGACCACCTGCGGGATCAGCATCGAGGACGGCTGGCCCAGCATGGCCGCCTCGGCCTCGATGCCGCCCACGCCCCAGCCGAGCACGCCGATGCCATTGATCATGGTGGTATGGCTGTCGGTGCCGAACACGGTGTCCGGGTAGGCGACCGCCTTGCCGTCCTTGTCGGCCGTCATCACCACGCGGGCCAGGTTCTCCAGGTTCACCTGGTGGACGATGCCGGTATTGGGCGGCACCACCTTGAAGTTGTCGAACGCCTTCTGGCCCCAGCGCAGGAAGCCGTAGCGCTCCATGTTGCGCTGGAACTCGATCTTGCCGTTGAGGTCAAGCGCGTCGGGGGTGCCGAACACGTCCACCTGCACCGAGTGGTCGATCACCAGTTCGGAGGGAATCTGCGGGTTGATCTGCTCCGGGCGGCCGCCGAGCTTGACTACCGCATCACGCATCGCGGCCAGGTCGACCACGCAGGGCACGCCGGTGAAGTCCTGCAGCACCACGCGGGCGGGCATGAAGGCGATCTCGATGTCCGGCTCGGCCTTGGGATTCCAGCGGGCGACCGCCTCGATGTGATCGCGGCCGACGGTGGCGCCGCCGTCCTCGTGCCGGAGCAGGTTCTCCAGCAGGATCTTCATCGAGTAGGGCAGGTGGGAGATGTCGAACTGCTGTCCGAGCTTGGGCAGGCTGAAGTAGTCGTAGGTCTTGCCGCCGACGTCCAGCTGGCTGCGGGTGGAGAACGAATCGCTCATGCGGGGTGACTCCTCTTGCGGATGGCTTGCAGTGGTCCGCACGGGGCGGGCCTGCTTGCGTTCGCCGGTGGCTTGTAGGCCCGGTGATCGTCTCCAGTATGAACGATTCAGTCGGCCTACCGCCTGCGGCATCGGGTCTCAGACTACATAGAGATATGTATCGCGGATGTCATCGGGGCTGCGTAACCTTTGCCTGGCAAGGGCGGGAAGGGCCCTGGACACTGCGGTGGTGGAAGTATGCCCCCGGAAGTATGTATAATTTGTGCATACTTTGGAGGGCCTACCCATGGAAGCCACCGTTGCAGAGCGCGGCCAGATCACCCTGCCCAAGGCGGTGCGTGATGCCCTGGGGCTGACCAAGGGCACCCAGTTGACCGTCGAGCTGGAAGGCGGCCGGATCATCCTGCGCAAGAGCGTGGACGATGCGATCTCGCGCGCGCGTGGCAAGTTCGCGCTGGATGGCTTCGAGTCGTCCGACGCCGCCGTGAAGGCCGTCCGTGACGAAGGCTGAGCCCGCGATGATCGCCGTCGATTCGCCGGTGCTGATCGAGCTGCTGAGCAATGGCCCGCAGGCCGACGCCGTGGAGGCGTGCCTGCGCCAGAACCTGGTGGGCGGGCGCGTGGTGGTGTGTGGCGCGACCCTGGCCGAACTCTGCGCCGCGCTGCGTGGCGGGGCCGAAGTGCTCGAAGCACTGGAAGAGATGGGCGTCCATTTCAATGCGCTGGAAGCCAAGTCGGCCCTGCGCGCCGGCGAGATGCAGCGCCGCCACCGGCAGCGCGGCGAAGGCCGCCGCAGCCTCGACGATTTCATGATCGGCTCGCACGCCCTGCTGCAATGCGACGGCCTGATCACCTGGAACGACAAATTTTACCGCGACTACTTCAAGGGCCTGAAGCTGATCGTGCCGCACGCCTGAGCCCATACTTTTAAACCGCATTCTTTCAAAGAATCACCCGGGAGTTGTCATGTTGGAAGCCTACCGCCACCACGTAGCCGAGCGCGCCGCGCTTGGCATCCCGCCGCTGCCGCTGAGCGCCCAGCAGACGGCCGACGTCATCGAACTGCTGAAGAACCCGCCCGCCGGCGAGGCCGAGTTCCTGCTGGAACTGCTGACCCACCGCGTGCCGGCCGGCGTCGATGACGCCGCCAAGGTCAAGGCCTCCTACCTGGCCGCGATCGCCTTCGGCAGCGAAACCAATGCGCTGATCAGCCGCGAGCGCGCCACCGAACTGCTGGGCACCATGCTCGGTGGTTACAACGTCGCCCCGCTGGTCCAGCTGCTGGACGACAGCGCCGTCGGCGCGATCGCCGCCGACGCGCTGAAGAACACCCTGCTGGTGTTCGACGCGTTCCATGACGTGCAGGAAAAGGCCAAGGCCGGCAATGCCAACGCCCAGGGCGTGCTGCAGAGCTGGGCCGACGCGGAGTGGTTCACCAGCCGCCCGCAGGTGCCCGAGAGCCTGACCATCACCGTGCTCAAGGTGACCGGCGAAACCAACACCGACGACCTGTCGCCGGCCCCGGATGCCACCACCCGCCCGGACATCCCGCTGCACGCGCTGGCGATGCTGAAGAACAAGCGTGATGGCATCGAGCCGGAAGAAGACGGCAAGCGTGGCCCGGTCAAGTTCATCGAATCGCTGAAGGACAAGGGCCACCTGGTGGCCTACGTGGGCGACGTGGTCGGCACCGGCTCCAGCCGCAAGTCGGCCACCAACTCGGTGCTGTGGTTCACCGGCGAAGATATTCCGTTCATCCCGAACAAGCGCTTCGGCGGCGTGTGCCTGGGCTCGAAGATCGCCCCGATCTTCTACAACACCATGGAAGACGCCGGCGCGCTGCCGATCGAACTCGACGTGTCGCAGATGAACATGGGCGATGTGATCGAGCTGCGCCCGTACGACGGCAAGGCGCTGAAGGACGGCGCGGTGATCGCCGAGTTCAAGGTCAAGTCCGACGTGCTGTTCGACGAAGTGCGCGCCGGTGGCCGCATTCCGCTGATCATCGGCCGCGGTCTGACCGCCAAGGCGCGTGATGCGCTGGGCCTGGCCCCGACCGATCTGTTCCGCCTGCCGATGGACCCGCCGGACACCGGCAAGGGCTTCTCGCTGGCGCAGAAGATGGTTGGCCGCGCCTGTGGCCTGCCGGAAGGCCAGGGCATGCGCCCGGGCACCTACTGCGAACCGAAGATGACCTCGGTGGGCTCGCAGGACACCACCGGCCCGATGACCCGTGACGAGCTCAAGGACCTGGCCTGCCTGGGCTTCTCGGCCGACCTGGTGATGCAGTCGTTCTGCCACACCGCCGCCTACCCGAAGCCGGTGGACGTCAAGACCCACCACACGCTGCCGGAGTTCATCTCCACCCGTGGCGGCATCTCGCTGCGCCCGGGCGATGGCGTGATCCACAGCTGGCTCAACCGCATGCTGCTGCCCGACACCGTCGGCACCGGCGGCGACTCGCACACCCGTTTCCCGGTGGGCATTTCGTTCCCGGCCGGCTCGGGCCTGGTCGCCTTCGCCGCGGCCACCGGCGTGATGCCGCTGGACATGCCCGAATCGGTGCTGGTCCGCTTCAAGGGCAAGATGCAGCCGGGCGTGACCCTGCGTGACCTGGTCAACGCGATCCCGCTGTACGCGATCAAGTCCGGCCTGCTGACCGTGGCCAAGGCCGGCAAGAAGAACATCTTCTCCGGTCGCATCCTGGAAATCGAAGGTCTGCCCGACCTGAAGGTCGAGCAGGCGTTCGAACTGTCCGATGCCTCGGCCGAACGTTCGGCCGCCGGCTGCTCGGTGCACCTGAACAAGGAGCCGATCATCGAGTACCTCACCAGCAACATCACGCTGCTGAAGTGGATGATCGCCGAGGGTTACCAGGACGCCCGTTCGCTGGCGCGCCGCATCGAGAAGATGGAAGCCTGGCTGGCCAACCCGGAGCTGCTGGAAGGCGATGCCGATGCCGAGTACGCGGCCGTCATCGAGATCGACCTGGCCGACATCCACGAGCCGATCGTGGCCTGCCCGAACGATCCGGACGACGTCAAGACGCTGTCGGACGTGGCCGGTGCGGCCATTGACGAAGTGTTCATCGGTTCGTGCATGACCAACATCGGTCACTTCCGTGCGGCCGCCAAGCTGCTGGAAGGCAAGCGTGACATCCCGACCAAGCTGTGGGTGGCACCGCCGACCAAGATGGATGCGTCGGAGCTGACCAAGGAAGGCCATTACGGCACCTTCGGCACCGCCGGCGCGCGCATGGAGATGCCGGGCTGCTCGCTGTGCATGGGCAACCAGGCACAGGTGCGCGAGGGCGCGACGGTGTTCTCGACCTCGACCCGCAACTTCCCGAACCGTCTGGGCCGCAACTCCAACGTGTACCTGGGCTCGGCCGAACTGGCCGCGATCTGCTCGCGTCTGGGCCGCATCCCGACCAAGGAAGAGTACATGGCCGACATCGGCGTGCTCGATGCCAGCAGCAAGGACATCTACCGCTACATGAACTTCGACCAGATCGAGGATTACCAGGACGTGGCCAAGACGGTTGCTGCCTGATGCGGTAGCCGTCGACCCTGGGTCGATGGGCTGAAAACCAAAAACCCCCGGCGCAAGCCGGGGGTTTTTCGTTACCCGCCGATTTCCACGTAGAGCCGACCGTTGGTCCGCTGGGGTTTGCCAACGGCTTGGGGCAGAGCGTGGAAGTGCTGGCGTATGATGCCTTCGGCAGGCCGCTATCGGTGAAGGACGCCAACGGCGTCATAACCGACAAGACCTATCATCCACGCGGCTGGTTGATCTCCACAACCGTGCGCGGCACCCCGAGTGCTGGCGACCGCATCACGCATTTCAGCCATTGGCCAACCGGACAGATTCAGCAGGTCACAGAGGCGGACGGCGGAAGCGTGACCTATCGTTATGATTCAGCACAGCGCCTGACCGATGTTGCTGACAGCGCGGGGAACCCGATCCACTATACGCGGGACAACGCCGGTAACCGGCTGAAGGAGGATACCCTCGTTCATTGTACTTCAATGATCTGTTTTCGAGAGGAACGTACGAGGCTCAGGCTTACATGGTGGAGAAGGCGTATGGGAATTCAGATGTTGATCAGCTCTCTTCGGAAACATGGGAGGCGTTACGTAGCAGTGTGACGGGTCGTACGCAATGTGGATGTGGCCAATGAAACGAATTCACGCTCTCCGCCTGCCATTCTTGGGGATCTGTTGCCTCCTGGCATCCTGCCAGCCGCCAGGCGAGGGCCGTAAAGCGGTGCATGGCATGGAGAAAGGCGCGGAGATCATCAGTGCCCTGGAAGCTTTCCGTTCAACAGCTGGACGATATCCGCGGAGCCTTCAAGAGCTTGGCGGCGGGTATGAAGGTGCTGATCTCGATTACGACTCGGTTGGTGTGATGTACCACTACTCATCCAGCGCAGAGGAGAGATTCAGCCTCTCCTTCAATTATCACGGTCCGGGTACCAATACGTGCTCCCTCGTGCCTGACGTCCGTCCGCCGGATTGGAATTGCACCGGGGCGTATTGAACGACTTACGATGCAGGTGCAGGCTCGTGCCGGCACACGCCGGACGTGCATCTTTCATCAGGCTGGATCCGGCAACTGCTGTTATCTGCGAGAGAAGGACGTGGTGGCGATGGCGGTCGGCTTCGGCCCGTGAGCGCCCGTTGGGATCACGGGTTCCGATGTCCAGTGCGCTGGGCTTTCGTCCGCTTGATCGGGAGTGCTCCCGGGCGGGACCGGTAGCAGCCTCTGCATCCCTGCCGATCAGTGACCGGCAGGGGCGCAGGTGCCGAGGGTGACGCGCAACGATCAACGCGGATCGAACGCAGCCCGTGGCAGGCTCTGGCAATGCCGGGTGGCAGCCGCGAGGTCGATGGCGCTACCGGCGGCGGCGCCGCGCTTGAGGTTGACCGTGGCGGCGGTTTCCCACAGACCGGGCAGGGCCGGGCCCTTGTCCAGCACCATCGCTTCCAGCGGGCCATGCAGCGTACTGGTGTAGTCCAGGTCGGGCACGACCACGCAGACGCGCGTGCCGGGCAGGGCAGCGGTCTGCTGCAGCACCTCCTCGAAGCGGGCGGCGTTGTCGGCGCTGTCGGGCAGGGTGTTCAGGGCGTCGTCGTTGCCCAGGCCCAGGCTGCGGTAGTGCACCGTGCCGGGCTCGAACAGGAACACCGCCATCTCCACGCGTGCGCGCAGCGCGGGCTGGGCCGTGGCCTGGCAGGTGGTGCGGGGCTGCAGGACCGGGTTGCTCTGCAGCGTGCCGTCCTTTGCCACCTTGGTGCTGTAGAGCAGGCACATGCCGCCACCGATCTTCATGAAGACCTCGTAGTCGGCGCCCGGTTCGGGGATGAACTGCAGCGAGAGGTCGGCCGCGCAGCGGTAGTCGTTGGTGTTCTCGATGCGGGCATCGAAGATCAGCGGACGGCCGCCGGCCACCTCGAACTCCTGGTAGTTGGGCTTGGAGAAGGCGACGCTCTTCATGTTGCGGACGGTGTCGGTCTCGGGCATGCCCAGCGAGACATTGTCCGGCGCACCGCCGAACACGCCGCCGATGGCCCGGCCCGCCGAACGCACTACCTCGATCTTGCCACTGTACTGCTCGCGGCACGGTGCATCGGTGAGCATGGTGATGCCCTGGCCATTGGCGCCGAAGATGCGGATGCGCGATTTGGCCGCGGCAGCGTCGCCTTCCTTCGGCGTGCTGCTGGCGGCGGCGAGCTTGAGCGCGACGGCCTCTTCGTTGGCCACGTCCTGCAACAGGTTGGGCAACTGCGCGGCGAACACGTCAGCGCACGCTTCGGCGACCTGGCGGGAGGCCTGGCGGACCTTGGCATAGTCGTCGGCCTGCCATTCCTGCAGGGTGGCCACCTGCGGCGGGGTGTTGCACTGCACGTTGCGACCGGCCGGCCCGCGCAGCACGCTGGCGATCGGGAAGCCGATGTTCAGCTGGTGACGCAGCTCGTAGGCGGTGGCCCCGGGGGCCAGGTCCTGATACACCAGCGTCCATTGCGTGGTACGCGCTTCCAGGACGTGGCTCTCGCCCGGGATGGCGCCGGGATGGGCGCTGAAATAGCGGTCCAGCCGCTCGGCGAGCAGGCCCGGCAGGGCGTCGTGGGCTGGGCTGGGCAGATCGGGGATGAGCTCCCCCTTGAGGTCGTCCTTGGAGAAGGTGCGGGTGGTGCCGTAGCCGCCGAGCGCGCGCAGCGCGAACTCGCCGACCTTCAACGCGGTCACCTTGGCGGTGTCGCTGCGGACCACCAGGCGCAGGGTGCCTTTGTCGTTCTCCGTGTCGCGGGTGCCTGTGCCGGGCCGGCTGCGCACGATGATCTGCTTGCGCCAGTCGACGGCGGTGGCCGGGGCGGCCAGCGCGGTGGCGAGTGTGGCATCGGTGACGGCGGCCGGTGTGGCGTTCGCGCCAGGGGCCGGGGCGGGCGTGGCGGCATCCGCAGTGGCGGTGACCGGCTCGGTGGCGAAGGCCGGCGTGGCCAGCAGCAGGCTGCACAGCAGCGTGCGGCGGAGGGTGTGATGTGAGGCTCTCACGGTGGTGCTCCTTGGAAGAATCCGGGTGTACGGTGTGGCGTGCGTGCGTGCGTGCGTGCGTGCATGCGTGCGGCGGGGGTTGCCACGCATGGCGTGGCACTACCGGCAGGCAGGGGCTAGGCGCGCGCCAGGGCCATCAGGCGGTCGGCGATGCGCTCCAGGGGCACCATTTCTTCGGCGGCGCCCAGCTTGTAGGCGGCGCCCGGCATGCCCCAGACCACGCTGGTGGCTTCGTCCTGCACCAGGGTGGGGGCGCCGGCGTTGCGCAGTTCGAGCAGGCCGCGGGCGCCGTCGTCGCCCATGCCGGTGAGGATGGCGCCGATGGCGTTGCCGCCGGCACTTTCGGCGACCGAACGGAACAGCACGTCCACCGCCGGCTTGTGCCGGTTGACGGCCGGGCCGTCATCGACGCGGCAGCGCCAGCGCGCACCGTCGCGGATGATGCGCAGATGCTTGCCGCCCGGCGGCAGGTAGGCGTGGCCGGCCAGCACGGCTTCGCCGTCGCTGGCTTCACGCACGGACATCGCCGAGTGACGGTCCAGGCGTTCGGCGAACGGGGTGCTGAACGCGGCGGGCAGGTGCTGGGTCATCACCACGGCCGGGGCATCGGCGGGCATGCCTTCGAGCACCACGCGCAGCGCTTCGGTGCCGCCGGCCGAGGCGCCGATGGCGATCAGGCGGTCGGTGGTGCGGAACTGGATGCTGCGCGCCGGCGCCGCCGGTGCCAACGCGTCGAGGGTGACGCGCGGGGTGATCGGGCGGGCGAGGGTACGCACGCGCGAGCGCGCGGCCATCTTGACCTTGCCGATGATCTCCTCGGCATAGGCCTGCAGGCCACGGGCCACGTCGAATTTCGGCTTGGACACGAAATCCACCGCGCCCAGCGCCAGCGCCTGCAGGGTGGTGTCGGCGCCGCGCTCGGTCAGCGAGGAGATCATCACCACCGGCAGCGGGTGCAGGCGCATCAGGTTTTCCAGGAACGCCAGGCCGTCCATGCGCGGCATTTCCACGTCCAGGGTGATCACGTCCGGGGCCAGGCGTTTGATCTTCTCGCGTGCGAGCAGCGGGTCGGCGGCGGTGCCGACCACTTCGATGTCGCGGTCGCTGGCGAGGATTTCGCTGAGCATCTGGCGCACGACGGCCGAGTCGTCGACGATCAGCACGCGGCAGGGGCCGTTGCCGGTCATTCGAACAACTCCACGCCGCCGGTGACCGGGGCCTTGGACAGGCGGGCACGCACGGCCGATTCGGTGGCGGCCACTTCGGCCTCGTGCGCATGCGGCAGGCGCTGCACGACCACCCGGCCGGTATCGGCGAAGAACCACACCTTGCGCGGATGGATGCCGCACAGGTCTTCGGCCAATACCGGAATGTGTTCGGCCTGCAGGTACTGGCGCACGAACTCGGCATTGCGGGTGCCGACCGGGTTGCTGGTGAAGCCCTTGAGGACGTTGGCGCCGCCGAACACCTTGGCCTCCAGGCGCTTGCGGTGGGCGCCGCGCTTGAGCAGGTCGTTGATCAGCAGTTCCATGGCGTAGCTGCCATAGCGCGCGGGCGCGCCGTCGCCGACATTGCCCTCCGGCAGCAGGAAATGGTTCATGCCGCCGATCTTGAGCACCGGGTCGCGCAGGCAGGCGGCCACGCACGAGCCCAGCGTGGTGGTCAGTGCGGTGTCGTCATCCACCACCAGGTACTGGGTGGGCAGCAGCTTGGCCGCGGTTACCTTGAAGCGGCTGTCGAAGTACCGCATCACATCGTCGTTGCGCACCGCTACATTCATACCGGTGCTCCGGGCGCGCGCTTGTACAGGGTGCGGCCGCAGGGCTGGATCAGGTCGGCGGCGTGCAGGTAGTTCTCCGAGTGGCCGGTGTAGAGCAGGCCATCGTCGCCCATGTGCTGGATCAGGCGCGAGAGGATGCCGCGCTGGGTGGGCTTGTCGAAGTAGATCATCACGTTGCGGCAGAACAGGGCATCGAACGGGCCGCCGACGTCGTAGCGGCTGCTGAGCAGGTTGAGCGGGCGGAAGTCGATCAGCTCGCGCAGCGCCGGGTGGACCCGGCAATGGCCTTCGTTGGGGCCGCTGCCGCGCTGGAAATAGCGCTTCTTGATCGCCGGGTCCAGCCCGGACACGCGGTCGATGGCATACACGCCGCGGCTGGCGGTGGCCAGCACCTGGGTGTCCACGTCGGTGGCGAGGATGCGCACCGGCGGCTTGAGCGTGCCAAACGCCTCGCAGGCGGTGATCGCCATGGAGTAGGGCTCTTCGCCGGTGGAGGCCGCGCACGACCACAGCTGCAGGGTGCCGTGGCCGCCGCGCGCGCGCAGTTCGGTGTCGAGCTTTTCGAAGTGGTGCGGTTCGCGGAAGAACGCGGTGAGGTTGGTGGTCAGCGCGTTGGTGAACGCCTGCCACTCCTCGCCGCCGTCCTTCTCGAGCTGGTCCAGGTACTCGGTGAAGCTGCGCAGGCCGAGCGCGCGCAGGCGGCGCGAGAGACGGCCATAGACCATGTCGCGCTTGGCCGGTGCCAGCGAGATGCCGACGCGTTGGTAGATCAGGTCGCAGACCCGGCGGAAATCGCGGTCGGCGAACTCGAATTCGCGGCCGTTCTGGGAGGTGGCGGCAGGAGCGGAAGGCGTGGACACGGGCGCACTCGATGGGGGTGGGGAAGCGGCGGCCGGGCGGCCGCCGCGAAGACTCAGAACTCTTGCCAGTTGCCGTCGTCAGGGGTGGCGCTGCGCTGGGCGCGCGGGGCCGGCTGGGCCCGCGCGGCAGGTGCCACGGCCTTGAGGGCCGGGCGCAGCGCGGCCGGAACCGCCACGCGTGCGGTGACGGCGCTGAGCGCGGCGGCGACCTGGTTGTCCAGGCGGAAGATGGCCACCGCATCGGCCAGCTGGGTGGCCTGTTCTTCCATCGCGCGTGCGGCGGCGGTGGCTTCTTCCACCAGCGCGGCGTTCTGCTGGGTGGTTTCGTCCATCTGCACCACGGTCTGGTTGACCTGTTCGATGCCGGCCGACTGTTCCTGCGAGGCCGCGGAGATTTCGGCCATGATGTCGGTCACCCGCTGTACCGAGGCGACGATCTCGCCCATGGTGCTGCCAGCCTTGCGCACGAGCGCCGAGCCGTCGGCGACGCTGGCCACCGAGTCGTCGATCAGGCCCTTGATTTCCTTGGCCGCACCGGCCGAGCGCTGGGCCAGGGTACGCACTTCGGAGGCGACCACGGCAAAGCCACGGCCCTGTTCGCCGGCACGCGCTGCTTCCACCGCGGCGTTCAGCGCCAGGATGTTGGTCTGGAAGGCGATGCCGTCAATGACCGAGATGATCTCGGCGATGCGCCGCGAGCTGGCTTCGATGGCGCTCATGGTGGTGACCACCTGGCCGACCACGTCGCCGCCCTGGCTGGCCACGCCGTGCGCGCCGATGGCCAGCTGGTTGGCCTGGCGGGCGTGTTCGGCGTTCTGGCGAACGGTGGAGGTGAGTTCCTCCATCGAGGCGGCGGTTTCTTCCAGGTTGGCGGCCTGCTGCTCGGTGCGGCGCGACAGGTCGCTGTTGCCGCTGGCGATCTCGCCGGCGGCCTGGTTGATGCTGCTGGCCGATGCCTGGATCTGGCCCACGATCTGGGTCAGCTGGCTGACCGTGGCGTTGGCGTCGTCGCGCATGCGGGCGAACACGCCCTGGAAATCGCCCTGCATGCGCACGGTGAGGTCGCCTTCGGCGATGCCCGACAGCAGCAGCGAGAGCTTGCCGAGGTTGTCGTCGCTGACCTGCATCATGGCGTTGAGGTTGGCGATCATCAGGCGGAAATCGTGGTCGAAGCGGGCGGTGTCGCCGCGCTGGCTGAAGTCGCCGGCGGCTGCGGCACCGGCCAGGCGCTTGATTTCGTCGTTGATGCTGCCGAGGTTGCGCTTGACCGTATCGACGGTGGCGGTGATCTCGGCCTTCTCGCCGGGGTAGCGGGCGATGTCGGCGTGCAGGTCGCCGACGGCGTAGCGCTGCACGACCTGCAGCACATCGACCATGGTCTGCACATGGGCGCCGACCAGGGTGTTGGTTTCGTGCACCATCAGGCCGTACTCGCCGGGGAAGGCGCTCTCATCCATGCGGAAGCGGGTCTGGCCGGCTTCGTGCTGGCTGGCCATCTCGCGCTGGCCGCTGATCACCGCGTGCAGCTGCTGCTGCATGCGGCCCATGCTCTCCAACAGGCGGCCGGGTTCGTCGTGTGCCTGGGCACCGATGCGGCTGTCCAGCTTGCCCGCGGCGATGCTCTCGGCCACATGGGTGGCCTGGCGCAGCGGCAGGGTGATGCGGTTGCCGATCAGCCAGCTCAGCGCCAGCACGATCACCACCAGCGCACCGCCGGCCACGGTCATCACCGCGGTGAAGGCCAGTGCATCGGACTGCACGTCATCCATGTAGACGCCGGTGGTGATCACCCACTGCCAGGGCGCGTAGAGCGCGGCGTAGGTGACCTTTTCGATCAGCGCATCGTTGCCCGGCTTGGTGGTGGAGTAGTAGGTGTAGCCACCGCCGGCCACGGCCATGTCCACCTGCTGCTGGTAGATCGGCACGCCGTCCTTGGAGGTGTAGTCCTTCTGCACCTTGCCAACGCGGTCGCGGGCGAAGGGGTGCATCAGCAACGTGTATTTCGTGTCCAGCACGTTGTAGTAGGCACTGTCATTGTCGGCGCGCATGACATCCAGCGCCTGCAGTGCCGCTGCCTTGGCAGCCTCTTCGGTGAGTTCGCCGGTGCTGGCCAGGCGCTTGTAGTGGTCCAGGATGCCGGTGCTCAGCTCGACCTGCGTCTTCAGCGCGTCCTTGCGGGTTTCGGCAAGGTCCAGGTACTGCATGCGCGCGGCGATGATGGCCAGTGCGATGACGCCGACCGCGATCAGGGCGGTGAGCAGGTTGAGCTTGCGCCTGACGGAGAGGTTGGCAAAGGACTGGTTCCAGCGGCTGAGTAGATTCATGGGCAGGGGATCTTCTGGTCGACGAACGTGTCGCGGCAATGCTGTTATCGGCCGCAGGGCGCGGCTATTGAGGTGTGGTCGCTAAGCGTATTCAGGTTGTGGCGGGTCGCCAGGTGCGACGCAACGCCCCGCGTAGAGCCACCCCATGGGTGGCTGCACGCGGCGCCGGACGGAAAGGCAGCCACGCATGGCGTGGCGCTGCGTGGGTAGAGCCACCCCATGGGTGGCTGCACGCGGTACCGGATGGAAAGGCAGCCACGCATGGCGTGGCTCTACGCGGTGTGGGGGTGTTGGGTAGAGCCACCCCATGGGTGGCTGCACGCGGCGCCGGGCGGCAAGGCAGCCACGCATGGCGTGGCTCTACGCGGTGCGGGATGTGGGGTAGAGCCACCCCATGGGTGGCTGCACGCGGCGCCGGACCAACAAAAAGGCCCCGATGGGTATCGGGGCCTTTTGCACTGCAGGTTTACGGGACGCAGGCGGGCTTAGAACTCCTGCCAGTCACCGTCGGCCAGTTCGGTGGCCACCGGGCGGGCAGCGGCGCGGCGGACCGGTGCGGCCGGTGCGGCAGCGGCGGCCTGGCGCGCGGGTGCGCGCGGAGCCGGAGCACTGAAGGCGACCGGTGCCACTACGTCGTGCTCGTCCAGGCGGAAGATCGACACTGCATCGCTGAGGTGGCCGGCCTGTTCTTCCATCGAACGGGCCGCGGCGGTGGCTTCTTCCACCAGCGCGGCGTTCTGCTGGGTGGTTTCGTCCATCTGCACCACGGTCTGGTTGACCTGCTCGATGCCGGCCGACTGCTCCTGCGAGGCGGCGGAGATTTCGGCCATGATGTCGGTCACGCGCTGCACCGAGGCGACGATCTCGCCCATGGTCGCGCCCGCCTTGTGCACCAGCGCCGAACCGTCGTTGACCTTGCCGACCGAGTCGTCGATCAGGCCCTTGATCTCCTTGGCGGCACCGGCCGAGCGCTGGGCCAGGGTGCGCACTTCGGAGGCGACCACGGCAAAGCCGCGGCCCTGTTCGCCGGCACGCGCTGCTTCCACCGCGGCGTTGAGCGCCAGGATGTTGGTCTGGAAGGCGATGCCGTCGATGACCGAGATGATCTCGGCGATCTTCTTGGACGAGGTCTGGATCGCGCTCATGGTGGTGACCACCTGGCCGACCACTTCACCGCCCTGGCTGGCGACGGTATGTGCGCCGATCGCCAGCTGGTTGGCCTGGCGGGCGTGCTCGGCGTTCTGGCGCACGGTGGAGGTCAGTTCCTCCATCGAGGCGGCGGTTTCTTCCAGGTTGGCGGCCTGCTGCTCGGTGCGGCGCGACAGGTCGCTGTTGCCGGTGGCGATCTCGCTGGCAGCCGAGCTGATGGCCTGGCTGGAGTGCTTGATCCGGGTGACGATGCCGCTGAGCTGCTCGGCGGTGGCGTTGGCGTCGTCGCGCATGGTGGCGAACACGCCCTGGAAATCGCCATGCATGCGCACGGTCAGGTCGCCCTGCGACAGTGCGGTGAGCAGGCCGGAGATCTGCTCGATGCTGGAGGCGTTGGCATCCAGCAGGCCATTGATCTGCTGGGCCAGCTGCAGGAAGAAGCCATCCTTGCCCTCGGCGCTGATGCGCCCGGACAGGTTGCCGGCGGCGGCCTGGGCGATGACCCGTGCCACTTCAGCTTCGACCAGTGCCTCGGGGGTACGGTCGCGCCATTCCACCACGTGGCCGACGCTCTCGCCTTCTTCGTTGCGGATGGTGGACACCACCTGGGCAAACTGGGCGTCGCCGAACTGCATGGCGCGACGGGCCACGCCGTGCTGCTTCAGGTTGGCCAGCAGGCCGGCATCCATCTCGCCACGGTGTTCGAGCACGGTCAGCGGACGGCCGACCAGCGAGCTGCCGGCGTCGAAGTCGGGCAGCTGCTTGCGCAGTTCGTCCTGGTACTGGGACAGGGTCTGCTCCAGGGCGCGGTTGGCGTAGACGATGTTGAGGTGGTTGTCGGTGAGGTACACGCCGGTGGAGCTGTAGTCCAGCGCGGTACGGATGCGCAGGTTCTCGCGGGCGATGGCCTGGTCGGTCTCGGTGCGCTCGCGCAGGTCGCGCTGCATGCGCTGCATGGCCTGCATCAGGTCGCCCACTTCATCCTTGCGGCTGACGTCGATATGACCGTCGAGCTTGCCGCCGGCCACGTCATTGGCCACCGACACGGCGCCGCGCATGCTGCCCACCAGCGAGCGGGCGAACAGGTACACCAGCACCAGGCCCAGTGCCGCGCCGCCCAGCAGGGCGATGACGGTCAGCGTAGCCGAGGCGGCATAGGTGGATTCGGCTTCCTCGCGCGAGGCGCGGGCCAGCCGGTTGTCTTCGGCGATCAGCGCTTCGAGCGCGGACGAGGCCTTCAGGTGCTTGGTACGGGTTTCGCCGACGAAGGTATCGATGGCATCGTCGGGCAGGTCCAGTTCCAGCATTTCGGTGACCGCATCGTAGGAGGCCAGCGAGTCCTTCCAATCCTTGGCGAAGGTGTCGAACAGCTTCTTCTGCTGGGGATTGTCGATCAGTTCGGGGTACTTCTTGATGGCCAGGTCGATCTTGCCGCGCAGGTCGGCGGCGCGGGTCTTGGCTTCGGCCTTGACGTCGTCGCTGGCGCGGACCAGGCCCTGGTAGGCCGAGTTGCGGAATTCGCCGACCATGCCGCGGATCTCACCGGCGGTGCGGATGCTCTCCATCCGGTGGCCCGCCAGCTCGGTGGTGACGTTGTTGAGCGAGTACAGGCCGCGATAGGCCACGATGCCCTGCAGCAGCATCACCAGCAGGAGGACGCCGAAAGTCAGCATCAACTTCGGCATCAGTTTGAGGTTGTTGATCCAGGGCATGGGCGGTGCGATCTCCAATGGCAGACGCGTCCGGGCGTCGTGCCCGGTTGCAACGACCACGCCGGCCAGTGCCGGCGTGGCATGGCGTACGGCGGATTACTTGATGTTGGCGAGCTTGAGGCCAGACGGCGAGCTGACTTCGATTTCAGCGCGCGATGCGTCGCGGGCGATCTTGCCGATCACGCAGACGGTCTTGCCTTCCAGGGTTTCCAGCGGGAAGCTGAACTTGCCGCGGTTGGCACCGGCGATGCGGGCCGAGAAGGTGTGGCGCGGGAAGGCGCCGCCCATGTACAGGAAGGTCGGCTGGCCTTCGGAACCTTCGGCGTAGCGGGCCTTTTCGACCTTGCCACAGACCATGCCGTCCTTGCCGACCGAACGCGGTGCCATCTCCGGCGGGATCATTTCGGCCGACTGGGCGAACGCGGACGAGGCGGAGGAGGCGAGGACGGCAACCGAGAACAGCGCAAGCAGGGACTTCATCGGGAAAAATCTCCGGGGGAAATGGACGAATTGGCCCGGCCTTGGGCAGCCCTACACAGCCGGGTCCTGAAGCAGCTATCGGCCGTGCCGGGAGGAACTGAAGAACTTTTTTTCGACCATGGTCGTATGGACCACGGCCGAGGGGGCCGGGATCAGGCGGCGACGTCTTCGATGGGGCTGGGCTGGCCCATGTCGGCGCTGTCGAGCAGGGTTTCGATATCCAGCAGGATCAGCATGCGATCGTCCTGGGTGCCGATGCCGGAGATGAAACGGGTATCGACGGCGGCGCCGAACTCGGGGGTGGGGCGGATCTGGTCGGCGTTGAGCGGGATCACGTCCGAGACGCTGTCCACCACGATGCCGACGACGCGGTCGTCGACATTGAGCACGATCATGACGGTGAAGGCGTCATAGGTGGCCTTTTCCAGGCGCAGCTTCAGGCGCAGGTCGATGACCGGGACGATGGTGCCGCGCAGGTTGATGACGCCCTTGATGTAATCGGGTGCATCGGGGACGCGGGTGACCGAGTCATAGCCGCGGATTTCCTGCACTTTGAGGATGTCCACGCCGTAATGCTCGGCGCCGAGGGTGAAGCTGAGATACTCGCCACCGCTGCTGGCGGCGTTGGGGTTGCTGTCGTTCATCGAGGGAATCCTGGGTCGGGCGTGGCGGTAAGGAAAAACCGGGCGTCACGCTCAATATCGGCCTGGATGGGGGCGACTTTAGCGGGCGTGGATAGGGCGGTCAGCTGTGCACCGCCCGCCCCACAGATTCCGCGCTCGGTTGGATAGAGCCGCCCCTGGCGGGGAGGGGGAGTGCCGAGCGTTGCTCGGCACCTGCACCCCCCAAGTGTTGCGAGCTTTTTCTCTCAACGCGGCGAAAGCCAACTGTCCTGGGGCGGTATGGGTGGGGTGGCGGGACCCGTTTTGCGCCATGGATGGCGCAAAAGGAGCCTACA
>RCUH01000267.1_pt1 | contig 63197 bp, 55 predicted proteins | sample 2166191 | NCBI WGS metagenome assembly RCUH01 (sample SAMN09932848, study PRJNA488358) | compost metagenome | feature: garden; material: soil; isolation source: compost soil in an enriched community after 214 h of incubation | place: Germany: Experimental Botanical Garden Goettingen | collected... | reverse complement strand
GTCAAGGAACTCACCGGTGCCTACGCGCTGGCGGTGATGAGCCGGGCCGAGCCGGACCACTTCGTGTGCGCGCGCATGGGCTGCCCGCTGCTGGTGGGCCTGGGCGAGGGCGAGAACTTCGTGGCCTCCGACGTCTCGGCCATCGTGTCGGCCACGCGCCGGGTGATCTTCCTGGAAGAGGGCGACACCGCCGACGTGCGCCGCGATGGCGTGCAGGTGTATGACGAGCACAACCAGCCGGTCGACCGTGGCGTGCACCTGTCCGATGTGTCGCTGGCCTCGCTGGAGCTGGGTCCGTACCGCCACTTCATGCAGAAGGAGATCCACGAGCAGCCGCGTGCGCTGGGCGACACCATCGAGGCGGCGATCGACGCCGGTGGCTTCCCGGCCGAGCTGTTCGGCAAGAATGCCGAGGCGGTCCTGGCCGGCATCGAAGGCGTGCAGATCCTGGCCTGTGGCACCAGCTACTACGCCGGGCTGACCGCGCGTTACTGGATCGAATCGATCTCCGGCCTGCCGTGCAGCGTGGAGATCGCCAGCGAGTACCGCTACCGCGCCGCCTACGCCAACCCCAGGCACCTGATCGTGACCATCTCCCAGTCCGGCGAAACGCTGGACACGATGGAAGCGCTGAAATACGCCAAGTCGCTGGGCCACCTGCACACGCTGTCGATCTGCAACGTGCCCGAAAGCGCGATCCCGCGTGCCAGCGAACTGGTCTGCTACACCCGCGCCGGCGCCGAGATCGGCGTGGCCTCGACCAAGGCCTTCACCACCCAGCTGGCTGCGTTGTTCCAGCTGACCGTGGTGCTGGGCAAGCTGCACGGCCGGGTGGATGCCGCGCAGGAGGCGGACTACCTGGAGCAGCTGCGGTTCCTGCCGGGCAGCGTGCAGCATGCGCTCAACATGGAGCCGCAGATCGCCGCCTGGGCCGAGCGCTTCGCGCGCAAGAGCAGTGCGTTGTTCCTGGGCCGTGGCCTGCATTATCCGATCGCGCTGGAAGGCGCGCTCAAGCTCAAGGAAATCACCTACATCCACGCCGAGGCCTACCCGGCCGGCGAGCTCAAGCATGGCCCGCTGGCGCTGGTGGACGAAGACATGCCGGTGGTGGTGATCGCGCCCAACGACAGCCTGCTGGAGAAGGTCAAATCCAACATGCAGGAAGTGCGTGCGCGCGGTGGCGAACTGTTCGTGTTTGCCGACCAGGACAGCAATTTCGCCGAATCCGAGGGCGTGCACGTGATCCGCACCCCGCGCCATGCCGGCGTGCTCAGCCCGGTGGTGCACACCATCCCGGTGCAGCTGCTGGCTTACCACACCGCGTTGGCGCGCGGCACCGACGTGGACAAGCCGCGCAACCTGGCCAAGAGCGTGACCGTGGAATGACGCGAGAGCGTCCCGCGTAGAGCCACGCCATGCGTGGCTGCACGTCATTCCGGCACCGCGCGGATCCACCCATGGGGTGGATCTACGCCACCCGTAGAGCCACGCCATGCGTGGCTGCACGTTGTCCGGCATCGCGCGCATCCACCCATGGGGTGGCCACGTCACGCGTAGAGCCACGCCATGCGTGGCTGCACGTTGCCAGGCATCGCGCGCATCCACCCACGGGATGGATCCACGCCACCGCGGCTGCATCCCGCCGTGGGGTGATCCACCTCGTCACCCCGCCGCCTGCGGGTGGCGGCGCGGCAGCGGGCGATGGAACTTTAGTCTTGCCCTGCGACAGCATTCAGCGACGGTTTTAGTCGCGGTGCCATTCTCGGGGCGTCAAGCGTTTTCAGCGACGAACTGTCCCAGATCTGCAAACTCCTGGGCCAAGGTGCGGCCGTAGAATCGAGTGACCGAGGCCCGGGCCGGCGACAGTCTGCTCCCCTCGCTGCAATCAGGCGCACCTCTCGACTTCAGTAACCTGTAACAGGAAACAAGAATGAACGTCCGCGAACTCCTGCAGTCCAAGAAAGAAGCCATCGTCACCATCGACGTGGACGACACCATCGGTGCCGCCGCCCACAAGATGAGCGCGCACAAGATCGCTGCCCTGGTGGTGATGAAGGACGATGCACCGGTAAGGATCATCTCCGAGAAGGACATCGTGCGCAGCCTGGCCGACGACGGCCCGCAGGCCGGCCGCCGCGTCATCGCCACCCTGCCGTCGGCAGGCCTGGAAGGCATCGCCCCGGACGCCACGCTCAAGCAGGCGATGGCGCTGATGACCTACTCCCGTCACCGCCACCTGATGGTGACCGAGAACGCCAAGCTGGTCGGCATCCTCAGCCTGGGCGACATCGTCAAGAACCTGCTCAGCGAACTGGAGCTGGAAAAGGCGGTCCTGCAGGACATCTACATGGCGGCGCACTGACGCCATCCTCGCTGCGGGTGAGGTGCCGGCACCACGTCCGGCACGCGTCCCTCAGAGCATGATCTCGATGGTGCGGGCCGTGGCGGTCGGCGGCAGCTCGCCGTGGGCCCAGAAGTGCTCCAGCGTGCCGCGCACGATGTCCAACGTGGTCGAGGCCCCCTTGCGGCCCGGGTACCTGCGCTTGTTCTGCGCCTGCAACTGCAGCATGGCCATGTCCTGGTCGTTGACCCGTTTCAGGAACGGCCAGGCGAACAGGCGCACCGCCCAGGCCGGCGCCCAGCGGCGCTCCACGTGCAGGGTGATGAACACATCGGTCTGGTCCGCCGAGTGCGGGGTGAAGTGCAGGTCGATCAGGACGCGGCTGCCATTGGCGTACGCGTACTCCAGCCGCGCGCTGCCCGGCGCGGCGAAATGCGCGCGTTCGGCGCTGCGTCGGGATTCGAACAGGCGGTACAGCAACCCGGACTGCGAGGGCATGCCGCGGTAGTCCACGCAGAAGCCCTCCGCGGTGGGAAGGAAGTGCGCGCTGGCCTGTACCCGGGCCGCGTCGCGCCGCACCAGGCCGGCGTGGATGAAGTGGGTGTGCAACGGATCCAGGAAGTTCTCCATCGCATCGACCACGTGGGCCGACCAGCGCGTGCGCCACAGGAAGCGGCGGGTGCGCGGGTCGGTGGCGCGGATCATGGCGTGCGGGTGTTCGGCGCCGGTATCGCCCGGGCGCAGCCAGATGAACCCGTCCAGTTCGCAGGTGGCAAAGCGGCGCACCCGCACCTGGGGCAGCGCTGCCTCCGCCGGCAGGCCGGGCACCTCGCAGAGCCGGCCATCGGCATCGAACGCCCAGCCGTGGTACGGGCAGGCCAGGCGGTCGCCGCGCACGCACCCGGCCGAGAGCGGCGCGTGCCGATGCGGGCAGCGGTCTTCCAGCGCGATCAGTGCGCCGGTGCCGGTGCGCGCCAGGGCCACATGCGTGTCCAGCACGGTGACCGCCAGCGGCGTGGTGCCGACGTCGTCGGCGCGGGCCACGGCGTACCAGTGGGTGTACAACAACGGATGCCAGGCGGTCATAGGCGGAATCTGCGCAGCAGGGGCGTGCCGAGCCGGCACGTCAGTGTGGAAAGGGCATCCACGGCCAGGCGCGTGCGCCGCGGCAGGTGCCGGGCATAGACGGCGCTGTATTCGATGCTGGGAACACCGCCGCGCAGCCGCTTGAAGTGGGCGGCCCCGGCGCTGAAATTCAGCCGCCATCCGTGCGCGCGGCAGGCGCGGTAGGCACAGGCGGTGGCGAGCCGGTACAGGCCGGTTTTCTGCGGCTGGGTGGTGTCGTAGCCGACGATCGGGGCCGTGGCGGTGCGCCCTTGCCGGAACAGTCCCATGATGCAGGCGAGCCGGCCATCGTCGGCGCGGAAGCCGTCGAAGGTGAGCAGGCCCGCGCGATGCCACTGGCGCAGGAAGTCGGCGCCGTACACCGGGTTGAAGCGCGAATGCTTGCCGATGTAGAGCAGCGCGTAGAGCTCGGCGATGCGCGCGTAGTCGGCCTCGGTGATGTCATCGTCGTGGCACGGCTGCAACGGGGTCCGGCGCAGCAGCGCCAGGTCTGCCGCGAGGTTGCCGTGGCGGCGGGCCAGCTGGTCGAAATCGTCGTACAGGTAGACCTGGCGGCTGGCGGCGAGCTGGCAGCCGGCGGCCTGCAGCGCGGCGAGCCAGTCGGCGTTGTCGTGTGCGTTGAGCGAACGGAACCACAGCGTATGCCCGGGCCAGCGTGCGCTGGCCTGTCGCAGCAGCGCGGCAGGATCGACCTGGGCGAGCGCCGGATACAGGTTGGTGGACAGCAGCCAGTTGTTGATCGATACCGCCTTGTCCAGGCCGCTCCACTGCAGCAGCGGGCCGTGCGAGGCGATCACCCTTCGGGCCAGCGGCGCGGCCCAGTCGGGCAGATACCGCCCACCTTCCTCGGCAGCGTAATCGGCGTAGGTGGTACGTGGCGAACACACCCAGGCGTCGCCCGCGCGGCCGTCATGCACGCTGACCGGCAGTTCGCCGGCGCCGCTGTCCAGGGTTTCCACCCGTGCATGCACGTTGGACACCAGCGACTGCACCGGGACGCCGGCATGGAGGGTGGCGAAGACACGGGCGCTGGCGACAAAACGCGCGTGCCCCTCGGCCGCCCCGTTCATGGCTGCAGTGCCGGCAGCGGTTCGCCGTCCCATTCGATGTCACGCGTGGCCGCTTCGCGCAGGTTGCAGCCCTGGCGCAGCGCCAGCCGCGCATAGGACGCCAGGTCGACCAGGCTGCCCAACGGCGTGAGGCGATCACCGGCGACCGAGATCACATCGTCGGCACCGCGCCAGTCCTCCCGCCAGCGACCCGGCTGCCCGCGCCGGAGGGCCTCCCGCACCCCTGCGGTGGCCATCAGCACGGCGATCATCCGTGCACGCGGCGAATGCGGCACGCGCAGGTCACCGTCGCCCAGCAGCGCGCCGGGCAGGTCCGCGTCGATGGGGAACAGGTGCAGGCCGCTGGTCGCGCGCGGGTTGCATTCCAGCGCCTGCGCGCTGCCGTCGGCGGCCTCGATCCAGTCGAAGGAAATCTGGCCGCTGTAGCCGGTACCAGCCACCAGCGCGGCAATCGCCGCGCCGATCGCAGGCCGCTGCACCGGCTGGAAGTAGTAGCTGGAGCTGCCCCGCAGCCGGTGCGTGGGGCGGTAGATCGCGTGCGCCAGCAGGCGGCCGCGGTGGGCGATGGCGTAGCTGCACAGTTCATCGCCGGCCAGGTAGGCCTGCACCACCCAGGCGCCCAATGGCGCCAGCGCCTGTGCATCGTCGGGGATGCCCTGCGGGTACAGCCGCACATGCACGCCAAAGCGCGAGAACTCCGGCTTGAGTACCACCGGGCGTCCCTGCGCCCATTCGCGCGCCTGCTCCAGCGTGTGCACCCGGCCGCTGTCGGGCACGGGCATGCCGTGCTGGCGCGCGGCGCGCAGGAAGTCCCACTTGCTGTGCAGGGCGGCCAGCGTATCGAAGTGGTCCACCGCCACGTGCAGCGACGCCGGCAGCGCGGCGCGATGCCGCGACAGGTGCAGCGCTTCTTCGCAGGTGGGCAGCACCAGGTCGATGCGCTGCGCGCTGACGATGCGGTTGAGGTCGCTGGCAAAACCGCGCGGGTCGAAGCGCGGCGGGCGCAGCGCGTGGGTGGCGGCCACCGCCGATGACCAGCCGGTGAGCCGGCAGGGAATGCTGTCGGCCACCTGCACGGTCCAGCCGAGGCGATGGAAGCGCCGCGCATGGTCCAGCGCCACCGGGGCGCGCCCGCCCAGGATCAGCACGCGGCCGGTCATGCCGACGCGCCCGGGCGCGGGCGCCATTCGGGGCAGTGCGAGGGCACCATGCGCAGCTCGGGCGCGATGCGGTGCAGGGCGTGCAGGCGCGCCAGCGTGTCGCGGTAGACCGCCGTGCTGCCCAGCCACGCGGTGACCAGGGCCGGCGGGGGGGTGTTGTCGCGGATCGCCTGCGATGACCAGCTGGCGTCGGCGACCAGCAGCACCGGGCCCTGGCCGTCAGCGAACAGCGCGCCGAAATGGCCGGCGGCATGGCCGGGCAGCGGCACCAGCAGCAGGCTGGCGTCGCCGAACAGATCCCGGCCGCGTGCAAAGCTGGCCAGCGGCGCAGGCAGCGCGACCTCGGGCTGATCCTCAAACCATTGCGGTGGGGTGAGTTTCCAGTGCGCCAGCAACGTCGGCAGCAGGCCGATGCGCAGCGCTCCCAGCCGCGAGCGCGCCTGCAGGTCGTCCCAGGCGTCGCGCGAGCAGGCGATGCGTGCCCGCGGAAAATCGGCCAGGCCGCCGATGTGGTCGCCGTGCAGGTGCGATACCACGATCCACGCGATGTCTTCCGGGGCGATGCCGTCGCGGCGCAGCTGCGCGGCCAGTGCGGCCTGCGGCGGCAGGTGCACGGGCGTCACCACGCGGTACAGCCGCTCGGGGAAGGCCGCAGTGGCGTGCAGGAAATGTTCGGAATAGCCGGTGTCGAACAGGATCCAGCCCTGCGTGGGATGGCGCAGCAGCGCCACCAGCGCGGGAAACTCACAGCTACGCGCCGGTGCACCCTGGCGGGTGGCGCGTTCGGGATGGGTGCAGTAGCCGGCCTCGTAGAGCCGCCATTCAAGCCTGGCCATGGCGCCTCCACCACTGTGCATAGCGGGCCAGGCTGGCGGGCAGGTCGGTGTGCGGCTGGTAGCCCAGTTCACGGCGCGCACGGCCGATGTCCAGGGTCTGCGAATAGCCGAGCACGCCGATGCCGTAGCGGCTCAGGCGCGGCTCGGGCTGGCCCGGCCGCAGGCGGGCCACCTGTTCGGCCAGCGTGGCCAGCGCCAGGGCCGGCAGGCGCGGCACCGGGACCAGGCGCACCGGCTGGCCGAGCGCGGCGAACAGGGTTTCCAGCAGCGTGCGCACGTGGACCGGCGCGCCGTTGCTGACGTTGTAGGCGCGCCCGTCGCCGGGCACGTCGGCCTCCACGCAGTGCGCGATCAGCGCCACCAGGTTGTCGATGTGGGTGACGTCGATCAGGGCACGGCCGCCGTGGACCAGGGGGAACCAGCCGCGCGCGGCGACGGCCAGCAGGCGCGGCAGGATCGCCCGGTCACCCTCGCCGTACACCGCCCGCGGACGCAGGCTCAGGGTCTGCATGCCGTGGCCGGCGGCCTGGCGCACGCGGCATTCGGAGGCCCACTTGCTGCGTGCATAGGCGGTGATCCAGCGCGCCGGGGGCGTGAATGCCTCCCCGAGGTCGTACTGGTCGCGGAACCGGAAGTAGATGCTGGGCGAACCGAGGTGGATGAAACGGCGCACGTGATGGCGCTGCGCAGCGGCAAGCAGGCGCTCGGTGGCGGTGACGTTGGCGCGCTGGAAATCCTCGGCACGGCCCCACGGCGAGGACAGCGCGGCACTGTGCACCACCACCTCGCAGCCGGCCAGCAACGGGTCCAGCGCGTCGCTGGCCAGGTCGGCGGTCACGCGGTGGATGCGGTCGTGGCCGTGCGGCAGGCGCGTCGCATCGCGGCCGGTGGCGATCACCCGGTGGCCGGCCTCGGCCAGATGCCGGGCGAGGTGGTGGCCGATGAAGCCGGAGGCGCCGGTGACCAGGATCTGCGCCATGCTCAGTACCTCAGTACGGCGCCGGCAAAGGACAGGCCGGCACCGGAACCGACCATCGCAAACTGATCGCCGCGGCGCAGCTCACCGCTCTCGATGGCATGGTGCAGCGCCAGCGGGATGGAGGCAGCCATCTGGTTGCCATGGGTCTGCAGGATCCGCACCAGCGAGCCCGGTGGCAGCCGCAGCGCACGTTGCAGGTGGTCCAGCGCCTTGGCGCTGGCCTGGTGCGGCACCAGCATGGCCAGCGCATCCACGCTTACCCCGGCACGCTGCAGCAGGGTCTGCATGAAGCCGGGCAGTTTCTGTGCGGCCAGGCGGTAGGTGGAGCGCCCGGACATCTCGAAGCGCGAGGCGGCGGCGAACGGTTCGCTACCGTCGGCCAGGCGCACGCGGGTGCCGCCGGCGCGCACCTGGCAGAACTCGGTGCCTTCGCTGAAGGTCTGCATGTGCGAGGCAAGCAGGCAGGACGAACTGTCGTCCCCGGCTGCCTCGACGATCACGGCCGCGCCGCCGTCGCCGAACAGCGCGGCGGTGTCGGTGTCGTCCCAGTTCAGGCCGGCCGAGGCGACCTCGCCGGCGACCAGCAGCGCCCGCCGGTAGCGGCGCGTCGCCAGGGCCGCCGCCACCAGGTCCAGGGCGACCAGGAAACCCAGGCAGGTGGCGTTGACGTCGAAGGCGGGAATGCCGCTGCCGGCCAGTCCGAGCCGGCGCTGGACCAGTGCGGCCGTGCAGGGGATGGCCTGTTCCATGACCCCGCCCACGCTGATGACCACATCGACCTGGTCGGCACGCAGTCCGGCGCGCTGCAGCGCATCCTGGGCGGCGTGCGCGGCCATCATCGAGGTCGGTTCGTCGGCGCTGGCGAAATGCCGGTAGTCGATGCCGACATGGCGCCGGGTCCAGCCGGCAGGCTTGCCCCAGCGCTGGTCGAATTCACTCGAATCGACGCGACGCGACGGCACGTACTGCCCGGTGGCGAGGATGCGCAGCGGGATGGGGCGGGAAACGTCGTGATCCATTCGACAAGGTGCCTCACTGGGAATTGCGTGGGCCCGTTCGAGTGACCGAACGACGGCGCGCGGTGGTTGCGGGGCGCATCCTACCCCGGCAAGGTTAGCAAACTGGGCGGCGCGTCCGCGCCGCCGCGGCCTCAGTGCGGCGGCGGCCCGGCGTCCGCGTCGTGGTTGAGACGGGCCAGGTCTGCCACCAGCAGCTGGTACGCGCGCTCGCTGTCGGGCCCGGCTGGCTGGCGCAGCACCCAGGCCGGGTGCACCGTCGCTAACCCGCGCGTGCCGTCCTCCAGGGTGTGCCAGCGGCCACGGTCACGCATCAGGCTGAAGCCGCTGCCAAACACCGCCGCGGCGGCACTGGCGCCCAGGCACACGATCACCTGCGGGCGCACGCTGTCGATCTCGGCCAGCAGCCACGGCCGGCAGGCGTTGATGTGGGTGTGCTGCGGCTTGGAATGGATGCGGCGTTTGCCGCGCCGCTCGAAGTGGAAATGCTTGACCGCATTGGTCAGGTACAGGGTGCTGCGGTCGATGCCCAGCTCGCGCAGGGCGCGGTCGAGCAACTGGCCTGCCGGGCCGACGAAGGGATGGCCACTGAGGTCTTCGGTGTCGCCGGGTTGCTCGCCCACCAGCATCACCCGGGCGTCCTGCGGGCCTTCACCGAACACGGTCTGGGTGGCCGGCTCCCACAGCGGGCAGCGGCGGCAACCCGCCGCCGCGGTGCGCAGCGCATCGAGGTCATCGCCCTTGGCCGTGGCCGGTGCGCGCAGCGCGATGGTGCGCTCGGGAATGCGCCGTTGCGGGGCCTGCGCGTCACGGTCGTGCATGTGCTGCACGCGGTCGCCGGCATCGCGCACCAGCGCAGGCAACAGGCTCGCCTCGGGCAGGTGCTTCCAGTAGCGGGCCGGCATCTCCTGCTGCATCATCCGCGTGTTGAGCCGGGCCGGGTTGAAGATATTGGCGTAGTAGGTGCGCCACAGCTCCTCGCGGGCGTCGCCGGTGGGGGCATCGGCCTGGTGGCCGCCCGGACCGAACGACAACTGCTGCCCGTCCCAGCGCACGCTGCGCGACGGGGTGAGGATCGCCCAGCGCATGCCGGTGAAACGGCGGGCGAAGAACGGCGCCACGCGGTCCACGATGTGGTGCTCCGGTTCGAACCAGGCGATGAACGCATCCGGTTCGCCGGGCACGCTGCGAAAGCGCACGAAGGCCTTCATCTTGTGGGTGTCGCGGCGCACTGCCTGCTGCAATGCCATCGCACGCAGCACGTCCGGGTCGGTGGGATTGGCAAGCAGGTGGCGCTCGCCCGAGGCGATCCGCCACAGCATGCGATACAGCAGCGACAGCCGCTGCCGGTCGCGGTGGCACAGGCACGCGGCGGCGAGTTCGACGAACGCCCTGGACACCCGCGTGGGTGCCGGCAGCGGTCCCTCCGTGGCTTCATCAAGCCCTGGCAATGCCGGTGCATCCAGCAGCGAGGCGTCATCGCCCTGCAGCCAGTCCAGCTGTTCCGGCGGCACCGCGCGGTGCAGGGCCAGCCGCGCCGCATCGCGCCAGGCCTCCAGCGACCAGGCCGGATCGATCCGCACACTCCAGCGCGTCATCTCAGTGCGCGGCCACGGCATCGAACAACGACCCCTGCTTCGGCGGCGGTGCCAGGCGTGCGCGCAGCGTGGCCGGGTCATCCAGCTGTTTGCGCGGGTGGTGGTCGGCCAGTTGCACGAAGGGCAGCAGCTTGCCCATCGGCGCGCGCAGCCGGGCCACGTCGGCCACGCGCAGGCGCACGTGGCGGCGTGCCATCAATACCCGCTTGACGTTGCGCACGCCCAGCCCCGGCACGCGCAGCAGCAGCTCCTTGGGGGCCAGGTTGAGGTCCACCGGGAAGCGTTCGGGGTGGCGGATCGCCCAGGCCATCTTGGGGTCGATATCCAGGTCGAGCATGCCGCCCTGGGCGGTGTCGGTGATCTCTTCCACGCCGTAACCGTAGAAGCGCAGCAGCCAGTCGGCCTGGTACAGGCGATGCTCGCGCGCCAGCGGTGGCGCCTGCAGCGGCAGCAGGCGGCTGGCATCGGGGATCGGACTGAAGGCCGAGTAGTAGACCCGGCGCATGCGGTAGTTGCCGTAGAGGTTGTCGGCAGCGGTGAGGATCTGCTGGTCGCTGGCGCCGTCGGCACCGACGATCATCTGCGTGCTCTGGCCGGCCGGGGCGAATTTTGGCGGGCGCGGCCGCGACACGCGCGGTACCGGCGGCGCCGACGCGCTGGCCTCGCCCTTCCTGGCCTCCTTGGCTTCCTCGATCCGCCAGCGCAGTTCGCCCATCGCCCCGCGGATGGAGGGCAGCGATTTTTCCGGCGCGAAGCTGGCCAGGCCGGTTTCGGTGGGCAGTTCGATGTTGATCGACAGCCGGTCGGCGTAGCGCCCCGCTGCCGCCAGCAGTTCCGGCGAGGCTTCGGGAATGGTCTTGAGGTGGATATAGCCGGCGAAGCGGTGCTCCTCGCGCAGCACGCGCGCCACTTCGACCATGCGCTCCATGGTGTAGTCGGCGTTGCGGATGATGCCGCTGGAGAGGAACAGGCCCTCGATGTAATTGCGCTTGTAGAAGTCCATGGTCAACGTGACCACCTCGTCCACGCTGAACCGCGCGCGCGGCACGTTGCTGGACACCCGGTTGACGCAGTAGGCGCAGTCGTAGATGCAGAAGTTGGTCAGCAGGATCTTCAGCAGCGACACGCAGCGGCCATCGGGCGTATAGCTGTGGCAGATACCCGGGCCATCGGTGCTGCCGATGCCGCCGGACGCCCGCGAATCACGGCGTCCGGCCCCGCTGGACGCGCAGGACGCATCGTATTTGGCGGCGTCGGCGAGGATGGCCAGCTTGCGGATCGTTTCCATGCGCAAACGCTAGGGCAGGCCGGTCTCATCCAGTGAGATCGGCCGGCATGAAGATGAAGAGTTCATCTTCATGCCGCCAAGGACGCGCAGGGAGCGGTGCGGGCCACCGCAGCCAGGGCGATGCGGCAGGGCCGCGCGGGCGCAGGCCCGGCAGGACCTAGAAGGTCACCTTCACCGAATCGGCGCTGTAGCGGGCCGGTCCGTGGAACACCACCTCGATGTTGTTGCCGTCCGGATCCAGCGCGAACGCGGCGTAATAGCCCGGGTGGTACGGGCGTTCGCCAGGCGCACCGTGGTCGGTGCCGCCGGCGGCGAGCGCGGCGGCGTGGAAAGCGTCGACCGTGGCCCGGTCGCGGGCCTGGAAGGCCAGGTGGTGGCGACCGGTGAGCTGGCCGGCGGCAGCCTCGCTGTCGGCGCTGGAGATGAACAGCTCATCGGCCCAGAAGTACGTATCGCCTTCGCCGGCGATCGGGATGCCGATCGTGTCCAGTACCGCCTGGTAGAAGCGGCGGCTGGCGGCCAGGTCCTTGACCACCAGTTGCAGGTGGTCGATCAGGCGGCCGCGATGCAGTTCCATGGTTTCCATGCGCACTCCACAGGTTGGGTGGGTGCGCAGGTATACCACCGGGAGGCGGTGCCGGCATTGGCGCGATCTGCACCTTGCTGACCGCGCCTGCGCGCACCGGCCCGGCGCGGAGGGCTCAGGCGATCGGCGTGTTGGAGATGATCTCCACCCAGTAGCCGTCGGGGTCCTTGATGAAGGCCAGGTGCTTCATGCGGCCGTCTTCCAGGCGCTTCTGGTAGGGCACCTGCAGGGCGTCGAAGCGCTGGCAGGCGGCCTGGATGTCGGGCACGGACACGCAGATGTGGCCAAAGCCGCGCGGGTCGCTGTTGCCATCGTGGTAGACAGGACCGTCCTGGGATTCGGTGCCGTGGTTGTGGGTCAGTTCCAGCACGCCCGGAATGCCGGCCATCCACACCCGGCGCGCATCGTCGCCTTCGGGGATGACCGTGCCGGCCGGCAGCAGGGCCAGGAAGTACAGGCTGAACTGCGCCTCGGCGAAATCGCGCTGGTCGATGAGGCGGAAGCCGAGGACGCGGGTGTAGAAGTCCAGCGAGGCGGCGATGTCCTTCACGCGCAGCATGGTGTGGTTGAACACGAAACCGGTGGTTTCGGCCGGCACCTGGGCGGCGACGCCGGGCTGGGACTGCAGGGAAGCAAGGGTCATGGGGGATCCTGGGGCAGCGGGGCCGCGGAAATCACGGCGATCGGCGCCCAGTTTAGCGGGGCGGCTGCAAGGCGACGTAGAATGCTGCGTCTCCTTGCACAGTCCTGGCCATGTCGCAGCGTGAATGGGTGGCCGCCGCCATCCGCAAGATCGAAGCCGATTTCAACCGTTCGGCCGATACCCATCTGATCCCGATGGACCTGCCCGGGCATCCCGGCATCGACCTGTATTTCAAGGACGAATCCAGCCACCCCACCGGCAGCCTCAAGCATCGCCTGGCGCGCTCGCTGTTCCTGTATGCGCTGGCCAACGGCTGGCTGCGCGAGGGCCGCCCGGTGATCGAGGCATCCAGCGGCTCCACGGCGGTGTCCGAGGCGTACTTCGCCCGGCTGCTGGGGTTGCCGTTCATCGCGGTGATGCCGGCCACCACCTCGCCGGAAAAGATCGCCGCGATCGAGTTCCACGGCGGCCGTTGCCACCTGGTCGAGCGCGCCTGCGACCTGAACTGCGACTCCGAAGCGCTGGCCCGCGAGACCGGCGGCCACTTCATGGACCAGTTCACCTATGCCGAGCGCGCCACCGACTGGCGCGCCAACAACAACATCGCCGAATCCATCTTCAAGCAGATGGCCGAGGAGCCGCACCCGGTGCCGGAGTGGATCGTCTGCAGCCCGGGTACCGGCGGCACCGCCGCCACCCTGGGGCGCTACGTGAGCTACCGCCGCCACGACACCCGCATCCTGTGCGCCGACCCGGAAGTGTCGGTGTTCTACGACGGCTACTGCGCGGCCCTGGCCGGCCAGCCGTGGCGGGAACTGACCTGCAGTGGTGGTTCGCGGGTGGAAGGCATCGGCCGGCCACGGGTGGAATCGAGCTTCATTCCGACCAGCGTCGATGCGATGGTCAAGGTGCCCGATGCGCTGAGCCTGGCCGCCATGCGCCACGTGAGCCGGCAACTGGGGCGGCGCGTGGGCGGCTCCACCGGGACCAATTTCATCGGCGTGCTGCAGGCGGCCGAGCTGATGCGCCAGGCCGGCCGCAGCGGTTCGATCGTGACCATCCTGTGCGACAGCGGCGAGCGCTACGCGCACAGCTACTACAACCCGGACTGGTACCCGCGCCAGGGCATCGAGGTGGAACAGGCCGATGCGGTGATCGCCGCCGCGGTGGCCGGGCAGGGCCTGCCCGCGCTGCCGCACGTGTCGCTGGAAACCTTGTACTGAGGCGCAACGGCCGGCCTCGTCCGAGCGGGGCGGGGCTTGTGCCCGCCCGGGGGCGATGCCATATGGTGGGGGACTGCCGCTGCCGCGGCCCTGTTGTCTGGAGATGCCTGTGACCCCCACCAACCCCCTGCTCGATTTTTCCGGCCTGCCGCGTTTCGACCAGATCCAGCCCGAGCACATCGGCCCGGCCATCGACGCACTGCTGGCCGACGCCGAGGCCGCGGTGAAGGCGGCCGAAACCGTCAGCCCGGTCACCTGGGACCGCTTCGTGGTGCCGCTGGACGATGCCACCGAGCGCCTGTGGCGGGCCTGGGGCCTGGTCAGCCACCTGCAGGGCGTGGTCAACACCGCGGCACTGCGCGAGGCCTACAACGCCAACCTGCCCAAGGTGACCCGCTTCGGCAGCGCGCTGGGCCAGAACCTGGCGCTGTTCGAGCAGTACCGGCGGCTGGCGGCAACTGACGAGGCAGCCGGCTTTGACGACGCCCAACGCAAGGTGCTGGACAACGCGCTGCGCGATTTCCGCCTGGGCGGTGCCGAGCTGGACGATGAGGCCAAGGTGCGTTTCAGTGCGATCAAGGAAGAACTGTCGGCGCTGTCGGCGAAGTTTTCGCAGAACGTACTGGACGCCACCGATGCGTGGTCGCTGCATGTCGAGCAGCGCGCCGAGCTGGACGGCCTGCCCGAGGACGTGATTGCCTCGGCCCGCGCGGCCGCGGAAAAGGACGGGCTGCCCGGCTGGAAGCTGACCCTGCAGATGCCCTGCTACCTGCCGGTGCTGACCTACGCCACCCATCGCCCACTGCGCGAAACCCTCTACCGCGCCAACGCGCTGCGGGCCTCCGAATTCGGCGATGCCGCGCTGGACAACAGTGCCCACATCGACCGGGTGCTGGCGCTGCGCGCGGAACTGGCCGCGCTGCTGGGTTTTGCCAACTATGCCGAATATTCCATCGCCACCAAGATGGCCGAGGACGCCGACCAGGTGCTCGGCTTCCTGCGTGACCTGGCCGCGCGCGCCAAGCCGCACGCCGAGCGCGACCGCGCCGAGCTGGAGGCCTTCGCCCGCGATGAGCTCGGCCTGGCCTCGCTGGAGGCCTGGGACCTCGGGTTTGCCAGCGAAAAGCTCAAGCAGGCCCGTTACAGCTATTCCGAGCAGGAGGTGAAGCAGTACTTCACCGAGCCGAAGGTGCTGGCCGGCCTGTTCAGCGTGATCGAAGGCCTGTACGGCCTGCAGGTACAGCCTGACAGCGCGCCGGTGTGGCACCCGGACGTGCGCTTCTACCGGCTGGTGGATGCGCAGGGCGCGCTGGTCGGCCAGTTCTACCTGGACCTGTATGCGCGCGAGGGCAAGCGTGGCGGGGCGTGGATGGATGATTGCCGCAACCGTCGCCAGACCCGGGCCGGCGTGCAGACGCCGCTGGTCTACCTGGTCTGCAACTTCGGCCGCGGGGCCGATGGCACCCCGGCCACCTTCAGCCACGACGAAGTGACCACCCTGTTCCACGAGATGGGCCACGGCCTGCACCAGCTGCTGACCCGCATCGGCGAACTCGGCGTGGCCGGGATCAACGGCGTGGAGTGGGATGCGGTGGAACTGCCGAGCCAGTTCATGGAGAACTTCTGCTGGGAGTGGGATCGCGTACAGGCGATGACCGCGCACGTGGACAGCGGCGCGCCGCTGCCGCGCGCGCTGTTTGACCGCATGCTGGCCGCGCGCAACTTCCAGAGCGGCATGTTCACCGTGCGCCAGCTGGAGTTCGCCCTGTTCGACATTCAGCTGCACAGCAGCTTCGATCCGCTGCAGGACACCGTGCTGCAGCTGCTCGAGCGCGTGCGCGACGAAGTGGCGGTCAACCGCCCGCCGGCATGGAACCGCTTCCCGCACCAGTTCAGCCATATCTTCGCCGGCGGTTACGCGGCCGGCTACTACAGTTACAAGTGGGCCGAGGTGCTCAGCGCCGATGCGTACGCCGCGTTTGAAGAGGCGCCCGACCAGGTGGCCGAGACCGGGCAGCGCTTCCGCGACGAAGTGCTGTCACGTGGTGGCAGCCGCAGTGCCGCGGAGAACTTTGCCGCCTTCCGTGGGCGCGCGCCGAACGTGGATGCGTTGCTGCGGCACAACGGCATGGCGGGGTAAACCTGCCTTCGCACGTGCGTTCCCACGGTGTGCGTTGCAGACCGTGGGCCCCGCCTCACCCTCACCCACATCCCCGCGCCTGTTGGCGCGCCCCCGTGACGCAAGGGGGCGGTGCCTCCCGACCCGGATCGGTATCTGGTGGACGATCGAGGCCTTACTCGGCGTAGATCATCTTCCGGGTCATGCCGCCATCGACGATGTGGTCCTGGCCGGTGATGAAGCCGGACAACGCCGACAACAGGAACACCGCCAACGCGCCGATGTCGTCGGGCTGGCCCACGCGGCCCACCGGGTGCTGGGCGTGGTCGCGGCGCGACAGCTTCGGTGTGCGTCGCCGCGCCGGGGACTGCCAGGCATCGGTGGTGATCCAGCCGGGGCTGATGCAGTTCACCCGCACGGCCGGGCCTTCGCTGATCGCCAACGCATGGGTGAAGGCCAGCAGCCCGCCCTTGGCCGCCGCATAGGCTTCGCTGTGGGCCTCGGACTGGCCGGCACGGGTGGAGGCGATGTTGACGATCGCCCCGCCGTGTTCGCGCAGCGCCGGCAGCGCGTGCTTGCTGCACAGGAAGGCGCCGTGCAGGCTCGACAACCGGCGCTGCCACTCGGCCAGCGGCATCTGCGCCAACGGCGTGCCATGCGCGCTGGCGATGCCGGCGTTGTTGACCAATCCGTCGATACGCCCAAAACGCTTCAGCGCCGCCTTCACCAACGCCTGCACGCTGCGCTCGGCGGCCACGTCCGCGCGCTGGAACGCGGCGCGCTCGGGCAGGTCCCATTCGGTCAGGCAGGCCTTGCCGGCAGCGGCATCCAGGTCGGCGATCACCACGCTGCCGCCGGCGCCCAGCACCGCCTGGGCAATACCGCGGCCCACCCCCTGCGCGCCGCCGGTGACGATCACCACGCGGTCGCGCAGCGGCTGCGCGGCCCAGTCGGTGATGGCCGGGGTCAGTGGCATCGTGAATTGTCCTTGCGTCCGAGCAGGCGCGTCCAACCGTCCACGCCCAGCTTGTCCAGCGTCTCGATGTTGCGCTCCACGATCACGTCCGGATCCGGGAACGCAGCCACCGCCCGTTCCACGCTGTCTTCGCGCAGCAGGTGCAGGGTGGGGTAGGGCGAGCGGTTGGTGTAGTTGCTGACATCGTCCGGGGCCACGCCCTCGAACTGGTACTGCGGGTGGAAGCTGGCCACCTGCAGGATGCCCTGCAGGTCCAGCGCCTCGATCGCCGCGTCGGCATTGTCGAGGAAGTCGTTGTAGTCCAGGAAGTCGGTCAGTACCTGCGGATGCACGATCAGCGTGGTGTCGATCTGCTCGGCAGGCGTATCGCGCAGCAGCACCAGCTCCTCGGCCAGCTCTTCGACCAGCGCCTCCGGCGTGGTCGCATCGCTGAGCACGAACCGCACCTGGTTCTTCACGTACACCGCCTTGGCGAACGGGCACAGGTTCAGCCCGATCACGATCTGCTCCAGCCAGGTCCGGGTTTCGGCGATGAAATCGGTGCCGTCCGGGGCGCTGTCGTCGGTGAAGGCGTGCTCATTCATGGCGGGCGGTGTCGCTGGCTGGGCAGGCGATTGTACGGCGCATGGCCGCACGCACGCGTGGTGCCGCCGTTGCGATGCACACCACTGTCCATTAACTGGACACCGGGCATGCTGGAAATCCCTTTACCGGCAGGGGCTTGCGCGTTTTTCGCGCACGGCCAATAGGCAGTGCGGCGCGGCAGGTATCCAATGCCAGGGTGAACCATGTGCAGAAGACGGCCGTGCGGCCGTGCTTCGTCCAAAGGAGCCAATAGATGCATGCAACCTCGGAATTCCTCCCCGCCGCCCTGTGGTCGGGCAAGCTGTTCGACGGCCAGTGGCCGTCCGGCGCCAGCGCCCAGGACGTGATCGAACCGGCCACCGGCCAGGTCCTGGGCCAGATCGCGATGACCGATCCGGCCGGCATTGCCGCCGCGGCCGCCACTGCCGCGGCCGCGCAGCGCGCGTGGGCCGCGGCCCCCTACGACACGCGCGCACAGGTGTTGCGTCGCGCCGCGCAGCTGGCCGAGCAGTACAACGAGGACATCGTGGAATGGCTGGTCCGCGAGAGCGGCTCGACCCGGCTCAAGGCCGGCTTCGAGGCCAAGGTCAACACCAAGGCGCTGCACGAAGCGGCCGCGCTGCCGTCGCGCAGCATCGGTGAAGTGCTGCCTTCCGAGCCGGGCCGGCTCAACCTGGCACGTCGCCGCCCGCTGGGCGTGGTGGGCGTGATCGCGCCGTTCAATTTCCCGCTGTACCTGGCCATGCGTGCGGTCGCCCCGGCGCTGGCCCTGGGCAATGCGGTGGTGCTCAAGCCGGATCCGCGCACGGCGGTGTGCGGTGGCTTCGTCATCGCCCGCCTGTTCGAACTGGCGGGCCTGCCGGCCGGCCTGCTGCACGTGCTGCCCGGCGATGGTGCCGCCGGCGCCGCACTCACCAGCGACCCGAACATCGCGATGATCCAGTTCACCGGTTCCACCGGGGCCGGTCGCAAGGTGGGCGAAGCGGCCGGCAAGCACCTCAAGAAGGTGTCGCTGGAACTGGGCGGCAAGAACTCGCTGATCATCCTGGACGATGCCGATGTCGACCTGGCCATCGCCAACACGGCCTGGGGCGTCTACCTGCACCAGGGCCAGATCTGCATGGCCACCGGCCGCGTGCTGGTCCAGCGCGGCATCTACGCGCGCTTCCTGGAAAAACTGGTGGCCAAGGCGAAGTCGCTCAAGGTCGGCAACCCGGCCACCGGCGACGTGGCGATCGGCCCGCTGATCAATGCCCAGCAGCGCGACCATGCCGCAAGGATCGTGGCCGATGCGCAGGCCGCCGGTGCGACCCTGGCCACCGGCGGCAGCTACCAGGACCTGTTCTTCGAACCCACCGTGCTCAGCGAGGTGAGCCGCGACAACCCGGCCTTCCACGAAGAAATCTTCGCGCCGGTCGCGGTGGTGGTGCCGTTCGATACCGATGACCAGGCCGTGGAACTGGCCAACGACACCGAGTACGGGCTGTCGATGGCGATCGTCTCCAGCAACGTGGGCCGTGCACTCACGCTCGGCGAGCGCCTGCGCACCGGCCTGCTGCACATCAACGACCAGACCGTGAACGATGAGGTGATCAACCCGTTCGGTGGCGTGGGCGCCTCCGGCAACGGCACCAGCATCGGCGGCCCGTCCAACATCGACGAGTTCACCCAGTGGCAGTGGCTGACCGTCAAGGGCGAAGCGCCCGCGTACCCGATCTGATCCAGGAGACCCTCATGACCGCAACTGCAGAACTGCGCGACATCACCGTGGCCGTGGTGCGCGAGAAGGAACAGCCCTTCACCATCGAGCCGGCCCGCATCCGCGGTCCGCAGGACGACGAAGTACTGGTGGGCGTGGTCGCCACCGGCCTGTGTCATACCGACCTGATCGTGCGCGACCAGTATTACCCGGTACCGTTGCCGGCCGTACTTGGCCATGAAGGGGCGGGCGTGGTCGAAGCGCTCGGCCCGAACGTGAAAGACCTCAAGGTCGGTGACCACGTGGTGCTCACCTACGGCGCGTGCGGCCACTGCAACCCCTGCAGCGGTGGGCACGGTGCGTACTGCAAGGACTTCTTCGGGCTCAACTTCGGCGGCGGCGCGCTCGATGGCAGCACCGCCCTCCAGGACCGGGACGGCAACCCGCTGCACGATCACTTCTTCGCCCAGTCCTCGTTCGCCACCTACGCATTGAGCCGCGAGAACAACGCGATCAAGGTGCCCGACGATGCGCCGATCGAACTGCTGGGCCCGCTCGGCTGCGGGATCCAGACCGGTGCCGGTGCGGTGATCAACTCGCTCAAGGTCAGCGCCGGCAGCAGCTTTGCCAGCTTCGGCGCCGGTGCGGTGGGGCTCAGTGCGGTGATGGCCGCGCGCGTGGCCGGGGCCACCACCATCATCGCCATCGACGTGGTGCCCTCGCGGCTGGAACTGGCCACCGAACTGGGCGCCACCCACGTCATCAACAGCCGTGAGGTCGACGTGGTGGAGGCGGTGCGTGCAATCACCGGCGGTGGCGCCAACTTCGCCCTGGAATCCACCGGCCGCCCCGAGGTGCTGGCGCAGGGTATCGAGGCGCTGGGCGGACGCGGTGTGATCGGCGTGGTGGGCGCGCCCAAGCTGGGCACCAAGGCCGAGTTCGACGTCAACAACCTGCTGCTCGGCGGCCGCAGCATCCGCGGCATCGTCGAAGGCGACAGCGTGCCCAAGGTGTTCATCCCGCAACTGGTGCAGCTGTACCAGCAGGGCCGCTTCCCGTTCGACAGACTGGTGAAGTTCTACCCGCTGGACCAGATCAACCAGGCCGCCGAAGACAGCACCCGCGGCGTCACCCTCAAGCCGATCCTCACCATCGGGTAGTGCCGGCCGCTGGCCGGCAGCACGCTGAAACACACCGTCGCGGGCCGCGGGGCCTGCGACGGTGCAGTCAGTCAGCTCCGCGGGTGTACGCTCCAGATCCGGTGGTTTGGAGGATCCCATGGGCGGCATGCAGGTGGAGCAGCAACAGGCATTGGCCGCGGCGCGCCAGCGTTTCGCCGACGGCGGGGCACTGGCCGAGTCGCTGCTGGCCCCGTCCGTGCAGCGCTCCTGGGAGCGCTCGCGGCTGGCCGGCGTGCAGCCGCGGCAGGAGCCGCATTACGCCCCATTGGCCGCCTCCGGGCCACGCCTGGACGACCCGGCCGACCGCCGCCTGGCGCGCTGCGTGCGCGATGATCTCGACCACCTCTGGGCCGCCTTCGGTGGCCGCCAGTGGACGCTGTTCTGCGTCAATGCTGGCGGCATGGTCGTGGCCCAGCGCGAGCATGGCCTGGCCGATGTTCCGGTGCTGCGCCCGATCCAGGTGGGCCGACGGCTGCGCGAGATCGACATCGGCACCACCGCGCCGGCCTGCAGCCTGGCCGATGATGCGCCCGCGCTGGTGCGCGGCAACGAACACTACCTGGACCGCTTCGCCGCGGTGTTCTGCCTGAGCGTGCCGCTGCATGGACTCGATGGCGAGGTGCTGGGCGCGCTGGACATCACCGGCACCGGCGATCGCGATGCCGAACTGTTGCACGGCTATTTCCGCCAAGCCGCGCTGTCCACCGAAAACCGCCTGATGACCGAACTGCGGCCCTGCCACCTGCTGGCCGTGCAGCACGATGCACGCTGGTTGCCATCGCCGTTGCAGGGACTGCTGGCGGTGGAGGAAGACGGCCGCGTGCGTGCGGCCAACCGGGTCGCGCGCCGCCTGTTCGGGCTGCCGCGGCGCGGGCCCTTGCCGTTGCTCACGCTCGCCGGGCTGTTTGCCGGCGCCAGCGTGCACCAGCGGCGGCGGTTGCTGCAGGCCGGGCCGGCCCATCGCGTCCGCCTGGACCAAGACAGTGCGGTCTACGTGCAGTACCTGCGGGGGCCCTTGGCGGCGCGGGCGAGCCTGCGCAGTGCCGGTGCAGCCGCTGCGGCGGAGCGGCCCTCGCTGCGTGCGCTCAACGCGCAGGGCGTGCGTGAGGCGGTCGCCGCCCACCACGGCAACATCGCGGCGGCGGCGCGCCAGTTGGGCATATCGCGGACTACCTTGTACAGGCACCTGCGCGGCTGATCCGGCGCGGACGCCGGCCAGTGGCCGGCAACCGGGCGGATCGGCGTGCGATCAATCGCGGAAGTTGTCGAACTGCAGCGGCACTTCGAAGGTTTCCTTCTTCAGCAGGGCGATCGCGTCCTGCAGGTCATCGCGCTTCTTGCCATTGACGCGCAGCTTGTCGCCGTTGATCTGGCTGTCGACCTTGAGCTTGGCTTCCTTGAGCTTGGCCGCGATCTGCTTGGCCACCTTCTGCTCGATGCCCTGCTTGACGGTGAGCTTCTGGCGCGCGCCGGCCAGGTTGGTCTCGATATCGCCAAACTCCAGGCAGCGCACGTCGATACCACGGGCGATCAGGCGCGCGCGCAGGATGTCGGTCATCTGCTGCAGCTGGAAATCGCTCGGTGCCGATTGGCTGATCACGCTGTCTTCCAGCACGAACCTGGCGTCCACGCCCTTGAAGTCGAAGCGGGTGGACAGCTCGCGGTTGGCCTGGTCGACCGCGTTGGTCAGTTCGTGGGTGTTGACTTCGGAGACGACGTCAAAGGAAGGCATGGGGCAACTCCAGCGTGTGAATGCCCACATTCTACCCACCCGGCGTGGACGGCCCGCCGCCTCCGGCGATAATGGGTCATGAACACGCAGAAATCCCCCACCCGTGCCGTCGCCTGGATGCTGATGGCGGTCGCCTGCTTCTCGCTGATGGATGCGGGCATGAAGCAGCTCTCGGCCAGCTATCCGACCCTGCAGGTGACCTTCCTGCGCGGCGCGGCCTCGCTGCCGTTCGTGCTGGTCTGGGTGCTGGCCACCGCCGGGCCGCGGTCGCTGGTGCCGCGGCGCTGGGGCCTGCACCTGCTGCGTGGCGTGCTCGGCATGGCCATGATCGGCTGCTTCGTCTACGCCCTGCGCAGCCTGCCGCTGTCCACCGCCTACACCATCTACTTCGTCGCCCCGCTGCTGATTGCCGCGCTGTCGGTGCCGTTGCTGGGCGAGCACGTCGGCCCGCGCCGCTGGATCGCCATCGGCATCGGCCTGGTCGGCGTGCTGGTGGTGCTGCGCCCCGGCGTGGGCGGCTTCATCTCCGTGCCCGGGTTGATGGTGCTGCTGGCCGCCACCGCCTATGCGGTCGCCGCGATCACGGTGAGCATGCTCACCCGCACCGACACCCCGCAGTCGATGGTGGTGTGGTTCCTGGTGATCATGGCGGTGGGCGCCGGGCTGCTGGCCATCCCCGATTGGCAGCCGCTGCAGCTGGGCCACGCGGGCCTGATCGCCGGCATGGGCCTGGCCGGGGCAGGCGGCCAGGTCGCCCTGACCCGGGCCTTCCAGCTGGGGGAGGCCTCGCTGATCGCGCCGCTGGAGTACACCGGCCTGGTCTGGGTGATCGGCTGGGACCTGCTGTTCTGGGGGGCGCTGCCTGACCAGGTGACCTGGCTGGGCGCGGCGATCATCGTCGCCTCGGGCCTGTACCTGCTGCACCGCGAGCGGGTCCGCCAGGTCCAGGCGCCGACCCCGCTGGACCACCCCTGAGCCCGGCCGGGCCCCGTCCGGGCCCGATCACGCCGGCTTAGAACCAAACGGAATATCATTGCGCGCTGCCGCACGGGCCAGGGCCGCCCCGCGCTGGTAGGCTGCACGCCCCCTCCCGTCGATGCCCCGGTTGACCGCGAAGTGATCGAGTTCCAGCGCCTGCACAAATCCTATGCCGTCGGCGGCCGCGCGATCGCCGCGCTGCAGCCGCTGGACCTGACCATCGAGGCCGGCGAGGTGTTCGGCATCATCGGCCATTCGGGGGCCGGCAAGTCGACCCTGATCCGCCTGATCAACCGGCTTGAGGAACCTACCGGCGGGCGCCTGCTGATCGGCGGCGAAGACGTCACCGCGCTCGATGCCGACGGCCTGCGCGCGCTGCGCCGGAAGATCGGCATGATCTTCCAGCACTTCAACCTGCTGTCCTCGCGCACGGTGGCGGCCAATGTCGCCTTCCCGCTGGAGCTGGCCGGGACCCCGCGCGCGGAGATCGATGCGCGGGTGGACGAGCTGCTGCATACCGTCGGGCTGGAAGCGCACGCCGGCAAGTACCCGGCGCAGCTGTCCGGCGGCCAGAAACAGCGCGTGGGCATCGCCCGCGCGCTGGCCACCCGCCCGCAGATCCTGCTGTGCGACGAGGCCACCAGTGCACTGGACCCCCAGACCACCGCCTCGGTGCTCAAGCTGCTGGGCAGGATCAACCGCGAGCTGGGCCTGACCATCGTGCTGATCACCCACGAGATGGATGTGATCCGCCGTGTCTGCGATCGCGTGGCCGTGCTCGATGCCGGGCACCTGGTCGAGACCGGCCCGGTCACCGAGGTATTCCTGCATCCGCAGCACCCCACCACGCGCCGCTTCGTCAACGAATCGGAGCAGGTGGACGAGGGCGAGCTGCACAAGGACTTCCAGGCCGTGGCCGGGCGCATCGTGCGCCTGACCTTCCTCGGCGCGGACACCTACGAACCGCTGCTGGGGCGTATCGCGCGCGATACCGGCGTGGACTACAACATCCTGTCCGGTCGCATCGACCGGATCAAGGACACCCCGTATGGCCAGCTGACCGTGTCGCTGGTCGGGGGCGACGTGGCCGCCGCACAGGCCGGCTTCGTGGCCGCCGGTGTCCACCTTGAGGAGCTGCGTCGATGATCCTGGCCACCGCCGGCGGGTTCTTCCGCCACCTGGACGCGGGCAAGTGGGCCGATATCGGCCAGGCCACGCTGGATACCCTGCTGATGCTGGGCGGCTCGCTGCCGCTGACGCTGGCCATCGGCCTGCCGCTGGGCGTGCTGCTGTTCCTCACCGGCTCGCCGCAGCTGCACCGCAAGCCGGTGCTGTACGGCGCGCTGGCGGTACTGGTGAACCTGCTGCGCTCGGTGCCCTTCATCATCCTGATGATCGTGCTGATCCCGCTCACGCTGTGGATGATGGGCACCTCGCTGGGCGTGCGCGGTGCGATCGTGCCGCTGGTGATCGGCGCCGCGCCGTTCTACGCGCGCCTGGTGGAGACCGCGCTGCGTGAAGTGGACCGTGGCGTGATCGAAGCGAGCCAGGCGATGGGTGCCACCACATGGCAGCTGGTGACCCGGGTGCTGCTGCCCGAAGCGCGACCGGGCCTGATCGCCGGTGCCACCGTCACCGTGATCGCACTGATCGGCTTCACCGCAATGGGCGGTGCGATCGGTTCCGGCGGCCTGGGCGACCTGGCCTTTCGCGATGGCTACCAGCGTTCGCACACCGACGTGGCCCTGGTCACGGTGGTGCTGCTGCTGGTGCTGGTGCAGCTGCTGCAGATGCTGGGCGACCGCCTGGTGGCGCACTACAGCCGGAAATGACCGGCAGCTACCGAGGGCCAGTGCACGCGATCGTGTGCCCGCGATCGTGCATGAAACCGGTGGCGTGACGACCGATACCGCGGTGCGCCTGGCACGTCATTCCGGCGCGCACGCCGCGCCGTGGCTGGCCCGCCAGCCCGGGTACGAACCGAAGACGCTGTCGACCCGCCGGGCAAGCCAGCGCAGGGGGCAGCCGTGCGCGGCCGCCTGACCGCCGCCCTTAGCGGACGTTCGGGACCTCATAGCCCAGCCGGTCCACCTGCTCGGGATGCTGCGGCACGCGCTTGAGCTTGTCGGTGTTGACCCCGTACTCGTCGCGCAGGCGGGTGGCCAGTTCCTTGTACAGGTCCTTGTCCATGTCCGGCTTGCGCGCGAAGATCCAGGCCATTTCGCGGCCCGGGTAACCCAGCATCGCCCAGGAATAGTCCGGCGCCACTTCCAGCACGCGGGTGTGGGTGGGCACTACCTTGTAGAACCAGGTGCGCCAGTTGTGGTTGCCGCTGTCCTCGTCGACCGAGGCGCGCACGGTCAGCGCCTGCTGCGGCTCGGAGAACCCGTTGCGGTAGCGGTAGGTGATGGACACCTTCTGGTCGCCGCGCAGGGTGAACTCGTTGACGCTGGCCACGTGGCCGCGCTCGACCGGGTTGGGCACCCGGCCGATCACGTACCAGGTGCCCATGAACCGCTGCAGGTCGATCGGGGCGCTGGTGGCATCGGAGGCCACCGGTGCCGGGCTCGGCCGGGTCTCGTGGCGGAAGGCGCAGGCGGACAGCAGCGACAGCGTCGACAGCAACAGGACAGCGCGAAGCGGGCGGTTCAGAGACATGCGGCAGAAGGCTCCAGTGGCTGGCACGGGCATGGTGGGTGGGACGGCGGAGAACGTCAATGGTGGCGTTCATGCTGGTGGTATCGCCGGCGTCGACAGGTCGCAGCCGGTGAGATGAGCGCACGGCAAGGTAGGCCATCACTTTCGCACGGAGTCGTGTCATGTCCTTGTCGTCGTCGCGTCATTCCCCGCGTTCACAGCGTTCGGTACCGGCCAGCAGCGCGCCCGATCCGCAGGTATTGCGCGGGGTGCGCCAGGTGGCCCTGGCCGGGTTGGCGCTGGTGCTGGTGTGGCCGGCTGCACGCGGCAGCAGCCAGTGGCTGGGCTGGCTGCCGCTGTGGCTGGTGGGCATGCCGTGGCTGGCCTGGTGGAGCCTGTACCGGTTCCGCCTGCCGCAGGCGCTGTTGCAGCGCCGCGGCCGGCGTCGGCGGGGGCCGCAGGCCCGGCGCCGCCGTGCGGTGCCGCGCGCCGCGCGCCCTGACCTTCGACACGGGAGCGCCAGCCAGCCCGTGTGATAGCGTCCGGGGCTTATGACCGCCTGGAGCTGCAATGTCCAAAATCGCTTCGGCCTGCCTGATGGCCGGCCTGATCACCGCTGCTGGGGCGGGTACCGCCATGGCCGCTGAGACCCCCGCCGATCCGTACGCGTGGCTGGAAGACGTCACCGGCGAAAAATCGCTGGACTGGGTCAAGCAGCAGAACGCCAAGTCCGAGGGCCGCCTGGCCCAGACCCCGGCGTTCAAGCAGATGGAAGCCAGCATCCGCGAGGTGCTCGACTCGGACGCCAAGATTCCCGGCGTGCAGAAGATCGGCGATTACTACTACAACTTCTGGAAGGACAAGCAGCACGAACGCGGCCTGTGGCGCCGCACCACGCTGGCCGAGTACCGCAAGGCCTCGCCCACGTGGGAAACCGTGCTCGACCTGGATGCGCTGAACAAGGCCGAAGGGGAGAACTGGGTCTGGCACGGCGCCGACTGCCTGCGCCCGGACTATTCGCGTTGCCTGATCGCGCTGTCGCGCGGCGGCGCCGATGCCGATGTCACCCGCGAATTCGACCTGGCCAACAAGACCTGGATCAAGGACGGCTTCTTCCGCCCCGAATCCAAGGGCGGGCTGAACTGGATCGACCGCGACACGGTGTTTGTGTACACCGATTTCGGCACCGGCACGATGACCACCTCCGGCTATCCGCGGGTGGCCAAGCTGTGGAAGCGCGGCACGCCGATGGCGAGCGCCAGCGTGGTCTACGAAGGCAAGCCCGAAGACATGTACATCGCGGCCATGCACGATGACACCCCCGGCTACGAGCGCAACCTGGTCAGCCGCACGCTGGCCTTCTACAACAACGAGATCTACCTGCGGGCCGACGACGGCACGCTGACCAAGATCGACGCGCCGAACTCGGCCGAGAAGGGCCTGCGCAAGCAGTGGCTGACCCTGGAGCTGCGCGATGCGTGGACGGTGGGCGGCAAGACCTACACCGCCGGTTCGCTGCTGGTCACCAAACTGGACGATTACCTGGCCGGCAAGCGCGACTTCGAGGTGCTGTTCGCGCCCACCGAGACCACCTCGCTGGCCGGCAGCAGCTGGACGAAGAACCATCTGGTGCTCAACGTGCTGGACGACGTCAAAAGCCGCCTGAGCGTGTTGACCCCGGGCGAGGGCGGCTGGAAGAAGAGCGAGTTCACCGGCGCGCCGGCGTTCGGCACGGTGGCGGTGGGTGCGGTCGATGCCGATGACAGCGATGCGGTGTGGATGACGGTCACCGACTACCTGACCCCGACCACCCTGGCGCTGGCCGAGATCGGCAGGCAGCCGGAGGTGCTCAAGACCATGCCGGCGTTCTTCAATGCCGAAGGCAAGGTGATCGAGCAGCACTTCGCCACCAGCAAGGACGGCACGCGCGTGCCGTACTTCGTGGTGCACGCCAAGGACATGAAGCGCGACGGCAGCAACCCGACCCTGCTGTACGGCTACGGTGGCTTCGAGATCTCGCTGACCCCGTCGTACTCGGGCGGGATGGGCCGGGCGTGGCTGGAGAAGGGCGGGGTGTACGTGGTCGCCAACATCCGCGGCGGCGGCGAGTACGGCCCGCGCTGGCACCAGGCGGCGCTGAAGCAGAACCGCCACAAGGCCTATGAGGACATGGCGGCGGTGGCCCGCGACCTGGTCAGCCGCAAGATCACCTCGGCCAGGCACCTGGGCGTGCAGGGCGGCAGCAACGGTGGCCTGCTCACCGGCAACATGCTCACCCAGTACCCGGAGCTGTTCGGGGCGGTGGTGGTGCAGGTGCCGCTGCTGGACATGAAGCGCTACAGCCACCTGCTGGCAGGCGCGTCGTGGATGGCCGAATACGGCAACCCGGACACGGCGGACTGGGAATACATCCAGACCTTCTCGCCGTACCACCTGTTCGATGCGAAGAAGACCTACCCGCCGGTGTTGTTCACGACATCCACGCGTGACGACCGGGTGCATCCGGGCCATGCTCGCAAGATGGCCGCGAAGATGATCGAGGCGGGCAAGGACGTGACCTACTACGAGAACATCGAAGGCGGTCACGGCGGCGCAGCCAACAATGCGCAGGCCGCGCACATGTCGGCGCTGGCCTATAGCTTCCTCTGGGAGCAGTTGCGGTAGAGTCGAGCGTTGCTCGACGGCTGGGATGCCCCATCGGCCCGGTAGCCGCAGGAAATCACCGAAGGCCGCTTCGGTCCGCCTCCGGGTGGTGGGGCGTCAGGTTGGCTCCACCCCAGTTTCAGCGCCACGCAGCAATGCGTGGCGTTTTTTTTGGTTGTTCGCCGTCGGCCGGTTTCAGGTGCGGGGGGCGAAGGCGGCGAGTGCGTGCGTCTGCTGGCTGCCTCGGTACGGGTGGCTCCTCGCTCTGCCGCGTCTGCATGGCCATCGGCCAACTGTATGGCCCCGCAAACCCCACACCCCCGCCCAGCGCGAACGTTCGCAGACGATGCCGCTTTTGCCGCTATTGCCGCTTTCGCACTTTTCCCTGCCGCGTCCAGCGCCTCACCGCACCCACGTCTCCAGCCCACGCCGGATGCGTGCCACGGCTTCCTCCAGGCGCGGTACTTCCTGTGTATAGGCCAGCCGCACGTGCTGGTTGGCGCGGTAGTGCCCGAAGTCCAGGCCGGGTGTAAACGCCACGTGCTGGGTTTCCAGGAAATGCGCGCAGAACGCCTGCGCGTCATCGGTGAACGCGCTCACGTCGCAGTACAGATAGAAGGCGCCTTCGGGCTCGACCTCGATGCGGAAGCCCAGGGCGCGCAGCGCCGGCAGCAGGTAGTCGCGGCGCTCGCCGAAAGCGGCGCGGCGTTGTTCGAAGATGGCCATGCTCTGCGGGGTGAAGCAGGCCAGCGCCGCATGCTGGGCAATGCTGGAGGCGCTGATGTACAGGTTCTGCGCCAGCTTCTCCAGCTCGGGCACCGCCTGCGGTGGTGCCACCAGCCAGCCCAGCCGCCAGCCGGTCATCCCGTAGTACTTGGAGAAGCTGTTGAGCACGAATGCCTCATCGTCCACCTGCAGCACGCTGGTCGCGTCCATGCCGTAGGTGAGGCCGTGGTAGATCTCATCCACCACCAGGTGGCCACCGCGCGCCTTCAACGAGTGCGACAGCCCGGCCAGCTGCGGCGCCGACAGCACCGTGCCGGTCGGGTTGGCCGGCGAGGCCACCAGCGCGCCCACGCTGTCCGCGTTCCAGTGGCGGTCGATCAGTTCGGGGGTGAGCTGGTAGGCGGTCTGCGGGTCCACCGGCACCAGTTGCGCGGCGCCTTCCACCAGTCGCAGGAAGTGACGGTTGCAGGGGTACCCCGGATCGGCCAGCAGCCAGTGCCTGCCCGGGTCCACCAGCAGGCTGCTGGCCAGCAGCAGTGCGCCCGAGCCGCCGGGCGTGACCAGGATACGCTCCGGATCGATCCGCACCTGGTAACGCTGCTGGTAGAACCCGGCGATGGCCTCGCGCAGCGCGGGCAGCCCGCGCGCGGCGGTGTAGCGGGTGTGGCCGGCGGCCAGGGCGGCCTGGCCGGCCTGCACGATCGGCGCGGCCGTGGTGAAGTCCGGTTCCCCGATCTCCAGGTGGATGACATCGTGGCCTGCCTGCTCCAGCGCCTGCGCGCGGGCCAGCAGCGACATCACGTGGAACGGTTCGATTTCCTGGCTGCGGCGACTGTAGCCCGCCGTGGGCGTGGGGGTGCTCATGCTGCCGATGATAGGCGCTAGACCTTCGGCAGGCTTGCCGCCACCGCCACGCCCGCCCAGACTGGGCCGGCCATGGACGCCATTGCATTCCCCCGAAAGGAACCTTATCTCGTGAAACCCGCCCTCTGTTTACTGGTTGCCAGCCTGATGACCTCCAACGTGCATGCCGCCCCCGCGCTGACCCCGCCTGACGCCGAGAAGCATCCGCACACGGTCCGGGCGCCGTTCGGGGCCACCCGCAACGATGACTATTACTGGTTGCGCGACGACAAGCGCGAAGCGCCGAAGATGCTGGCCTACCTGAACGCGGAGAACGCGTACACCGACCAGGTGATGGCGCCGCTCAAGCCGCTCGAGGACACCCTGTACAAGGAAATCGTCGCGCGCATCAAGCAGGACGACGCCAGCGTCCCCGCGCGTGATCGCGGTTACTGGTACTACACCCGTTTCGAGACCGGCAAGGACTACCCGATCCAGGCGCGCCGCAAGGGCAGCATGGATGCACCGGAAGAGATCCTGCTCGACGTCAACGTGATGGCCCAGGGCAAGAACTACTTCGATGTCGGCGACGCCGACGTCAGCCAGGACAACCACCTGCTGGCCTGGGCCGAGGACGATGTCGGCCGCCGCCAGTACGTGATCCGCTTCAAGGACCTGCGTACCGGCCAGGTACTGCCCGACCGCATCGAGAACGTCTCGCCCAACGTGGTCTGGGCCGATGACAACCGCACCCTGTTCTACGTCGAGAACGACCCGGACACCCTGCTCACCGTGCGGGTGAAGAAACACGTGCTGGGCACCCCGGCCAGCAGCGACGTGCTGGTGTACGAGGAGAAGGACGACAGCTTCTACATGGGCGTCGGCCGCACCCGCGACGACAGATTCCTCACCATTGAGCTGCACAGCACGGTCAGCTCGGAGACCCGCTACGCTCCGGCCGCCGATCCGCAGGCCTTCACCCTGCTGGCGCCGCGCGCGCGCGATGTCGAGTACGACGCCGACCACTTCGGCGGCCGCTGGGTGATCCGCACCAACGATGCCGGCGCCAGGAACTTCAAGGTGGTGACCGCGCCTACCGACGCCACTTCGCGCACGCAGTGGACCGACTGGGTCGCGCACGATACCTCGGTGCTGGTGGAAGGCGTCGAGCTGTTCGATGGTTTCAGCGCCATCGCCGAGCGCTCCAATGGCCTGGAACGCATCCGCCTGCTGTTCCCGGACGGGCGCCAGGAGTACGTCAAGGCCGACGAACCGGCCTACTCGATGGGCCTGGCCGCCAACCCCGAGCCGGACAGCCCGTGGCTGCGCTATGCGTACAACTCGATGACCACGCCCACCACCACCTACGAGCTGAACACCCTCACCGGTGAGCGCCGTCAGCTCAAGCAACAGCCGGTGCTGGGCTACGATCGGTCGCAGTACACCACCGAGCGGGTCTGGGTGACCGCCCGTGACGGGGTCAAGGTGCCGGTCTCGCTGGTCTATCGCAACGGCTTCAAGAAGGACGGCAGCGCCGCCCTGTACCAGTACGCCTACGGCAGCTACGGCATGTCGATGGATCCGGGCTTCAACCAGACCGTGGTCAGCCTGCTCGACCGTGGCGTGGTCTACGCCATCGCGCACATCCGCGGCGGCGAGGAGATGGGGCGCGCCTGGTACGAGGACGGCAAGCTGCTGAAGAAGCAGAACACCTTCAACGACTTCGTCGACGTCACCCGCGAACTGGTCCGCCAGGGCTATGCGGCCAAGGATCGCGTGGCCGCCTCCGGCGGCAGCGCCGGTGGCCTGCTGATGGGCGCGGTGGCCAACCAGGCCCCGCAGGACTACCGGGTGATGGTGGCCCAGGTGCCGTTCGTGGACGTGGTCACCACCATGCTCGATGCCAGCATCCCGCTGACCACCAACGAGTACGACGAGTGGGGCAACCCGGAGCAGCGCGAGTACTACGACTACATGCTCGGCTACTCGCCTTACGACAACGTCAAAAAGCAGGCTTACCCGGCGCTGTTCGTCGGCACCGGGCTGTGGGATTCGCAGGTGCAGTACTGGGAGCCGGCCAAGTGGGTGGCCAGGCTGCGCGACGACAACACCGGCACTCATCCGATCGTGTTCCGCACCAACATGGAGGCCGGCCACGGCGGCAAGTCCGGGCGGTTCCAGCGCTACCACGAGCTGGCCGAGTCGTATGCCTTCGTGCTCGAGCAGCTGGGCGTGAGCCACACCCCGTAGTGTCCACTGCCGGCCGGCACCCTGGACCGACCGACGACCCGGTGTCGTCGGTCCGCGCCGGGCGGCGACCATCGCGGTTGCCGCCCGGCCTCGTTATGCTGACCGCATGAGCCTGCCCGAGCGCCCCGACGTTCCCGATGCCCCGGCCGCCCGGCCGGCGGTCCGGTTCCGCTGGGCCTGGTGGCTGCTGGCCTATGCCAGCCTGGGCACCGGCATCGTCGGCATCTTCGTGCCCGGCCTGCCGACCACGGTGTTCATCCTGATCTCGGCCTGGGCCGCCTCGCGCGGCTCCGAGCGCCTGCACGCCTGGCTGCTGCAGCACCCGCGGTTTGGCCCGGCGATCGTCAACTGGCAGGCGCACGGCGCGGTCAGCCGCTACGCCAAGTGGATGGCCACCCTGACCATGGCCGTCTGCGCCGGCATCATGCTGTGGTGCGTGCCGATCGCCTGGGTGAAATGGCTTTCCATCGGCAGCATGACCGTGGTGGCCCTTTGGCTCTGGAGCCGGCCGCTGCCACCGGCCCGGTAACCGGCCGCGTTCATTGAATCGATACCCTCGGCCAAAGAGGGCGCGGCTATACTCGGGGCATGAGCATCCCCCATCGCAACCGAATCCTGATTCCGTTGGCAGCGGCCTCGCTGCTTCTCCTTGCCGCCTGCGGCAACAAGGGCCCGCTGGTACTGCCGCAGAAGCCGGTGCCGGTCGAAGAAGTCGCCGAACCGGCGACCGATGCCACCGTCCCGCCTGCCGCCGTGGATGACACCGATAACCCGCCGGTGGTGCCCGATCCGGTCGACGCGCCGCTGAAGTCCGAAGACGGCAATGACTGAGGCCGCTACCACGGCGCTGCGTTTCAGCAAGATGCATGGCGCCGGCAATGACTTCGTGGTGCTGGACCTGCGCGACGGGACCCCCGAGCCCACCCCAGGCCTGGCCGCCCGTCTGGCCGACCGCCACACCGGCGTGGGCTGCGACCAGATCCTGACCATCGAGCCGCCGCGCGCCGCCGGCTCGGTGGCGTCCTACCGCATCTGGAATGCCGATGGCTCGCAGTCCGAGCAATGTGGCAACGGCGCGCGCTGCGTGGCGGCATGGCTGGTCCGCGATGGTGCGGCCAGCGGCGAGCGCTTCGCCATCGACAGCCCGTTGGCCACCCACAGCATCGATCGCCTCGACGGCGATCAGTACGCGGTCGCCATGGGCGTGCCGCGCTTTGAACCGCAGCAGGTGCCGCTGCTGGGCTTTGCCCGCGCCCGCGATGAATACCTGTTGCCGTTGCAGGGCGACACGGTGCGCTTCGGTGCGGTGTCGATGGGCAACCCGCATGCGGTGATCGAGGTCGGGCTGGTCGATGCGGCGCCGGTCGAGCGGCTGGGCCCGTTGCTGCAGCAGCACGCTACCTTCCCGCAGTCGGTCAATGTCGGGTTCGTGCAGGTCCTCGATCCGCGGCATGCGCGCCTGCGCGTGTACGAGCGCGGCGTCGGTGAAACCCTGGCGTGCGGCAGTGGCGCCTGTGCCGCTGCGGTGGTGATGATGCAGCGCGGCCGGCTCGAGCGCGATGCCACCTTGTCGCTGCCGGGCGGCGATCTGCGCCTGCGCTGGCCGGCCGACGATGCCCAGGTGGTGATGTCCGGCCCGGCAGCCTTCGTCTTTGAAGGGGAGTGGAACCCATGATCGAGACCGTCGAAAAGATCGGTGCGCACGAAGTGGCTGCCTGGCTGCGCCGGCATCCGGCCTTCCTCAAACAGTTCCCGGACCTGGCGCTGACCCTGGTGGTGCCGCGCGATGACGGTCCCACCGCCTCGCTGGCCAGTTACCAGCTGGAGGTGCTGCGCGACAAGAACCGCGAGCTGTCGCGGCGGCTGGCCGACCTGGCCGGCAATGCGCAGGTCAACGAACGGCTGGCGGTACGTACCCACCAGCTCACCCTGGCGCTGATGAAGCAGGACTCGGCCGCCGATACCCTGCGCGCCATGGCCGCCTCGCTGGAGGAAGACTTCGCCGGCGACCTGGTGCGGCTGGTGATGCTGCACCCGGTGGCCGGGCTGGAGCAGGCGCCCTGGCTGCAGGTGATCGCCGCCGACAGCCCGAGCCTGGGCGCTTTCCGCGATTGCCTGCACGATGGCGAGCCGATCTGCGGCCGCCTGCAGCCGGAAAAGAACCAGCTGCTGTATGGCCAACGCGTCGGCGAGGTGCAGTCCAGCGCGCTGCTGCCCCTGCCGGGCGTGGGCCTGATCGCGGTCGGCAGCCACGATGCCAACCGCTTCTATCCGGGCATGGGCACCTTGTTCCTGCGCATGATGGGCGAATCGCTGGGCGTGGCGCTGAAGCGCTTCGCGCCGGGCTGAACCGGCCGGTCGTACACCCATGCACGCGGCCGCTGAATTCCTCGCCTACCTGCAGGTCGAGCGGCGCATGTCCGCGCACACGCTGGACGCCTACCGGCGCGATCTCGATGCGCTGGCCGGCTGGTCGGACGGGCAGGGTGCCTCGTTGGAGGCCCTGGAAGGCGAACAGCTGCGCCAGTTCATCGCCGCCGAACACCGCCGCGGGTTGTCGCCCAAATCGCTGCAGCGGCGGCTCTCGGCCTGCCGCAGCTTCTACGCCTGGTTGCTCAAGCATGGCCGCATCGCGGTCAATCCCGCCGCCGGCCTGAAGGCCCCCAAGGCACCGCGCAAGCTGCCCCAGGTGCTGGACGCCGACGAGGCCGTGCAACTGGTGGAGCTGCCCACCGATGGCCCGCTGGGCCTGCGCGACCGCGCGCTGCTGGAGCTGTTCTATTCCTCGGGCCTGCGCCTGAGCGAGCTGTGCGCGCTGATCTGGCGCGACCTGGATTTCGCCACCGGGCTGGTCAACGTGCTGGGCAAGGGCAACCGCCAGCGGCGCGTGCCGTTCGGCTCGCACGCGCGCACCGCGTTGCAGGGCTGGCGCGATGAAAGCGGGGGCGGCGACGCGCAGCCGGTGTTCCCCGGGCGCAAGGGCGGGCCGATCACCCAGCGCGCGATCCAGATCCGGATCCGCCAGCTGGCCCAGCGCCAGGGGCTGTTCAAGCATGTGCACCCGCACATGCTGCGGCACAGTTTCGCCAGCCACATCCTGGAATCGTCCGGCGACCTGCGTGGCGTGCAGGAGCTGCTCGGCCATGCCGATATCGCCACCACGCAGATCTACACCCATCTGGATTTCCAGCACCTGGCCAAGGTCTACGACGCCGCGCATCCGCGCGCCAAGCGGCGCAAAAGCAGCAACGAAAGCTGAATCGATCCGCTGCGTCACCCGGGCGCAGGGGAGGGTGGCTTGAAGCCTCCGGCAACGGCCCCAACCTCAGTCTCTGTCACCCCGGAGGCTCCATGGACCCCAGTCAGAATCCCAACGTATTTCACGCCACCACCATCATCTCGGTGCGTCGCAACGGCCATGTCGCCGTGGCCGGCGATGGCCAGGTCACCCTGGGCCACACGGTGATGAAGGGCAACGCCCGCAAGGTGCGCCGCCTGGGGCGCGAGGGCCAGGTGCTGGCCGGCTTTGCCGGTGCCGCCGCCGATGCCTTCACCCTGTTCGAGCTGTTTGAAGCCAAGCTGGAAAAGCACGGCCAGCTGCAGCGCGCCGCGGTGGAACTGGCCAAGGATTGGCGCACCGAGCGCCGCCTGGGCAAGCTAGAAGCGCTGCTGGCCGTGGCCGACAAGGACACCTCGCTGATCATCAGCGGCACCGGTGATGTGATCGAGCCGGAGGACGGCATCATCGCCATCGGCTCGGGCGGCTCCTATGCCCTCTCGGCTGCCCGCGCGCTGCTGGCGCACACCGAACTGGACGCCCGCACCATCGCCACCGAGTCGATCAACATCGCCGGCGACATCTGCATCTACACCAACCGCAACGTGGTCGTCGAGGAGCTGTGACCCGCAGGGTCAACGCTCGGCAGCGCCACGCGTTGCGTGGCCGCGATGTTCGATCTGCCACGCGTGGCGTGGCACTACCTTGCATCGGATATACGGCGTAGTGCCGGCCGCTGGCCGGCAACCTCGAAAAACCAAATTCATTCGTGAGCACACCCATGCCGCACAAGATTGAAGTTTCTTCCGCCACCATGACCCCGCGCGAGATCGTGCAGGAGCTGGACCGGCACATCGTCGGCCAGCACGACGCCAAGCGCGCGGTGGCCATCGCGCTGCGCAACCGCTGGCGCCGCATGCAGCTGCCGAGCGAGCTGCGCAATGAAGTCATGCCCAAGAACATCCTGATGATCGGCCCCACCGGCGTGGGCAAGACCGAGATCGCGCGGCGCCTGGCTACCCTGGCCAATGCACCGTTCGTCAAGGTGGAAGCCACCCGTTTCACCGAGGTCGGCTACGTGGGCAAGGACGTGGAGCAGATCATCCGCGACCTGGCCGATACGGCGGTCAAGCTGTACCGCGAGCAGGCCAAGGTGCGCGTGCGCACCCAGGCCGAAGAGCGCGCCGAAGACCGCATCCTGGATGCGCTGCTGCCGCGCCGCAGCGTGGGCATCGGTTTTGATGCCGAGGCGGCACGCAACGAGCCGTCGGCGCAGGACAACGAAACCCGCATCAAGTTCCGGCGCATGCTGCGCAACGGCGAACTGGACGATCGCGAGATCGAGCTGGAAGTGACCGCCAACGTGAGCATGGACATCATGACCCCGCCGGGCATGGAAGAAATGGGCCAGCAGCTGCGCCAGATGTTCTCGAGCATGGGCGGCGGCAAGGCGCAGAAGCGCACGCTGAGCATCAAGGCCGCGCGCCCGCTGCTGGTGGAGGAAGAGGCGGGCAAGCTGGTCAACGAAGATGACATCCGCAGCGCGGCCATCGAAGCCTGCGAGCAGCACGGCATCGTGTTCATCGACGAAATCGACAAGGTGGCCAAGCGCGGTGACAACGTCGGCGGCGGCGACGTATCGCGCGAAGGCGTGCAGCGCGACCTGCTGCCGCTGGTGGAAGGCTCGAACGTGTCCACCAAGTACGGCACGATCAAGACCGACCACATTCTGTTCATCGCCTCCGGTGCCTTCCACCTGGCCAAGCCGAGCGATCTGATTCCGGAGCTGCAGGGTCGTTTCCCGATCCGGGTGGAGCTGGGCGCGCTGAGCAAGAACGATTTCGTGCGCATCCTCACCGAGCCCAAGGCCGCGCTGACCAAGCAGTACGAAGCGCTGCTGCAGACCGAGGGCGTGGCGATGACGTTCACCGAGGACGCCGTGGACCGCCTCGCCGAGATCGCGTTCCAGGTCAACGAGCGCCAGGAAAACATCGGTGCCCGGCGCCTGCACACGGTGCTGGAGCGCCTGCTGGACACGCTCAGCTACGAAGCCCCCGATCGCGATGGCGAGACCATCAGCATCGACAAGGCGTACGTGGATGCGCACCTGGGCGAGCTGGTGCAGGACCCGGACCTGAGCCGCTACATCCTGTAACGCATCACACCCGTCGGGTGGCAGGAAAGCGGCGGCGCGAAAGCGTCGCCGTTTTTTTTATTTCGATTGCGGTGGATCAAAAGCGTTATGTGTGACGCATGCGCTGGTTGGGCGGGGGCGTGTCCCGCGACCCCACACCGCCCCGCCCAGCCATGGACAGGCGGAACCTGCCTTTGACTTGGCTTCGGCTCTACGCCTTAAGCCTCAAACCTCAAACCTCATCCTCAGTAGGCAACGCCGTCGGCGCCGCCCCCGGGGTGAACACACCCGGGTTCACGAACGCACTCAGGATCGCATCCAGCGTCTGCGCCCCGTCGCGTTTGATCTCGAACAGCTCCGGCTCCAGCATCGCGCTGTACAGCACACCGGTCAGGCTCGTGCTCACGATCCGCGCCACCGTGTCCACGTCCACCCCCTCGCGCAACTGCCCCAGCTCCCGCGCCCGCTCGAACGCCGCCGCGAAAATGCCCAGCTCCTCCCGCGAGGCCTCCAGCTGCAGTTCCTGCATCGCCTGGCTCTCCACCGACAGATCGTTGCGCAGCATGATTTCCATCATGTTGCGCAAACGCTCATCGTCGGCCAGCTCCTGGAAGGACACCAGCAGCGCCGAACGCAGGTCCAGCACCGGCGTCGAACGCTTGGACGACGTGGTCCGCCGCAGCCGCTCGATGAACGGAATCCGCTCCCGGTCGATCATCGCGGTCAGCACTTCGGTCTTGTTCTTGAAGTGCCAGTACACCGCCCCGCGCGTATAGCCCGCGCGCGCGCCGATCATCGCCAGGCTGGTCCCGGCCACCCCGTATTCATGGAAACAGGCCTGTGCCGCGTCGAGGATCCCCTCGCGCGTGGCCTGCGCCTCTTCTTTGGTTTTTCTGGCCATTGCGCTGCGCAGTTGCTGGATGAAACCGGCCTGAATTGTACCGCTTTACAAACAAACATGCATGTATGTATATTTCCGTCCCACTCATCCTCGGTGAGGACCGCGCGTACCCGCGTCGGTCCGTATTCGTGTGATTTGCCGCATTTGACGTCCTGTTATCTGTCATTCGCCACTTTTGGCGTGGGATCGAGCCTCAGGCGCCCCCTTTTCGTTTCCTGTGAGCCCCCACCATGTCCCGATCCCCGTACCGTCTTCTCGCGCTGTCCCTGGCGATTGCCTTGACCGTGTCCGCCTGTGGCGGTGGTGGCCAGGAGGGTCCGCAGGGTGGGCCCGGCCAGGTCACCGTTGCCACCCTCAAGGCCGAACAGGTCGGCCTCACCCGCGAACTGCCCGGCCGCACCAATGCCTTCCTGGTCGCCGAAGTGCGCCCCCAGGTCAGCGGCATCGTCGCCAAGCGCCTGTTCACCGAAGGCGGCCTGGTCAGCGCCGGCCAGCCGCTCTACCAGGTCGATGACGCCAGCTACCGCGCCCAGGCCAACAGCGCCCGCGCCCAGTTGGCCCGCGCCGAGGCCACCGCCAACGCCGCGCGCCTGAGCGCCAGGCGCATCACCGAGCTGGCCAAGGTCGACGCGGTCAGCAAGCAGGACCTGGAAAACGCCGTGGCCGCCCAGAAGCAGGCCGACGCCGACGTCGGCGCCGCCAAGGCCGCGCTGGATGCTGCCAACGTCACCCTGGGCTACGCCCGCATTACCGCCCCGATCAGCGGCCGCATCGGCAAGTCCTCGGTCACCCAGGGGGCGCTGGTCAGCGCCGGCCAGGCCGATGCACTGGCCACCGTGCAGCAGCTCGACCCGATCTATGTCGACCTCACCCAGTCGGCCAGCGAGCTGCTGCAGATGCGCCGCGAACTGGCCAGCGGCCGCCTGCAGGACAACCAGACCCTGCCGGTCACCATCCTGCTCGACGACGGCACCGAGTTCGCCCACAAGGGCACCCTGGAGTTCTCCGAAGTCAGCGTGGACCCCACCACCGGCAGCTACGCCCTGCGGGTCAAGGTCGACAACCCCGAGCAGATCCTGATGCCCGGCATGTACGTCCGCGCCCAGGTCGGCAGCGGCGTGCGCGACAACGCCATCCTGGTGCCCATGCAGGGCATCGCCCGCGATCCCAAGGGCGACACCACCGCCATGGTGGTCGGCAAGGACAACAAGGTCGAGGTGCGCCCGGTCAAGGTCAGCCGCGCGGTCGGCAACAAGTGGCTGGTCGAAGAGGGCCTGGCCGCGGGCGACAAGGTCATCGTCGAAGGCCTGCAGAAGATCCAGCCGGGCATGCCCGTGCAGGCCACCGAGATGGGCGCCGCACCGGCCAAGCCGGCCGCGCCTGCCGCGCCGGCCGACAAGCAGTAAGCGGAGAATCCAATGGCTCGTTATTTTATTGATCGCCCCATCTTCGCGTGGGTGATCGCGATCATCATCATGCTCGCCGGTGCGCTGGCCGTGGTGAAGCTGCCCGTCTCGATGTACCCCGAAGTGGCCCCGCCCGCCGTCGAAATCAGCGCCACCTATCCGGGCGCCTCGGCCAAGGTGGTGGAAGACTCGGTGACCCAGATCATCGAGCAGAACATGAAGGGCATCGATGGCCTGATCTACTTCTCCTCCAACAGCTCGGCCAACGGCCAGGCCACCATCACCCTCACCTTCGAGAGCGGGACCAACCCCGACATCGCCCAGGTGCAGGTGCAGAACAAGCTGCAGCTGGCCATGCCGCTGCTGCCGCAGGAAGTACAGCGGCAGGGCATCAACGTGGCCAAGTCCAGCAGTGGCTTCCTGCAGGTGATCGGCTTTGTTTCCAACGACGGCAGCATGGATGCCAACGACATCTCCGACTACGTCGGCTCCAATGTCGTGGACCCGCTCAGCCGCGTGCCGGGCGTGGGCAACATCCAGGTGTTCGGTGGCAAGTACGCCATGCGCATCTGGCTGGACCCCAACAAGCTGCACACCTACAAGCTGTCGGTGGATGAAGTGACCGCGGCGATCACCGCGCAGAACGCGCAGGTGGCCATCGGCCAGCTCGGCGGTGCGCCGTCGGTCAAGGGCCAGCAGCTCAACGCCACCATCAACGCCCAGGACCGCCTGCAGACCCCCGAGCAGTTCCGCAACATCCTGGTCCGCGGTGGCACCGACGGCAGCGAGCTGCGCCTGGGCGACGTGGCCCGCGTGGAACTGGGCGCGGAAAGCTACGACTTCGTCACCCGCTACAACGGCAAGCCCTCCACCGGTATCGCCATCACCCTGGCCACCGGCGCCAACGCGCTGGATACCGCCAACGGCGTGCGCGCCGCGCTGGAGGACATGAAGGCCAACTTCCCGGCCGGGCTGGAATCGGTGGTGCCCTATGACACCACGCCGTTCGTGCAGGTCTCGATCAAGGGCGTCATCAAGACCCTGATCGAAGCGATCGTGCTGGTGTTCGTGGTGATGTACCTGTTCCTGCAGAACTTCCGCGCCACCCTGATCCCCACCATCGCGGTACCGGTGGTGCTGCTGGGTACGTTCGGCATCCTGGCCGCGCTCGGATTCTCGATCAACATGCTGACCATGTTCGCCATGGTGCTGGCGATCGGCCTGCTGGTCGATGACGCCATCGTGGTGGTGGAGAACGTCGAACGCATCATGTCCGAAGAGGGCCTGTCGCCGCTGGAGGCCACCCGCAAGTCGATGGGCCAGATCACCGGGGCGCTGGTCGGCATCGGCCTGGTGCTGTCGGCGGTGTTCGTGCCGATGGCCTTCATGAGCGGCTCCACCGGCGTCATCTACCGCCAGTTCTCGGCCACGATCGTCTCGGCGATGGCGTTGTCGGTGCTGGTGGCCATCGTGCTCACCCCGGCGCTGTGCGCGACCATGCTCAAGCCGCTGAAGAAGGGCGAGCACCACGTGGCGCACAAGGGCTGGTCCGGTCGCTTCTTCGGCGGCTTCAACCGCGGGTTCGACCGCTCCAGCGAAACCTACCAGCGTGGCGTCAAGGGCATCCTGGCGCGGCCGTGGCGGTTCATGTCGATCTTCGCCGTGCTCGCGCTGGTGATGGGCCTGCTGTTCATGCGCCTGCCCAGTTCGTTCCTGCCCAATGAAGACCAGGGCATCCTGATGGCGCTGGTGCAGACCCCGGTCGGCGCCACCCAGGAGCGCACGCTGGAGGCGATGTACCAGCTCGAAGACCACTTCCTGAAGAACGAAACCGAGGCGGTCGAGTCGGTGTTCTCGGTGCAGGGCTTCAGCTTTGCCGGCATGGGCCAGAACGCGGGCATGTCCTTCATCAAGCTCAAGGACTGGAAGGAGCGCAACGCCGACCAGGGCGTGGGCCCGATCACCGGGCGCGCGATGGGCGCGCTGGGCCAGATCAAGGACGCCTTCATCTTCGCCTTCCCGCCGCCGGCGATGCCCGAGCTGGGCATCGGTTCGGGTTACACCTTCTTCCTGAAGGACAACAGCGGCCAGGGCCACCAGGCACTGCTCAACGCGCGCAACCAGCTGCTCGGCGGCGCCGGGCAGAGCAAGCTGCTGGCCAACGTGCGTCCCAACGGCCAGGAAGATACCCCGCAGCTGCGCATCGACGTGGACGTGGAGAAGGCCAACGCCCTGGGCCTGTCGGTGGCCTCGGTCAACCAGACCCTGGCGGCGGCGTGGGGCAGCAGCTACATCGATGACTTCATCGACCGTGGCCGGGTCAAGCGCGTGTACGTGCAGTCCGACGCGGATTTCCGCATGAACCCGGACGACTTCAACCTGTGGTCGGTCAAGAACGCCCAGGGCGAGATGGTGCCCTTCAGTGCCTTCGCCACCAAGCGTTGGGACTATGGTTCGCCGCGCCTGGAGCGCTACAACGGTGTGTCGGCGATGGAAATCCAGGGCGAGCCCGCGCCGGGGGTGGCCTCGGGCGACGCCATGGCCGAGATCGAGCGCATCGCCAAGGACCTGCCGCCGGGCTTCGAGATCGAGTGGACCGCGCTGTCCTACCAGGAGCGCCAGGCCGGTTCGCAGACCCCGCTGCTGTACACCCTGTCGCTGCTGATCGTGTTCCTGTGCCTGGCCGCGCTGTATGAAAGCTGGAGCGTGCCGACCTCGGTGCTGCTGGTGGCCCCGCTGGGCATCCTTGGCGCGGTGCTGGCCAACACCTTCCGCGGCATGGAGCGCGACATCTACTTCCAGGTGGCGATGCTGACCACGGTGGGCCTGACCAGCAAGAACGCGATCCTGATCGTGGAGTTCGCCAAGGAGAACCTGGAGAAGGGCGCCGGCCTGATCGAGGCCACCATGCATGCCGTGCGCGATCGTCTGCGCCCGATCATCATGACCTCGCTGGCCTTCGGCCTGGGCGTGCTGCCGCTGGCGATCGCCTCCGGTGCCGGCTCCGGTGCGCAGCGTGCGATCGGCACCGGCGTGCTCGGCGGCATGGTGGTGGGTACCGCGCTGGGCCTGTTCTTCATTCCGCTGTTCTTCGTGGTGGTGCAGCGCGTGTTCAACCGCACACTGCGCCAGGGCGGCAACACCGCGGTGGCGCAGCCGCGCAACGACGGCGATACGCCGCAAGGTGGTTCCCATGAATAAGGCTTCTTCCCTGCTCGCCGTGGCCGTGGCGATCGCCCTGTCCGGCTGTGCCACGTTGGTCCCGGCCAGCACCGAGGTCGCCCCGGCGATCCCGGCGCAGTGGCCGGCCAGCGCCGCCGTCACCGCCGCAACGGCGGTGCCGGCGGCAGACATCGGCTGGCGCGACTTCTTCGCCGACCCGCGCCTGCAGGCGCTGATCGAACAGTCGCTGGCCAACAACCGCGACCTGCGCGTGGCCGTGATCAACGTGGAGAAGGCCCGTGCCCAGTACCGCATCCAGCGCGCCGATCGGGTGCCGGCGATTGCCGCGCAGGGGCAGATGACGCGCAGCGGCGGCGATGTGCCGGTGAGCGAGCAGTTCAGCGCCAACTTGGGCGTGGTCGAGTTCGAGCTGGATCTGTTTGGCCGCGTGCGCAACCTCAGCCAGGCTGCGCTGCAGCAGTACTTCGCGCAGGCCGCCAACCGGCGCAGCGCCCAGCTCAGCCTGGTGGCCGAAGTGGCCAACGCCTGGCTGACCCTGGGCGCGGACAGCGAACAGCTGCGGATCGCCCGGGCCACCCTGGCCACCTATGAGGATTCGCTGCGGCTGACCGAGGCACGCCACCAGCTGGGGGGCGCCTCGTCGCTGGAACTGAGCCAGACCCGCACCCTGGTGGAGACTGCGCGCACCGATGTGGCGCGCTTCACCGGGCAGGTCGCCCAGGATCGCAACGCGCTGGTGCTGCTGGCCGGTGGGCCGGTCCAGGACAGCCTGCTGCCGACCACCGAGGTGGCCGACGTGGCCGCGGTGCGCACGCTGCCGGCCGGCGTGCCGGGCGAGGTGCTGCTGCGGCGCCCGGACGTGATGGCCGCCGAGCACACGCTGCTCGCGGCCAACGCCAACATCGGCGCGGCACGGGCGGCGTTCTTCCCCTCGATCAGCCTCACCGGCAGCGTTGGCTCGGCGTCCTCGGAGCTGTCCAGCCTGTTCGACAGCGGCACGCGCGTATGGAGTTTCATCCCCAGGCTGAACCTGCCGATCTTCCAGGGCGGCAAGCTGCGCGCCAACCTGGGCGTGGCCAATGCCGACCGCGATATCGCCCTGGCGCAGTACGAGAAGGCGATCCAGTCCGGCTTCCGCGAGGCCGCCGACGCGCTGGCCCTCAACGACAGTCTGGATGCGCAGCTGGCCTCGCAGCAGGCACTGGTGGCCGCGGCCGAGCAGGCACAGACCTTGTCGCAGGCGCGCTATGACGCCGGGCTGGACAGCTTCCTGACCCTGCTCGATGCGCGACGTACCGCCTACAGCGCCCGCCAGTCGCTGGTGAGTACCCAGCTGGCCCAGCAGTCCAACCAGGTCGCGTTGTACAAGGTGCTGGGCGGCGGCTGGCACGAGCGCGGCTGATCGCGGCCACCCTGGCCGCCGGCCCCGGCCCGGCGGCCTGTTTCAGCGGTCGTCCTGGCGCCCGTCGCCGTGGCAGGCACGGGCGCGTTCGAGCGCATCGCCGGCTTCGCGCGCCATGCGCTCATACTCGCGGCGGATTTCTTCCAGCCGTTCTTCGTCCAGTTCTTCCAGGTCCAGCAGCTCGTTGTTGGCCTCGGCGGTGGCGCGGATCAGCTCGTCCAGCTTGATCTGCACCGCCGCTGCATCGGCGTTCTGGCTGTGCTGGATGAGAAACACCATCAGGAAGGTAATGATGGTGGTGCCGGTATTGATCACCAGCTGCCAGGTGTCGTTGAACTTGAACACCGGTCCGCTCAGCGCCCACAGCACCACGATCGAGACCGCGATGAGGAACGTCCACGGCGTGCCGGCGGCATAGGCCGCCTTGCGCGCGACCAGGTTGAATACACTTCGAAGGCTCATGCGGCACGAGACGGTAGCGGGGGTGCCACATCATTGGCGCTGCGGCGTGCACGGCCCGTGCACTGTGCCCCCGCGGGGGCGATGCGCCTCAGGCGCGGGCGGCGCCCAGGCGCGGGCGCGAGCCGACATCGTGGCGGCTGGCCAGGTACACATGCTCCCAGCACTGTTCGACGAACTCGCGTGCCTGCTCTTCGCTCAGGCGCGGCATGATCTGCAAGGCGTACTGGGTCTGGAAGGATTCGTCGCGCTGCTCGTCGCTGGCGCGCGGCTGGGTGATCAGCGAATCGCAGGCGAACTTGATCCACGGCACGTAGTGGCCGAACGAACCGCTGCCCGTACCAAGGGTGCCCTCAGCGTGACGCTGACGCCAGTACGCGACTTCGGCATCGACATCGATCACGGCGGGGATGGAAAGCTGGGCGGAGGACATGGTTGCTTCGATATGCAGGGAAGGAGTCAAACAAGAGTGCGTAATGCGCAGTGCATGCAGCGTCATGGCGATGTCGAGCCGGCGTGGCCGAGCGCCCTGAAGAATTCAGCGCGCGGCTCGCCCAGCAGCTGCGCCTGGTCGACCACGCCCAACTGCTCGGCGAAGGTGGCCAGCTGGTTGCACAGCTCCACGCGGTCATGCGGATGGGCGTCGATGAGCGCCTCCTGCAGGAACTGGTAGGCAGTCCAGAACGGGGCGGTGTTGCGATGGGTGGCGTAGTGCACCTGCAGCTGTTCCCACGCATCGGACAACGCGGACGCCAGCGGGGTGCGGTCTATTCGGGCATTCATGACGTCTCCTCGACGCTGCTGCCCCCTGTGGATCCACCATAGGCGCTCGCCTGCGCGGGTTTGTTAGCGCGGCGTATGCGGCAGGTGCGCCGGGTGTGCGCGATGCCGCCGCTGAAGCGGGCAAGACGCTGCTGGCACAGCGCGTTCACCTGGCTGTACGGAACTGAAGCGTTCAGAACCGCGTGCGCTGCGACCGGGAGTCGCAGCGCCGTGCCGCGGCGTTGGGCTGCTCAACGCGCGGGCTGCAATGGCTTACTCGCCGATGTCTTCGTTCCAGACCTCCGGGTGGGCCGAGATGAAGCCGCCGAGCAGGTCGATGCAGGCCTGGCTCTGCATGTCGATCACCTTGACCCCGTTTTCGCGCAGCCATTCGATGCCGCCCTGGAAGGTGACCGACTCGCCGACCACCACCGTGCCGATGTTGAACTGGCGCACCAGCCCGCTGCAGTACCAGCAGGGGGCCAGGGTGGTGACCATGATGGTGTCCTGGTAGCGGCGCTGGCGGCCGGCCTTGCGGAACGCGTCGGTCTCCCCGTGCACCGAGGGATCGCCTTCCTGCACGCGGCGGTTGTGGCCGCAGCCGAGCAGGCGGCCATCGTTGTGGTACAGCGCCGCGCCGATCGGGATGCCGCCTTCGGCCAGGCCCTGGCGGGCTTCGGCGATGGCGGTTTCAAGCAGGGCGGCGTAGTCGGGGGTGGTGATCATGGGCATCGTTCATGGGCGTATGGACGGCCATGATAGTGGGCCGGTGCCGGCCTGCGGCGCCCGGTCGCAGCCCCGAGGTGCCGCAGCACGCCGAGCGGTGCGATAATCGTCCCATGAGCGAATCCCCCTACAAGACTGGCACCACCCATTTCGGCTTCCGCGATGTCGCCGCCAAGGACAAGCAGAAGCTGGTGGGCGAAGTGTTCACCTCGGTCGCGCGCAGCTACGACCTGATGAACGACCTGATGAGCCTGGGCATCCACCGGGCGTGGAAGCGCTACTACGTAGCCACCGCGCAGGTGAAGCCGGGCGACCGCGTGCTGGACCTGGCCGGTGGCACCGGCGACATCGCCGCGCTGATCAAGGAGCGCGTGGGTGAGGAGGGCGAGGTGGTCCTGGGCGACATCAACGCCGGCATGCTCTCGGTCGGCCGCGACCGCCTGATGAACCGGGGCCTGGTCAAGGGCCTGGAGTACGTGCAGTGCAATGCCGAGGCGCTGCCGTTCCCCGATGCCAGCTTCGACCTGGTGACCATCGCCTTCGGCCTGCGCAACGTGACCGACAAGGACGCCGGCCTGCGCGAGATGTACCGCGTGCTCAAGGTCGGCGGCCAGGCGCGCGTGCTGGAGTTCTCCGAGGTTACCGCCGACTGGTTCAAGCCGATCTACGATTTCCACTCGTTCAAGATCCTGCCCAAGCTGGGCCAGTTGTTCGCCCGCGACGGCGACAGCTACCAGTACCTGGCCGAGAGCATCCGCAAGCACCCGCCGCAGGAGCAGCTCAAGACCATGATGGGCGAGGCCGGGTTCGCCCGCTGCCACTACAAGAACCTGACCGGCGGCATCGTCTCGATCCACTCCGGCTACAAGATCTGAGGCTGGCCGCCGCCCCGACGGGCGGCGAGGGCAGGCCGTGCCGGTCCGGCTGAATGCGCAGCCTGGGCCGGTGCCGCTGCCCGGCGGTGCGGACAGGGGGTAAACTGGTCGTTTCACCCTGATCGGTCCCGATGTCCATGCGATCTCCGTTCCTGTTGATTCCCCTGGCCGTGGCGCTGGCCGCCGGCTGCTCGAAAGACCCGACGGCGCCCACCGCCACGCCCACCGCCACCGCACCGGCGAAAACTGCCATGAACGCCGACAGCCGCAGCCACGACGAGAGCTCCTACGCCGAGCCGGACAAGGTGGTGGTCAAGGACCTGGCGCTGGACCTGAAGCTGGATTTCGACAGCAAGCAGATCGGCGGCACCGCGACCTACACCCTGGAGTGGAAGGACAAGGCGGCCAAGCAGCTGGTGCTGGACACCCGTGAGCTGAGCGTGGAGAAGGTCGAGGCGATCGGCGCGGACGGCAAGGCCGCCCCGCTGCAGTTCGTGCTGGCCCCGGCCGACAAGGTGTTCGGCAGCAAGCTGAGCATCGAGGCCCCGGAGCAGCCGGCCAAGGTCCAGATCACCTACCACACCGCCCCGACCGCCTCGGGCCTGCAGTGGCTGGAGCCGTCGATGACCGAGGGCAAGAAGCTGCCCTTCATGTTCAGCCAGTCCCAGGCCATCCACGCCCGTTCGTGGGTGCCGCTGCAGGACACCCCGAGCGTGCGCTTCACCTACAGCGCGCACGTGGTCTCGCGCCCGGACGTGATGGTGCTGATGAGTGCCGACAACGATCCCAAGGCCGCGCGTGACGGTGACTACACCTTCAAGATGCCGCAGCCGATCCCCTCCTACCTGCTGGCCATCGCCGCCGGTGACCTGGTGTTCGAGCCGATCTCCGGCCGCTCCGGCGTGTGGGCCGAGCCGACCATGGTCGGCAAGGCCGCCAAGGAGTTCGAAGACACCGAGAAGATGATCGGTGCGGCCGAGAAGCTCTACGGCGAGTACCGCTGGGGTCGTTACGACATGCTGGTGCTGCCGCCGTCGTTCCCGTTCGGCGGCATGGAGAACCCGCGCCTGACCTTCGCCACCCCGACCGTGATCGTGGGCGACAAGTCGCTGGTCTCCCTGGTGGCCCATGAGCTGGCGCACAGCTGGTCGGGCAACCTGGTGACCAACGCCAGCTGGAAGGACATCTGGCTCAACGAAGGTTTCACCACCTACGTGCAGGGCCGCATCACCGAGGCGCTGTACGGCCAGGAGATGGCCGAGATGGAGCGCGAGATCGACCAGAACGATCTGCTCGCCGAGGTGAAGGACATGAGCCCGGCCGACCAGGCCCTGGCGCTGCCGCCGCTGAGCGAACGTGACCCCGACGAAGCGTTGAGCCAGGTTGCCTACGTCAAGGGCGCGTGGTTCCTGCAGTTCCTGGAACAGCGCTTTGGCCGCGATACCTTCGATCCGTTCCTGCGCGGCTGGTTCGATGACCACGCCTTCCAGAGCGCGAACACCGACCAGTTCGTCGAGTACCTCAAGAAGAACCTGCTGTCCAGGAAGCCGGGCGCGGTCACCGACGCCGAGCTGAAGGCATGGCTGGACGAGCCGGGCATCCCGGCGTTCGCCACCAAGGCACGCTCGCGCAACTTCTCCATCGTCGACACCGCGCGCATCGCCTGGCAGGGCAGCAACACCCTGCCCAACGTGCAGATCAGCAGCGAGTGGGGCACCCAGGAGTGGGTGCACTTCATCGACGGCCTGGGCAAGACCCTGCCGGTGGAGAAGCTGGCCGCGCTGGACAAGGCCTACCACTTCACCGGCACCGCCAATGGCGAGATCGCCATGCGCTGGTATCCGCTGGCGATCCGCAGCGGCTACACCGAGGCCAATGAACCGGCGGCGGCGTTCATCGAGCGCGTCGGTCGCCGCAAGCTGATCCTGCCGATCTACGCCGAACTGGTGAAGACCCCCGAAGGCCTGGCCTTTGCCAAGGCCGCCTTCGAGAAGGCCAAGCCGGGTTACCACCCGATCACCACCGCGTCGGTGCAGGACATGCTGGACAAGGCAAGCAAGTAATGCCGGCCCCTGGCCGGCACCCCCGGCCAGTGCCCACCATGCGATGCAATGCCTGAAAAACGGCGGGGAAACCCGCCGTTTTTTTGTGCGCCGCGCCGGCGCAGCGGCGTTCCCTCGGATCGACGCCGCGCCACCGAGGTAGGGTCGCATCCCAATCGACCGCCGCCACATCGCCCACGTTCGATATCGGCATGACCACCAACGCAGAGGGCGTTGGCTTCGCCCTGGGTCATGCCGCCACCGCACGCGGACCCGCCGAGGGCGGTCGATAGGGATGCGACCCTACCGGGCCTCACGGGTCGTCAGACCGACGCCGCGCCACCGTGGGGTCGCATCCCGACCGACCACCGTTGCATATCGACGCCGCGCTACCGTGTGGTCGCATCCCGACCGACCACCGTTGCTTCTCGACGCAGCGCCACCGAGGTAGGGTCGCATCCCAATCGACCGCCGCCACATCGCCCACGTTCGATATCGGCATGACCACCAACGCAGAGGGCGTTGGCTTCGCCCTGGGTCATGCCGCCACCGCACGCGGACCCGCCGAGGGCGGTCGATAGGGATGCGACCCTACCGGCCGTCACGGGTCGTCAGACCGACGCCGCGCCACCGTGGGGTCGCATCCCAATCGACCACCGTTGCATATCGACGCCGCGCCACCGTGGGGTCGCATCCCAATCGACCACCGTTGCATCTCGACGCCGCGCCACCGCGGCAGGGTCGCATCCCAATCGACCGCCGCTACATCACCCACGTTCGATATCGGCATGACCATCAACGCAGAGGGCGTTGGCTCCGTCACAGGTCATGCCCCCACCGCACGCGGACCCGCCGAGGGCGGTCGATCGGGATGCGACCCTACCGGGCCTCACGGGTCGTCAGACCGACGCCGCGCTACCTTGGGGTCGCATCCCGACCGACCACCGTTGCATCTCGACGCCGTGCCACCGCGGTAGGGTCGCATCCCAATCGACCGCCGCTACATCACCCACGTTCGATATCGGCATGACCATCAACGCAGAGGGCGTTGGCTCCGTCACAGGTCATGCCCCCACCGCACGCGGACCCGCCGAGGGCGGTCGATCGGGATGCGACCCTACCGGGCCTCACGGGTCGTCAGACCGACGCCGCGCTACCTTGGGGTCGCATCCCGACCGACCACCGTTGCATCTCGACGCCGTGCCACCGCGGTAGGGTCGCATCCCAATCGACCGCCGCTACATCACCCACGTTCGATATCGGCATGACCACCAACGCAGCGGGCCTTGGCTCCGTCGCAGGACAGGCCGCCACCGCATGGTGGACCGGATGACGGCGTTCGATGGAGATGCGGCCGCGCCTGCTCCCCCGTTACAGTAGGGCGGTGACGCCATGGGCGCCTTTCCAATCACGGAGCACGCAATGAAACGACTGATCCTTGCCGCCGCCTGTGCCTTCGCACTGGCCGCCTGCAGCAACCCCGAGGAAGAGCGCAAGGCGCAGGAAGCCGCCGCTGCCGCCGCCAAGGCCCAGCAGGAAGCAAAAGCCGAGGGCGTGGCCAAGCAGTACGAGATGGCCGTGGCCGCGCAGGATTGGGAGCGCGCGCGCATCCACGGCGGCGCGCTGCTGGACCAGTACAAGGACACCGACGTGGCCGCACGGATCGAGCCGGGCTTTGCCGAGGTCCAGGCCAAGGGCGATGCCGCGCGCGACCTGCGCCGCATGCAGGGCCTGTGGCAGTACAACCAGATCCCGGTGGGCAGCAAGGGCAACCAGGTCTCGGCGCAGATCTACAGCAAGGAGCGCGTGGACGTGGACGGCAGTGGCGCCAAGCCGGTGCAGCTGGTGTTCCGCGACCACCCCGAGTGGAAGCGGCATGCCTACCTGGTGCTGCAGGCTGGCGATTTCCGCTGCCCGCAGTGCAAGGTGCAGGTCAGCGTGGACGGCGGCAAGCCCATCGCGATGGCCGCCTGGCGGCCCAAGACCGACGAAGCCATCGCGATGTTCATCACCGACCAGAAGGCGCTGTGGAAGCTGGCGCGCAAGGCCAAGGTGATCAGCATCGAGTTCCCGGTGAAGGCCGGTGGCACGCGTACGGCGGTGTTCGAGACCGGCGGCGTGGACACCCAGCGCATGCCGAAGTGGTGGGAATGATCCCCCCGCGCCGGCCCACGAGGGCGCGCCTGCGCGGGGTCGCACTCGCCGGCTCCACCCTGTGCGGCGGTCGGCTGCAGCCGGCCTGCGTGGCCGTCCCGTAATGGCGACATCGCTGCCGGCGATCCGCCACTGGGTGTTCGACATGGACGGCACCCTGACCGTGGCGGTGCACGATTTCGAACGGATCAAGCGGGAGCTGGCGATCCCGGCCGAGGACGACATCCTCGCGCACCTGGCCGGGCTGCCCGCCGGGGAGGCAGCCGCCAAGCACGCCTGGCTGCTCCAGCACGAGCGCGACCTTGCCGCAGCCTCCCGGCCTGCGCCGGGCGCGGTGGCGCTGGTGCGTGCCCTGCACGCTGCCGATTGCCGGCTGGGCATCCTCACCCGCAACGTGCGCGGGCTGGCGCAGGTGACCCTGGCGGCCATCGGGCTGGGCGATGTGTTCGCCGAAGAGGACATCGTCGGCCGTGACGAGGCCGAGCCCAAGCCATCCCCGGCCGGGCTGCGCTACTTCGTGCAGCGCTGGCAGGTGGACCCGGCGCAGGTGGTGATGGTCGGCGATTACCGCTTCGACCTGGAGTGCGGCCGCGCCGCCGGTACCCGCACGCTGCTGGTCAACGCCCCGGACAACCCGTGGCCGGGCATGGCGTGCTGGCACCTGGCCGATTGCGGCGACGTGCTGGCCAGGTGGCAGGAGCGGCGGCCGTCGGGCTGACCCTGCCCGATCCAGGGTCGGGCGTTGCAGCCGCGGCGAGCACGGCCGGTCCGCGATCCGGCCCTGTCGTCACGTACGGCGCCTCGGTGTGCCATCCGGACCGACCCGATCCGGGCTGACCGATCACGGTCGCCGCCGCGCGCGCCGCGCTGCCCCCGCGCGCAGGGCCGGCCGACGCCGGCGGGGGCACGGGCCTGGCCGCGGCCGCGGCCGGGTCGGGTTCACGCCCGACCGCCGGTGATCGCAGTGCGATCCCCTACGACTCAGACGTTCAGCGCGTACCCGAACTGCTGCTTGAACTGCTCGTTGAACTCGTCAAAGGTGAAGCGCTGGTTCTGCGTGCCCGGGTGCTCGACCTTGAGGGCGCCCATCAGGTTGCCCATGCGGCCGATGGTCAGCCAGTCGTAGCCCTTCTCGATGCCGTAGATCAGGCCGGCGCGGAACGCATCGCCACAGCCGGTCGGATCGACCACGCGGCGTTCGTGCGCCGGCGGGATGTCGTAGGTCTTTTCCGGGGTGTGGATCACCGCGCCCTTGGGGCCGCGGGTGGTGATGTAGGCCTTGACCCGGCTCACGATCGCCTTTTCATCCCAGCCGGTGCGCTCCTGCAGCAGGTTGGACTCGTAGTCGTTGACGACCACGTAGTCGGCCTGTTCGATGAAGGTGCGCAGTTCCGGGCCGTTGAACAGCGGCATGGCCTGGCCCGGGTCGAAGATGAACGGGACGCCGCCCTCGAAGAACTCCTGCGAGTTCTGGATCATGCCCTCGCGCCCGTCCGGGCCGACCAGGCCCAGGGTCACGCCCGGCACGTCCTTCACGTGGTTCTCGTAGGAGCGCATCATCGCGCCCGGGTGGAAGGCGGTGATCTGGTTGTTGTCGTGATCGGTGGTGATGAACGCCTGCGGGGTGAACAGCTCGTCGATCACCTTGACCCGGGACAGGTCGATGCCCAGGCCCTGGAAGTACTCCCGGTACGGGCCGAAGTCCGAGCCCACCGTGCCCATCGGGATCGGATCGCCGCCCAGCAGGTGCAGGTTGTAGGCGATGTTGCCTGCGCAACCACCGAACTCCCGGCGCATCCGCGGGACCAGGAACGACACGTTCAGGATATGCACCTTGTCCGGCAGGATGTGATTCTTGAACTGGTCCGGGAACACCATGATGGTGTCGAAGGCAAGAGAACCACAGATCAAAGCGGACATCGATTAAGGCCTATGCGGAAAGGAGTTTGAGGCCCGCCGGGCGGGCAACGAAACGGCGCCCTCGGGCGCCCTGCGGCGCAAAGGTTAACGGGTGAGGCGGCTTTGGGCCAGAACCGGGGCCATCGGGCGGCATCAAAATTCGGCTGAATGGCCGGGAAGGCTTGCTTTGCACCAGATTTGTCCTTGCTCGCGCACAGGGGGATTGCTAGGCTTGTCGCCCTCGAATTCTGCCCATTTTTTCGCCATCCCGCGTTGGGCGCGACACCCCTCAGGATCAACTCCCAGATGTTCAAGAAACTGCGCGGCATGTTCTCCAATGACCTGTCCATCGACCTGGGCACGGCCAACACCCTCATCTATGTGCGCGGGCAGGGAATCGTCCTGAACGAGCCGTCCGTCGTGGCCGTGCGCCAGGACCGTGCCATCGGTGGCACCCGTTCCGTGGCTGCCGTCGGCGCCGAAGCCAAGCAGATGCTCGGCCGTACCCCGGGCCATATCACCACCATCCGCCCGATGAAGGACGGCGTCATCGCCGACTTCACCTACACCGAGGCGATGCTCAAGCACTTCATCAAGAAGGTCCACAAGTCGCGCTTCCTGCGCCCGAGCCCGCGCGTGCTGGTCTGCGTGCCGGCCGGCTCGACCCAGGTCGAGCGCCGCGCCATCAAGGAATCGGCCGAGGAGGCCGGTGCGCGTGACGTGTTCCTGATCGAAGAACCGATGGCCGCGGCGATCGGCGCCGGCATGCCGGTCACCGAAGCCCGTGGCTCGATGGTCATCGACATCGGCGGCGGCACCACCGAAGTGGCGGTGATCTCCCTGAACGGCATCGTCTACTCCGCCTCGGTGCGCATCGGTGGCGACCGCTTCGACGAGTCGATCACCAACTACGTGCGCCGCAACCACGGCATGCTGATCGGTGAAGCCACCGCCGAGCGGATCAAGGTGGAGCTGGGCTGCGCCTACCCGCAGGCGGAAGTGATCGAGATGGAAATCTCCGGCCGCAACCTCGCCGAGGGCGTGCCGAAGATGATCAAGATCAACTCCAACGAGGTGCTCGAGGCCCTGCACGAGCCGCTGTCGGGCATCGTCAGCGCGGTCAAGCTGGCGCTGGAGCAGACCCCGCCGGAACTGTGTGCCGACGTGGCCGAGCGCGGCATCGTGCTCACCGGCGGTGGCGCGCTGCTGCGCGACCTGGACCGCCTGATCTCCGAAGAAACCGGCCTGCACGTGCAGGTGGCCGATGATCCGCTGACCTGCGTGGCCCGCGGTGGTGGTCGTGCGCTGGAGCTGGTGGACATGCACGGCAACGAGTTCTTTGCGCCGGAGTAAGCCGTTCCGGCGGTGTTCCATGCACGCGCCCCTGCGGCGTGATGCCCGCTGCGTGCCCGCCACGCCGGGCATCGCAGCGCCGGGGCGTTGTCGCATCCCCTTTCCGTTTGTCTCCAGTCGAAGCCAGTCGTGCCGCCCTACGCCGGTCCTCCCGTAGCCTCCCGTCAGGGCGATGCCGCCAGTCCACTGCGGCTGCTCGCTTACCTGGCCCTGGCCATCACCCTGATCGTGCTCGACGACCAGGCCGGCTGGCTGGCGCGCCTGCGCGCCCAGGCCAACGTGCTGGTGCAGCCGGTCTGGGCCCTGGCCGGGCTGCCCGGCAAGCTCGGCACCCAGGTCAAGGACAACGCGGCCAGCCACGGCCAGCTGGTCGATGAGAACCGCCAGCTGCGCAACCAGCTGCTGATCGCCAACGCCCGCCTGACCCGCCTGCAGACCGCCGCACTGGACAACGCGCAGCTGCGCGAGCTGCTCAACGTGGCCGAGCGCAGTGGCCTGGACGTGCAGCTGGCGCCGATCCTGGACATCGACCTGGACCCGGTCCGGCAGCGCCTGGTGCTGGCCGCCGGTAGCCGCGACGGCGTGCACCTGGGCCAGGCGGTGATCGATGCCGGTGGCCTGATGGGGCAGGTGATCGCCACCACCGGCAGCAATGCCACCGTGCTGCTGCTGACCGACCCGGACCATGCGGTGCCGGTGACGGTGGCGCGCAATGGCGTGCGCCTGATCGTGTACGGCCGCGGCGATACCCTGGAACTGCGCGACATTCCGCTCAGCGCCGGGGTGGAGGTGGGCGATGAGATCGTCACCTCCGGCCTTGGCGGTCGCTTCCCGGCCGGCTTCCCGGTCGGCAAGATCACCGCGCTGCGCCCCGATGACACCCATGCCTTCCTGGTGGGCGAGCTCAAGCCGGCCGCCCAGCTGGACCGTGGCCGCGACGTCCTGCTGCTGCGGCCGGGCGCGGCGATCCGGATCCCGCCGAACCTGCGCCTGAGCGGCGACGGCGAAGCGGGCGGGCCGGCCACGGCGCCGCTGCAGGACGCTCCGGCCGACCCCACCGCGGCGGCCGCGCCTGCCCCGCTAGCGCCGCCCGCTGGCCGGCAAGCGCCGGCAGCGCAGCCAGCGCAGCCATCGCCGGCGCCAGCCACACCGCCGGCCACGGCCGCCCCTGCCGACACCGGCGCAGTGCCGCCGGAGGAACAACGATGAGCCGCCTGCGCGACAAACCGTGGGTGCTGCCGGTCAGCGTGGTGGTGGCATTGCTGCTGGGCCTGCTGCCGTTGCCGGCGCTGCTGCAGCCGCTGCGCCCGTATTGGCTGGCGCTGGTGCTGGCCTACTGGGTGATCGAGGCCCCCGACCGGGTCGGGCTGGGCATCGCCTTTGCCAGTGGCGTGGTCGCCGACCTGCTCTACGGCGGGGTGCTGGGCGAGCAGGCGCTGCGCCTGGTCATGCTGACCTTCATCCTGCAGCGCTTCCGCGCGCGGATCCGCTTCTTCCCGATGTCCCAGCAAATGCTGGCCATCGGCGGGCTGCTGTTCAACGATCGCATCGTCAGCGCGGTGGTCCACATCGTGGTCGGCGAACCGACCCTGCCGTGGTCGTACTGGTGGGCCCCGCTGCTGGGCATGGGGCTGTGGCCGTTGCTGTTCGTGCTGCTCGATGCGGTCCGTTTCGGGCGTCGCGGTCGCTGACATGTACGTGCGCCGCCAGGCCAAGAACCCCCATGCCGAAGCCGAGCAGTTCCGGCGCCGCGCCGCGCTGGGCTTCCTCGGCGTGCTGGTCTGCCTGCTGGGGCTGGGCGGCTGGTACTTCAAGCTGCAGGTGCTCGATCACGACATCTACGCCACCCGCTCGGAAGCCAACCGCATCAAACCGCGGCCGGTGGTGCCCGGGCGCGGCATGATCTACGACCGCAACGGGCGCCTGCTCGCCGAGAACGTGCCCGCGTTCCGGCTGGACATCACCCCGGACAAGGTCAAGGACATGGACGCCACCCTGGCCGGGCTGGCGAAGATCCTCGCGCTCACCCCCGAGGACATCGAAACCTTCAACAAGTCGCGCAAGGCCCGCCGCAAGTTCCTGCCGGTCACCCTCAAGCTGCGTGTCAGCGACGAGGAGATGGCGCGCTTTGCCGTGGACCGCTGGCGCTATCCCGGCGTGGAGCTGGAACCCTACCTGACCCGGCGCTACCCCTATGGTGACCTGTTCGCGCACATCATCGGCTACGTCGGCCGGGTCGACGACAAGGACCTGGAGATCCTCGGCGAAGGCAACGCCGCGCTGACCCATATCGGCAAATCCGGGCTGGAGCGCTATTACGAGCCCCAGCTGCGCGGCAAGGTCGGCTACGAGCAGGTGGAGACCAACGTGCAGGGGCGTGCGATCCGCACCATCGGGCGGGTCGCGGCGCAATCGGGCAGCGACCTGCGGCTGTCCATCGACGCGGACCTGCAACGGGCGATGGTGGCGGCCTTCGGCGAGTTCGAAGGCGCGGCGGTGGCGATGGACCCGCGTACCGGCGAGATCCTGGCCATGGTCAGCCTGCCGTCCTACGACCCGAACCTGTTCGTCAACGGCATTTCGCATGCCGATTTCCAGGCGCTCAACAGCAATCCTTCGCGGCCCCAGTTCAATCGCCTGGTGCTGGGCGGGGTGGCGCCGGGCTCGACCATCAAGCCACTGATCGGCCTGGCCGGGCTGGACAGCGGCACGCGCAAACCGGAGGACAGGATCCTCTCCACCGGCATGTTCTACCTGCCGGGCACCTCGCGCGGCTGGGGCGACGCCAACCGTGGCGGCCACGGCTGGACCGACCTGCGCAAGTCGATCACCCAGTCGGTCAACACGTACTACTACAAGCTGGCCCTGGACATGGGCATCGAGCGGTTCGACCACTACATGGGCTATTACGGCTTCGGTGAGCCGACCGGGATCGACCTGACCGGCGAGATCGGCGGGATCCTGCCCTCGCCGCAGCACAAGTACAAGACCCGCAAGGAGCGCTGGTATCCCGGCGACACGGTCAACGTGAGCATCGGCCAGGGCGACTGGAAGGTGACCCCGCTGCAGCTGGTCCATGGCGTCTCGGGGATCGGCAATGGGCAGCTGCGCACCCCGCACCTGGTGATGCAGCAGCGTGCCGGCTTCGATGCGGACTGGACGGCGGTGCCGGCCGGCGAGACCAAGCCGGTCAGTCCCAGCGCGAGCAACCTGCAGGCCGTGCGCGAAGGCATGATGGGCACCATGCGCCCCGGGGGCAGTGGCGCCCGCGCCGCCGCCGGTGCGCCGTACACGATCGCCGGCAAGACCGGTACCGCGCAGGTGATCAGTCGCCGCGGCACCGCGGCGGTCAATCCCAAGAGCCTGCCCATGCACCTGCGCCACCGCTCGCTGTTCGTGGGCTTCGCCCCGGCCGAGAACCCGGTCATCGCCGTGGCGATCGCGGTGGAAGGCGGCGGCTACGGTGGTTCGGCCGCCGCGCCGATCGCGCGCAAGCTGTTTGATGCGTGGCTGCTGGGCAAGATGCCCGACGGCCTGGAGCCGCTGGACAGCGAACGTGGCACCACCGCCATCGGCATCACCGCCTTCGAGGGCAGCGACAGCAATGCACGCGCCGCCGGCGATGCGGCCGCGGCGGCGCTGGAGTCCCTGCCGATCGTGGTCGGCCTGCCGAGCGTCCCGGCGCCTGCCCCGCTGCCCGCACCGGGCGCGCCGGTGCCGGCCGCCACGCCCCCACCGACTGCGCCCACGGCGCCGGAGCGTGCCCGATGAAGGTGTTCCTGCGCTGGGCGACCGACATGGTCGTGCGCTTCTGCAGCTCGCTGGACTGGGTGCTGTGCCTGGCCCTGGGCGCGTTGATGCTGATCGGCCTGGCGGTGCTCAAGAGTGCCGGCGGTGACGGGCTGGTGTTTGCCCAGGGCGCGCGCTTCGTGGTCGGACTGGGCGCGATGTGGGCCATCTCGCGCGCCTCGATCCTGCGCATCCGCTCGGCCACGCCGCTGATCTATGCGATCTCGATGATCCCGCTGCTGGCGGTGTTCGTGCTGGGTACCGGCAAGTACGGGCGGCAGTGGCTGGACCTGAAACTGTTCTACCTGCAGCCGGCCGAGCTGCTCAAGGTCAGCCTGCCGATGATGGTGGCCTGGTACCTGCACCGGATGCCGCTGCCCCCGCGGTTGTCCACGGTGATGGTGAGCGCGGTGATCATCGGCGTACCGACCGGCCTGGTGATGCTGCAGCCGGACTTCGGCACCGGCGTGCTGATCGCTGCCAGTGGCGCGTTCGTGCTGCTGCTGGCCGGGTTGCCGTGGTGGTGGGTGGGCGTGGCGGTCGGCGGCGTGGCCGCGGCCGCGCCGGTGGCCTGGATCTGGCTGCTGCGGCCGTATCAGAAGGACCGCATCATGATGTTCCTGGACCCGGAGATGGACGCGCTTGGCGCCGGCTGGAACATCATCCAGTCCAAGATCGCGATCGGCTCCGGTGGCTTCGATGGCAAGGGCTGGGGGCAGGGCTCGCAGTCGCACCTGAACTTCATTCCCGAGCAGACCACCGATTTTGCGTTCTCCGTGCTCAGCGAGGAGTTCGGCTGGCTTGGCGTGGCCACGGTGCTGGTGCTGTACCTGGTGGTGATCGGGCGCTGCCTGTGGATTGCCTCGCAGTCGCGCGATTCTTACTCGCGCCTGCTGGCCGGCGCGACCGGGTTGGCCTTCTTCGTCTATGTGCTGGTCAATGGCGGGATGATCTCCGGCCTGTTGCCGGTGGTGGGCGTGCCGATGCCGCTGATCAGCTACGGCGGTACCTCGGCGGTGTCGCTGCTGGCCGGCTTCGGGCTGGTGATGGCCGCGCGCAGCCACCAGCCGGTCCACGGCGGCTACGGCTAGCGCGACGCGCAGGGCGCCGCCGCGCTGCCCGTCCTCCAGGCGCTGATTGCGGCAGTCCCGCTGCAGGCGCGCCGGCCCACGTTTGGCGGCAGCGCCGGTGGGGTGGGGCCAGGCTCAGGTTGCGCGCGGGGCTGCATGCTACGGTCGTGCGCTTGTGCCGGGCCGCCAGGGTCCGCGTTCTCTTGCCGTGTCGCCGTCTGCCGTGCGTGGCGAACTACCCGGAGTCGCCCGCATGCTCGACCACCTGCAGCGCGTCCGCGCCGCGTTCCATTTCTGCCTGCGTTCGCTGGATCTGCCGCTGCTGGTCGCGTTGTGCCTGTTGATGCTGGCCAGCCTGGCGGTACTGCATAGCGTGGCAGGCCCGGTGCAGGCCCAGGCGGCGCGCTACGCAGCGGGCCTGGCGGCGATGTGGGGACTGTCGCGATTGCCTGTGCTGCAGCTGCGCGCGTGGTCACCGTGGGTCTATGCGGTCTCGCTGCTGCCGCTGGTGGCGGTGTATATGGTGGGCACGGGCAAATACGGGCAGCGCTGGTTGAACCTTGGCGTGTTCTATCTGCAGCCCTCCGAGCTGCTCAAACTCAGCCTGCCGATGATGATGGCCTGGTACCTGCACCGGCAGGCCCTGCCGCCACGGCCGACGGTGGTGCTGGTGGCCGCGCTGCTGATCGGGCTGCCGGCGGCGTTGATCCTGCTGCAACCCAACCTGGGCACGGCCACGCTGGTCACCGCCAGCGGGATGTTCGCGCTGCTGCTGGCCGGCCTGCACTGGGGCTGGGTGGCGCTGGCCCTGGGCGGGGTCGCGGTCGCTGCACCGCTGGCCTGGTTCGGGCTGCTGCGGCAGTACCAGAAGGACCGCGTGCTGACCTTCCTGTATCCGGAAAACGATCCGCTGGGCACCGGCTGGAACATCATCCAGTCACGCATCGCCATCGGTTCGGGCGGCATGCACGGCAAAGGCTGGGGGCAGGGCACCCAGGCCGCGCTGGATTTCCTGCCCGAGTACACCACCGACTTCGCGTTCTCGGTGCTGGCCGAAGAGTTTGGCTGGGTCGGGGTGGTGGCCGTGCTGAGCCTGTTCCTGTTCGTCATCGCGCGCTGCCTGTGGATTGCCGCCGGCACGCGCTGCGGTTACGCGCGGCTGCTGGCCGGCACCACCGGGCTGGTGTTTTTCGTCTATGTGCTGGTCAACGGCGGAATGATCTCCGGGTTGCTGCCGGTGGTGGGGGTGCCGATGCCGCTGATCAGCTATGGCGGCACCTCGGCGGTGTCGTTGCTGGCCGGATTCGGCCTGGTGATGGCCGTGCGCGGCAGGCAGCCGATCCACGGCCGGCAGCGCCGCGGCCCGCCGTCGGTCGCGGCGTAGTGGACGGCTGAATTGCGGAATCGGCGTCATCTGCTGTCGTGTTTGGTGCAGGTATCGTCAAGAAAGTGGCGCAAAAGTGAGATGTGGCGCACACATATGACGTCGCTTGATCCTGATCAATGGACTTGTCGTAAACGGCCTGCACAATGGCGGCCCGTCAGCAGGGTGCCGTGAGCCAAGCGCAGCATCTGGGGAGCTTGACGGGGCGTAGTTGACCTCACGGGTACAAGGAGCGCGGCGTGCGCTGGGGAGTTGCACGCTGCGCAGGTACCGACCTGGTCGGTTTGGCCGGTTGCGTCCATGGGGATGGGGGCGCAACCGGCAAACCTTAACGCGTGCCGGAGCCGGCCGATGCCGCGCTGACAGCCGCTGCGAAGGCAGCGGGCGCCGGCATTGTCGGCATGCCGGCTGAATGGGGCGCGTGGCAGCGTCAATCTGGACACGGTCTTAACGATTGTCCCGCCGCGCAGGCAAATCGTTGTGATTCATGGTCTTAGGGGTTTTAATTCATCCTTGACCTGCTAACCTGCCGCGATGATCCGACGCTCCCTGGCCTGCATGCTCACGCTCGGTTTGGTCGCTTGCGCGACCCAGCCGCCTTCCCCGTCACCGACGCCGCAGGCCTCGGGTGCGCCCAACAAGCCGGTCAACGCCGCCAAGGGTCCTGCCGAGGCGGCACCGGAAGCGACGGCGTCCAGCGCCGCGCCGGTCGATCTGACCCCGGTACCGTTCGAGGTCGCCCGCGCCAACTTCGTGCGCGATACCGCCAGGCGCTATGGCATTCCCGCCGCACAGATCGAGGCCACCCTGGCCCAGGCGCAGGTGCGCGATCCGATCATCGCCGCGATGTCGCGCCCGGCCGAACGGGTCAAGCCGTGGAACGAATACCGGCCGATGTTCATCAGCCAGGCGCGGATCGACGGCGGGCGCAGGTTCCTGGCCGAACACCGCGACGAGCTGGCCCGTGTGCAGCAGCGCACCGGGGTGCCGGCCGAGGTGATCGTGGCCATCATCGGGGTGGAAACCAGCTACGGCCGCAACGCCGGCAGTTACCGGGTGCTCGATGCGCTGTACACGCTGGCCTTCAACTATCCGCGCAGCGGGGATCCGGCCAAGCTTGAGCGCGAGGTCCGCCGCGAACTGTATTTCCGCGATGAACTGGCCCGCCTGTTCGCGCTGACCCGCGACGAGAAGCTGGACATCACCACGATCAAGGGCAGCTACGCCGGCGCGATGGGCATGGGGCAGTTCATGCCCTCCAGCTACCTGGATTTCGCGGTGGATGGCAACGGCGATGGCCGCCGCGACCTGTTCAACAGCTACGACGACGTGTTCTCCTCGATCGCCAATTACTTCGTCAAGAAGGGCGGCTGGGTGCGCGGCGGTCCGGTCGCGGTGCCGGCCACGCTGGCCGCAGGCCGCGAGGCGTTCAATCCCACCGAATGGGCCCCCACCTGGACCCTGTCCGACCTGGCCCAGCGCGGCTACCAGCCCAGCGTGCCGGTACCGCCAGGGCTGACCGCCACCCCGATCACCCTGGAAGGCAGCGCCGGCAGGCAGTACTGGCTGGGCTTCCAGAACTACTACGCCATTACCCGCTACAACCTCTCCAAAATGTACGCGATGGCCGTCTACCAGCTGTCCGAGGCCATCGCCGGCAAGGAGCTGCCGCCGGCATGAACGCACGCGCACGTTGCAGATGGCTGGTCCCCGGTCTGTTGATCCTGGCGCTTGCCGCCTGCAGCAGCGCGCCCAAGAAGCCGGCCAGCGCCGGCAGCGCCAAGCCCGGCAGCGGCACGCTGGTGCAGGGCAAGGGCGGGCGTCCGGCGCATTGCCCGGAGGGCTCGCCCTACAAGGCAGCCACCGAAGACCCCAGCACCCGGGGCGACTACCGCGCCGGCGGCCTGTACAAGCCCGGGGTCAACGACAGCACGCCCAGCTACATCCCCAACGTGGCCTGCATCCCCGAGCCGGAGGTGGTCGACCTGCCGCGCTCGCCGGTGGGCAACAAATCGCCGTATGTCGTGCTGGGCAAGCAGTACCAGGTGCTGGACAAGACCAGCGGCTATGCCGAGAAGGGCACCGCCTCGTACTACGGTGCCAAGTTCCACGGTCGGCTTACCTCCAACCGCGAGGTGTATGACATG
>RCUH01000266.1_pt1 | contig 63557 bp, 54 predicted proteins | sample 2166191 | NCBI WGS metagenome assembly RCUH01 (sample SAMN09932848, study PRJNA488358) | compost metagenome | feature: garden; material: soil; isolation source: compost soil in an enriched community after 214 h of incubation | place: Germany: Experimental Botanical Garden Goettingen | collected... | reverse complement strand
GGGGAAATTACCGGTAAATCATCCCGGAAAGTCGAGCGACCTGATCATGAATAACGAAGCTAAGACCGCATCTTGCTCCTTAGAGAAGAATCTTGAATATATCCAAAATGCCCTGAATCACTCTCATGATCTCAAAAAGAGGAATCAGAATTACAAGGGAACAACGGGAATCCTCATCTATCTGGAATCGACGGCGGACCCCGACCTGATTGAACGCAACATCATTAAACCCCTTAGCCAAAATGAAGACAAGGAGCTGGAGGAGCTCTTTACCTCCCTTCATTCCACAGAGGCAACGGACTTGTCTCAAGGCGTTCAGGGGCTGGTCCAAGGAAGCAGCCTTTATTTCCTGGATGGATTATCCAAGTTCTATATCTTGACCACACCGGCTAAGTACGAACGAAGCATTACGGAACCCGAGAACGAAGGGATTATTCGGGGTGCCCACAATGGATTTATCGAGAATTTGACGGTGAATTTATACCTGATTCGCAGTCAGATTAGTATCCCGGGTCTCACCGTGCGTTACTTCAGCATCGGTAACACTGCGCCAAGAAAGGCAGCCGTTGTGTACATACAGAACCTTGCTGAACAAGAAGTTGTGGAGAAGGTGGAAGGCAGGATAGAACGGATTTCACTGGATTCTGTCATGTCTACAGGGTTCATTCAAGAATTATTGGAGGATAATCCTTACTCCATCTTCCCCCAGCATTTGAATACAGAGCGCCCCGACCATGCCAGTTCTTACCTGCTCGACGGACGGGTGGCTATATTTCTCGATGGGGACCCGACGGCTCTCATCGTGCCGGCCAGCTTTTTTGCCTTTTACCAGACTCCTGATGATTATAACAACCGCTGGCTGATCGCTTCATTTATTAGACTTATTCGTCTGATTAGCTTTGTCACAGCTTTTCAGCTGCCAGCTATCTATATCGCTACCGTTTCGTTTCACTCCAACGTTCTGCCCCTTCAGCTGTTCTTCACAGTTCAAGGATCGCTCACCCGGGTCCCTTTCCCTCCCTTTATTGAGGCCATGCTGCTTGAAATCATATTCGAGCTGCTCAGAGAGGCCGGGCTTCGTCTTCCGAGCCGGGTTGGCCAGACCATTGGAATCGTAGGCGGTTTGGTCATCGGGGATGCCATTGTAAAGGCAGGAATGGTATCCTACACCATGATTATTGTGGTAGCACTGACGGCCATATCTTCATTTCTCATCCCTTCCAACGAGATGAGCTCTGCCATTCGCATCCTTCGCTTCCCCCTGATGATCGTCGCCTCCCTGTTTGGGTATATCGGCATCTCATTTGGGCTGACCCTTTTGTTCATACATCTGTGCAAGCTTGAATCTTTCGGAAAACCTTACTTTACTCCGCTTGCTCCACTAAGAATCAAAGGCTTGAAAGATACATTCTTGCGGTTTCCTATATGGGAAATCCGGAAGAATAAGAATGAATGAATAAGCACCGATTCAACCCGAAAGGAGGGGGACAAGATGACTCAAAAAGAAAAAATGATTACAAGGAATCAACTTTTCCTGTTCATTATTCAAGCCCAAATCGGGGTTGGCATCCTCTCCCTTCCTCATAAGCTCAATGAAACAGCCAAAGGGGGCGGAAGCCTCTCCGTTCTGGTTGCAGGAATCCTCACCCAAACGCTCATCTTGATGTTATGGCTCCTGATGAAGAAGTTCCCTGGGCTCAACCTGTATAATATCTGCCTTAAGCTTGGGGGCCGGATTATGGGAAGGGTTCTGATCGCTTGTTATATCGGTTACTTCATACTTCTTGGCTCCAATATTACGCTTGATGCCCTGATCGTGCTTCATCGGTGGATGCTCCAATCTACGCCCAGATGGGCTTTATTGGGCCTTTTCTCGATTATGACCCTTTATCTGGCAAGGGAGAAGCTGACTGTGCTCGCCAGATTCTATACCTTGGCCTCCTTCCTGTTCATCCCCCTAATCATATTTGTCAGCTATGGCTTAACAGAGGCTCACCTGGAATACATGTTCCCGATTCTTGAGGCGGGCTGGTGGAATGTAGTCAAGGGGGCACAGGATACCACAATATCCATGTATGGGTTCGAATTAATGTTAATTATCTATCCACTTACGGAAGGAACAAACAAACAAAGATTACTTACGATCAGCATGTCCAATCTCTTTGTCACCTTGTTCTACGCCTTTGTGGTTTCGACCTGTCTGATGGTATTCAATTCTGAGCAGATCAAGATGATTCCAGATCCTGTCATCTTTCTGGTGAAATCTCTTAACTTCTTTATCGTGGACCGGGGGGACATTTTATTTTTGTCGATCTGGACCATTACACTGGTCTGCTCGATTGTAAGTTATGTTTACGCAGCCTCGATCGGACTTACAGCCTTATTTAAGAAGCAGGATCACAAGAAATTCGCCCCTTTTGTCACAATCATGTCGTTTATAATCGTACTTGCACCCATGACTCCAGCAGCTATTCTTAAGCTCAACCGAGCAGCTGAATACATGGCCTACCTGTTTATTGGCGGAGTCCCGCTCGTGTTCCTCATCCTGTCCCTCCTATTCAAAAGAAAGGCAGGGGGCCAGGCATGAAATTCTTTCGCATGATTACGTTGTTCGTTCTCGTCTCCTTCTGTCTGACCGGATGTTGGGATCGGGAATATTTGAAAGATATACAGCTGGCCTACAGTGCAGGATTTGACCTCACTGAAGAGGGGAAAATTAAAGAAACGGTTGAAATCATTATCCCACCCGAAAGCGAGCAGGCCACTACGAGAAACGAAATCCACACCAGTACCGGAGAGACCATGCGTAGTTCAAGCGTTGAGATGCGGCATAAAGTCAGGGGGAATATGAGATTTACCAAAAACGGCTTTATTCTGATTGGAAAAAAATTGGCTGAACATGGGCTGGTACCAACGCTGGATGTCAACTATAGGGATCCTAGTAATCCAACGTCCAACGTACGGGTTATTATTTCGGAGCAGGAGTCCTTTGATATTCTTAACCAGAAGATGGTGGGGGAGCTGAAGATTGGGGAGTTCATCACCCAAAAAATTATAAGTCTTGAGAAATTGAGTGTTTTCTTCCCGAGCGAAACCTTGGATACAGTGTTTCGTTCCCTTAAGGACCCCGGACAAGATTTCGCACTTCCTTATCTCGGACAACAGGAGAATGAAATTGTCGCCAAGGGGGTGGCCCTCTTTCATGACCAGTATTACAGCGGGAAGCTCGATGCCAACCAATCCATCCTGCTTGTATTGCTTAAGGGACAAGACGGAGGTAATGCCCGCTTCACCCGAAAAATTGAAGGGGGGTATTCAGATCGCACACAGGGATCGATCAGTATCAACGTCGGTAAGAAAAAAGTAAAACGAAAGTTTAAAGTATCTGTTACCGAGGAAGGCAGGATCGAAGTAGACCTAAACTTAAAGCTTAAGGCCATAGTTGAGGAATATACCGGAAAGCAGTCACTTGAAGGCGAAGAGATTACAAAAATTAATCAAGAGCTCTCCGAAATGCTCACAAAGGATGCTGAGGAAATAATCCGGGAATTACAGCGGGCAAATTCTGATATCTTCGGTGTGGGCAGAAAATTGATTGCCTACCATAACAAGGTTTGGAAGACCAAGAATTGGAATGAAGATTACCGGAAAGTACAATTCCATCCCAAAGTAGAGGTTGAAATTGTAGATACCGGCACTCTCCAATAAGATTACAGATTAACAAGCCGCTTCAAATAAGGCATGAGCAGCGGATACAATTCCGCCTGACTAAGCCCAATCTCCAGGGTCGCCTGAATGTAGCCGAATTTGTCGCCGATATCATATCTCTTCCCGGCGAGTTCAAGAGCAAGCAACCCTTCCGTGCCGCAGATCTTATGCAGAGCATCCGTAAGCTGGTATTCTCCTCCGGCTCCCCGGTCAATCTGCTCCAGCACGGAGAAGATCGAAGGCTGAAGGATGTAGCGGCCCATAATGGCCATTTGGGAGGGCGTCTCTTCGGGAGAAGGCTTCTCCACCAGTCCGCCCACCTGATAAAGTCCATTCTCTGCGAGGGAGGAATCGATAATTCCGTATTTACTTACATCGGAAATCGGGACCGGCTTAACACCAACTACAGGCTTTCCCGTCTCTTCGAACACGGAGATCAGCTGTTTGAGAGCCGGGGGCTCGGAGACCATAATATCATCGCCGAGCAGAACGGCGAACGGTTCATCTCCGATAAATTGCTGGGCGCAGAGGATTGCATGGCCAAGGCCCAGCGGTTCCTTTTGCCGGATATAATGAATTCCTGCGAGCTCACTAATGGCCTGGACTTCAAGGAGCAGATCGTGCTTGCCCTTCTCCTTCAGGATGCGCTCAAGTTCCACGGACTTATCGAAGTGGTCCTCTATCGATTTCTTGTTGCGGCCGGTTACGATAATGATGCTCTCAATTCCGGATTGCACCGCTTCTTCCACAATATATTGAATCGCCGGCTTGTCGACGATCGGCAGCATTTCTTTGGGTTGTGCTTTAGTTGCCGGCAAAAAGCGGGTGCCGAGTCCAGCGGCGGGAATTACAGCTTTTCTGACTTTCATATGGATTCACTCCTGTTCTTCTTTGTCTCTAGTCTGTTGTCCGAACACAAGATACCGGCTTCCAGCATAATTAACGAGGATACTTACTGCGGTAGCAGCCAGTTTGCAGAGGGTAAGATTCGTTCCCGTACTGGCATACAGCACCTTTAGCAGTAACGAAGATATCGTTAACGCCGCAAGATTCACAAGTATAAATCGAAGAAGCTCATCCTTTCTCTTCTGTGTGCGCTCCTCACGAAAGGTCCATCTGCTGTTCAGGATATAGCTATTCAGTACGCCACAGCCGTAGGACACGATCTGGGCAGGGATAACGGGGATATTACCCATGATGAGCAGTGTGAACACGCCCAGATCAATTCCGGTATTTATAAGTCCCACAAGCCCGAATTGAATCAGCCGGGTTATCTTGCTGTTCATACCTTGGTTATGCGCTCCCGGGGGAGCTGCTCCTCCTGATGATGAATCCCGTGCACTTCATTCACAATATAGAGCGGCCGCCCCTTGGTCTCATCATAGATCCGGCCGATATATTCGCCGAGTACCCCAAGCATGATCAGTACAAATCCATCGAACAGCAGCATGATTCCAATGAGGGAAGGCCAGCCTTTACTGGTGGCCCCTGTGAACAATGCCAGATACAGAACATACAGCAGATAGAAGAAACCAAGGATGGACAGAGTTATTCCTGCATAACCTGCCAGCTTCAGCGGTTTGTAGGAGAAGGACATGATTCCGTCCAAAGACAGCTTGATCATCCGTTTGAGGGGATACTTGGTCTCCCCGGCAAGACGTTCATCCCGCTCATACTCCACCGCAGTCTGGCGGAAGCCTACCCAGCTGACCAATCCGCGGACGAACCGGTTCTTCTCAGGCAGGCGTTTCATTTGCTCCACAACCTTGCGGTCCATTAACCGGAAATCTCCTGTATCTACCGGGATATTAATATCGGTAGAGGCCCGGAGAACCCGGTAGAACATGCTGGCAGACCATTTCTTGAAGAGCGTCTCCCCGTTCCGCTTAATTCGCTTCGCATAGACAACCTCAAAGCCTTCCTTCCATTTATCAATCATCGACAGAATCAATTCAGGAGGGTCCTGAAGATCTGCATCAATAATAATAATAGCTTCTCCACAGGCATAATCCATACCTGCTGTAATGGCAATCTGATGTCCGAAATTCCGTGAGAAATCGATCAGCTTGACGGTGTCGTCCCAGCAGCTGTAGTCTTTAATAATCTCGGCACTCTGATCCCTGCTGCCATCATTCACGAATATTAACTCATAGGAGTCTTGTAATGTTCCCATTACTTTTTTTAAACGTCTATATGTCTCTTGAATAACGGCTTCCTCGTTATACATGGGAATAATAATTGAATACTTTGCTTGTGCGCTCATACGGTCCGCTCCCTCCTGATTACTGAGATATGAATTTATTTCACGGTTACTTCGTACAGTGTCATATTTCCATCCGGTCCGCCCTGCATGATGCTTGAATCCGTCTGCTCAGCTGATCTTCCCGATTCGTTCCATTCATTAGAAGGAATTTCAGTACCATGGTCTTTAATCCAAGTTGTAAGCTCTGAACTTCCACCGCGGCCGCCCATTCCACCGCCAACAAGGAAGTATTTCACTTTGTTGCTCTTAACCAGAGCTTCAAGCTTAGCCGTTGTATATACAGGGTCTGAACCTGAGAATCCGCCCATAATGATGACAGATTCATCTTCATCAATCATATAAGGAGCCGCTGTGCCATAATTCGTCGTAGCGAATAAGTATTCCTGACCTGTGTTGTTCTTCTTCAAATAAGCAAGCAGCTTGGTATTCACCTTCTGGCTTTCGCCCATTCCTCTACTGCGATCCGTATTCCATCTGCCGCCATCCTTGGTTGCGGAGCCCTGTGAAGTACCTGATGGTGCAGTGTTATTCGCTGAATCTCCATCTGATAGGGTACTGGTTGAGCCGCTGCCGGAATTCATTCCAGGCGGAGTCATGCCCCCAAACTGTCCATTCGCGCCTCCAGGGAAGCCCATCCCACCCATACCGCTTGATGTTCCAGGGCCGGCCTGTGGAATCATGCTGTTAAGGCCATAAGTAAGCGGGGTCAATGCCCAGAATATCGGTCCAATCATCAGAACCAGGAATCCGGCCACCGCCGCGGCATGCTTCCACGATCTCTCTTGTCTGCGGATATAGACAAGCAGTCCTGCAGCCACAATACCTGCTGCCGCTATGGCGATAGACCATCCGGGGCCGATCGTGCTGTTAAATGCCTGAACAATGTAATATTGAAATGCTGCTGTAGCGATTATGGCAGCCGGCAGCAGCCAGGACTGCCAACCGGTACGTTCGCGGTAGGATGTCCACATGGTGGTCCAACCCGCCCCAACCAGTGCCGCAATCGGTGCTGCGAGCATGATCAAATAATAATGGTGGAAGAAACCCGCAATGCTGAAGAAGACCATAACCGGTCCAAGCCATGCCAGCCAGAACAAGCCTTCCTTATGTTTCTGAGTAATGTTGTTACGGCGGATTGCCGCGAACAGAGCTATGAAGCCGAACAATACGAACGGAAGAAGCCAGCTGGCCTGACCTGAGAGCTCAGTCTGGAATAGACGCAGTGGCCCCGGAGTCCCCGTTCCGAACATGCTGCCCATTCCTCCACCTCCGCCATTTCGGCCGTTGTCCCCAAAAGGGGGCATTCCTTGGCCGTTCCATCCACGGCCGCCGTCTTCCTGATTCATACCGGCCTTTGGAGTTTGATTGTTAGCTGACGGAGCTGTGTTCGACAGGTTGTAATTCGATTGATCACTAATCGTCTGATCGCTGTTCGATTGATTGGTGCTCGATTGGGCACCGTTTGCTTGATCGCTGTTCGATTGGGCAGGCGCTGGCTGAACCGATCCTGCAGAACTACCAATATTCCCTATGCCTGCCTGACCCGGGTTATCCCCGCTAAAATTGCTTCCCGAACGCATTCCTCCGCCCATGCCGCCTTGATTCCCGGTCAGACGGGAGACACCGTTATAGCCAAAGGCCAATTCAAGAACCGAGTTAGTCTCACTGCTTCCGATATAAGGGCGCTTGTCTTTAGATATAGAGTCAACGGTGACCGCCCAGGACAGGGATACCGCCACAAGAACTGCGGTGCAGCCGGCGAGTATACTCACTTTTCTCTTCCAGCTGACTTTGGCTGCAATAACATAGAATAAGTAGAATGCTGGCAGAACCATATATGCTTGGAGCATCTTCATATTGAAGCCAACACCGACCATGGCAAAAGCGCCGAGCAGGTTCCAAATACTGTTCCGCCGGATTCCCCGGAACAGTAGCCACGCTGCAAGCAGCAAAGTAAATACCAGCATACTGTCAATGTTGTTGGTTCTGCTTACCGCTACGGCAACAGGCATGCAGGCCATAACGAGTGCCGCAATTCTTGCCGAGGCCAGTCCAAAGGTTGGCTTCACCAAGAAGTATATAAGCAGTACCGAGCCAATCCCGGCAAGCGCCTGAGGCAGAATCACACTCCAGCCGTGAAGACCGAAGATATAAGCGCTGACCGTCTGAATCCAGAAGGTGACCGGAGGTTTGTCCACGGTCACAGAGCCTGCTGAGTCAAGCGATCCATAGAAGAAGTTGTGGAAATTATGAAGCATGCTTGCGACAGCTGTAGTGTAGTAAGTGTTAGCATACTGATCGTTCCAAATGCCATACAAATTCAGAAAAGCTGCGAGCACCGCGATAAGAATCAGAAGCTTATCCGTGCACATTTTCTTTAATAGTCTCATATTCCATATCCACTCCCTTGATTAACCTGCATTAATTGTGCCATCCTTAACTGAAGTGAAATTGAGCGCTAGCTGAATGCTAGCTGAATGTTTGGATTTATCATCTTAAACCAGACTATCTTTCAGACAAATTTCAGTTAATTCACCGATAATAGAACAGGGATGAACCTGCCAGAACTGCTCCAGAGAGAGGAAGAACATATGAAACCTACAAAGGGAATAAAAATATTACTCGTTGACGACGAACCACATATTCTGCAGTTTCTTGAAATGGGTCTGAGCAATGAGGGATTCGAGGTACAGACGGCACCCGATGGTGCTGTTGCGGTGGAGCTTGCCATTGACTTCAAGCCGCATGTAGTTATCCTCGATGTGATGATGCCAGAAATGAACGGCTTCGAAGTAGTTAAGCAAATGAAAGGCACCGGTAATAATGTAGGCATCATTATGCTTACCGCCAAAGACGAGGTGGAAGACCGGGTCAAGGGATTGACCCTTGGGGCAGACGATTATATGGTGAAGCCCTTCAGCTTCGATGAACTGCTGGCGCGTATCCAGGCTCGCCTGCGCAATCAGTTCCCTGATTTGCTGGGCGAGGTCACTCAGGGACCGTTCCGCATTGACGACCGCAGGAAAGAAATCATCTACAATGACAAAGTTCTTGAGCTGTCTCCTACCGAATATGAGCTGCTCAAATTCATGATCATGAACTACGGGATTGTGCTCAGTAAGACGCTGATTCTGGACCGCGTCTGGGGGTATGATTTTGGCGGAGAAGAGAACATCGTTGAGGTCTATATCCGTTCACTTCGCGAGAAGCTGGGTGACAAGGAGCATAAGCTGATCCGGACGCTCCGCGGCGTCGGATACCGGGTTGATCTGCCATGATGAAGGAAGCCCGAAAGTTCATCCGTAATCGGTTAGTACCGGGCTCTCTGCGTTCTCAGCTGCTCGTACGTTCACTATTCATTCTGGCGGCTCTGCTGATTCTTATCGGCGGCCTCCAGTACTGGCTGATGAAAGACTTCTTATATAAAAGCCGTGCTGAGGGAATGCGAGCTCAGATCATGTCGATTCCCAAAGGGTTACTTCGAACACAAGGGGAGCTGCCCCCGGACTCGGACCACCTGAACCAGAATCGCCAAGAGACGAACCTTCCTGAATCAAATTCCAGTATGGAGCGGGAGGGAAGGCCTTTTGTATTCCGGGAGACTTCCCTGGCCTTAATCGGTACGGATGGGAGCTTTACCGATGTCTCAGGAGAATTCGGCATGAAATCACCCCAGCTGTCTGCTGCAGAATATACAGCGCTCATGGCTGGTTATCAGGATTACCACGCCCACAAGGATTACGTAATTGCTCAAGATTCTACCGGGGCAGAGCAGCTGATCGTATTCAGTCCTGCAGGGCCTCCGAGCCAATCGAAGGGCCTTCTTCAAATGGGCACAAGATCTGCTCCGCTTCAGGAACAGCTGCTTCAGCAGTTGTTAATCTTCGTGGTGCTGTCCGTCCTGGCTCTAGCTGGAGGATTACTCCTCTATATTCCTGTGCTTCGCCGAACGCTTGTCCCACTATCCCGAATGGTTGAGGTTGTCCAGCAGACAGATGCCGGGAATCTGGCAGAGCGCTTCCCTACAGCCCAAGGCCAAGTTGAAATTGACCGTTTGTCCACTTCCTTTAACGGCATGCTTGAACGACTCGAGCTATCCTTCGAGGCAGAGCGGGAGTCCAAAGAACTGATGAGGCAGTTTATTGCGGACGCCTCTCATGAACTTCGCACACCGCTTACCTCCATTCACGGCTTTCTGGAAGTGCTGCTTCGCGGAGCCGCTGACAATCCGCAGAAGCTTCAAGCTGCCCTGACAAGCATGCACGGCGAATCCAGACGCATTAACAAGCTCGTCGAGGATCTCCTCCTGCTCACGAAGCTGGATCAAGCCCCGCAGCTCCAATTAACGGAGATACGTCTCGATGCTCTTTTGCGGGAGATGGAGCCTCAGCTGCTCATGCTTGCTGGACAGCGGAAGGTACGCTTTGACCTTACTGCCCACGTGAAAGCGGCAGCTGATCCCGATAAAATGAAACAGGTCGTACTCAATTTATTTCATAACGCCGTACAGCATACGCACGAGACTGGGGGAGTTATAACTGTATCCTTGAATGTCTCGAAGGAGCAGGCAGAATTAACGGTTCATGATAATGGCAGCGGCATTAATCCAGAGCATCTCCCTCATATCTTTGACCGGTTCTACCGGAGTGAATCCTCCAGAACCCGCAAATCCGGCGGAGCCGGGCTTGGGCTCTCCATTACCCGGTCCATCATTGAAGCCCATAAAGGAACAATCTCGGCTAAGAGCGAGCCAGGCCAGGGAACTTCATTTCAAATCACTCTGCCGATCGTTAAATAAAAATGCAACTACCCCCACGGACCATCCGGTGGGGGTAGTTGCATTCTCATTTTTAATTATAATTACTGGCTTAATTCTCATTTTCTCACCAAGGGGTGCATCTCCAGTACTCAAATCCATTCTCCGCAGACGTATACTCCTTAAATTTAGACCTCACGCAGCCGATATATAGGTATACATAAGTTTCGACAAAATAATCATGATTCGACACGAAAAAGAGAAAACGACAGGTTAGGAGAATGAGTGTGTCTTTTCGATTACGTACTTTTTTCACGATCGCCCTCTCCGGGTTGATTGTAATATTAACGGCCGTGTTAAGCCTGGTTATCGGCAGAGAATCCTCCAAGGAAATCGAGAGTACGATCGGTTCTTCCCTGGCTGAAGTGTCTTACCAGATGGCTGAGAAACTTGACTATTTCATGTGGTCACGGGCTGGCGAAGTACAAATGCTGAGTAAGCTCGATACTTTTCGAGAGGCCAAGAACCCGAGTGATATGCGCAGACTCCTGGATGAATTGAAGAAGAGTTTTCCCGTCTTCACCTGGGCAGGGTTCACCGATCCAAAGGGCAAGGTTCTGGCCTCCACAGATGGAATCCTAACCGGCGCAAGCGTGGCAGAACGTCCCGTGTATAAGAACGCACTCAAGCAAACATTTATCGGTGATGTGCACGATGCAAAGCTGCTTGCCAAGCTGATTCCTCACCCGAGCAATGAACCCCTGCAGTTTGTCGATATCAGCACCCCTGTATTCGGCAATGACGGAAAGCTGGTTGGGATATTGGCCGCCCATCTAAGCTGGGAGTGGTCAAGAGAAGTTGAGCAGTCTATCCTTTCGCCCTTAAAGAATCGTCTGGATGGACTGAGTATTATCGTAGTCAGCAAAAAGGATAACACTGTAATCTTGGGACCTACGAACATGCTCGGACAACCGCTCAAATCGGATAGCCTTACTAATGCACAGTCTGGACAAAATCATTGGGAGACCGAGCAGTACGCAGACGGCAGGTCCTATTTGACGGGATACGCCTATGGAAAAGGTTACTTATCTTATCCCGGACTCGGATGGTCCATTCTGATTCGTCAGCCGGTAGAGATTGCTTTCGCCTCTACGGATCATCTGCGCCTCACCATTGTAATTACCGGAATTTTAGCGGCTGCCGTATTCGCTATCCTCGGATGGTTGATTGCCGGCTGGGTTGCAAGGCCTCTGGACCTGATTGCCAAGGCTGCCGATCGGCTGCGCAAAGGTGAAGCTGCCGAAATTCCTCAATACAAGCGGATCCGTGATATCGAGGTGTTATCTTCTTCCCTGCGCAATCTAGTAGCGGATCTCACTCATACTGAGGACAAGCTCGGAGAAATGTCTGTTCTTGCCATGCACGACAAGCTGACAGGGCTGCCCAACCGGACGGCTCTCAGCGACTACCTGTCGCAGGCACTGCGTGAAGTTACAGGGAAAGCTTCTACGCTAACGATCCTCTATATGGACCTGGACGGCTTCAAAGCCATTAATGACACACTGGGCCATCAGGCCGGTGACATTCTGCTTCAGAAGGTTGCAGAGCGTCTAAAGGACATTGTCCGGGAAGATGAGCTGGTCTGCCGGATGGGCGGGGATGAATTTGTCATTGTCTTATGTACTTCTGTACAGAAACCGATTGTTGAAGCAAAAGCCGTTGCTAACCGAATTATCAAATCAATCAATGAACCTTTTCAAATTGATGGTCAGACGGTGAACATCGGCTGCAGCATAGGGGGCGCCCTGTACCCGGTGGACAGCCCTGATCCGGTGGAAGTTCTTAATCAGGCCGATGAAGCACTGTATATGTCCAAAGGGGCAGGCAAGAACTGCACAACCTTTATTTCCAGCAGTATAGATAAGATTTCTTAAGCAAAAAATCATACCTCCAACAACGAAGAACACCCTGCCGGATAATAAGGCAGGGTGTTCTTCCTGCATGTCATCCCATATGGATGACATGCCATTCGTCACTTTGGACGGGTCTGTTGGGAGACGGGCCCGTCCTATATATATAAGGCGAAGAAGAGGGATGTCCTAAATATACATCCCTTAACTTAAATGAACCTTATATAAATCTGAAGAACAGATTAAAATTGTAAAATCAGTTCATTTACGAAGCTAATTTCTCCTCCCGAACCATTTCTGCTCCTGCTTCCACTTTTCTTTTGGACCAGAAATATAGGGCGATTCCAACCAGCGTGATCGTTCCTCCAATCGCGGCTAGTCCGCCGATTCGCTCCCCAAGCATGACATCAGCCAGACCAATCGCAAATACCGGCTCCAGAATAATCGCCATCGATATGGTGGAAGCCGGCATTACCTGAAGCAGCAGGTTGAACAGCATTTGCCCAAGAATCGTCGGAATCACGGCAAGCAGTACGAAGATCAGCCAGTCTGAAGCCGGGTAATCGGTCATTTGAATACCTTTGGTGAGGTTGTAGCCAAGCAGCAGTGCCCCCCCGATCAAGAATACGAAGAAGCTGTAGAACATAGACGGCATCTTGGTGCATAAATTTTGGCCGGTAAGCATGTACAGGGCGTAGCTTAAACCTCCAAGTACTGATAATACATCGCCCCACAGGGCACGGGGTGAGAGACCGATATCTCCCCAGGCAATCAGTGAGGATCCAATAATCGCAATTCCGAGAGCGGCCGCAGCAATCCTCGTCGTACGTTCCTTATACAGCAAGAAGGAACCGATCAGGACGAATACGGGCTGCAGGGAAAGCAGAATCATGGAACTGGCGACCGAGGTATAGGTTAGAGATTCCATCCACAGCAGAAAGTGCAGGCCCAGGAAAATGCCCGAAAGCACAAGCAGCAGCTTTTCTTTGCTCCGAAGTCCCTTTAGAAGCTTACAAAGCTGTCTCCACTTGATCCACGGGCTCATGAGCAGCAGTGCGGCAAACAACCGGTACATCCCCATGACGGGCGCGGGTGCCGCAGACATTTTGATTAAAATAGAGGATAAAGCAATCGAAATAATACCAATAATGAGCAAGCTTACCTGAGTGTAAGCCTTCTTGCTGACCTGCATGTAACGAGCGCCTCCTAGTTAAGCTCCTAACAATCCAATTCATCCAGCTTACAACAAAAGGACCCGCTGTGGAAGCGGGCCTTCATAAATAAATTCATAGTATATTGTCTATTTAATGACACCTGCGAAGGCAAGGCGGAAATCGGTACCTGTACAGGATTCCGAGCTGCCGTGAATGACTTCAATCTCGATCCCATGAGAACCCTCTGCAAGATCATCGGCGATCACCATTAACCGGAACCATCCTTCATTCTCTACCCAGGCAGGCCGGTCCCGGGAGGATATCTTCCATTCTCCCCCATCCAGACGATACCTGAATTCTGAGGAGGCTTTACCGAAATCAAAGCCAAGCGCAAGGCCGCGCCCCTCAAAGTTAAATGAAAGCTTGGCTCCAACCGCCGCGGTCTCCAGCACCCGGTCAATCCACTCGAGGTTCACCCATCTGCGGATGACCCAGGGTCCTTGCCGCTTCATGTTCTCGAAGGGAAGATGTTCTACCTGCTCCCAGTTGTTCGGATTCAGCGGATTAGGACGATTCAATCCGCTGAATCCGTGGTTTGATCCGGACTCTAATCCCGATTGTGATTCCAGTTCTGATCCAAATTCGGCTTCAGGTTCAGCTCTGCCCTCGGCCCGCCGCTCCACCAATTCCCGTTCGAGGAATTTGATCACACTGTGGGCATAGCTTAAGCTGCCGCGTTCAGTAGGATGCAGGCCATCCGGGAGCCATTCCTGCCATCTCATCCGGCCCTTCTGTACTTCATCCAGGGCATATCTCCCCATCCAGACAGAGCCAAGACCATAATGCTCACCGAGCTGTTCAAGCTCGGCAATGGAGTCAGGCACCTCTCCGTTCATCATCGCTTCATACATGTCCTGTATGTAAGTATAGGTGAGTACGACATCCCGGCCTTCCCCTGCCAGCAGCTGGCGGATCAGTCCCTCACGCGTCCGGCCGCGCTTCTCCTGCGGTTCATCATAATCGTTCACTGCGTACTCCACGAATACGAGGTCTGCGCCTCGGTCAATCAAGTCCCGCTGTGCACGGAACACAGCCAGATCACTGCCTGTAGCTCCAATAGCAGCATTCTCCACTTTTAGAGTAACCTGCGGAAATACCTCTGCGAACCAGGCTATAACCGGTTCCGGCCAATTATGACGAGGCCGTGCATCCGTGATGGAGCCTCCAATAAAACCAAGCGTAAGCGTCCCTTCGCTGATCCGCTGCAGGGTCAGCTCCAGCCGTCTGCGGTGATTCCAAATTTGTGTCATGAAAGAAACCCTCTCTCCCTGCTATAGTTCAGACATTACCTGAAATAGTCGGTCGGACAGATAAGGAAGATACTCATGTCCATATTCATGGTACAGCAGTACGTCCTTCTCCGACTGAATCTTGTTATACGCCGCAAACTGGGTTGAAGGCGGACAGATCGGATCGCTAAGTCCGGTAATCCAGAGCACCTTGGCCTTGATCCGGTCAGCCAGATTCTGAATGTCGATATAGCCAAGTCTATAGAAAACCTCGTCCTCCCGCTTATGGTTCGGGTCGAACATGCGGAAATAGTAGACCAGCTCTTCATAAGCGCTGCTTGTAATATTCGTCTCCCATGCTCTCTTATAGTCAGATAGGAAAGGATGCACAGGAACTAGAGACTTAACCCGTGGCTCCAATGCAGCACAAGCGACAGCGAGTGCCCCGCCTTGGGATTGCCCGTACACGCCGACCCGTTCAGGATCGACTTGGTCCATGCTCATCAGAATTCTAACCGTCTGCACAGTATCCAGGAACACGTTCCGGTAATAGAGATTATCCGGATTAGGATCATCCAGTCCGCGAATGACATGGCCTCGGATCGTAGTCCCTTTTACATTCAGATTATCCTCGGACAGGCCACCCTGCCCCCGGCAATCAAGTGCCAGGACCGTAAACCCATGTGCTGCGTAGGACGCCTTCTCCAGCCAGTCCCCACTGTCACTGGAATACCCGTGAAAAATAGCAAATCCAGGACCTTTCCGGCCCGCCTGCTGTCTTGGTCTCGCCATCTTGCAGTGAACCCTCGCCCCGCCTACACCCGTGAAATATAGATGAAAGCATTCCGCCAGCTCCGTCTGGAACTCGGCAGGTACAAGCTCGTACTCTGTACCCTGCTCCTCTAGTTCCTTCAAGGCACGTTCCCAATACTGATCAAAGTCATCCGGTCTTGGACTTCTGCCCATATAAGTCTTCAAATCTTCTATCGACATTTCAAAAGCCATATCCATGCTCCTCTCTATGCATAAACAGCCCGTCCAGGACGGGCTGTCTTGATCAACCGTGTTAAAGATTCGTTCATATAAAGTGAACTGAAATACCTGATGGGAAAGGCAGGAGCATCGGAGGGGAAGTCCATACATTCACTGGAGTTGCTGCCTGTCCTGGCTCATTGCAATCTTCAGTTCATTTTATATAGAATTCTTTAATGATCTTCTCAGCAGGCTTGCCATAGACGCTATAATCATCGTTATTCACAGCGTCCGCTTCCTCGTGCAGAAGATGACGCCAATCCCAAAGGCCGAAGCCCTGTACCCACTGTCTGCGGCTGGTTTTGTCGAACATATCCATATAGAAGTCCGCCTGCTCCTTAAGATTCACATCTCCCTCAAGATTCCAGTCGTTGGGAATCTGGGAAGATCCCGTGCGGCTTGGGCACCCTGCTTCCGCAAAAAAGAAGGGCTTATTAAAAGGCGCAATAATCTTCTCGATTCGGTCAAGCTGATTATCCCAATCTCCTAGTGGATAATAACCGCTGGAAGAGATGACATCTACAGCATCCCACCAGCTTACATTACCTTCCTGATACTTATCTGTATTATAAGTGACAGGTCCGTGATAATGCTCGCGAATCTTCGCAAGACACTGACGCCATTCATCCGCGCGCCGTTCCGTTTGGACCATTTCGCAGCCGGCAATGTACATCTCGCACCCAGTCGCTTGTGCAATGACTGCATAATGCTCCTGGTATTCCGTATAGCTGGCGAACCAGTCGCGCCATTTTGGCTCACACGGAACATCCAGATCGAAGAAGTTAATATGCGCCCTCCAAGTACCGTCTTTTACGTTCACGGTTGGCTTAAGGATGGTCTTAAACCCTAAGGATCTCGCATAGTGAATCATATCAATTAGTTCTTCATCGTCTACGATATGCTGTCCCGTATAATCAATGCTCGTAGATTGCGGTGTATCCTGAAGTGCAGCTAGTGCAAAAATAACATGGGTTGTGCCCGTTCTCTCTTGGAGAAGTCTAAGCGACTCTTTCGCCTCTGGCTTCAGGAAGTCCCCTTTGCGTGCCATCCAGCCGTAAGTAAATCCTTTGATGTAATCCATTCTGGAAGCACTCCTTATTTACATAATTCCGATTTCGTGATCGTCTCCTACCACTTCATTCGTTTCTTTTACATAGTTGATAATTTCATCTACGGTTGTATAAGCAACACCTACATAAGTATCTGCTGCACCATAGTAAATGGCGATTCTGCCCGTAGCCGCATCATGAAGAGTTGCACAAGGGAATACTACGTTATCCACGAAGCCTCTCTCCTCATACCATTCTTCTGGAGTAAGTACATAGGTGCTGGAACGGTATTTCACTTTGGATGGCTCATCCTTATCGAGAATGACGGCACCCATGCTGTATACAAGTCCGTTACAAGTTCCAGTTACGCCGTGATAGAACATCAACCAGCCTTCGGAGGTCTCGATCGGTGCTGGGCCGCCGCCAATCTTAACGGATTGCCACCAGCCATCTCCACCTTTGGACATCACATGGCGGTGTTTGCCCCAGTATACAAAGTCAGGGCTTTCGCTGAGGAATACATCACCGAATGGAGTATGTCCGCTATCACTTGGACGGGACAGCATTACGAAGTTACCGCCTATTTTTCTTGGGAACAGAACGCCATTACGGTTAAATGGAAGGAACGGGTTCTCCAGACGTACAAAAGTCTTGAAATCATCCGTCTTCGCTACACCAATTGCCGCCCCGTAGAAATCCGTACACCAGATAACGTAGTAAGAATCCTCTACCTTCACAAGGCGTGGATCATAGGCATAACGCGGCTGGAAGGGTTCCCCCTGCTCATTGACAAATTCAATCCGTTTCTCGTCAATCGTCCAGTTAAGGCCGTCTTCACTTGTTCCCATATGCAGATGGGGACGTCCATTAATGGTCTCAGCTCTAAATACTCCGATAAAGCCGTCTCCATAAGCCACAACCGCACTATTGAAGATGCGGGCAATTCCTTTTGCCGGATTTCTCTTCACAACCGGATTATCTGAATGGCGCCATACAGGACCCACGCTGCCTTCCGGTTTATCCTGCCAAGGCATTTTGTTAAGGTTCTCTCCAATAATCTGATATTGTCCCATTTTATATTTCTCCTTTGGTTTATCTATAAATTGTATAAGTGCTGCCGGTTACTTAACCGACCCTTGAGAAAAGCCGTTATAAATGTATTTTTGCAAGGAAACAAACGCAATCGTAATCGGAATGATCGAAATAATAATTGCCGCACAGATGACTTCCCATTGCGATCCGTAAGGCCCTTTGAACTTAAAGAGTGCGGTCGAAATAACCTGTAGCTCTTGGCTCGGCATATACAGGAACGGCGTGTAAAAGTCGTTGTAAATGTTAACCCCTTTGACGATAATGACCGTTACAATAGCAGGAGCAAGAAGCGGCAGGATGATTCTGAAGAAGATTGTGAAGTACGAAGCTCCATCAAGCATCGCCGATTCATCCAGTGATTCTGAAATGGAATCCAGGAATTGCAGGAAGATGTACACCGCGATAATGTCCGTACCCAGATAGAGCAGGATCGGTGCAAAGCGTGTATCAACCAGGTGCAGGAAGTCAATGATCTTGAACGTAGCTACTTGTGTAGTTACGCCCGGAATCAGAGTTGCAAGCAGGAAAGCGCCCATGAGCAGCTTGCTGCCGCGGAACTTAAACCGACTTAATACGAAAGCGATCATTGATCCAATGAGTGTAGCACCCACTATGGATACAATTACGATGAATATGGTATTCGCGAAACCGAGCAGCATCTTCCCGTCTACGAACGCTTTCTTATAGTTAGCAAAGTTAAGCCAGTTGACTGGAGGCTGCAGCGGACTCGAGGTCGCATATTCCTGCCCTGACTTCAGTGAAGCGAACAGAACCACAACGATTGGAATGAGGACTACAAAAGCAGCTACGATCAAAGAGAGGTATTTAAATATGCTTGCAGCCGTATATTTGAGTTTATACATATTTAATCCTCCTTCTTGGACAGCATATTCTGAAGTACTGTTACAATAATGACGATGAAGAGCAGTACGACAGCCATTGCGGATGCAAGTCCAAGCTTACTGAATTTAAATGCTACGTCGACAGTCTGGATCACGAACGTATTACTTCCGTTGGAACCGCCTGTCATAATGTATGGAATATCAAAGGCGCTGATCGCACCACTAATGCCGAGAATTAGGTTAAGCTGAACGATACGTTTGATGCTTGGAATGATGATATGGCGGAATTGGTGCCATTTATTCGCTCCATCGATATCGGACGCTTCATATACATCCTTACCTACCGAAGAGATCGCCCCGAGGAAGATAATAAAGTTGAAGCCCATATATCTCCAAATAGACGCTCCAGCAAGTGAAATATTGATAATATTCGGGTTCAGCAGCCAGCCTTGTGAGAGACTACTAAGACCAAGGAACTTCAGGATCGTATCCAGCGTTCCATCCGGTTTGAAGAAGAAAAGGAAGATAAATCCGATAGCAACACCATTAAGTAAGGAAGGGAAGAACAGAACACCCTTGAAGAAATTCTTGGCACGCACTTTGAAGCTTAGTATAGTAGCGAAATATAATGCGAGGCCCATTTGAACAAATGTGGCTACGAAGTAGTACAAGCTGACTTTAAATACGGTGAAATATTTCGGATCCGTGAAAATAGTTTTGTAGTTCTTGAAGCCGACCCATTTGTAATGGTCGCTATATCCATTCCAGTTCGTAAAGCTGTACTTAAACATGTTGATAACCGGCAGATACGCAAAAGTGAATAGTAAAATAACCGGTATCAGGGAGAAGGCTATAATGATTACTTTTCTCTGATTTTTATAGCTCATATTTTTGAACACCACTCACACCTCCAATAGTCCCTGCCTCCCTATAAGGTAGAGAAGGAAAACGAACATGTAGCTCGTTTTCCTCATCTCCTCATGAGAAGCTATTTCTGCTAATTCTTCTTATTCACTAGCAACAGATGCACGTGATGCTTTCCATTTATCATTCAAATCTTTCATGATGTCATCATAAGATTCTTTCTTGTTACCGATAGCGGCTTCGATGATACGTTTCTTGAAGTCAGGCTGCCAGAGACCAATTTCAGAGTCTTTATCGATTTTGTCCACAAGGCCTTCTTGACCTGCTTTAGCCGGAGTTTGGAACTTGAATTCAATACCTTTACCGTCAAATTGTTTCAATGTAGCAGGAAGCTCAGCGCCAACAGCAGGGCTCATACCGCCACCTTCAGTTGTTGGGTATGTGGATTTGTTAATGAACCAGTCAACCCATGCTCTAGCTGCTTCTTTGTTGCTGCTCTTAGAGCTGATACCAATCGTATAGTCATCGGAAAGTGGAACGATAACTTTCTCAGCATTGGTTGGGAAAGGCATGAAACCGATATCATCAGGAGTCTTGCTCAGCCCTTGTACTTGTCCGATAGCCCAAGATCCAAGAACCATTGCGCCGATTTTACCGTTAGCCAAATCTGCTTTGGAAGATTCCCAGTCTGTCGTTGTAGGGTCTTTCTCGATCAAACCTTTTTGAGCCGCATCAAACATCACTTTGTAAAGTTCGTAATGCGGTGAGCCTTTAACGAAGTTGTCGTCTGTGTTGGCTTGCGTAATGTTAACATAGTCCACGTTACCAGCTACAGTTGTCAGGTCCGCTTCCCATTGAGTCAAAGTCCAGCCAGCTGCATAGTTCGTGTAGAGTGGAACCGCAGCGCCTTTGTCTTTAATCTTTTGCAGAGCTGCCAGGAATTGGTCAGGAGTTTTTGGAACTTCTGTTACACCGGCATCTGCGAATACTTTCTTGTTATATACAAGACCGGAATAGTTAATTGTTGTTGGAATTCCGTATACTTTACCGTCTACTGTTCTTTCTTCAAGACCGTTATATTGTTTCTTCATATCCTCGAAGTTACCAAGTGGCTCGAAGAATTGCGGTGTGTCAGCCAGTGGAATACTGGTTGGCAGCAGCAGCACATCACCGTAATCAGAAGAGTTCATACGAACTTTAATTTGACCTTCATAATCAGACAGCGCTTGGAATTTAACATTGATGTTCGGATACTCTTGGTTGAATTTCTTAGCGTAATCCTTAAACACAGTATCCACGATATCTGTTTTTTGTGTGATTACTGTAATGTCCCCTTTAATGTCTTTACCAGTTGCAGCAGTTCCGGTTGATCCGGTGCCCGTGCTTCCAGTGTCCTCACTTTTAGAGGAGGATGAACAACCTACCATTGCAAAAACCAGGAGTGCCGACATAAGTCCTAACAGCATTTTACGTCTTTTCACTTTATGAAACCCCTTTCCTTAACCTTTATAAAGTTATCGTTTAAGTTACAACTTGATCTTACAATGGTACCGCTTTCTCGTCAATCCATTTTTTTAGGTTTTTTGTTAGGTTTTTAAAAATAACCAAAAAACCCTTGTTATATCAAGGGTTCACAGGATTCTCACATTTGTAGTTCCCATCTTTTGTATGTTTATTAATATGTCATAAGTTACTTAATTTTATTCAGCACTCCTTCATTGACAAAGGATTTAAGGATTATTAAAATATATATTATAAGTTAACGGTAAACGTTGTTAAGTAACTTAACTTATAAGTGCCCAAAATCCTTAGGAAGTTTTAAATATTATGAGATGTGGGCGCACGATTTATTCTTTATAATTAACAAGTTAGCTTGTATACTAAAGAGTGATTATTTAGATGATTCTGGAAAATAATGCAGGAGAGATTAGGTGGTGATCGGATGAAGAACAATGTTACTATGCGGGATATAGCCACGAAACTCGGCGTAAGCAGCGTTACAGTCTCCAAGGCCTTAGGGGACAAAGAAGGGGTAAGTGATGAATTAAAGGCTAAGATTAAGCAGGTTGCGGCTGAGATGAACTACCGGTATAATACAGCGGCTAAGTCAATGAAGGAGGGTCTCTCCTACAATATTGGTGTCATCATTCCCGAACGGTTCACCGGGCTCGCCCAATCCTTTTACTTGAGAATATATCAGCACATTTCCAGCCTACTGGACAGTTACGGCTACTATGGCATTCTTAACATATTGAACAGCGAGGATGAAGAACAGCTTACTCTTCCAAGAATTTATTCCGAGAAAAAGGTCGATGGGATCATTGTCATTGGTCAGATCAGCAAACAGTACATTGAAGTCATCGAAAGCATGGATCTACCCAAGATCTTTACCGACTTCTATGACGAACATGCGGATATTGACTCCGTCATTACGGATAACTTCTATGGCTCCTACGAAATAACGAATTACCTGATACGTAATGGACACAAGGATATTGCCTACGTCGGTAATCTCCATTCCACAAGCAGTATTCAAGACCGCTTTCTGGGATACTATAAATCGTTGCTTGAGCATAATATTCCATTAAACAACAGTTATATTATCAATGACCGCGATGAACGCGGGAAATACATCAATATTGAGATTCCTAATCCACTTCCTTCAGCCTTTGTCTGCAACTGCGATCAAGTCGCATATCTATTGACCGATAAGCTGAAGACACTGGGATACAATGTTCCATCTGACTGTTCTGTGGTCGGATTCGATAATGATATCTATGCCACGTTAACAGTTCCCTCTTTGACCACGGTTGAAGTGGACATTGAACAAATGGCGACGACCTCGGTAAATTCGATTATGCAAAAGGTAACGCATCCGAACAAGCGGTTCGGGCGTGTGCTTGTTCAAGGTAAGATTGTGTACCGTGACTCGGTCAGCTCACTGAACGAGAATCATGGCGAGAAGGCACAATCGATCGTCGTATAAAAAAGAAGGGCTCCCTTTTCAGGTGTTTATACCTGGGAGGGAGCCTTTTTTGTCTTTAAACCCCTTTGAGTAAAGTCTAAGTAGGTGCTCAGTGAGGGCGCTCCACGAACGGAACTTTGCTCCCCTCGCTGCCCATTTCCAGAATCATTAAATTGTCCTAGCGATGGAAATCTAGAAACAACGGCGACCGCTGCCGCTTGTCCGCAGGTGCTGCGTTCTCTCCGCTACTACGAGGTCGGGTGGTTTTCACTCGCCCACAATTTATGAGAACACGCCGTAATAGATCAAAAACACCAAACAGCAAGTCTCCAATAGTTCGGAGACTTGCTGTTTTTCAAACTTTAGAGTTAAAACAATGAAGACAAGCTGTTACTGAAAGAGCCGGATCATTCAGCAGCCACAAGGGTAACTTCGTCCATATAGACAATGGAGTCTCCTGTTCCAGTAAAGGACTCGAGTTTTAATCCCATGGATTTAACTTGATTTAGATCAGTTACCTTATCTAGAGGAAGAGTGATCGTAGCAAAGCCCAAATTATCTACATTAGCAGCATCTGGCATTCCACTATCGAACCAAGCCCAAGTGCTTCCTGTCTTGATATACAGACGCGCCTTGGCCGTGCCGGCAGACAGCTTCACTTTTACCGTAATTGCTTTGAGGCCTGTCAGATCAAGAGCCGTACCATTACTCAGTTCAAACGATCCATTGCCCAGTGTAAATGCTGACTTCAGCGCCTGTGCTCCTTCCGAATGCTCATCTAAAGTCACTTCTGGTGTAGTCGCATTGGCCTTATTCTCACCGGAATTCAGATCCCAGCCCTGTGTACTACCAGATTCGAAATCATACAATATCCCCGGAGCATGGGCCGAGCTGTCTGACCCGCTTCCTCCATTAGAAAGTGGTGGAACATTCGTATCTTCCACAGCCTTAATATCGTCGAAATACATGGTATTCGTTCCGGTATAATTGCCAACCGCATTCGTGTAGATCGAGAACTTGCTCACAGTCTTCAGCAGCTCCTTGGTCAGCGGGCCTGTTGCACCATGCACAGGAGCGAAGTCAGCAAAGTTCATTTTCTCCAGGTGGGCAACATCCGTCGTGGTATCCGGATAATACTCATAATCGCCCGTATTCACATGGATCTGGATAACCAGCTTCTGCCCTTTGCCATCCGGCTTAATCCACGCCTGCAGCTGATTGAATCCAGACCAATCCACATCGTTCAGCGTTTTGGATACCCCGGCATACGTCTGCGAGCCAAGGGTGTAATTATAAGCTATGCCGTAGTTACCACTTTGTTTGTTGTCCGTATTAAGAGTCACCTTCGCACCATCACCCTGCGAAATATACTTGGCAGCTGCTGCGTCAGACACTCCTCCATATCCTTCGAAATCATCCACAACCGCCGGATCAGAAGTTGGCTCCTGATATACACTGTAAAGTGCAAAATCATCTACATAAATGGAACCAGCTCCGTTAAGTCCGCTTCCCACTAAGGAGAACGCAAGTTTTTCCGCTTTTTCTGATATTTGTGGATCAGTAATATCAACCGATACCGGATACACGTAATAACTTTCATCCTCAGTCTTAGTCAAACCTGATAGCTTCTTCTCGGTCGCAGTCATACCAAATTTACCTGCATCCGTATAATTAGGCGGCAACTGTACAATGGCCCGAATGCTTGCGTCCGGATTGTCTGCACCAAGACTAACCGGGATATAGGCATTAAACTTCACTCGTTTTACGAGTGAAGGAATACGGTTACCCAGATCAGTAAGCTCCAACTTCAGCTCCTGCCACGTGTCAGTCTGCTGCAAACCGGTAACATCCATCTTAAGTGCTCCACTGTCATTAAAGGTTCCCAAGTCTGTGCTTAGCCCAATCGAAGTAGCGTTATTATTCACCCCAGACCAAGTGCCATTATTCTGAATTCCGTTAATGTTCGAATCGAACGTGTACTGCTTCAGCAAGGCTTCCGGAGCCTTAATGAAGACAGTATTCGTCTGGTCAAGCTCAGGCTGCAGAACCCCGTTTGCATCATACACATGTACGGTAAATGTAGCTGTTTTGCCGTTTAATGAAGCATCCGGCGTCCAATTTGCAATATAGTAACTTTCAGCGCTGTCCCATACCATAGGAATTTCTGTTGTTGAATCCCCTACAGTGTATGTCACCTTGGATGGATTCTCATTCAGTACTCTCGCACGGATCTTCGTGGAGGCCGATCTTACGGAAGAACCGTTAACCGGTGAAGCGATATGCATGAACGGCTTCTCGGTGCTTGCTTTCACAGACTTGGCATATACGTCTCCAACTTCCTTGGCAAATGCCGTATAAGGATCATTGTAGAATTTGATGAAGTCCGCAAGAAGCTCATGACTGCCCAGGTTGCCCGCATCTTTATAAGGGACGAACAGATTGCCATCCAAATTAAAGTTGGCCCATGTCAGCATATAAGCAATCCGCTTCGCATCCGGATCATTCTTGATAGCATTCAGAAGCTTGGTGAACCATGCCAGATCTTTGTTGCCTGAAGTCTTCATTCCGCTCGGGCTGTATCCAAATTCGGAGAATGTAGCAATTTTACCCTTGGAATCCGCCAGCTTTGAGATCATAGCAAGGTCACTAACCAGCCCGTTCACAAACCCTTCACTTCCAGGACTCTCCTGATTATCGTACTGATCCATACCCAGAATATCTACATAATCATCCCCAGGATAAGTGGCCAGGTATTTGGACTGTGTCCCGCCAAAAGCGCCATTCGGGGAGTATACATACAGCAGGTTGTGAACATGCTTAATATCGCGCAAATACTCCACCGTATATCTGTAGATTTCTACATATTCACTTGGAGTTGTGGTCTGGGAGCCCCACCAGAACCATCCACCGTTCTGTTCATGGAACGGACGGAACATAATCGGAATTAGCTTTCCTTGATCATCCGTCAAGTTGTTAGCCAGGTCAGCAACCTGATCCAGGAAGGAATTAAATTCGGCATTCTTGTCCCCACCAGGGAGAATATGTTCAACTACACTGCCTTTGGTATCATTAAAGCTTCCGCCTGTTACAAAATTCGGCATATGTGAGCTGAGTGTAATGATGCCGTTCTTATTATGAGCCTTCTTCATCAAATCAGCCAAGTTCTCGCGGCTCTGGGCCGGATCGCCCGCAACACCCGGCTTCTCTTTCCCTTCCAGACTCAGCGTATCCCAGCCGTATACAGCCGGCAGGTCACCAACCGAGTTCAAGACATCTGACTTCTCACCCGATACTGTGGTTTCATTGAAGGACAGCCCGACATCCGTCGCATGCTGATGGCCGAACAGCACTTGCTTCCCGCGTGTATCTGACAAATAGGCGAACAAGGAACGTGTGGTGTCTGAAGCTTCAGCATCAACCAGATTCGAGGTCTTCACGACAGGCCCGTTATCGCCTCCGTTGCTTCCCCCGCCGCCAGTTCCCGGCGTTGTACTGTTTCCACCAGATGATCCGGAGCCCTGGGAAGCAGTTCCGGTTACCACTTGACCATTATTGATGGCGAAGTCTCCAAGACCTGCGGGCTTTCCGTTAACGACCACATTGCTAGCCTGAAGGTTCGATTGAACAATATTTCCTTTGGAATCAATCGTTGTACCTGAGGCCGTGCTCAGAACCTCAAGCTTCTTGATGGTTGTCCCGCTTGCTGCGGTCAAATCCAGGACTTGATTAGCCACAATGTGGTCAACGGCAGTCCCTGTGCCGAGTTCCAGCTTGGATTTGCTGTTCGCAACCAACTGTCCCATTGTAGTTGTGCCTGTGGCCAGCACTCTTACGCTGCCTTCCTTACGATTCACATCGACATTACCAAGCGTGGAGTTATGTACGATAATCGTATGATCTCCACCACCGGCTACAAATGTCGTTCCTTTCACAGTTACGTTATCCAGTGTAACTTCCCCATCAGCGATCCCGGAGGATAGATATAAATTCCCGGTAATCGTCGTATCTTTCAAGGTAATTCCCTCGTGGTTAATAACCACATTACCTTGAATATTTCCGCCTTGAACGGTCCCTGGAGCCGCGTAATAACCAGCGACAAGCTTGTCAATCAGCGTCACTACCTCGGCTCGGGTGATTGGAGCATGGGGCTTAAACGACCCATCAGGGTAACCGCTTACAAATGGAGTCAAAGCATTCACTGCCTCTTTTGCATATGCAGTAATGTCTTGTTGATCTTTAAAGGCTACCGAATTATTCCCCTTAAGTACAAATGCTCGTGCCAGCAAGGTTACAGCGTCCTGCCGCGTGATCTCTGTATTTGCGCGAGCCTTATTGTTCTCAAAGCCTTGATAATAGCCGGCTTTCTTCGCAATAGACAGAGTATCCGAGTACCACGCGTCTGCAGAGACATCCGAGAACGAAGCGCCTGATTTATCATAATAACCAAACACCTTGTTAACTATAGTCGCAAACTCAGCTCTGGTAATTGGCTGGTCCGGATGGAATGCTCCATCTTGATAACCTCGAATCAAGCCATTCGATTTCCACTTCTCAATACTCGCGTCGGCCCAATGGGTGCTGGATACCGATGATCCTGCAGACCCATTCTCTGAGGCCGCATAGGATGATCCGGAAGTTGAAAGCAAAGAGATAACCAGTAGTGCTACGGTTGATGCGGATAACATTTTCCCCTTCTTCACGAACATACCCCTTTCAAAAACACATCTATTAAGTTAACGGTAAACTTACGAAGATTTTATATTGATAGCGCTTACTAGTCAATATCACAATTAAAATTTAGTTATTTTTTCACAATTTCCGTAAAATAACCTCTTTCAACCCTCTCAATATGAATTGACATTAAGATTTTAGGCATTTAGAATTAAGTTATAAAGTTATCGTTTACTTTACTTAATGGAGGTGTGATTTTCTTTTGCAAAAATTAAAACACGAAGTATCCCTGGAATTGCACGAACACATCCTTCCCTTCTGGTCTGCTTGTATCGATGAATCCCATGGTGGATTCTATGGTGAAGTGAATTACGAACTCCAAAGAAATGAAAAAGCCGACAAAGGCGGTATTGCCACATCCAGAATTCTGTGGGCTTTCTCTTCTGCATACGTCATCACCAACAATGAGAAATATCTTCCGTATGCCACTCATGCCTATAAATTCCTGCGGGACAAGGTTATTGACCATGAATTCCGCGGTTTGTACTGGATGGTCGATTATAAGGGGGACCCTACAGACACCAGAAAACATGTCTATACCCAATCGTTCGGAATCTATGCTCTCAGTGAATATTACAAAGCCTCCAAAGATCCGGAAGCACTTGAGCTTGCCAAAGAGCTCTTCCTTCTGATTGAGGATGTTGGCTTCGATAAGGAGATTAATGCCTACAAGGAAGAGTTCGATCGTAGGTGGACAGAAACTCCAAATGAAATGCTCAGCGAAAATGGAGTAATGGCCGATATTACGATGAACACTCATATTCACGTTTTGGAAGCGTATACGAATCTGTTCAAAGTCTGGCCGGATGCCCGGGTAAGAACAGCGCTTGAGAACTTGCTTGAGATTCTCTATTCCAAGATATACAATGCCGAGACTAAATACCTTGGCGTGTTCTTCGATAAGCAGTGGAATTCCCTGCTTGATCTCAAATCATTCGGTCATGACATCGAAGCCAGCTGGTTGATCGATCAGACGCTTAGAGCGCTGAGCTTGGAGAAGCCGGAATATATTCAAATGGTCATTGATATTGCTTATAACATCGCAGACCACGCCATGCAGAAAGACGGCTCCATGATGAATGAGCAAGAGGGAGATCATCTGGACAAGACTCGGGTATGGTGGGTACAAGCGGAAGCGATTGTAGGCTTCTACAATGCCTATGAGAGAACCCAGGATCCAAGATTCCTGGAGCTGGCTGATAACCTCTGGATCTACATTAAGAACAATCTGATTGATGAGCGCACAGGTGGAGAATGGTACTGGTCTATCGAGCCGGATGGTACACCAACACCAAGAGAAATTAATGGGGCATGGAAATGTCCATATCATAACAGCCGATTCTGTCTGGAAATTATGGAAAGGGTGAACTAATAAAATGATACATCCCAAATATAAAGAGGTTCTTGCCAAACAAGAACAGTTGATCACTCGCAAAAACGAACTGAACGAGGATTTCTACAACGGCGTATATGACCGTTATAAGTACCCTGTAATTACCCGTCATCATGTTCCTGTTCATTGGAGATTTGATCTGAATGCAGAGACCAATCCGCATTTCATGGAAAGACTCGGAATTAACGCTACACTTAATCCGGGCGCTATTTACTTCGGCGGTAAATACTACCTGGTGGTCAGAACCGAAGGTCTCGATCGTAAATCCATCTTCGCTCTAGCCGTAAGCGACAACGGAATCGATAACTTCCGCTTTATTGATACTCCGCTGACATGGGAAGATATCGATGCAGTCGAGACGAATATGTACGATATGCGTCTGGTTCTTCATGAAGACGGATGGATCTATGGCATTTACTGCTCTGAGAGCAAAGATCCGGAGGCAGCTCCATTTGATACTTCCAGTGCGGTTGCCCAGGCCGGTTTCGTCAGAACGAAAGACCTCAAGACTTGGGAGCGCCTGCCGAATATCCAGACGAAGTCTCCGCAGCAGCGTAATGTCGTTCTTCACCCTGAGTTTGTTAACGGTAAATATGCCTTCTATACTCGTCCACAGGATGGTTTCATCTCCACAGGTTCCGGTGGTGGTATTGCATTCGGACTATGTGATGACATTTTGAATCCGGTAATCGATCAAGAAAATATTATCGATGAGCGCAGATATCATACCGTGTACGAAGTGAAGAACGGTCAAGGCCCAGCTCCAATCAAGACCGACAAAGGCTGGATTCATATCGCTCACGGTGTGCGGAATACAGCTGCGGGTCTGCGTTATGTACTGTATACCTTCGCTACAAGCCTGGAAGATCCGACGAAGATTATCGCGAAGCCGGGCGGGCACTTCATTGCTCCTTACGACGATGAGCGTGTTGGTGATGTGTCGAACGTAATCTTCTGCAACGGAGCTGTAGTGAACGAGAATAACGATGTGTTCATCTACTATGCATCCAGTGACACCCGTATCCATATCGCCACAACAACTACCCAGAAGTTGATTGACTATACGTTCAATACACCGGAGGATCCGTACCGGTCCCTGGACAATGCGCTTCAGCGGAAGAGCTTGATTGAGCGAAATGAAGCATTGCTGAGCAGCAAGTAATAAGAAATAACACAAAAAGCAATTGATGGGTTCCCCCTTCAATTGCTTTTTGTTATTCGTTCGTCTTTGATAATGCCTCAATCGTGTACTACTTAGCGCATTACACTAAGACTTAATTGTTAGCTTCTGGCTGATGTACAGACCGGCAAAGGCTCCGGCCGCCCCACAGAGGCTGACCAGGAGGACCAGGTCATAGGATTGCCAGCTGAGGAGAAACGAGATCCCGCTGCCGAATGTAGTGCCAGCAAGGAACCCCAGCGACAAGCCTGCACTTTTCTCCATTCTCAGGCTCACCCTCACCTTCATTTTCTCTTAGTCGTCCACCACTGTACTTTTGGATAACAGACTCTTAAGCTCCTTCATGAACATATTAATGTCTTTGAACTGCCGGTACACCGAGGCAAAACGGACATAAGCTACTTCATCGACAGGATAGAGCTGTTCCATCACAAGCTCGCCTATATAGCGGCTCTCCACTTCAGCGATTGCCGTATGACGAAGTGATCTTTCCACTTCCGATACCATAGTCTCAAGCTGCTCAACAGAGACAGGACGCTTCTCACAAGCACGAATCAAGCCGCGCAGCATCTTCTCCCTGCTGAATTCTTCCCGGCTTCCATCCTTCTTGACTACAATCAGCGGTGTTTCTTCCACCATCTCAAATGTAGTGAAACGCCGGCTGCACTGCTCGCATTCTCTTCTGCGGCGAATAGAGCGATTATCATTGGCAGGCCTCGAATCCAGCACCTTCGTCCCCAAATAATCGCAATAAGGACACTTCAAATCATCACTTCCTTCTTATCTAAGATTCCCAAAAAATTCATGCTTCTTTCAGTAATGAGATTGCAAATCGCGAGACATAATAGTTGTACCAACCGGAGGGAGGTGAACAACAATGGCTCAAAACAACAACAGCAGCAGCAATAATCTGGTTGTAAGACAAGCTTCTGGAGCTCTCGAACAAATGAAATACGAAGTTGCTCAAGAACTGGGTATTTCTTTTCCACAAGACGGTTATGCAGGTAACCTGACTTCTTATGAGAACGGTTCTATCGGGGGTACCATTACTAAACGTCTGGTTACTCTTGCTGAACAACAACTGGCTGGACAATACCGCCAATAGTAGTTTTCTTAAGATGAGCATTTGGGCAGGGAGACCTGCCCGGGTGCTCTTTTCTTGCTACAAGGCCAGCTAGAACTCCTTGTAAAGACTCACGTACTGCTCATAGTAATGAGCAACCCTCTGAACGTAATGCCGAGTCTCTCCAAAAGGAATGTCTTTGGAGGTTTCAAGCCGGCCATCCCACTTTCCACTCTTCAGCCAGCTCTTCACTTTCGTCGGTCCGGCGTTATAAGCCGCAATGACCGCTATTTCATTGCCGTCAAATTGATTATACAAAGACTTTAAGTACCAGCTTCCGATCTGAATATTTTTGTCCGGCTCTTCCTTCAGGCTTTGCAGTGAGACATCCTCAAATTTAGCTTTGTCGATGACCCACTGGGCCGTGTCCGGCATAATTTGCATAACCCCGAGTGCCCCTTTAGGTGACTCCTGATTGGCCTTGTAATTCGTCTCTACACGGATAATGGCAGCAACCATGAACGGATCTATCTGATTCTCTTTGGCATATGTCCGAATTTCATCTTTGTAGTGAATGGGGTAGAATAACGTCAGCCATCCACTATTGAAGAATACAAGTACCGTGAACCCAAGAAACAATAAAAGCAGCACCCTCTTCTTACGCAGCCACTTCATAGTAATCCTTTACGAAGCCAGAATTCATCAATCTGCCGCTCAGTATACTCTAGCCCCAGGCTGTTATCAATGACGATATCCGCCAATCCCCGCTTCTCTTCGATATCCATTTGAGCCGAGATTCGGGCTGAAGCTTCTTCCTGAGTCAATCCGTTCCTATTCATTAACCGGGTCAGCTGCATAACTCGCGGAATATAGACAACCATAACCTCCTCGAAGGAAGACCCCTGCCCCGTCTCATAGAGAAGAGGAATATCCGAGACGACGAGACGGTCCGGATACTCATCTTCATAGGCTGCAGCCCGCTTGCGCATTTCTGTACGTATGGCAGGATGGGTAATGCCTTCAAGAACTTTTCTCTCTTCTTTATGTGTAAAAATATGCTCCCCCAGCTTCTTCCGGTCAAGGGTTCCGTCCGGAAGAAGCATAGCTTGTCCGAAGTGCGCGATGACGGCTTCCAGTACAGGATGCCCAGGCAACATAACTTCTCTGGCAACCACATCCGCGTCAATCAGCAGCGCTCCTCGCTTCACAAGCATTTGCGAGACCGTACTTTTCCCGGTTGCAATTCCACCGGTCAGCCCGATATTCATTTCTTCACCTCATTATTGCTTCTTCTTATCCTTCGTTGTCTTGATCAACTGGCAGCTTGGACAATAGTGAGTACCGCGTCCTCCAACGACAGACTTCTCTACAGGTGTTCCGCATACCACACATGGTGCTGCCTTACGTCCATAGATTCGAAGCGAATGCTGGAACATGCCCATCTCCCCTTGTCCATTCACATAGGACTTGATGGATGAGCCGCCAGCTTCCACCGCTTCGCTTAAGGTGAGGATGATAGCCTCGTACAGACGGACAAGCTCCTCCTCGTTCAGCTCATTGCACAGCTTCTCGGGATGGATTCCTGCGCGGAACAAGGCCTCATCCACATAAATATTCCCAAGCCCCACCACATATTCCTGATTCAGCAAAGCTGGCTTGATCTTAGTCTTCCGAGATGCAATAACGTGCTTGAACGCTTCAAAGGTAAAAGCCTCATCCAAAGGCTCCAATCCAAGCTTAAGCAGAGGCTTCATCTTGAATTCTTCTCCAGGATAGAACAGATGCATCGTGCCGAATTGACGCACATCCTTGTAACGGAGCTCGGTCCCGTCTGTAAAATGGAATATCACATGGGTATGTTTCTCCACCGGCTCACTGCTGTCATATACTCCATATCGGCCTTCCATCCTCAGATGAGAGACAAGTACAAGCCCGTCCATAATAATTCGAAGGAATTTACCTCTGCGCCCTACTTCAACTATAGTGTGTCCTTGAAGTTCAAGCCTAAACTGTTCTATATCATCAGGTCTCTGGATAATCCTTGGCAAAGAGACCGTAACGTCTTTAATGGTTTTACCCGTGATCAGCTGACTAAGTGTTCTTCTGACTGTTTCTACTTCCGGCAATTCCGGCATAATTATTCACCTCGGGTACTTCCTGATAATAAGGGTATATCCAGCTGGCATCAGCGGCTTTTACTTCGCTTCATACCAGTTAAGCCCGCTGCTCACTTCAGCCTTAAGCGGAACGGACAAAGGCAGCGCCTTCTCCATCGTCTCCGGAACCAGCTTGGTCATGATCTCCAGCTCATCTTCAGGCACTTCAAACACGAGCTCATCGTGTACCTGAAGCAGCATACGGCTCTTCAGCTTATGTTCTCTAAGTGTATCATTCATTAAGACCATAGCCAGCTTGATAATATCCGCTGCAGTTCCCTGGATCGGGGTATTCATCGCCGTACGCTCAGCGAATGACCGGAGATTAAAGTTCGATGCATTAATTTCCGGAAGGTAGCGGCGGCGTTCCAGCAAGGTTTTAACATACCCGTCACGCTTCGCTTCCTTGACAATATCGTCCATATACTTGCGAACCCCTTGGAACACCTCGAAATACTGGTCGATGAACTTAGCTGCTTCTTTACGTGTAATGTTAAGATTCTGGGATAGTCCATAATCACTGATACCATATACGATCCCGAAATTGACGGCTTTCGCAGAGCGGCGCATGTTCGAATCCACCTGCTCCGCAGGCACGCCAAACACATCACTGGCCGTCTTCGTATGAATATCCATGTCATTGACGAACGCTTCCTTAAGCCGCTCATCACCGGAGATATCGGCCAGTACACGAAGCTCAATCTGTGAATAGTCTGCCGCCAAAATATGCCAGCCAGGCTCGGAAGGAACGAATACTTTACGAATCTTGCGTCCTTCTTCCATTCGGATCGGAATATTCTGCAGATTCGGGTACTGGCTGCTGAGTCGTCCCGTAGCCGCAATAGTCTGACGGTAATAAGTATGAACCTTGCCCGTCTCCGGCCGGATCTCTTTAAGAAGACCTTCCACATAGGTGGACTGGAGCTTGGCTAACTGGCGGTATTCCAAGATAGACTGCACAATATCATGATAAGGAGCCAGCTTCTCCAGCACTTCAGCATCTGTGGAATAACCTGTCTTGGTCTTCTTGATCACCGGAAGTCCAAGCTTATCGAATAGAATTTCACCCAGCTGTTTCGGGGAATTAATATTAAATTCCGTGCCAGCCAGTTCATAGATATGCTGAACAAGTCTGCGGATCTGAGTCTCGAACTCTTTTCCGAGCTCCTGAAGGTCTTCCCGGTTCACGGCAATTCCCTGCTTCTCCATGTCCGCAAGAATACGGGACAACGGCATTTCAAGCTCAAAGAACAGACGGTTCATCTCGTTCTTCTCCAGCTCCTGTTCCTGCAGTGGAATGATCTTCTGGGCGGCTGCCGCTTTATGGGCCAAATGGAGACTCAGCACCTCGGTATCTGGTACTTTGTATTTCGCCCCCTTGCCGAACACTTCATCATCCGGAGCCAGGAAGGATAGTTCATACTTGGATGCCAATCCGCTCAGCGTCTGGTTACTCTCGGTTGGATCCAAGAGATACGCAGCAAGCTGAATGTCAAAAGCAGCCCCTTCAAAGACAATTCCTTGCCAGTGAAGAGCCAGGTCGATCCTGTGAAGATCATATCCCTTCTTGGGAGCCTTGGCATCAGCAAGCCACTGCCGAATTGGTTCGCCAGCCGGCTGCTTCAGCAGTTCAAAAGGAATATAATAGTGGTTCTCCTTCGATGAAAGAATGAGTCCGATGATATCGGCATGGTGCGGGTTATCCCCGTTAGTCTCCACGTGAAGCACTTCGATATCTCCGAGCTTCGCCCTGAGGGCCTCGATTCCTGCCTCATCAACCACGGTAACCTGAATAGGTTCAGCTTCCTGAGCTTGATTCGTATTCCCCTCACCAGAATTCGGACCCGCCGTGAAGGATAGACGTTCAATCAATGATTTGAACTCGAGCTTTCGCAGCATCGGGGCTGCCTTCTCTTCCTGAAGACCGCCGAATACCATGTCATCCCACAGATGCTCTAGCGGCACCTCACGGAAGATGGTTGCAAGCCGCTTGCTCATCCGTGCATCTTCGGCATGATTAATGAGGTTCTCCTTCTGCTTGCCCTTTAATTCATCCGTACGTGCAAGCACCTCTTCCACAGAACCGAATTGATGAAGCAGCTTAAGCGCGGTCTTCTCCCCAATGCCCGGAACACCTGGAATATTATCAGAGGTATCTCCCATCAGCCCTTTTAGATCCACGATCTGGGCCGGAGTAAGACCATAACGCTCTTGAATCTCCTCCACGCCGTAAGGCTCAACCTCGGAGACCCCTTTGCGCGTCAAGGAGACTTTAACGTTTTCCGAGACGAGCTGCAGCATATCCTTATCCCCGGTGACGACTATAACCTGACGCCCGGATTCATCTGCCTGTCTGCTCACCGTACCAATAATATCATCCGCTTCGTAACCTTTAAGCTCGAACCGTGTTATTCCGAAGCTGTCGAGCAGCTCCTTAAGCAGCGGGAATTGTTCTGACAGTTCTGGAGGCGTCTTCTCCCGGCCTCCTTTATATTCTTGATAGCCCTCGTGGCGGAAAGTCTCCTTGCCCGCATCGAAAGCCACCATGATATGTGTGGGCTGCTCTTCCTGGATCAAACGCAGCAGCATATTGGTGAAACCGTACACCGCATTCGTATGCATACCGCTGGAATTCGTCAACGGAGGCATCGCGAAGAACGCCCGGTAAATAATACTGTTGCCATCAATCAGAATCAATTTCTCCATACTACACCTCGTTCCTTCGTACTACTATCTATCTCTTATGATAACACAAGGGCTGTCCTATTAAGAAATTTAAAAAAGCGCCGGATTTCTCCGGCGCTTCTCGAATCTAGTGCTGTATTATTGATTTAAATCCGGACGCTGTCCTGTAGCGAGATATACGGCGCTCTCCCCAATGTTAGTGGCATGATCCGCAATACGCTCGATATAGCGGCCAACCAGAGTCAGCAGCATTGCCTGCTGCACATTATCTGGATTTGCTGTCATAAAGGCATATAAATCACGGATGATTTGACTGTACAAATGGTCAATTTCATCGTCATCCTGAGCCATTTTATAGGCCAGATCCGTATTCTCATCGAGGTAGGCTTGCAGGGATTCCTCAACCATGATGCCTGCGAGTTCGGCCATTCGCGGAATATCAACAAGAGGCTTGATCAATTCCTGTCCTTCAATCCGCAGCGTTACTTTGGCAATATCAATGGACAAATCCCCCATACGCTCCAGATCGCTTGAGATCTTGAACGCAACAATAATACGGCGCAGATCCTTGGCAACGGGCTGCTGGGTAACAATCAGACGCGACCCAATCTCCATGATCTGCTCTTCCATTTGATTGAGGTCAGCATCCCGTTTAATAATAGCTTCGGCTTTAGCTATATTCGATGTTTGGAGCGTTTCAACAGCTCCTTTAAGCGCCTCCTGCACGTGGTCACCCATCGCGCGGAGCAAGTTCCGCAGTTCTTCCAAGTTTTGATCAAATTCTTTTCTACGTATCATTGAACAAGATGCCTCCTTCTACTTAACCAAAACGACCAGAAATATAATCCTCGGTTCTGGAGTCCTGCGGGGTTGAGAACAGTTTCTGGGTTTCATCTGCCTCAACAACTTCTCCATTCAAAAAGAACACTGTTCTGCCTGAAATCCGGGCTGCCTGATGCATGTTATGCGTTACCATGACAATTGTATACCTGTCTTTTAATTCTTGCACCAATTCTTCAATCTTTAGCGTCGATATCGGATCGAGCGCCGACGTAGCCTCGTCCATGAGCAGGATATCAGGTTGTACAGCCAGCGCTCTGGCAATACACAGACGCTGCTGCTGTCCACCCGACAGACTTAGAGCGGAACGCTTCAGGAAATTCTTCACTTCATCCCAGAGCACGGCTTGACGCAGACTTTGTTCCACGATTTCGTCAAGCTCTGATTTACTGCGAATGCCGTGAAGACGTGGGCCATAGGCAATATTATCATAAATTGATTTAGGAAAAGGATTCGGCTGCTGGAATACCATTCCAACCCGCTTGCGCAGGGCCTCAACGTGAACATCATCACTATAAATATCGGTTCCGCCGATCTTCACGGCGCCTTCAATCCGGGTACCAGCGATCATATCATTCATCCGGTTAAGGGTACGCAGCAATGTGGATTTCCCGCATCCAGACGGTCCAATGAATGCCGTGATTGCCTTCTCGGGAATGTCCATGGATACATCCTTAAGCGCATGATAAGATTCATAGTACAAATTCAACTTGTCAATATTGATGATCGCTTCCATGTCTCTTCTCCTTCAATTAACACCTATATGGATTGAACTAATGACTGTGTGATCGATTTCTTTAGTTCATTCCATATAGATAATAAGATAAAAGAAGCCCGCAGGCTTCAGATATAACGTAAACATATTGTTTCTGCTGAACATACATATCGATCTTACCTTTTTTATGTAAAGGTGAATGCGCGGAATTGTAAACGCAGTGTAAAATATCCTGGCATCTGTATAAGACGCAGTTACAATGTTCGCCTTAGATTTCCTCGCCTGGATGTCATTTTTCTAACTGCTTTTAGTCATGGGATTAGGGGAGCTCCACCAATCGCTCAAGCTCCTTCATGACAAGGTGTGCCCTCTGGGCAGCTTCATCCGATGAGTCGTGCATGTCCCGGCCACGAAGCTCCACACTTTGTACAGCTTCAACCAAGGATTCAAAGGTGGTGTCCGCTTCGGCAACCCGGCTCTGGCTTCCTTCAACCTCGGCTGCTGAAGCGGCAGCCATGCTTGCAGTCTCGCTCACCATTTCGCTAATCACTTGAAGCGTCTTCCCGATCTCTTCCGAGAACTTCTTCGTCTGTGCCGAGAGATTACGCACCTCGTTCGCAACTACCGCGAAACCGCGTCCGTGCTCCCCGGCGTGGGCAGCTTCAATGGTCGCATTCATGGCAAGCAACCCACTGCGATCCGCGAGCTCCCTGATGCTCCTCGTTACCTCAGAGATCTGGGCAGTTCGCTGCAAGAGCTCCTTAACCTGCTTCTCCTGATTATTCGTAATAGTCAATACCCGGTGGAACGATTCACGTACCTGCTGCAGTTCCGACCTTCCGGCTCTGACCAGGCGGCTCATCGTCTCCGCCTCACGCAGACTACGTTCCGCCGCTTCTGACACAGCATGAACGGAACGTTCGATCCGCCCCAGACGGCCATGACTCTCCCGAACAGTTATTACTCTAGCCTTATCCGCTTTCTGCTGCAGGCTTCTGGACATCACCATGAGATCCTGAATGGTTAATACTCCTCTTACTTTCCCTCCATCTGTAAGGATCATGCATTGGTAGAAGTGCACTGTATCCCGGCTTAGTGCCGCATCAATTAACCTCTCGGGAGCATCGGTAATTTTCCGGACCAAGGGCTCCTGCTCTGCGAACAGAACTGCAGACTTCTCATAGAATAAGTCGGATGCGAACCGGCCGGCAAATAATCGGTAGAAGGTATCCCGCATTATCAAGGCAAGAGTACCCTTCTGTTCATCCGCTAGGATAATGCAAGGAATCTCTTCATCTGCACGAAACCTTCGCAGAACTTCACCGCAAATCTCCCTCGAATCCACAACGGGAACCTCACGGCAGAATAGATCTGCGGTCACATCAAATTCATTGCTGACAGTATCTTCAGCAGTTGTAAGCACGGCGGCTTCTTCAGTCCTCACATTCATATGTATAGGTTTATTCTCTTCCATCACGGGTCTTTCAAGGACTGCAGAGGCTTGATTACTCACGGTCTTCACTCCTATGACTTTATTCCTATATCCAGAAATATAGGACAATACTGTTTGTGGAGTGTTAACCCAACCCTGCTATATTGTAAAATACGTGTAATCCATATAAAAAACCCACCATTTTAGCCAAAATGATGGGCAGTTCTCTTCTTATTAACGACCAGCTTATAACCGACTCCACGGATCGAATCGATATGGACTGACTGAGGATCGAGTTCAAGCTTCTTACGAAGTGAGCTTACATGCACATCCACCGTACGCTGCCCTCCAATATAGTCGAAGCCCCATACTGCATTCATCAAGTCATCCCTAGTCATAACAACGCCGGGCTTCCTGGCCAAATACAGCAGAACCTCAAACTCCTTGGGACGAAGCGTAATATGCTCTCCTCCAAGTGTCACTTCGTACTTCTCTGGATAAATGGCGAGCTCTCCAAGACTGATCTGTGACTCAGGCTGAAGCTGAGGCTTATCCCGCTCATCCTGCCCGGTGGATCTTCTAAGGACAGCTGCAACACGAGCCAATAGCTCGGCCACTCCGAAAGGCTTGGTAATGTAATCATCCGCCCCTGACTTAAGTCCCTGAACAACTTCTTCTTCCGCATTCTTGGCTGTTAGGATGACTATAGGTGTCTTCACACCCTCACTCCGCAGCTTGGACATAATTTCAAATCCGTTCATACCTGGCAGCATTAAATCCAGCAGAATCAGATCAAAGTCTGATTTGAGCGCAGCATCGCAGCCGGTCTGTCCATGCTCTTCTACTGTAACCTCATAACCCTCATTAGAAAGGTTATAGGACAATAATCTGGACAAGGTTGGCTCATCCTCAATAACCAAAAGTCTATGCGTCATATATACCCTTAGTACCCCCATTTTTTCAAATCGGAATAAATGTTGACAAATGTTGACATGCTCAGCATATCACGAGAGTGTTAACGGTGTGTAAAATAGTCAACTTTCTTCTAATACTACTCTACATTATGCAGCAGAGGTAAATCCAGAATAAACATCGTTCCCTCACCGACCTTGCTCTCGACCCGGATTGTTCCATGATGAAGCTCGACCAGATGCTTCACAATCGATAGTCCAAGGCCCGTTCCACCTGAGCTGCGCGAACGGGCCTTATCCACCCGGTAGAAGCGCTCGAATATCCTCGGCAGGTCTTTCTTCGGTATGCCGATTCCGGTATCACTAATGATGAAGCGAATCTTCTCTTCCTCACCGGAATGCTCCAGGCTCTCAGCCGTAACTTTCACTCTGCCGCCGTCCAAAGTGTAACTGATTGCATTCGATAGCAGATTCATGAATATTTGCCGCAGGCGGTCCTCATCCGCTTCCATGAACAATTCTTCAGGAACTTCGAGCTTCATGGTTATGCATTTCTTAGCTGCCGAAGACTGCAGGACTTCAAAGATACTTGCGAGCAGACTATGCACATGTACAGGTGAATACTCAAGCGGTACCCGTCTGGATTCAATCTTGGACAGTTCCAGGATATCACCAATCAAGCGGTTAAGCCTGTCTCCTTCATCATAAATAATCTGCAGGAAGGAGCGGCTGGTCTCCTCATCCTTGACTCCACCAGACAACAGCGTCTCGGCGAAACCTTTGACTGCGGCGATCGGCGTCTTGAGTTCGTGCGATACATTCGCTACAAATTCGCTCCGCATCACTTCCAGCTTGCGAATCTCCGTGACATCCCTAAGCAGGAACAGCATTCCACGGTAAGAACCATCATCTTCAAACATGGGCACACTGTCAAAATGGAGGATTTTCTCTTCTGGATCATAGATCGTCCGTTCTTCACTCATTTGTTCCATACAGGAAATTCCTTCATCCATGAACCGGGTCAGCTCATAGCTCCGCTTGATTTCATGATATAACTTACCCAGCATATACGTATCCTTGAGCCGTAATATCCGTTCGGCTTCCCGGTTCACAAGTGCAATTCTGTCATTCGTATCCACCATGAGGATACCGCCGGTCATATTTGACAGCACACTCTGCAGAAGATCCTCGTTATCACGGATACGCTTTAGCTGAAGCTGAAGACTGTCAGCCATGCCATTAATGGCATTTCCGAGCTGCCCAATTTCATCCTGACGTTTCAAATCAACACGGGCATCATAATCAAGCTTGGAGATTCGGTGAGCTACTGTCGTAATATGTTCAATCGGCCTGGTAAGACCAATAGCAACCCGGTAACTGACCAAGGCTGCAGCCAGGAAGAGTACCGCCAGTCCCCCGATCATCAAAGCCCAGCCTCTCCGAAGACCTTCCCCTACCGTCTCAAGGCTCATAGACAGCCGAATGTAGCCATCAAATCCCTGCTTGGAGACCACATGCCTGGCAACGTACAGCATATTTTCATGTACTGTGCTGCTGTAGCGGATTGATGTTCCTGTATTTCCGTGTTCTTTCGCAGATACGATCTCTTCACGAGTACTATGATCACCCATTTTAGAAGGATCACTCTCAGAGTCACCAACAACTTTTCCATTTAAGCTAACAAAGGTAACCCGGGAGTTCGTAAGCTTGTCAATCTGCTTAGCCTGACTTGTATAGTAGGCCATTGCACCTGAGTTGCTATCAATCTTTGGCAGTTCCAGAGTACTGGATATGAGATTTATTTCCCGGGCCATATTGTCTTCAAGTGCTGTAACATGGGAATCTTTGAACACTTGGGCCATCGTAAGTCCTGCGGCGAGCATCGAAATTCCGACAAGACCCATCAAAATCAAGGTTAAACGCATCCGAAATGTCTTCATGATTTCTTCCTTTGAAGTAATTTAGTAGGATTAGAGCTTGCTTCAGTCTGCTTCTGTTGGTTAACATTGTTAGTATTATAATAACACAATGTAATGGCAGTATTATCTGCCTTATTTTCATCCGGAAAGAGGTATGCCGTTCATGAATTATCACTTTTCAGCTTATATGTACAGACTACGAGCTATCCACCGCTGGAGTCTGATGCGAAGCACTTCCACGGAGAATGTGGCCGAGCATTCCTTCCATGTAGCGATTCTGGCCCATATCCTATGCGAAATTGCCAATCAGCTCTACGGCAAGCATCTTCAGGCTGATCGCGCGGCCACGCTGGCCCTGTTCCATGACGCCACAGAAGTATTCACGGGGGATATTCCGACTCCAGTGAAACATCACAATCCGAAGTTGCTCTCCAATTTCAGAGAAATGGAGGCCATTGCCGCGGAGCGTCTTACCTCCATGATTCCTCAGTCTCTTAAACCGATATATGCACCTCTACTCGATCCTACTTCTGAGACCGATAAGGAGCTCCGTAAGTATGTAAAAGCTGCTGACAGCCTTGATGCCTACTTGAAATGTACCTGGGAGGTTGCCTCGGGTAACCGTGAATTTGCGGCTGCCAAAGCGCAGCTTCAGAACAAGCTTGAGAGTCTGAATATGCCGGAAGTCTCCTACTTTCTGATTCATTTGGCACCAAGCTTTGAATTAACCTTGGACGAGCTCTCTGACGACTCAGGGGATTAACCTGTTCATCATCATAAACATTGCAAAAAGGCGGTATCTGAGTCCGTAGACTACAGATACCGCCTTTAGCTTACCCGTTTACAATCTCGCCGCCATTCACATGAATGACTTGTCCGCTGATATAGGAGGAATCCTCAGAAGCCAGGAATACATAGGTCGCAGCCAGTTCTTCCGGCTGACCCGGGCGCTGCATGGGCGAGTCCGCACCGAACTGCTTCACCTTCTCTGCATCGAAAGTCGATGGAATAAGCGGCGTCCAGATCGGCCCAGGTGCAACCGCATTAACGCGAATCCCCTTCTTGCTAACGAGATTCATCGAGAGGGAACGCGTGAAGCTGACAATGGCTCCTTTAGTCGATGAATAGTCCAGCAGCGCCGGGCTTCCTTTATATGCCGTTACAGAAGCAGTGTTAATAATGGTGCTGCCTTTCTTAAGATGTGGCATTGCCGCTTTGGTCAAATAAAACATTGCAAAAATATTCGTACGGAACGTACGCTCCAGCTGCTCTGAGGTAATATCCTCGATATTCTCCTGAGGGTGCTGTTCCCCGGCGTTGTTGACCAAAATATCCAGCCCGCCGAGCTCGCTTACCGTCTTCTGTACAGCTTCCTGTGCAAAAGCTTCATCGCCGATATCTCCAGGAATAAGCAGGGCCTTACGCCCTGTCTTCTCGACTTCATCCTGCGTCTTCTTAGCATCATCATGCTCACTCAAATATACTATCGCTACATCTGCGCCTTCTTTGGCATAGGCCAGGGCAACAGCACGTCCAATCCCGCTGTCGCCTCCCGTGATGAGCGCTACCTTTCCTTTCAGCTTGCCAGCGGGCATATAATTACCCTCATACTGCGGCAGTGGATTCATCTGCTCTTCTATACCCGGTCTTTGGGTTTGATGCTGCGGTGGCAGGGTTTGCTTGGGTTGTTGGTTATTCTGTGACATTGTAAGCTCTCCTTCCTTAGGTTGGACTAGAATTCATCTCTATATGGAATGAACTAAAGAGATTATCGCGATTGTATTGCTATTCCCTGTGAAATCCGCAATGAGAGTAAGCAATCTTTAGTTCCATTCATATAGGATGCCAAGAATGCCTTGGACATTATACCTACACATACTTACCACCAACCCACTTGCGACAAACAGTATCCAAGAAAGACCTAGAATCCAATATAATAACGCTCAAAGAACCAGCTATCATCGAACCTCCGGCTTGTCTTATACCTTTCCCTATCCACAAACGCACCCGAATCCTTAATTTCGGACTCCCAGCCTGCAGACTCCTCATTCCTGCCCAAAGCTTCCCACGTCTTGACTAATCTCTCTTCGTTAAAATGTAATATAGCCATTCTAAGCAGATGATACCCGCTGTAATCTGTTGGAGGAATATAAGGGAATATAGTGCGCTCTACCAATAATAAATGGACGGCAGGCTCGATTCGGCAGCGATAGCCAAATAACCTCATTCGCAAGGAGAACTCTGCTGCTATCGCGGATTCCTCTCTGAATCCGCCATCAAAGCCTTGTACGCTGCGAAAGCTCTCCATCTCTACCGCTATACATTGCCAAGGCATCACCGCTGCTTCAAAAGAAGGTGACAAATCATGAATCCATTTCGTCGTGAACTCCGGCAGACAAAGCAATTGCCCATAACCGATCTGCCCTGACTTGTCTTTAAGCCTCGATATTCCCGGACTGGTGCAGTTCGCATCCCGGCCCAGAATCGGTGCGATTAATTTCTCGATCCAGTAATCCTCAAAATAAAGATGACCGGCGCAAAATATACACACCCTTCCTTTAGCCATCTCTGCACCGCGGTTTCTAGCCTCTGCTGGCCCCACGCTGCCAGTCCTAATATAATGAACCGGAGCCGAAATACGGTACCCAAACAGAAATTCACAACAGCTGTCTATCGACCCATCATCAACAATAATAATTTCATAGGGAAGAGCGGTCTTGGAGACCTTTAGTGACTCTAGCGTAGTTAAAAGGTTCATTCCTTCATTTCTGACCGCAATAATAATCGATACAATCGGTTGGTCCGTGGTCATAACGTTTATCCTCTCTTACTTTGGTCATACTTATAGCATTACTTTCCCATCTACATTTCCATATTAAACCAAATAAAACTATAAGTAAATATATATAAAACTGACAGCTTATTAATTTTACCTCTCATATTATCTACTTTAATACTAGGAGGGGTTATATGAACTATGATTCGCTCGGCAAAAGACTTCGGCAGGAGCGCCGTAAGATGCATTGGACCCAAGAAAAGCTGGCAGAGAGAATCGATGTCTCCGACGCATACATAGGACAAATTGAGAGAGGAGAGCGCAGTCTTTCTCTGGATACTTTAATCAGACTGGCTAATGAACTCGGGGTCACCGTTGATTATTTGCTTCACGATTCCATCGAGATCACGGATGATCAGTTCGTAGATCAACTTCGCCAGATTATGATGAACCGTTCCGCTAAAGAGAAACAAATGGCTCTGGATCTGATCAAACTGATGTTCACTCATCTGGATGATCTCTCGAAGGCAAAAGAATAAGGATATGTAGGCAGCCCTCTTCCGGCGGAATCGGTTCGATTCTTCCTGAAGAGGGCTTTAAGTTTAATCTGGGAGCAATAAATAATTAAAAGCTGTATCCCCTGAATCTGGAGATACAGCTTTATGTATAACTGTGCTTAAATCACGTAACGGAAGACCATGAAGTACACGATAACGACAATAACTATAGCAAGCACGGAGCTGAGTGTACGAACTTTCCCGATATGATCGGTTACTTCGTTCTTAGCGCGAATTCCCTCCACGGCCAGACGAAGCGGCTTGCCAATAATTCCACTAAGCGCTCCTGCCACAAGGAAGAGTACGATAACAACAACCATCCAGGCCACGGAGTAATTCCCCTTGCTGATCAAATAGCCTCCTGTCAGGAACTGTAAAATCAGTCCGTATTGACCGAAGCGGTTAAGCGTTCTCACTGCAGAGACGGTTCCTTCCTGAGCGGAAAGAGACAGGTTGCCAAGACGTCCCAGAACAAAGGGCAGCAGAATATAGAAGCCCAGTGCCAAGGACCCGAGAACGTGTAAAAAAATCATCGCGTTTGTCACAACTGAACCACCTTTCATTATTTAGATTAATTATAATCTATTATATCCATAATTTAGAGCAAAGAAAAGGAAAGCCGGGTAGTAGGCACCGTATTTTGCTGATTATGAGCAAATTTATATCTATATGGATTGAACTAAGATCGATACGCTCATTGCTGATTCCACAGGAATAGCAATACATTGTGTTACTCTCTTTATTTCATTCCATCTATTCACAAGAAAACCGACCTCTACGCTGCTCTTTCTGCAGGTAAAGGCCGGCTCCTTTCAATAGATTTCAATTAAATTAGCCTTGAACTACTTTGATTACACTCCGTACTGATTCAGCGGATTTATCAAGAGCCGCCTTCTCCTCAGCCGTTAGTTCAAGTTCAAACAATCTCTCGATTCCGTTACCACCCAGTACAGCCGGAACCCCCAGGAACAAGTCATGATAGCCGTACTCACCTTCAAGCAGTGCGATGACCGGGATAATGCGTTTCTTATCCTTCAGCACAGCCTCTGCCATCTGTACAAGGGAAGCCGCCGGAGCATAATAGGCACTGCCGTTACCAAGCAGGTTAACGATCTCGCCCCCGCCTACACGGGTACGCTGTACGATCGCATCAATGCGGTCTTGTGGGATCAGGGTATCGATAGGAATTCCGCCTACGCTGGAGTAGCGTACCAGAGGCACCATATCATCACCATGCCCACCCAGAACGAAGCCGCGAACATCTTCTACAGATACGTTAAGCTCTTGAGCGATAAATGTGCAGTAACGCGCAGTATCAAGCACACCCGACTGACCGATAACACGATTCTTAGGAAAGCCCAGCGCCTGGTAGGCCGCATAAGTCATCGCATCAACCGGGTTACTCAGAATAATCACGATGGAGTCAGGGCAGTATTTCTTCACATTCTCACAGACGGAAGCAACAATACCCGCATTCGTACTCACGAGATCATCACGGCTCATTCCCGGCTTCCGGGCAATACCTGCCGTAATAATCACAATATCAGAGCCCGCAGCATCTTCATAGTTGGAAGTACCTACAATGTTGCTGTCGAAGCCTTGAACCGGGCTGGCTTCAAGCATATCCAGAGCCTTACCTTTAGTTGGGTTCTCAAGCTGTGGGATGTCAAGCAGGACAACATCACCAAGTTCCTTTTGCGCAAGCATCAAAGCTGTAGTCGCACCCGTAAATCCGGCACCAACAACAGTAATTTTTTTGCGTTGGATTCCCACTATAGATAGCCTCCTACATATTTTTAATAACTTGATCCGCGAACTCCGAGCATTTCACTTCTGTAGCGCCTTCCATCAGGCGGGCAAAGTCATAAGTAACGGTCTTGTTATTGATGGATGTCTCGAGACCTTTGTAGATCAGGTCAGCGGCTTCCTGCCAGCCCAAATGTTCAAGCAGCATAACGCCGGACAGAATGACTGAACCTGGGTTAACTACGTCAAGATCAGCATATTTAGGTGCTGTACCATGTGTAGCTTCGAAGATCGCATGACCTGTCAGATAGTTGATGTTCGCACCTGGAGCAATACCAATGCCACCAACTTGAGCAGCCAAGGCGTCAGACAGGTAATCCCCGTTCAGGTTCAGCGTTGCGATAACGTCAAAGTCAGTCGGACGAGTTAGAACTTGTTGCAGAGCAATGTCAGCAATCGCATCCTTGATCAGGATTTTGCCTGCATCCAGAGCTTCCTTCTGTGCCGCATTTGCCGCATCCGCACCGGATTGTTCCTTGATTTGGTCATACTGTGCCCAAGTGAACACTTTATCGCCGAACTCCTGCTCAGCTACTTCATAACCCCAGTTCTTGAAGGCTCCTTCTGTGAACTTCATGATATTGCCTTTGTGAACAAGCGTTACGCTCTTGCGTCCGTGATCAATGGCATATTGTACTGCTGCGCGGACAAGGCGTTTGGAGCCTTCTTCGGATACAGGCTTGATGCCGATACCGGAAGTTTCCGGGAAGCGGATCTTCTTAACGCCCATCTCATTCTGCAGGAAGGAGAGAACCTTCTTCACTTCCTCAGTGCCCTCTTGATATTCAATACCTGCATAGATATCTTCTGTGTTCTCCCGGAAAATAACCATGTCAACCAGCTCCGGACGCTTCACTGGAGAAGGAACACCGTCGAAGTAGCGTACGGGACGAAGACATACATACAAATCCAATTCTTGACGCAGGGCTACGTTAAGAGAACGGATACCCCCGCCGATTGGCGTAGTCAAAGGTCCTTTGATGGCAACGATATATTCACGAATCGCTGTAAGCGTATCCGCTGGAAGCCACTCGCCATATGTATTGAAAGCTTTCTCTCCCGCGAAAACTTCATACCATGCGATCTTCTTCTCTCCACTGTATGCTTTCTCTACAGCAGCATCAAGAACACGTACGGATGCTTTCCAGATGTCGCGGCCTGTACCGTCACCTTCGATAAATGGGATAATAGGACGGTTAGGCACATTAAGCTTACCGTCTTGAATTTCGATTTTATCACCTTCGGTAGGCAGGTTGTATTTCTCAAAGTTCGGCATAATTACATGTTCCTCCTTAACAATTATAGGGTCCGTTTCCGGTATTCATACATGAAGAGGGGGACGACCGCTAAAGCTGCCGGGTCCACCTCTTCCGCTTATTCTATCATAACTTGCCCGACTATCTTAATTCAATCGGGATATATCTCTGATTGTAGAGACCTGTATACTCCGCGCGAGGACGGATGATCCGGTTATTGTCCAGCTGCTCAACAATGTGGGCTGTCCATCCGGACAGACGGCTGATCGCAAAGATCGGTGTGAACAGATCTTTCTCAATTCCAAGAAGCGTGTATACAGAGGCAGAGTAGAAATCAACATTCGGCTTCAGGCCCTTTTGCGAGGTGACCAGGGATTCAATCCTTACGGACATCTCATAAAGCGTGGAATCCCCTTTCAATTCACTAAGCTCTCTGGACATATGCTGCAGATGCTTGGCACGTGGGTCGCCATTCTTGTACACGCGGTGACCGAAGCCCATAATCTTGTCTTTGTTATCCAGCTTCTGCTGAATGTAATCTTCTGTCTTATCCAGGGAACCGATCTCTGAGAGCATTTGCATAACCGCTTCATTAGCACCGCCATGCAGAGGTCCTTTCAAAGTTCCAATTGCAGAAGTCACACCGGAGTAAATGTCCGAAAGGGTTGCCACGGTAACCCGTGCAGAGAAAGTAGACGCATTAAGCTCGTGGTCCGCATGAAGAACCAAGGCTTGATCCAAAGCCTTTACTGCAATAGGATCCGGCTCTTCACCAGACAGCATATAGAGGAAATTGTAGGCCAGACTCACGCCCTGCTTAGGTGCAACCGGCTCTTTCCCCTTGCGGATACGGTCAAAGGCTGCAATCAGGGTCGGAATTTGGGCCTGCAGCTTGATTGCTTTGTCCTGAGTCGATTCATGGCTGATATCTCCGGCCGTTTCATCATATAAGGCAAGTGCGGATACGCCCGTACGAAGTGCGGCCATCGTGTTCGTATGGCTAGGATACAGTTTGAGCTGTTCCACAACCTCGGAAGGGATGGCTGCATATTCGCTGAGTTGTTGTTGCAAAGCATCAAGCTCAGACTGCGTCGGCAGCTTGCCGTACCAGAGTAAATAAGCCACTTCTTCAAAACTGGCATGTTCAGCGAGCTCATCGATATTAATTCCACGGTAAGCTAGTACGCCATCTTCGATAGAACTAATAGAAGAAGTCGCAGCCACAATACCTTCCAGGCCTTTGGTAGCTGTCATAGATCATCTCTCCTTTGTTGGGCATAATTAAGCAAAATAAGCCAATGTAAACATTTACATTTTGAAAGATTAAAAGAATAACGGTGTGCAATGATAGATGTTACACCAGATGAAACCTTATTTCATCATACTGGATTTTAGGGAGCAAGGGAACATGTTAGAGCCCTGAGTCTAAATCAAATTGTTTTATCACAATCATAAAGATTTTTTTGGAAACGGTTTCAACATAGTCTGTTTGTCCTTCTATTTGCCTTTACGCGGTCTTTTCCTGCATACTATAACATAATTAATAGATGAGAATGAACTGCGGTCCATAGTCTCTGGTTCATTCGTAGAGAAGTCAACATCACATGGAGGAGATTGATTTTTTGGACAATATTGTGGTCAAACGGTTACTTCGGGGGATCTGGGTCATTGCGGTTCTCGTTCTTATCGGACTAGCATTCTACTGGCTTATTCCGCTGGTATATCCCTTCCTGATTGCTTGGCTGATTGCCTATGCTATGAATCCATTTACCCGCTTCCTTCAAAAGAGAGTCAAGCTGCCAAGATGGCTGGCTGTCACGCTCGGCCTTCTGGTGTATTTTGGCGGGGCCTTTATTATCCTCTCTGCCGTAGTTACCCGTTCGGTAAAAGAATTGATTCATCTAACCCAGTCGTTCGATCTGCATATCGAAAAGTGGAAGTCATTCTTTATCAATTGGGCTCAAAGTGATGGAATCCAGAATATCATTGGAGAGATCAACAAGTTCATTCAGAACAATCCAGATTACCAGCATACCATTAATCAGAATATCAATCGAACAACAGAGACGATCAGCTCCATGGTGACCCGGATCGTCACCGGCTTCCTGAATGGGATTGTGAATCTGCTGACCTCGCTCCCTAATCTAGGCGTAATCCTGATCGTTGTCATGCTGGCTACGTTCTTCATCAGCAAGAACTGGGAACGTCATATGCGGACCATGACAGGATGGGTTCCTCTTCCGTTCCGCAAAACTGCTAAGGATGTATGGAGCGATCTTCAAAAGGCGCTGTTCGGCTACCTGCGTGCCCAGTTCATCATGATCTCCATCACCGCTGTAATTGTGCTCATCGGGCTGCTAATTCTTGGGGTAGACTCTGCATTTACCTTTGCCTTGTTAATCGGCTTTGTAGATCTTCTGCCTTATCTTGGGGTTGGGACGATTATGGTCCCTTGGCTCGTATATGCCTATCTCTCGGGTGATATCCGGCTTGGAATCGGGTTATCCATACTTTATGGAATCATCCTAATTGCCCGCCAATTAATTGAGCCGAAAGTATTGGCAAGCAGTGTCGGGCTAGATCCACTGCCTACGCTGATCGGAATGTTCGTGGGCCTCAAGCTCTTCGGAGTTCTGGGCCTTATTATTGGACCCGTCAGCTTCGTCGTGATTTCGGCTGTGAACCGTGCAAATGTATTCCGGGATTTAAGAAATTATATTGTAAATGGTCGGATCCATTGAGCCCTACTCAATAAAGGTGATCACACAAAAGCCCTCAGTTTTTCTCTTTAACAGAGATGAGCTAAGGGCTTTGTTCTTTAGCGCCGAAAAAATGTTATGGAACCATCCTTCATTTTTTTGGCGACCCATTTGACTAAAAATATTTTGTAGAAAGGCCGGGTTAATGGGAACACCATCGTAAAACCAATTGCATCCGTTACAAATCCAGGAATCAGCAGCAGCAGCCCTCCGAACAATATACAAAGTCCATCTACTACCGTACGGCCTGGGATCTGTCCATTATTCATCTGTCCTTTAACCGACTCAAGAACCTTCCGGCCCTCAAATTGAACCATAAGTCCACCGATAATAGACGTAGCCAGAGTTAGAAAAATGGTCTTGCCAACACCAATCCGCCCTCCTACCTCTGTATAAACCCAAAATTCAACAAACACCAGAACTAAAACCCCTAGGAATACCCATTTGCGCATGAGATTGCTCCTTCTCCTGAAAGCCATACTCCTTACATGAGTTTATACCTCATCTCTGAAGCCTATGCTCTTAATAATATGCTATCAAGAGCATTGTACAGGTTCGGCAGCTTTTTATCCAGCCGTACCGGCTTCCAGTCCTGTCCGACCCAGACGTGACTTGTGGAACCCGCCACAAGCAGCTCACCGGGCAGCAGATCTGAATCCTCTATGAACTTCCCTATGTCATTCTCAGCGGGTAGGATGCGTCTTATTTCATATGCGTAGCCCAGCCGAAGCGGAGAGAAAGACGTCACTCGTGTGAAGACGGTGATCTGGTCATCATAATGTGCAGGCAGCTTGAACTGCAGATTCGCATCAATAACCGGCAGCAGAATACCTTCTTGCTCAATAGCTTTATAGTCAAACCCCAGCTCACGAATCATCTCGGTCCTTCCGATTTCGAACCAACCCAGATAGTTGCTGTGATAGACGACTGACATCTGATCCGTCTCCTGGTACCGCACCCGAAGCTCTGCCTTGAACCAGCGGCTGCTTCTTCCCGCGCCTCGATGTTGTGTGCCCATTTCGCTCTCCTATCTGATTACTCTTAGATTTAGTCCATTTCGTATAATAACAAAAAGCAATGGTTCGCCGCTGCCGGTTGCTCCATTGCTTTGTGTATGTTCCTCATTCAGATAAAGGATTAGCCCCGGATTTGACTGATTTTCACCAGATTTGTTGAACCGGAACGACCCAGTGGAACACCTGCAGTAATCACTACCAGATCTCCCTCTTTAACAAGACCGGATTCTACTCCGCCCTTCATAGCGCACTCAAACAGCTCGTCTGTAGAAGAAGCCTGTTTGCCTTTAACCGGGGTTACGCCCCATGCAAGTGCAAGACGACGCAAAGTTTGGTCAACCGTAGTCACCGCAATAATTGGTGATTGCGGGCGATATTTGGATACCATGCGCGCTGTGTATCCAGTTTCAGTTGAAGTGATGATGGCTTTCGCATTCAAGTCGAGTGCGGAATTCGCTACAGCCTGGCTGATCGCTTCAGTAACCGTTGTTTGTTGAGCATGACTTTGTTTCTCGAAAATCTCGCGGTATTTCAAAGCAGATTCTGCTTTCTCCGCAATACGGGACATGGTCAGTACAGATTCAACCGGATATTTACCGGCAGCAGTCTCACCAGACAACATGATGGCATCCGTACCATCAAAGATCGCATTGGCCACGTCACTCGCTTCTGCACGTGTTGGTCTTGGGTTGCGCTGCATGGAATCCAGCATTTGAGTTGCTGTAATTACCGGCTTGCCTACGCGATTACATTTCTCAATCATGGTCTTCTGAGCCAAAGGTACATCTTCCGCCGGGATTTCAACACCGAGGTCACCACGGGCTACCATCAGTCCGTCGGACACTTCCAATATTTCATCCAAGTTATCGACACCCTGCTGGTTCTCGATTTTGGAGATGATTTGAATATAAGTCGCGTTGTGCTTCTCAAGAAGCTCACGGATTTCAAGAACGTCACTTGCTTTACGTACAAAAGAAGCCGCGATAAAGTCGATGCCTTGCTCGATACCGAAAATGATATCATTCGCATCCTTCTCTGTAATACCCGGCAGAGAAATATGTACGCCTGGTACATTTACACCCTTCTTGCTCTTAATGGTTCCGCCGTTAACAATGCGGCATTTGATCTCAGTACCTTGAACGTCTACAACGGTAAGGCCGATCAGACCATCATCGATCAAAATAGTGGACCCTACTTCAACGTCATTTGGAAGCTCACTGTAAGTTACTGAAATGCGGTCCTTGTCTCCAAGAATTTCTTCAGTAGTCAGGGTGATGAACTCGTCTTGTACCAATTCAATCGGTTCAACTGCCAATTTACCGGTACGAATCTCAGGACCTTTGGTATCAAGCAGAATTGCAACAGACTTTCCAAGCTCCTCGCTGGCTTGACGAATCGTCTTAATCCGGTTGCCGTGCTCTTCAAAATCTCCATGAGAGAAGTTGAGACGGGCAACGTTCATTCCCGCAAGAATCAGTTTCTTCGTGTTCTCCAAAGACTCACTGGAAGGACCGATAGTACATACAATTTTCGTTTTACGCATTTGGGTTTCCTCCGTTTTAGGGTTTCTCTCTTTATCTTCTTTTTCCAACAATTAAATCTACTACATATTTGAGAATTTGTATAGGAACTTTGTCATATTAAATCATTACCCAGCTGGACAAAATCTATAATAATTTTTGTTTTATTTCTTAGCGACGCCAAATTTCCCGATTTTACGGAACTTCTGGTAGCGCTCTTCCCGAAGCTCATCCGCTGTTTTAGCCCTTAATTCATCCAGATGACGTATAAGTGAAGATTTGATGCTCTCAGCAGCAGCTTCATAATCCTTATGAGCTCCACCCTTCGGCTCTGGAACAATTTCTTCAATCACTTCCATCTCAAGCAGATCCTGTGCTGTTATCTTCATGGCTTCTGCAGCCTGATCGGCCTTGGAAGCATCCTTCCACAGAATGGAAGCAGCTCCATTCGGGGAAATCGCAGCATAAATTGCATTCTCGAGCATCAGTACGCGGTTGCCTACGCCAAGAGCAAGTGCACCACCGCTTCCCCCTTCACCAATGACCACACAGATGACAGGCACACGAAGGGAAGCCATATCCCGCAGGTTGCGGGCGATCGCTTCAGACTGGCCTCTTTCTTCTGCCGTAATTCCAGGATAAGCTCCTTTGGTGTCGATAAAGGTGATAATAGGACGACCAAATTTCTCAGCCTGCTGCATAAGACGCAGCGCTTTACGGAATCCCTCCGGGTGCGGACTGCCGAAGAAACGGGCAATGTTATCCTTGGTGTCCTTTCCACGCTGTTGACCGAGAACGGTAACAGGGATGTCATTTAGCTTGGCAATACCGCCTACAATGGCCAGGTCATCCCCGAACACCCGGTCTCCATGAAGCTCAATGAAATCGGTGAAGATTAATTGAATGAAGTCGAGTGAAGTCGGACGCTGATGATTTCTCGCCAGATGCATCTTTTGGGAAGGGGAAATCGCACTGTAAATCCCTTCTTCGAGCTCGCGGTAACGTTCTTCCAGACGAGTGATCTCATCACTGAAATCAATTCCCTTCTCGTCTCCGAACTGCTTCAGCTCATCAATTTTCTTGCGCATCTCCACAAGAGGCGTTTCAAAGGGCATTTCTCCCGCCACTTAGACTCCTCCTTTCACAGTGTGCAGCTCCAGCAGCTTGGCTAATACACTCTTCATTTCTTTACGGTGCACAACCAGGTCAAGCTGGCCGTGCTGCAAATTGAATTCCGCTGTCTGGAAGTCATCCGGCAGCTTCTGGCGAATGGTCTGCTCAATGACAATCCGTCCGGCGAAACCAAATACGGCACCTGGCTCAGCAATAATGATATCTCCAAGCATAGCAAAGCTGGCGGAAACGCCTCCGGTTGTTGGATCCGTAATCACCGAAATATATAGACCACCCTGCTCGTTGAAACGGGCAAGCGCCGCACTTGTCTTCGCCATCTGCATGAGACTGAGTATACTTTCCTGCATCCGGGCCCCGCCCGAAGTGGAGAAAATAATAAGCGGAAGCCGGCTTTCTGTTGCAGCTTCAATAGCTCGGGTGATCTTCTCCCCAACAACAGAACCCATACTTCCGGTGAAAAAGTCAAAGCTCATCACGGCCACAATAACAGGCAGTTCCGAAATCGTGCCCTGTCCGGTTACCACGGCTTCACGCAGTCCTGATTTCAGGGTCTGCTGCTCCAGCTTCGTTGCATAACCCGGGAACCCAAGCGGGTCTTCAGACACAAGATCTTCATCGTATTCTACAAAACTGCCTTCATCCAGAACGTATCGAATCCGTTCCATGGCGTTAAGGCGCATGTGATAACCGCAGTTAGGACACACCTTGAGATTCTTGTCCAGTTCTTTGCTGTACTGGATAGCTCCGCAGCTGCCGCATTTATTCATCAGCCCTTCAGGAATCTCACGCCTCGGGCGCTCTCCCTGATCTGCGGTCGTGTCACGACCAAGTCTTTCTGACGGAAGGGTCGCGTACTTCCTTTTTTTCTGGAATAAGTCTTTAAACACAACTACACCTCTCCAGCCATTAATTTGCTCTGCCGCATCTTGCACAGTTAATCCTATATAGCATCATCCTGCTCACCCTGATCTCATGGATGCAAGATGGAATTGAGTACTTCTTGTACTTCTTCAAGTTCCCCGGAAGGTACCAGAATTTCAAACTGCTGTTTGGATAAATTGACAGGACGTGTTTGGACAAGAAAGCCTTCATCCATAAGCTTGTGTTTAATCCTCTCCGCAATTTTTGCGGTAGGCGCAATATACATTACTGTCCACATGTCCTCTTCCAAAGCCCCCTAACCTTCAGTTTTGAGCCCGTATAATAGAGTAATGATAACATAATCTTCAATTTTCCCGCAACAGAGGGAGAAAGCGGTGGAGCCCAGATTATAGGCTTCCACCGCTATATGCAGGTACATGAACCATTCTATGCCGGCTTGTCCGGAATATATTCCTGAACGCAGCTTAATCCGATAGCCTCAAATGTGGTAATATCGGCCAATTCTACCTTACTCTTACTGTCTCTGGACCAAGCAGCTGCTCAATTTCACGGAAGAGCTCAGGCGAAGGCTTGATCCGGTAGCGATCGCTCAGCGCTAGCAGCTTTTGGGAGCTTTCATAGAACAGCACCGTGGTCATGGACCCCGGGTGCTGCTGGAGCAGCTCCTTCAGCTGCTCCAGCATGGCCGCGTGCTCCGCCGCGGCCGCAATCTTGATGAAGACCCGCTGCCCTGCAGGGGTCTTCCCGGAGCTGCCCGGCGCCTGCGAAGCCGCGCCGGGTGAACCCGCAGCAGCCGCGCTACTGCGCTGCGGCTGCGAAGGTACCGGGCGCCGCGCAGGCTTCGCTGCGGCGCTGCTGCTGCGCACGTTCGCCGGTGCCTTGCCCGGCGGACGTGCGCCCTGCTGGGCTCGCGTGCGCTGGCTGCGCCGGAGCTGCTCCAGGGCCCCCTCGCTCAGCTGCAGGGCCTCGTCGGCGAGCAGCTTGAAGCCCTCGTCCTGCTGCTGCACGGTGGCACGCAGGGCAAGCAGAGCGCCCTTCTCAATCAGGGCGCGGCTGCGGCTCCACACTTCCGGGAACAGCACGACCTCGCTGCGCTCGATCTGGTCCTCCAGTTCCATGAAGGCCATCGCTTTGCCCTGCTTGGTTGTGATGGTCTTGATCGACACGACCATCCCGGCAACGACCGTCTTGCTCTCGTCAGGCGCTTCCGCCAGATTCATCAGCCGGTCGATTCCTTCTGCGTCCAGCAGATGATCATAATCATCCAGCGGATGGCCTGACAGGTACAGGCCAAGCAGCTCACGCTCGAAATCCAGCTGCTGGACAATGCTGAACTTCGGAATATCCGGATACTCAATGTCCCAGTTCGGCGTCTCAACGAAGTCGAACAGCTGGATCTGCAGATCATCCCGTTCTTTCCGCCACTTGAGTGCGGCTTCAACCGTCTCATCCAGCATGGCAAGCAGCTGGGCCCGGTGACCTGGAAGGGCATCGAAAGCGCCGCCTTGAATCAAGGATTCAATGACGCGCTTGTTGCATACTCTAAGGTCTACCCGGCGGCAGAAGTCGAGCAGGCTGTCGAAGGGACGCTCCTGGCGGACGCGGAGAATGCTCTCCATGGCCTGGGTGCCCACATTCTTGATTGCCGCAAGTCCGAACCGGATTACCCCATGAGCCCCAGGCTCATCTACAGGCTGCGGGGTGAACAGCACCCCGCTGTAGTTCACATCCGGAGGCAGCACCTTGATGTCCATCCTCCGGCATTCGACGATATACTCAGCCACCTTCCTGTGGCTGCCCATCACCGCAGTAAGCATGGAAGCCATGAAATGGACGGGATAATGGGCCTTTAGATAGGCGGTCTGAAAGGCAAGCACCCCGTAAGCAGCCGCATGGGCGCGTGGAAAGCCATAGTCCGCAAAACGGACAATCATATCATAGACCGCATGGGCATCCTCCTGAGTGTACCCTTGCTTCAGACTGCCGGATACAAAGTGCTCCCGCTGCTCGTCCAGCACCTCACGCTTCTTCTTGGAGACGGCCCTGCGAAGCAGGTCGGCTTCCCCGAGCGAGAAGCCGGCCATGGAAGAAGCGATCTTCATAATCTGTTCCTGATATACAATAATCCCGTACGTATCGGCGAGCAGCGGCTCAAGATCCGGATGTGGATACTCCACTTCCACAAGGCCGTGCTTGCCGCCAATATATTTGGGGATGAATTCCATCGGGCCGGGACGATACAGGGCCAGAACTGAAATAATATCTTCAAATTCAGATGGCTTCAGGTCCCTCAGTACACGCCGCATCCCGGCGGATTCCAACTGGAATACGCCAGTTGTCTCCCCGCGGCCAAGCAGCTCGTAGGTGAGGGAATCATCATCCGGAATTTGATGAAAATCAAGCTGATAATCGGTCTGCTCTTGAATCCAGCGCAGACAGCGCTCAATGATGGATAGCGTTCGCAGACCCAGAAAGTCCATTTTCAAAAGCCCAATCGATTCCAGACTTTCCATAGGGTACTGAGTTAGCGCAGTCGTCTCACTGCCTTCCTGCAGCGGAACGGCATCCGTCAAGGGATCACGCGAGATCACGACACCTGCCGCATGGGTTGAGGCATGACGAGGCATGCCTTCAACCTTCTTAGCCATGTCAAGAAGGCCTCTTACCCGGGGCTGTGATTCGTACATCGCTTTCAGATCAGGACTCATCTCCAGGGCACGCTGGATGCTGATGCCCATATTCCCTGGAATGAGCTTGGCTGCCTTGTCCACATCCCCGAATGGAACATTCAAAGCCCTTCCAACGTCCCTGACCGCCGCACGGGCCGCCATCGTTCCGAAGGTAATAATCTGAGCCACATGCTCCGAACCGTATTTGTCAACAACGTAGGCGATAACCTCATCCCGGCGCTCATCACTGAAATCAATATCGATATCAGGCATTGTGACCCTCTCCGGATTGAGAAAGCGTTCAAAGAGCAAATGGTATTTCATCGGGTCAACATCTGTAATCTTAAGGACATAAGCCACCAGACTGCCCGCAGAAGATCCGCGGCCCGGTCCTGTCGCGATTCCGGTTCGGTGCGCATAAGCGATGAAATCCCATACGATCAGGAAATAATCGGAGAACCCCATACGTTCAATAACACCCAGCTCATATTCCAGCCGCTCCTCCAGCTCTCTCTTCAGCTCAGCATCGCTCCAGCGGGGAGAGCTGCTGTAGCGGGCGGACAGCCCTTCTCGGCAGAGCTCGGCCAGATAGCTCCCTGCGGTCTTCCCTTCCGGGATCGGACGGTAGGCAGGAAGAATGTGACGCCCAAATTCAAGCTCAAGCTCGCATTTATCAGCGATAACCGAAGTGTTCTTAATAGCCTCTGGGATATGCGGGAACAAAGCCTGCATCCCCTGACGATCCTTTAGATACAGCTGATCCGTAGGAATCTTGAACCGCTCTTCGTCCTCCACCGACTTCCCCGTACCGATACAGATAAGCACATCCTGTACCTCGGCATCCTTCTTCTCAAGATAATGAACATCATTGGTGGCAACCAGACTGATGCCCGTGTCTTCTGCCAGCTGCACCAGCAGCGGATTCACCTTCTTCTGCTCAGTCAGCCCGTGATCCTGAAGCTCCAGATAAAAGTCTTCTCCGAAGGCGGATTTATAGCGAAGTGCCGCTTTCTTGGCCTCTTCGTATCTTCCATGCAGCAGATGCTGGGGTACTTCTCCGCCAAGACAAGCGCTTAGCGCGATGATACCCTCACTGTATTTACTCAGAACCTCCCAATCGATTCTAGGTTTATAATGAAAGCCTTCCATGTGGCCGATTGAGCACAGCTTCATCAGATTCTTGTAACCTGTCATATTCTTGGCAAGCAGGATCAGATGATAGATCGGCTGATCCTTGCGACTGCCCCGCTCCTTGCGGGAACCTGCCGTAAAGTACATCTCACATCCTAGAATCGGCTTGATCCCATGTGCCTTGCATAATTTATAAAAGGGCACAGCCCCATACATCACCCCATGATCGGTCAGCGCGAGTGCGTTCATCCCGAAGCCGGCTGCCGTCTTGACCAGATCTTCCACTCTGGCCGCTCCATCCAGCAGACTATATTCACTATGCACATGCAGGTGAACAAAATTGTCCATACGCAGGTTTCCTTCCTCCGTCACATCAGGGCGGGTTCTCTTCTTAAAAAATTATATTTATAAATAATATTTTATCATAGACGGCTTCGAAGCGCCCATACAATGGTAAGGGAGATGCTGGACAAGCGAAGCTTGGATCGATCCCTGAAAATGTACACAAGAAAGCGAGGCGTATAAGTATGAGTACCTTTATTAGCAAAGCACTGCTGGACTTTTTTATAGCATTTGGAATTGTACTTGGGGGGTCGCTGCTTGGAGGCATCGGAGCGGTCGTCTCGCTTCAGCCGCCCACTCAGACGATGCTCGATGTATCGGATCGCATCAAGATTTGGGCGCTGGCCGCGGCTATCGGCGGAACAATTGACCCGATGAGAGTCATAGAAAGTAATTTTTTTGACGGAAATCTATCTCCGGTGATCAAGCAGATTCTCTTTTTGCTGTTTGCCTTTATCGGAGCCCATCTGGGATCAGAGCTTGTGAAATGGGTCTGCGGCGGAGGGAAAGGGTGACGGATAAGATGAGCAAGAGCCCGAATGAACGTGTCCGGTCCTTCGCCCAGATTACCTCTATTTTTATAATCGGAATGGTTATTGGCGCAGTCATCTATAACAGCATCTTTCATTTGAGCTACAATCAGCTCTGGATTGAGAACAAAGATCTTCAAATTGAGCTAAGTCAGTCTCTGGACGAACTGAAGACCATGAAGAAATTCAGCAAGCGTCAGACGATTATCAAGTCCATAAAAATCCGGGTGGAGGATGGCGAGCATTCACTCGATCCCGTGGCCTCCAAAGAGATCGTTCAGAAATTGCAGCAAGAGCTGCAAGTCCTCCGCGGACGCAGCATGTTCGAGATTGACACAGATGCCAAGATGGCAAGAACCTTTCTTAACCGTAAAATCTATATTGTCCGCGACAAGGAATACGCAGTGCAGATCAAAACCATGCTGGTCAGCGAAGGCATCCTCCAAATCTGGATTGAGGTGAAGCCGTATATCCGCAGCTGAGCGGCCCCAACTAAAGAGCTAACCGCAAATATATTGCTATTCCCTGTGGACTCAGCAATGCGGGTATGCAATCTTTAGTTCATTCCATATGATCATTCATGTTACAATCAGTACAGAATGTCCATTGATAAAGGAGCTGCTCTTCTACATGATTCAAGCTATTGAATACGTTCTTTATGCTGTATTGATCATCGCTTGTATATGTTCTGTATATTTCAGCTTTCGGTCTCGGCGCTCAGTCGACCCGGCCGTACGCGGTCTGAACGCGGCGAAGACCAACGTTAGCATGGGCGTGATGCTTATTGTGCTGGCGATCATCCAGATGTTCATGTTCACCGGATCGACGCTGCGGGTAGTCATCGGAGCTTTGTTCATGGTACTCGGAGCGTTTAATATTTTTGCCGGACTGCGCAATATCAGCTTCTACACCCGCAGACCTTCCTAGAGGTTACGCATGATCAATAGACTGGAGCGTCATTACCGCCTTGGCGACAAGACTGTCCTGATGGGTCATGGCGATTTCCAGCTTGCATGCACGCCGGCTCACCTCAAGAACAACGGGGGAGATTACAACCGGATTCTCAATCTGAACCGGCCGTACGAAATACGTGGTCATATTGTCCACAATATGATCATTTCCGTTCGCATCCTTCGCAGCACTTAAGCCTGCCTGACTTAGTAATGCCGTTAACACGCCTTGCGAGATTGTCCCCAGATTCGTCGACATTTGGGGTGTGATCATCCCGTGAAAAAATAACCGTCCATCCTCTCCCCGCTCTTCAGCGAATCCGTTCCACATCAAGTGCTCAAATGTCTCACCGAGCTGAGGCTGATTTTGCGCATCACGCATGGCCTGCAGAACTTCCTTCCGGGTCACCGAGGAGATCAGCTTGCGATTGCGATCCACGATCGGCAGGAAGTCGATCCCTTCCCACATCATAATTTGTGCGGCTGAAGCCAGTGAGGTCTGCATGCCCGCTGTTATAGGGTGGCGGGTGAGCAGCTTCTCAATACTTGATTCTCCCGGCATGTCTTCGACATCCTTGCGGCTGATAATTCCGATAACCCGGTTCCACTCATCCACGACCGGAAAGCGCTGGTAGCCTGTCTCCTTAGCCAGCTCTTCGAAATCGGACACATTGCTGTTGACCTTCAGCGTGCTGACTCTGACTCTTGAAGAGATGATATCTTCGACGAGCATAATCTTCTTCTTAATCAGACGGTCGAAGATCGCTCTGTTAATCATTGAAGCTACCGTGAACGTGTCGTGTCTGGAGGAAATAATCGGCAGCGACAGCTGGTCAGCAAGCTGCTTCACCTCCCGGCTTGTACCAAAGCCTCCGGTGATAAGCACCCCTGCTCCCTGCTCCAGGGCGAGGAAATGTGCATCCTCCCGGTTACCCACGATTAGCAGGCTGCCTGCATCAATATAACGGGCCATGGCGTCAATCTTCATGGCGCCGATCACATACTTATGCAGAGTCTTCTGCAGACCAAGCTCTGCGCCTCCGAGTACGTGACCCTCAACAATATCCACCACGTCGCCGAACGAGAGCTGATCCGAGATATTCCGGGGCTTCTTCTCCACGCGAACCGTACCGATCCGCTCTTTGGTAATAACAATCCCCAGATTCTCAGCTTCCTTCACAGCCCGGTAAGCTGTCCCCTCACTCACCCCGAGATTCTTGGCCAGCTTACGAACCGAGATTTTGGTCCCTATCTTAAGCCCTTCTATATGCTGAAGCAGCTGCTCATGCTTGGTAATTGACTCTTCATGCCCTTCCAACTGTTATACCCTCCGATCAAATCTGTACTATTCTGTATCTATTATACATCGTTATTTTATAAAATACACACAGCTGCACGTAAACAAAAAAGGATGACCCCCAGGAGTCATCCTTCTTCGTCTATGGATCTCTTTCCCTACTTACAAGCCTTGACTTTCTTCCTTTTCCCGCGACCATTTCCGCTGCCATTCCATCAGCTTCGCCTTGCGAATCTGATCCAGCGCCCGCTGCTTCTCAGCATCTACACCGAGAATGAAATGAAGGTGGGCACCGATAACCAGGAAAGTGAACGCCGCCCAGACCATGCCGAACACGGATACAAGGCCCGCACCGGGCTTAAATGAGATTAAGGGCAGGGCATAAATAAGCATCGCCAAAGCGACCAACAAATAAATAATATTTTTCCATTTACTTTGTCTCATCATTGAAGCAGCATCTCCTTCGCTCTCTTAATCTATATTTCTACTCTATGAAGGAGATGCCCGAAATATGAGACAAGCTGCACAAAAATATTTTACATTTGAGAGCCGTACAAATGCTGAAGGCTGTCTGCAATAATTTTGTTAACGTCCTGGATAATAACGCTCAGACGACGCTCAGCATCGAACAAGCGGCGGATATTCAGGTTGAGGCTGAGCACTTCGAACTGCTTCTCCATGTTCTCCATCTCTTCAGGCGAAGGCATGTCACCGGACATCATCCGCTGCTGAAGTTCGTTCTGACGGTTACGGAAATCATCAAGCATCCTCTTACTTTCCGGATCGGCATCGATAAGCTTAACAGCCGCAGTGATCTCCTGTACTTCCTGGCTGTCCCTCAGGGCCTGTGCCAATTCATGTGCCTTATCGTAAATATTCATCTGTTCATTCCTCCTGATTTGTCTCTATATAAGACGCAGTTAAAATGTTCACATTTGTGGGTACAGTCGTAACTACGGGGAATGCTTGGACTTTCGGCCGCT
>RCUH01000265.1_pt1 | contig 63795 bp, 63 predicted proteins | sample 2166191 | NCBI WGS metagenome assembly RCUH01 (sample SAMN09932848, study PRJNA488358) | compost metagenome | feature: garden; material: soil; isolation source: compost soil in an enriched community after 214 h of incubation | place: Germany: Experimental Botanical Garden Goettingen | collected... | reverse complement strand
TTATTAACGGGACGGTTTTTTAGGAAAAATTAATATGGACAAAGAATTTTCATCTTCCGTAAAAATCCGTTTTGCAGATTGCGACCCGATTGGGCACCTCAATAATGTGAAATATTTGGAATATATGCTCAATGCAAGAGAAGATCACGTGGAGCAAAACTACGGATTCACTTATGAGCAATACACCAGAGAAACAGGTTGTACTTGGGTCACGATTCAAAATGAAATTGCTTATTTGAAGGAAGTTAGATACAATTCCACAGTCGAAATCACAAGCAAAACGATTAAGGTTGATGACATTACTGCGGTTGTAGAATTGCTGATGAAGGACGAAAATGGAAAGGTAAATGCGGTTTTCTGGTTGACAGTAATTTATTTCAATATGAAAACAAGAAGAGCGGAAAAAATGCCAGACGCAACATTAGAAAAATTCGCACACTTTTTAGTCCAGATTGACCATAAAACTTTCAAAGAAAGAGTCACTTTTTTCAGAAATCAAAATAGAGTAAAATAATTATGAAAAGAATTTTAGTTGTAGGAGGAAACGGTCAGTTGGGACATTGCCTTCAAAAATTAGCACCAAAATACCACGATATTTTCGACTTCAATTTCACAGGATCACAAGCTTTGGACATTACAGATAAAGCGCAGATTGAAAAAGAATTTGAAGAATATAATCCAGATTTTGTCATCAACGCTTCGGCTTACACAGCTGTAGATTTGGCGGAGAAAGAAGAGGAGAAAGCTTTTGCTGTCAATGCAGTTGGTGTTGGTAATTTAGCGGAAGTTTCCAAAGATTACAACGCTATTTTGATTCACGTTTCTACTGATTACGTTTTTGATGGCGAAACAAATCTTAGCTATTCTGAGGACGATTTCACAGACCCAATCGGAGTTTATGGCGCATCCAAAAGAAAAGGCGAGGAGTTGGCCCTGGAAAATAATCCAGAGACTGTGATTCTTAGAACTTCTTGGTTGTATTCAGAATTTAACAAGAATTTTGTGAAGACAATGTTGCATTTGTTTAATATCAAGGACGAATTGGGAATCGTCGGCGACCAACACGGTCAACCAACCAACGCGAACGATTTGGCAGAAGCAATTATGGACATCATCGAAGCTAAAAATAAATGCTTCGGAATCTACCATTTTTCCAATTATCCAGAAACGACTTGGTTTGATTTTGCGAATAAAATAAAAGAATTTTCAGGTTCTTCCGTTTCATTAAAAGCAATCACGACTGAGGAATTTCCTACGCCGGCAAAGCGTCCAAAAAGAAGTACAATGTCTTTGGACAAAATCGAGAAAGATTACAACATCGAACCAAAACATTGGGAAAACAGCCTTCAGGATTGTGTAGAAATCCTAAAAATAACGAATGCGTAAACTCCTATTTTTAATTAGTGTTTTTTGTTTTCAATTCTTTTACCTTCAGACAGTAACGCTGAATAAGGTCGAAAAAACGAATGACAACAAAGACAAGTTTTTTTATCTAATCAATGATGCTTCGAAGTCAGAATTCCTGGGAGAAATTCTCGTGAATGCCTTCTCCAATGACGATGTGGCAATCTTCGGCGATATTTACAAAAAAGCAAAGCAAGTTGGTGCGAACAGTTTTTCATTAAAACCAATTGAAAACATCGACGGTACTTTTCAAAACTTCAATCCGGCCTATTATATTTTGAATTTGTATTACACGAATCCTGATAATATTCCTAACGAAGAAAATGTCGCGTACTTGGTTTCGTCATCAGACAAAAAACAAAAAATCAATATCAACAACAAAACCACCGAGTTACAAGCGAGAAGTTTTATCAAACTCAATTTGAACGAGAGTGAAGTTATGTCAGTCTCCACCAGAAAATTGTTGGGGTCAACGGTAAAATTGTCAGCAAAAGCAGGACAGCCATCTTTGTACCTTTCGTTGACGGATTTCAAAATTCGTAGCAACGATAGTCTCTACGGCGGTGTCAATCTCAAATCGGGCGATATTACAGGCCTGGAAAAATCGTTTGGTATGTTTTTGACTACAATCTACACAGAACAGAAAAAAGATTAATGTTAATAAGTTATCATATTAAAATCACTTATTTTCAGAATAAATTTAATTAACTTTATACAAGCAGATTTCAGAACCGGGCATTTGTAATTCTCAACACTCAATCTCTAGTCTAAATCTATATACTATTGGAAGAATTTTTTGAAAACGAACTTGCTAAAAAGTTCGAAGAAATGATAGAAAATAATGAAGAATTCTATTTCGATACAGAAGAATACATAGAAATCATCATTTACTATCTGGAGCTTGGAGACTACAGCTATGCAGAAATGGCCGTAAACCACGCTCTTAGCATTCACCCAAATTCTCTGGAAATCAAAACCAAGCAATTGGAAGTTTTCCTAGAGTTAGAGCGTTATGTGAAGGCCAAAGAATTGATAGACGAGTTGCATCAATCCTCTTTGGAAGACACAGATTTCCTCGTGTGTTGCGCCAAATATTACTCAAATCTCGGAAACCCGAAAAAATCCATCGAATATTGCCAACGCGCTTTGGGATTGGAAGAGGAAGAAAATTTTCTTCACAATTTCATCGCCGACGAATACGTCAATTTGGACGACCCATTCAATGCCCTGAAACATTACACATCAGCACTTGAGCACGATCCTTATGACGATTATTCTTTGGAAAACGTAATGGTTTGTTATAGCAAATTGAACCGCTCACAAGAAGCTTTGGATTTCTTGAATCAATATCTCGACAAATTTGCTTTCTCAGAAACCGCTTGGTACGAGTACGGGCAATTCCATTTCAACAAGAAAAATTACGAAGAAGCCATCAAAGGATTCGATTATCTTTTGGCAATCAACTCTTTGGCTGTCGGCGTTTATGCCAACAAGGCCGCGTGTTTCGAGGCAATGGGAGAGTGGGACAAGGCCATCGCCGTTTACGAGGAAATGTTGGAATTGGAATACACCAAAGCTTTCACTTTCTACAAAATAGGATTGTGTTACAAAGAAGCCAAAAAATTGGTTCCAGCTTTGACCTCGTTCCAAAAATCATTGAGAGAAGATCCTCAGTTTTACTTGGCGATGATGGAGCAGTCCTTCATTTATGAAGAATTAGGAAATATCAAAGAATCGCTCTATTTTGCACAAGAAGCCTCTTTGCTCAACGAAGGAAATGTCGAGTATCAGAAGCGTTTGGCCTTTCTTTACATCACTTCCGGCGATTACGAGGAAAGCTTGATTTGCCTCAAAAAACTCATAGAATCCGAGCCAACTAGGTTTTACAATTGGTACGCCTATTCAGAAGTTTTGATGCTACTTGGCGAGTACGAAGATGCTATTGTCATCTTGGAAAAAGCCCTAAAAGCGCATCCACGCGCCGAGTTGTATTATCAATTGAGCAACTGCTACTTCCATCTGAAAAACGAATCAGAAGGCGTAGCACAACTCAAAAAAGCTATGGATTTGGATCCGTCTCTCAGCAAAGATATGCAACAAAAATATCCATCAATCAAAGAACAGGTCAAAAAAATAAAGACCAAAAAGAAATAAACATAAGCTCAGATTCGTCTGGGCTTTTTCATTTTTAGGAGCCGGGAACCTGCTTTCCGTTGCAATTCCTCGCAAGCCAGCCTGTCCTGAGCCTGTCGAAGGGCTTGCTGTGGGATTTCCACTGCAATCAGGGCTAGGGGTTTTGTTTTCCAATCCACATTTCCAAAAAAGAATCAGTATTATCTGCAAAATCTGCGAACCTATGACTAATTGTAATTTTAAAGCCATCAGCCATTAGCAACCTTCGGCTTGCTTCTCAGAAATATCAAGCCTGCCAAAATTATTAAAGCACCAACAGATTGCATCGTCGTCAATTTCTCACCATCCAAAATTCCCCAGATGATGGCAACAATCGGCATTAGCAAAGTCACCGTTGAAGCGAATAGTGGCGTAGAGATACTCAATAATTTGTAATTCATCATCATCGCCAATCCAGTTCCGAAAATCGACAACATCGCCACGAATCCTAAACCCACAAAATTATCTTTCGTAAAATTAAAATGCGAGAAGAACCCTGAGAAAATTAACGCCACCAACGAAGGCAGAAATAATACAAATGAAAAAACATAAGCCGACATCAAGATTGCAGGAACGTCGTGCAATTTAGATTTCACAGTCGTTGTGCTGATGGCGTACAGCAAGGTTGCGAGAAGTAAAAGCAAGATTGGATAGATTTTGATTTCACCACTTTCGCCACTTCCCAAAGCCAAGATGCAAGCGCCAGTAAAACTGATCAAAACGCCGAGCAATTGTCTTTTGCTTGTTGAGAATTTCCAAACCAAAGAACCAACGATTATCACAAAAATCGGCATCATAGAATTGATGATTCCCGCAATGCTGCTGCTGATTTCCGTTTCTGCCATCGGGAACAAGAACATCGGGACAAAACTCCCAGAAAGTCCGACAATAATGAGCCATTTCAAATGTCGTTTCGGAAATAGTTTTATTTTGGAAATGGCAAACGGCATCAGCACGATTCCCGAAATCAATACACGCAAAGCGCCCACTTCATAGGGATTGAAATGGTCAAGTGATTTTTTAATCAATATAAAAGATGATCCCCAAATCAATGATAATGCGATTAGAAGTAGCCACTTTTGTCTTTCTGCTGTCAAGAGATTTGTTGTTTTAAGATTTTTAAATACTCGTTTTTAGGAATCATTTTTGCGCCCAGACTTTCCAGATGTTCAGAATGGATTTGACAATCAATAAGTTCCCATTCATTTTGATATTTAGTCGTGAAATGGATGAATCCCGCTTTGGATGCGTTGGAAACTTTGGCAAACATACTTTCACCACAAAACACATTTCCGACTTGGATGCCATAGAAACCTCCGACCAATTCGCCATTCTGCCAAACCTCAAAACTTTTTGCTTTCCCCAATTGATGGAGTTTCACAAACGATTCTATCAATTCTTCGTTAATCCACGTTCCATCTTGGTCTTTTCGTTCCGCCATTTTGCAATTCCTCATCACCTTCTCAAAACATTCATTTTCAGTAAATTCAAAGATATTATCTCTCAAAATTTTCTTCATCGATTTTGAGATTTTGATTTCATTGGGGAACAAAACAAATCTCGGGTCCGGACTCCACCAAAGGATTTCTTCGCCCTCGTTGTACCAAGGGAAAAGTCCCAATTGATAGGCAAACCAAAGTCTTTCCGGTTTCAAATCGCCACCAATCGCCATCAGTCCGCCATCTGGGTCATAAAGTTTAGGGTCTGGAAAAGAAATATCTTCTGGGTCTAAGCGAAACATTTATAGAAATTTATTTATTTTTTTTCTCGCAGATTTGGTTAAGTAGGCAGATTTTTTTCAATCTCAAATCTGCTCGATCTGCATAATCAGCGAGAATTATTTTTATCTGATTTTAATTTCATTAATTGATTTAACAAAACCTTGTCGCACCTCTTCACAATGCTCGTGTTTCCCATTTCTCACTACCCATTTTCCGGCAACGATAGTTCCAAGTAAATGCGATGAATCAGATGAATAAACAATCGTGTTACAAAGATTTTTAAGAGAAGAAGTCGCAATCAAAGGCGCTTTCGCATCAATCACAACGGCGTCAAAACTTTGTCCGACTTTGAAGAAATTTTCATTCTCAAAAGCCATCGACTTCCGTCCGGATTTCCAGGCCGTCTTCAAAGCATTGAATCCGCTGTCGCCAAGATTTGGCTGGAAAAAAGTATCACGTCTGTGCGTGTAGATTCGTTGTCCATAATCCAGAAGTCGCAGATCTTCCAAAGGATTCACACAAATCTGACTGTCCGTTCCAATCGACCAATTCCCACCAAACTTCTGATAATCCTTGAATCGGAATCTACCATCACCCAAATTCCCTTCTGTTGACGGACAAAGTACGATGTTCGCACCAGATTTTGCAATGCCTTCAACTTCATTATCTTCCAAATGGGTACAATGAATGAGATTGAAATTCTCGTTCACTTCACAATTTTCCAAAAGCCATTCCGCTGGTCTTTTTCCATAAAAATCAACAGAATCTTTGATTTCCTTCAACTGTTCCGCAATGTGAATATGAAACGGATAATCTTTCGTAAGCAAAGAAGACTCAATCAAATCCTCTTTCTGAACAGCTCTCAAAGAGTGCGAACCAACCGCCAGATTCGCTTTGTCATAAAACTTTATCGACTGTTTCGAAGCTTCCAGCAACTGATAATAATCCTCAATATTTTTTGAAATAAAACGCCTTTGCAAATCATAAGGTTCAGTTCCGAAATTTCCTTTCTGATAAAACATCGGAATCAAAGTAATTCTAATCCCAACTCTTTTCGCGGCAGCAACCAATCTTTCGCCCATTTCGGAGAGATTCTGATAAGGTTTTCCATCTTTATCGTGATGCACATAATGGAACTCCGCCACCGCTGTATAACCGTTTCGCAACATTTCTGCATACAACATTGCCGCAACGTCTTCCATTTGTTCAGGCGAAAGAGAAAGTGCAATTCTGTACATCACATCGCGCCAGCTCCAGAAATCATCCGGAACTTCCGAACCTTCAAAATATTCCGCTAAACCGCACATCGCGTACTGAAAAGCGTGCGAATGCGCATTCTGAAATCCTGGCAAAACATAGCCGTCAACATATTCGCCTTCGGGTGTTTCCACAGTTTTCAATTCAGAGATATTTCCGGCGTCGTCCAGCTTTACAAAAGCATTTTCCATCCATCCGTTTTCGGTCAGTAATCCTTTGAATGTGTACATTTTATGTGTAATAGTATTTGTATTTAATTTGTCAGGCTGAGGCTCTCGAAGCCATTTTTAATTTTTTGGGCAGCTTTTCCGCCTTCCGCTCCCAATCTTTTTGCCTAAGCTTTACCAGCCGCAAAAAAGGATTTCCGCTCAAGTCGGGCTGCGGTTTTCAGCTTCGAATCAACATTTGTCATTCTGAAAGAATCTAAACAGGGTTGTCGAAACTCCTACGAAGTGACAAACTCTGTGGTAAATTAGAGAAACTAAATAAACTTCATTTGCTCGATAAGATTTACCAAAGTCTCTTTCAAAACCACCTGAATTCTCTCCGCATTATTCTCATCATAATTCATTTCCAAAGCATCCATATAATTCGTTTTGCACATTTCCAGTTGCAAAGCGTGAATGTTTTCTTCAGGTTTTCCAAAACTTCTTGTAATATAACCACCTTTGAAAGGATAATTGTGAGAAAACCCGTAACCTTTATTTTGCAAAGAATCAATTGTCGTTTTAATTAATTGAGAACTTGCAGAAGTTTCATCATTGTCACCAAGAATCAAATCTGGAAAATCCTCAGAACGAATTCCCGGAACACATTTCCTTATCGAATGCGCATCAAACAACAAAACTTTCCCGAATTCAGCTTTTATATTCTTTAAAAGTTCATCTAATTTCTCGTGGTAAGGTTTATGATACAATTCAACTCTTCTTGAAACTTCCTCAGAGTCCGGAATGTAATTGTCTTTATAAATCTGATTTCCATTAAAATCCGTAGTCGTCACAACGTCTGTAATTACTCTTCCATCATTATAAAGCGGTAGATTTTCCGGATTTCTATTGAGGTCAACAACCCATCTACTGTAATTGGCAGAAATAATTATAATTCCCAAATCAGTTGCAAAACCATAAAGCTTATCGATGAACCAATCTGTGTCGTCCAGTTTATCAGACAATTCAGAATTCATTTTAGACTTAATATCTTCTGGAATAAATGTTCCTGCGTGAGGAACGCTAATGATAATGGGAACTTTTGAAGTTTTGGGTTCGATGATTTTAAAGATTTCCATAGACGGTTTCAAAGTTGAAATATAAAAAGAATCCCTGCATCTTTTATCAAAAATGCAGGGATTTATTATAGATTGATTCTAAAAATCTTAGAATGGCAAATCGTCATCTTCGTCCTCTGCGAAAACATTCTTGTTCTCAGCAGCTGGTTGACCTTGACTTGGAGTTGCTTGAGTTGGCTCGTTGAAATCAGAAGCACCGCCTTTTTCCATTCTCCATCCTACGATAGAGTTGAAATACTTTACTTCACCTTGTGGACTGGTCCATTCTCTTCCTCTGATATTGATATGAACTTTTACGCTGTCTCCAACTTTGTATGCGTTTAGCAAATCAACTTTATCTTGAGTGAATTCGATATTAATTGGTTGTGGATACTGTTCTTCAGTCAAAAGAACGAGTTCTTTTTTTTGAAATCCGCTTGCAAATGTTTGTAAATCAGAAATCTTCTTGATTGTTCCTGTTAATTCCATGTCTTCAAAATGTTTTAAGAGTGTAAAGGTAATAAAAATCTGGCGATGTTGTCCAAAACCAGCCGTCGAAAAAACTTTAAAAAAAGATTGAATTTATTTTGGAGGTAATATGAAAAGTCTCTATATTTGCACTCACCAAAACAAAAGAAAAGAAGTTCTTCAAAATAATGCGGATGTGATGTAATTGGTAGCCATGCCAGACTTAGGATCTGGTGCTTCACCGCGTGGGGGTTCGAGTCCCTTCATCCGCACAATGCTAAAAATTTCTAAGCAATAGAAATTTTTTTTATGCGAAAATAGCTCAGCTGGTAGAGCACGACCTTGCCAAGGTCGGGGTCGCGGGTTCGAGTCCCGTTTTTCGCTCATCACGCCCTGGTGGTGGAATTGGTAGACACGCAGGACTTAAAATCCTGTATCTTCGGATGTACGGGTTCAAGTCCCGTCTGGGGTACAAAATATGACTGTTAATCATTGGTTAGCAGTCTTTTTTGTTTTTAAGAATTATTTAAAAGCAGATTGAAAAAAAAGACACACAATGATTTTGTGTGTCTTTTTTATTTTGATTATCTCAAAAGCGCATTAAAGGTATCGCCTTGTCTGATGTCGCCAGAATTATAACCTTTCATAAACCATTCTTCTCTTTGTGCGGAAGAACCGTGTGTGAAGCTTTCTTGGTTCACGTAGCCTTGCGCCCTTTTTTGGATATTGTCATCACCAACTGCTGCCGCAGCGCTCATTGCTTGTTGAATGTCGCCAGGTTCTAATATTTTCTCACGATTGTCGGTTTCTTTTGCCCATAATCCAGCGTAGAAATCGGCCTGAAGTTCATTGGCTACAGAAACTTTGTTCATTTCTGTTTCAGAATATTTACCACTTCTTCTCAGTTGATCTACTTTTTGTAATGTTCCTAAGAGATTTTGAATGTGATGTCCATATTCGTGGCCTAAAACGTAAGCTATCGTGAATTGTCCAACCTTCGCTCCGAATTTCTGTTGAAGTTCATTGAAAAAACTCATATCCATATAAATGGTTTGATCTGCAGGACAATAGAAAGGTCCCATTTCTGACTGGGCTGCGCCACAACCAGATTGTGTTGCTCTTTCAAATGCAACCACTTTTGCGGGCTTAAACTGGATTCCATTTTCCTGACAGATTTTGCTCCAGGTTTCTTCGTTTAGAGCAGTCACCATACTTACAAATTCTCCAATAGTGAGCTCTTCTTTGGAAAGCTGTCTTTGCTCGGATTGTTGTGGTGCAGATGCGCTGTTGTTCAAAATAGCTGACGGATCTCCTCCCAAAAAGAAAACTATTGCTGCGATGATGATTGTCCCTAATCCTCCGCCAACAAGCATTCCTCCTCCGCCACCTGAGCCACGTCTGTCATCGAAGTTGCCACTTCTATCGTTTGTCCATTTCATCTTGTAATATTTTGTGTTTTAAAATTAATACTTTCTTTTTGATATTTAAGTAAATTTTTTGAAACGTCTTTAAAAATAGCCCTGATCGTAGAGTAAATCCCACAGCAAGCGATGGAAAAGGCTTGGCGCGAGGAATTGCAACGGAGAGCAGGTTCCCGGCTCCAAAAAATTGTACAATCAGAAATTCTAATTTGATGCTTTGTTGAAATCTATCATTTTTAATGCCGTAACTGCAGCTTCTACGCCTTTGTTGCCCAAGCTTCCGCCACTTCTTGCGATGGATTGCTCCTTGTTGTCGTCTGTCAAAACGCAGAAGATTGCGGGCGTTTCTGTGAGAATATTACAATCTTTGATGCCTTGCGTAACGCCAGAACAAACAAATTCGAAATGTGGTGTTTCTCCTCGAATCACGTTTCCAATGGCAATAACTGCTGCAAATTTGTTGGATTTGCAAAGTTTCATTGTTGCAAAACTCAATTCGAAAGCGCCAGGAACATAATAGATATGGATGTTTTCTTCTTTGATGCCTTCGGCTTTCAGGGTTTCCACTGCGCCGTTTCTAAGGTTGTAGGTGATGAAGTCGTTCCACTCAGAAACAACAATGCCGATTGAATATTCATCGGCATTGGATATGTTGAGTGGCTTGTAATCTGAAAGATTTACCGTTGCCATATTTTTTATATTTTAATAATATTTTGTCATTTCTATGAATGCATCAGATTGACCGTTGTCATAATCTTGATATTTCTCGTCTATTGTAGAGAAATATTTTTTAGCATCTGCATTTTTCTTAAGTGCCAAAGCCAACATCCCAGCTTTCTTTGTGAAATAGTAAGATGTGTAAGCATCATCTGAAGCTGAAGCCGCTTTGGAAGCCATTGCTAATGCGTCGTCACTTTTGTTGAGGTTGGAAAGACAGTCTGCCATTGCACCATATTTAAGAGCAACCAAAACTTTGTTTCCAGAACTGAATTTGTCCAACAGATCGTAAGCTTTCTGATAGTTTCCTTTTTTGAACTCGATCAATCCAGCGTTGTAAGCGGCTAATTTACCAGCCTTTGTGTTATCATATTGCTCGTAAGTTCCAAGGAATCCAGGATTTGCAACAGATTTTCCACCTAATGCCAAATCGTCTTTCCCTTCGGCAAGATTTTTCTGAGCAGAAAGATAGCTTTTTGTTGCTTCCTCATTCTTAGGCCCAACGATGAACTGCTGATAACCGAACCAAGCCAAAACTGCCACGATCAAGATACCGAAACCGATACTCAATGTTTTAGCATTTTTTTCCAGAAAAGATTCTATGTTAAGTGCTTCTTTATCAAGATCTTTAAAGAATTCTACAGTTTCTTTTCCTTCTTGCTCGTTTTTTTTGTTATGTAGATCTGCCATAATTTTTTAGTAAATGAAGTGCAAATTTAACGTTTTAGTTTTGATTTGCAAAAATTCTTTTTTTGATTGAAAATTTCTTTAATAATTAAGGATAGAATAAACTTCTGCTCCGAATTTTGATAATCTTTCTACGCCATTCAAATCCTTCAAGTCGATCAAAAAACTGAACTGAGTTGGAATTGCACCTTGTTTTGAAATCAACTTCGCCGCTGCTTCCGTAGTGCCGCCAGTTGCCAGGAGATCATCGTGGATCAAAACGCGTTGTCCTTCTTTGAGATGTCCGGTTTTCATTTCGATTTCTGCTGAACCGTACTCCAAATCATATTTTTCTCCGATGAAAGGTAGTGGCAATTTGCCTGCTTTTCTGATTAAAACAAAAGGAACGTCCAAAGCTACAGCTATCGCAATCCCGAAAAGATAGCCTCGGCTTTCTATGCCACAAACTACATCTACTTTTCCACGGCTAAACGCTGCAAGGTCCGCAATCACTTCTTCATACAATTTTGGTTGAAGAAAAATCGGGCAAATATCTTTAAATTGTATTCCAGGAATAGGGAAGTCTGGAATTGTTTCTATGGTTTGTTCTAATTGATGGATGAGGTCTGCAGATGCCATTATTTATTTTTAATTGTTGATTTTATAAGTGGTGATTTTCCAGTTGTTGTTCACAGATTTCAATCCATAAGTCACGTTGAGGGCAGTCACTTTTCCGTTTTTGTCTGTTACGTCGTAAGTCACGTTGACATTCGCTGAGTTATCTTTGTTGTAAGGAACTGCGATGTTTTTTACATTAATATTTTTCACAGATCCAAAACCAGAATTAGGATTTGAAAATTTGTCGTAAGATCCCCAATTTGGATTTTCCGAAGCATCAAAAGCCGCTTTGAAATTCTGAGTAGAAAGATTATTAAGGAATTTGGTAACTGTAGCTTTTGGATCCGAAGTTGGTTTTGCTGGCGTTGGTGGAACCACTGGTGTTTCTCCTGTTTGTGGATCAATGATTGGAGGAGGTGCTTGAATCGAATCTGAAACTACCGGCGCTGGAGGCGTGTAAAGAGCTTGTCCATTGACTGGAATTCCCATTTTGATCATCTGCAAAAGTTTCTTGGTCGTTTTTACAGATAATTTGATATCGATTTTGTTTTCGAATATTTTTTCTCTTGGAAGCGATGAATATCTAATAGTAAAACCGCGGAAAGCTGGATCTTGCATCAGGTTTTTGGAAGTGGATATTGTGGTTCCGCCACTGGAGATTTCCATAATGGTTTCCAATGCAGCACCTTCGAACTCAACTTTTTTTCCGTTGTTGTCCATCAATTGAGGAATGACAATCAATCCTTTCGAACCTGTCAAACTATCGCCAGCAATGTTTCTCACAACTACGTTTAATCCTGCGGCATCTATATCATTCGGATCTTTTTCTGATGCGGCAACATCACCAAAGATGTTCATTTCTCCTAAGCTTGGTGGCGCGGTGCTACTCCAGGCGATTCCGTTTTTCTTCGCTACTTCATCAGCCAAAGCCAAGATTTCTGGGGTTTTCTTACCATCCAAAAGTTTTCCCAAAGCCGTGATTTCTGCAATGTCGCCATCGGCTTCTACGCCAAAAGTTTTAAGGATATAAAGTGCTTCGTTGAATTTGACTTGTTGCAACGTTGGCAAGCTGGAAGCCATATCGTTGATGCTTTCCTGAAAACTCATTCTGTTGCTTCCATCTACTTTGGATTTTTTGCAACTGATGGTGAACATCAATAAACTTATTAATAGACAGTATTTTATAAATTTCATTTTGTGTGATTTATTTTTAAAAATAAGATATTATCTTTGATTTGCAAAGCCTTGAATCAATTAATATGCAAAATTAAATTTTAAATTCAGAATACTCAGATTTTTGAAAGAAAATTAAAAAAAGTAACTTTACGGAAAATTAAATTTTGATGCAGAACAAACTCAATATAGAGATTCATAGTTTTTCTTATAAAAAAGGCGGAATTCCAAAAGATAACACAGAAAATGGAGGCGGATTTGTCTTCGATTGTCGTGGAATCCTAAATCCCGGAAGAATAGAAGAGTACAAAATCCAAACTGGAAATGACATCGGCGTTCAGGAATTCTTGGAAACCAAAACCGAGTTTCCCAAATTCTTTAATTCTATAAAATCCCTTCTGTCTATCAGCATAGAAAACTATTTGAGTCGAGGTTTCGAGCATCTTCAAATCAATTTTGGTTGTACAGGCGGACAACATCGTTCGGTTTATTCTGCAATTAAAACCGCTCAGTTCGTTCGAGAAAATTATCCAGACGCGAATGTCAGCATTCATCACGACGAGCAGTTACATCTTAATATGAAATCGGCTTCAAGCAATTAGCTTTTTGCTTTAATTTCAGAATAATTATTTTAAAATTGATGAGTGCATTAATCATTCATCAATTATCAATTATCATTTATAAATATGAAAGCATTATTATTTGCTGCGGGGAAAGGAACGCGCCTCAAGCCGTTTACCGACGAACATCCGAAAGCTTTGGCAAAAGTCAACGGAATTGCGCTATTGGAAAGAAATATCAAATATCTGCAAGGTTACGGAATCAATGATTTCGTGATTAATATTCATCATTTTGGAGGACAGATTTTGGCTTTTTTAGCTGAGAACGATAACTTCGGAGCCAACATAGAAATTTCAAATGAACACGAGGAACTTTTGGAAACCGGAGGCGGATTGCTTTTCGCGAGAAGATTTCTTGAAAGCGAGAAATCATTTCTGATAATGAATGTCGATATTTTGACTGACCTTAACATCACCAATTTTGTCCGACTTCACGAGATGAAAAGCGCGATGATTACTTTGGCCGTTTCCGACAGAGACAGTTCCAGAAAACTGATGTTCAATGAAAAGATGTTTTTGAAAGGCTGGAGAAATCTTACCACAAACAAAAAGAAAGTCGTTGGCGGGATTTTCAAATTGAGAGAATTAGCGTTCAGTGGCGTTCATTGTGTCAATTCAGAAATTTTTGATAAAATGACCAAGACCGGAACATTCTCCATAATGGACGAATATATGGAATTGATGAAAGAAGATATTATAATTGGTTACCAGCACACTTCCAATTTGGTGGATGTTGGCAGACCAGAATCTATTGTAGAAGCAGAAAGAATATTCAAATGATAGACGACGATAAAAGACTTCAGGAAAGTCTGAGACAAAAAACCTGGGACGAGACAATCACGAAAGACAGCTGGATGGTTTTCCGCGTAATGTCCGAATTTGTGGATGGTTACGAGAAAATGGCGAAGATTGGACCTTGTGTTTCCATCTTTGGATCGGCAAGATTGCCCGAGGACAATTATTATTATAAAATGGCTTCGGACATTGCAAAGAAGATTACAGAAATTGGATTTGGTGTCATCACCGGTGGCGGACCTGGGATAATGGAAGCTGGGAATCGTGGCGCTCACGGAAACGGAAAATCCATCGGATTGAACATCGAATTGCCTTTCGAACAACACTTTAATCCGTATGTGGACAAAGGTTACAATATCAATTTTGATTATTTCTTCGTTAGAAAGGTAATGTTCGTTAAGTATTCACAAGGTTTTGTGGTAATGCCTGGTGGATTTGGAACTTTGGATGAGCTTTCCGAAGCATTGACATTAATCCAAACCAACAAAATTGGGAAGTTTCCAATCGTTTTGGTAGGAAGCGAATTCTGGAGCGGATTGTTGGATTGGTTCAAAGGAACATTGTTGAAAGACGGTTTGATAGCCGAGAAAGACCTCGAACTTTTCCGAGTTGTGGATACGGCGGAAGATGCGGTAGAGCACATCAAAGCGTTCTATGACAAATACTCTGTGAGTGTGAATTTCTAAGGCGTGGCATATAATTTGAGTTTAATTAATCATAAAAGTTATCATAACATTATCAAAATGAAAAAATATTTATTAATACTTGCGACGGGACTTTTGATGCTGGGGATTTTCAGTTTCAATGATGCAGATTTCTTTTCGTCTATGACAAAAGTAGATTACATCGACGGAACCAAAACTTTGAAGTTTACAACAAAACTTAATACGACACATATTTCTCAAGCTATAAAAATTGACCCAACAACGGCTGGTTTTGATGCTGAAGTTAAAAAGTATATGAATGCCAATGTGGATGTTTCCATTAATGGCACCCCAAAAACTTTGACTTTCACTGGAAGCCAAGTGAACGGTGAATCGGTTTGGGTTTATTATGAGGCGTCTAATGTTTCTGATATTTCAAGCCTTAAAATTAGAAATAGCATTTTGACTGGACAGTTTCCAAAACAAGTCAACATTGTGAATATCACTTACAAAGGGAATTTGAAAACGCTCAATTTCCAAAAAGGGAAGGAGACTTCTGAGGTTTCTTTTTAAGAATTATAGAATACGTATAAAATATAGAATCGGTCGGTTGGCCGATTTTTTTTTGGAATTTTATTAAGTTTATTATTTATAAAATTAATGACAATTCGTATGATCCGTATGGAAACCGTCTGTAGAGTGTTCCACGTGCAAAGCTTCGGAACGTGGCGAAACGTAAGGAATTCCCAATTCCAAACCTCTTAGAATAAATAATCCGCCCAAAAGAATCATCATCACTGGAATGACTTTCAGAATCTTAACTCGAAAAGCTGTTGTGATGAAATTTCCCAAGAAAACTACCGCAAACATAAACGGAAAAGTTCCCAACCCAAAAAGGAACATAAATAGTGAACTCTGCCAAATTCCGCCAGACGCTAAAGACGCTGTTAGCGCCATATAAACCATTCCGCAAGGTAGAAGTCCGTTCAGGATTCCTGTAGCAAATCTGGATTTGTAATCGGGGCGTTGGAGGATTTTTCCGAGTCTCATTTTTACTTTCAGCAAAGCTCTCGAAACAAAAGGAATTTTTGATGCAAAATCTTTTCCACCGAATGAGAACATCGCCATTATAATCAATAAAATGCCGACAAGAATCGTGAGATATTGTTGGAAACCTGCGAACTCAAAACTTTGTCCAATGATGCCTAAAATTCCACCAAGAATAGAGTAAGTGAAGATTCGTCCAAATTGATAAGTGATGTTTTGAAGATAGAAATTGGCTTTCTGATTTTTCGTCAATCCCATCGATAGGGCAATCGGTCCGCACATCCCAATGCAATGGAATCCAGATGCGAATCCCAAACCAATGGCTGATATGATGAGTGCTATTTCCATAAGATGTCATAGTCCACCTGATACGGTTTCTTATTTTCTGACCATTTTATTTTGAGCGTGTAAGAACCTTTGGAGATTACTTTTGTTGGAATGATGAATTTATTATTTTGTAAAGTAACTTCTTTTTTAATGTCGAGATTGGAATCTTCTGTTCGGAAAAGTACAAAGTCAACTTTGTCTTCATCAGCTTTGATAGATTCTGGAAACGTAATTTCCATTCCGTCGTTTCCGGCTTTGTAGGCTGGGATTTCTTTCAGTGCTTCTGCGTTTTCTTTCGCATCAATCACGTCTTGGTATTTTAATTCCTCCTCGTAATAATTGTTGGAGATCATTTCTGCATTCTGTTTTCCCATCGGAAATACTAATATCAAAAATAAGATGAAGACGATAAAACATCCCAATGCAATCATCAATCCGTGTCCCCAATTTAAGTTCTTCATTGTCATATTTTAAAATTGAAATTTGAATGGCCCTTCAAAATAGGTGTTGTAAGAATCCAATAATTCTCCATTCATATCATAAACGCCCAAAGTCAGATTTTGTTTCGAAAGTTTGATTTGGTTTTCTGGGAAACTCACGTTGATGGTTCCTTTTGTCATCACATCTCTCTTCAAAACGATTTTATTAGATGAAGTGCTGGACGATATTTCTCCGTTTGCAGGCTCAATTATTTTGATGATAACAGTTCTGTTTTCGTTAGATTTATTAAGGAACGTATAGTTATAAGTATTTGTAATTTTCCCTTCTCTCACGAAGAATGTAGCTCCAGGAGGTTTTAGGAATTTAGCTTCCATATCGCCTCTGCTGTACAACAATCCACCAAGGAAACCAACAAGAAGTAGCAAAACGACGGAGTAAATTTTCATCCTTCCAGAAAACTTGAATTGTTGCTGTTCCTCAATCTCTTTCTCAGACGCGTATCGAATCAATCCTGGCGGAAGTCCAACTTTTACCATTACTTCGTCACAAGCATCGATACAAGCGGTACAGTTTACACATTCCATTTGAAGACCATCACGAATATCGATTCCAGTCGGGCAAACTACAACGCATTGTTTACAATCGATGCAATCACCTTTTCCTTCGGCTCTTCTGTCTTCTCCTTTTTTCCATTTGGATCGGTTTTCTCCTCTTTTATAATCGTAAAAAACATTGATGGTTTCTTTATCAATCAAAACGCCTTGAAGTCTTCCATAAGGACAAACCATCGTACAAACCTGCTCTCTAAACCAAGCGAATACAAAGTAAAACGCCGCTGTGAAAAGAATCATCACCAAGAAATTGGTCGGTTTTGCAAATGGACCTTCTTGCATAATGCTGAATACTTCCTCATATCCAACGATGTACATAAACATAATATGGGTGATGATGACAGAAATCAAAACAAAAATGCTCCATTTCAGGCCTCGTTTCCAAATTTTTTCTGTGTCCCATTCTTGGTTGTCCAGACGCATTTGCTTGTTTCTGTCACCTTCAATCGCATATTCTATTTTACGAAATATCATTTCTAGAAAAATGGTCTGAGGACAAATCCATCCACAAAATATTCTACCGAAAACGACCGTGAAAATTATAATAAAAATTAAAGAGACAATTGCGCCCAATGCCAGAATGAAGAAATCCTGAGGATAAAAAGGCTGTCCAAAGATGAAGAACTGACGTTCTATGATGTTGAATAAAAGAAGAGGATTCCCATTGAATTTAAGAAAAGGAATCACAAAATAGATGGCCAATAATACAATGCTTACAAGAACTCTGTAATTGGTGTATTTTCCTTTAGGTTTTCTTGGAAACACCCATTTTCTTTTACCGGCACTGTCCATTGTTCCCACAGAGTCTCTGAATGTTTCAGCTTCTACCACCCAGCTTTCCGCTTCGTTGTATTTTTTTTCTGTAGTACTCATAATGTTATTTGCTAAAAAAAGAGATTGTCCCGAAAATGAACCTATTGCTATTCCATTTTCAAATACCATTCCTAATCGAACGATATTTCTCGACAATCTCTTTTATATGATGTTATTCAGCTTTTTCCCAGTTTGCCTCTGTTCCTTGCGGAGCGGCACCACCTTGTGCAGGTGTGATAGGAGCTTGTTCTTGGTTGATGTGATAAACGTAAGCCGCAACTTTTTCGATATCATTACCAGTAAGAACGCCGTTTTTACCCCAAGCTTGCATTGTTGGGTTGTTTGTACTTCCGTTTTCTACCATGTAGAAGACATTTTTGAATAATGTTTTCTCAGGTTGGTTGATCCAGAAATTATCTGTCAAGTTAGGACCAATTCCTCCTTTTCCTTTATCAGCATGACAAGTCACACAGTTGGTTTCGAAGATTACTCTTCCTTCCTCTACATTATCTTCAGAAAATTTTGCAGTTTCTATCGTTGCTTGTGGCACAGTTGCCATGTATTCATTGATAGCAGCAGTTTGCTCTCTGTATTCTTGCTCGTACTCTTTGATTGGATGAGCAAAATCTGTCAAGAAGTATGATGAGATATACAAAACACAATAAGCAACGCCGAAGTAGAATAAGCCCAACCACCATTTTGGCAGCTGATTGTCTAATTCCATAATGCCATCGAATCCGTGATCGATAAGGATGTCTTTTTCTTCTTTTTCAGATTGGCTTTTGAAAGCACCATTCCAAAGATATTGGAAGTAAGGAACTTTCTTATCAGACAAATAAGTAGCTTTTTCAGTATCAGTCAGCTTTTTGAATTTTTCATTTTCAATCAAATCTCCAATCGCAGTCTGGATGAAAACTACAATGATACTGATCAAAGCAGTTCCAATAAAAAACTTGGATGTAATGAAATCCGATGTTTGAGAAAACATGTAAAAAACTACAAGTAATAATCCAAAAACAATCAGAATATTGATGTAAACAGGTGATCTTCTTTTCATGATTAATTATCGTTATAAGTTACAAAGTAAATTTGTCGTCTTCGTGATCTTTCTCCAAAGGAGCATTTTCTTCTTCTTTATAATATTTTTTTGGTCTTCTCAGAACCACATAAATTATTGTAAGAAAAAACAAAATGAAGATGATCATTGCAATGGTCTGAAACAAACCTGCATTTTCCACATTGGCGACGATGTCTTTAAAACTTTGCGGAATCATTTTTATTTAATTTTAATTACTAGCTGTTTTTATTTCTGTCGTTTTGATATCAGTCCCAAGTCTTTGTAGGTAAGATATTAAAGCTACGATTTCTCTCTTCTCAAGCGGTACAAATTGTTCGCCATCTTGTGTTTTTTTAGCTTTAGCTTCGTCAAAAGATTTTTTAACATCGGCTGCTTCTGCGAAAACATTTTTTACAATGACATTGGCCTGATTGTTCATCCAAGAATCCATCGAGTCAATTTGAGCTTTTGTATATGGAACATCGAATGAATTTTTCATCAATTCCAATTTAGCTTTCGTCTTGCTTCTGTCAAGTGTTTTCTCGATTAACCAAGGATATCTTGGCATAATGGAACCGGCAGAAGTTGATCTTGGATTGTACATGTGTTTGAAGTGCCAAGAATCTGGTCTTGCGCCTCCTTCTCTATGCAAATCTGGCCCTGTTCTTTTAGATCCCCACAAGAATGGTCTGTCGTAGATGAATTCACCAGCTTTGGAATATTGTCCATTCTTACCATTGAATCTTACAACCTCATCTCGGAAAGGACGTACCATTTGCGAGTGGCAAGCGTTACAACCTTCTCTGATGTAGATATCTCTACCTTCCAATTCTAATGGTGAATATGGTTTCACTGCAGAAATTGTTGGAACGTTATCTTTTACAAAGATTGTAGGAAGGATTTCTAAAGATCCACCAATTGCAACTGCAACGAATGATAGAATCCCTAAGTATAATGGTGTTCTTTCTAACCACAAGTGGAAAGTCTCACCTTCTTTTCTTCCTTTATTGATTTTTGCCAATGCTGGAGTTTCTGCTGGAACTTCTTTTTGGAATGATCCTTTTCTTGCTGTTGCAATTAAGTTAACCGCCATCAAAACACCTCCGGAGAAGTAAAGCAATCCACCAACAAATCTTAATTTATAGTGAGGAAGAATCGCTGTTACAGTATCCAACCAGTTTTTGTAAACCAATGTTCCATCTGGGTTAAATTCTTTCCACATCAGACCTTGTGTAAATCCTGCGATGTACAAAGGAACTGCATAAAAGATAATCCCGAATGTTCCTAACCAGAAATGCCAGTTAGCTAATTTTACAGACCATAATTTGGTTCTCCATAAAACTGGAACTAAGTAATAGATAACCCCGAAAGCCATAAATCCATTCCAACCAAGCGCACCTAAGTGAACGTGACCAATTACCCAATCTGTAAAGTGACCTACTTTGTTTACTGTTTTAGTAGCCAAAAGTGGACCCTCAAAAGTTGCCATACCATAACAAGTTACAGCTACAACAAAGAATTTAAGAACTGGATTTTCTCTTACTTTATCCCAAGCACCTCTCAGTGTCAAGAGACCGTTTAACATTCCACCCCAAGATGGTGCGATTAACATAATTGAGAAACCTGTTCCAACTGCCTGAGCCCAAGCTGGTAGAGCAGTATATTGTAAGTGGTGAGGACCTGCCCAGATATAGACAAAGATCAAAGACCAAAAGTGAATAATAGATAATTTGTAAGAGAAAACTGGCCTGTCTGCCGCTTTCGGAACGAAGTAGTACATCAATCCCAAAACTGGAGTTGTAAGGAAAAATGCAACTGCATTGTGTCCGTACCACCATTGTACCAAGGCATCTTTCACACCTGCATAAGCGGAGTAAGATTTCCATCCTGTAAATGATAAAGGAATCTCTAAATTGTTGAAAATATGAAGCATTGCAACTGCTACCCAAGTTCCCATATAGAACCAAATGGCAACATACAAATGTCTTACTCTTCTAATTGCAATCGTACCGAACATATTGATACCGAATATCACCCAAACGACAGTAATCAAAATGTCAATTGGCCATTCGTGCTCAGCGTATTCTTTGGACGTGTTGAGTCCCATAAAGAAAGTGATAACCGTAGCAACGATCATCAACTGCCATCCCCAGAAGTGGATCCAAGACAGCGTGTCACTCCACATTCTTGTTTTAAGAAGTCGCTGAAGTGAGAAATAGATCCCAGAGAAGATCGAGTTTCCGACAAATGCGAAAATAACCATACTGGTGTGCAACATTCTAATACGTCCAAATCCAAATGCACCGTGGGAGTTGATAAGCCCCTGCATTCCTTCTGTTCGAAGCGTTCTAATGGTAGGATCATCTGTTCCTAAGAAAAATTCTGGTAATTCCGGGTAAAATAGTAACAACGCAGCGGTAAGGCCTAATAAAAAACCTAACAGCCCGCAAACCACCGTCGCAATTAAAAATGCTCGGACAATCCCGTTGTCATAACTAAACTTTTGTGTTTCCATATCTACAAATAGCAATTATTCTTTATCGATTTTTTCAGGAGTTTCTTTCTCCTCTTCAGTTTTCACCTCGTCGTCAAATAGAATTCTGACGGCCGGCGATTCATCGTCCTCAAACTGTCCTTTTTTAGCACCAATAATGAAAATTATTAGAAAAATAACAGCTAAAGAAACGCTGCAGATAATCATTAAATAGAGAATCTCCATATCTGCTACAAATTTAAGGTAAAAACAGTCGTCAAATTTAGTGAAAATTACTGACTTTAGTCAGAATGACAGAAAAAGGGATAATTTATAATCGCTCTAAATAAGGGCTTTCTATATGTTTATCTGGAAGTATTTGGAGCTTCTGAGCCACGTGGAAAGTGTCGTGAATGTGACAACCGTTATAGAACTTATCGGCATAAAAATAGCCGCAAAAAGGGGATGCATGTGTCCGGTAACTGCAAATCCTACACCGACAACATTATAACACAAACTGATTATGAATGTGATTTTTACAATTGTGATCGCATCTTTCGCAAGCGCTAAGAATTTATCCAAATCTGGGATTTTTTCACCATTCATAATCACGTCGGAAGATGGTGTGAAAGAATTGCTGTCATCCGAAATTGCGATTCCAACATTGCTCTGTTTCAAGGCGCCAGCATCATTCAATCCGTCGCCGAGCATTGCAACTTTTTGTCCTTTGTCCTGAAGTTCTTTGATGAAATCCAACTTGTTTTCAGGATTTTGATTGAATTTCATTTCAGAAACAGTCGGAATCAATTGTTGTAAAATCGATTTTTCTGAAGGATTGTCACCACTCAAAATATTGATGGCGTAATGTTTTAAATTTTTGAAAAGTTGAGAAAGGTTGTTTCGATATTCATTTTTGAAAGTGAATTTCCCAACGAAAGTCTCATCTTTTTTAATGTAAACAGCCGTTTCCAAATCCTGCGATTTCTCGCCCGTAAAACTTGCAGAACCAATTTTATAAAGCGTTCCTCGGACTTTTCCTTCGTAACCTTTTCCTGAAATTTCAACAAAATCCTCCACTTCAAAATAATCATCATTAACCTCGATGAAATTGTAAAGTGATTTAGAAAGTGGATGGTTAGAGTTTTTCAGAAGCGACTTGATATTCTTCAAATCAAAATCCTGAATCTCAGTTCCGAAATAATTGATATTCGATTTTTTACTTTCTGTGATTGTTCCTGTTTTATCAAAAACCAAGGTGTCGATTTTTGCCAATCTTTCAATCGTCAAAGTATCTTTCACATAGAAATTATTTCGACCCAAAATCCTCATAATGTGACCAAAAGTAAACGGTGCAGACAGAGCCAAAGCACACGGACAAGCCACAATCAAAATCGCAGAAACCACTTGGAACATTTTCTCCATATCAATTCTCGCCCAGTAGATTCCGGCAATCAATGTGATTCCTAAAATAATGAATGTGAAGTATTTACTAATAGTGTTCGTTAAAGTGTCAAGTCCGGTTTCGAATTTTTTGAAAGCTTCCTTGTTCCAAAGTTGAGTCAGGTAACTTTGGTCCACACTTTTAATAACTTCAAGTTCCAAAATTGAACCTGATTGTTTTCCACCAGCAAAAATTTTGTCGCCAGGTTTTTTGGAAATATGAGCCGATTCTCCAGTAATGAAACTATTATCGATATTACCATCGCCTTTTATCAAAACAGAATCTACGGGAATGATTTCCTGATTTCTCACCATAATTCTGTCGCCAACTGCCAATTCGGAGAGCAAAATATTCTCTTGTTTTCCATTGAAATCAACTTTGGTAACGGCAATTGGGTAAAAAGATTTGTAATCTCGGTCGTAAGAAAGCGAGCTGTACGTTCTCTTCTGGAACATTTTTCCCATCAACATAAAGAAGAGCAAACCACAAAGCGTATCGAAATAGCCTGGGCCGTAATCTGTCAAAACTTCATAAACACTTCTGCCGTAAAGTACGAAGATTCCCAATACAATCGGAACATCAATGTTGACGATTTTGTTCTTCAAACCATACCAAGCGGATTTATAATAATCTGATGCTGAATAAAATACAACCGGAGTTGCCAGCAAAAACATTATGAATCTGAAAAGGTGTTTGTAAGAATGAAACCAAACGTCATTCCCTGAAATGTATTCGGGAAAACTGATAAACATTCCATTTCCAAAAGCAAAACCTGCAATTGCCAATTTCACGAGAAGTGTTCTGTCAAGTGGGTCTTGTTTTTTCTCGCCTGTTTCCAGATTGATAACTGGTTTGTAACCAAGATTCGTTAGGAATTTTGCCAATTCGCTCAGTTTAAGTTCTTCTTCCTTGAAAGAAATCTGAACTGTTTTTCGAGTGAAATTGACCTGAGTATATTTGATGTTTTTATTAATGGTGTGCAAACTTTCCAAAAGCCAAATGCAAGAAGAGCAATGGATTACAGGGATTTTGAACGTGACAAGCGTAGTTCCGCCTTCGGAAAAATCGACAACTTTGGTGAAAATTTCGGGCGTATCGAGATAATCGAACTGGGAATTATTTTCGTTGCTGGGTCTTATTCCGGAGCGTTTATTAATATTGTAAAAATTGTCCAGATTGTGGACGTTGAGAATCTCGTAAACGGACTGACAACCGTTGCAACAGAACATCTTATCATCAAAAAGAATCTGTTCTTTATCAATCTTTTGTCCGCAGTGAAAACATTGTTCTGACATAAATGTCTGATATTGGATTGCAAAATTACGGCAAAAATCTTTGTATGGAGTGTTAAAATACCTTATTTTTGCTGATAAATGTCATAGGTATGTCTCTTGAACAACAATTGGTTATAGAAGAAAATTTCTCAAAAGCTTTCCACAAAGATTCTTTGCGCGAAAGTCTTAATGCAACAGATTTTGAAATGTATGATAAAGCTTTGAAAGTTTTGGAGTTTTCAAAAGGTGATGTCGTTTTCGAAGATGGCGAGTTGCCAAAAGGGGTTTATTTTATCGAAAAAGGAACTGCAAAATTATCAAAATCAGGTGTCTATGGAAAAGACCAAATCCTGAGATTCTGCAAAGAAAATGATTTAATAGGTTACCGTTCTTTGCTTTGTGGCGAGGTTTTTCAAGCCAATGCAGAAGCGATGACGCCAATGACGGTTCAGTTTTTACCGGCTGATGTTTTCCTTCACTTGTTGGAAGTTAATTCTAAATTGTCCTACGCAATGCTCCAAAAAATTGCTTACGAATTGGGCGAATCTGCAAACACAGTTACGTTCTTGGCTCAGAAAACCGTGAGAGAAAGATTGGCAGAAATCCTTGTTTTATTAGAACAAAAATTGGGAACAGACCCAGAAGGTTTCATCAAAATTTCTTTGACGAGAGAAGAAATCGCCAACTTGATTGGAACCGCAACAGAAAGCGCCATCCGATTGATTTCCGAATTCAAACAAGATGATTTGATCACCGTGGAAGGCAGAAATATCAAAATCCTAAACCGCGACAAATTGATCAAACTTGGTCACGTTGTTATATAAATGATAATTGATGAATTATAATTGATTATCAATTCGTCGTTCCAAATAAATTTATCAACTTTACTTTATCAATCATTATTAATGGTGATCATTTATCATTAATAATTCATCAATAATTCCTATGTCTGTACATTCAGAAATAAAAAAAATCACCACAGAGACCTTGCGAAAAATGAAATTCGATAAGGAGAAAATCACAATGCTGACGGCGTATGATTTTACAACTGCAAAAATGGTGGACGCTGGTGGCGTAGATTCTATCTTGATTGGCGACTCTGCGGCGAACGTGATGGCAGGTTTCGAAACAACTTTGCCGATTACGCTGGACCAAATGATTTACCACACACAATGCGTAGTTCGTGGAGTGGAAAGAGCTTTGGTTGTGGCAGATCTACCTTTTGGAACTTACCAAAGTAATCCAGAAAAAGCTTTGGAATCTGCCGTAAGAATGATGAAAGAAGGCGGTGCGCACGCCATCAAAATCGAAGGTGGAAAAGAGATTGAAGAATCTATCAGAAAAATCGTGAATGCAGGAATCCCCGTTTGTGGACATCTTGGTTTGACGCCTCAAAGTATCTATCAATTCGGAACTTATAAAGTGAGAGCGAAGGAAGATGCGGAAGCTGAAAAATTGATTTCTGATTGTAAATTGCTTGAAGAATTGGGATGTTTTGCTGTTGTTTTGGAAAAAATTCCTGCATCACTTGCCAAAAAAGCTTCGGAAAGTATTTCTATTCCGACGATTGGGATTGGAGCTGGACAGGATTGCGATGGACAAGTTTTGGTTTACCACGATATGGTTGGAATGAACCAAGGTTTTTCTCCGAAATTTCTAAGACGATATTTGGATCTTTATACTGAAATCACCGGCGCAGTTTCGCAATATGTTAAAGATGTGAAAAGTGCTGATTTTCCGAATGATAAGGAAAGTTATTAATCAATAAAATTAAAATAAATATGACCCTTTCAGAACTCAAAAATCTGAAAGGGTTTTAATTATAAATCCATTAGAATGATTCGAAAAATTACGAAATTTCTATTTTTAGTTGTAATCATTTTGTCAGTCGCTTCCTGCGTTTGTCATCAAACAAAATCGGGGACAAGGACAGAGATTTTCGATAAGAAAGATTCATTGAAATCTTTGGCGAGAATTAAGGAAATCAAAAATTTGGATTATTCTGATTTCAAAGCTGGGAAATTCAAAGAAGGAGAAACGGAAGTTAATTTTCGATTATTAAAACCAAAAGATTTAGATAAAACTAAGAAATATCCTTTGATATTGGTCTTCCACGGTTCGGGAGCGATTGGAACAAACAACACTTCGCAAATGGGCGTTTTGTCGAAAATGTGGTTGCTTTCTGAAAATAGGGAGAAATACCAGGCTTATGTTTTGTCGCCCCAATTTCCAATTCGTTCGTCCAATTATCATCTTGATGAAAGTAGAAATGTGAAAGTTTCTCAGTCTAACGAACATTTGGATTTAGTTTTGAAGTCCATTGATTCATTAATTATAAAAGAAAATATAGATCCGAACAGAATCTACGTAATGGGATTTTCGATGGGAGGCGCAACGACATCGAATGCAATTTCCAAAAGACCAGATTTATTTGCCGGCGCAATCAACATTTCTGGAATTTCTCAGTTTGATAAGATGGATGAACTCGTGAAAATGCCAATTTGGATTGTTCACGGAAGTCTGGATACGGACAATTTTCCTCAGAGCAATTTCAGGTTTTTTGACGAAATGAAAACCAAAGGGAACGTTTTTCTTTGGGAGTATAAAGATAAATATCACAACAATATTCTCTCCGCCGAGTTGGTGGATGAGATTCCAAAATGGCTTTTCAAGCAAACTAAAAATTAAATTTAAAAATGAAAAATTCTCAAACAATACAAGGTGTTCTCTCTATTTTAGCATTGATTTGCCTTGCGGTAGGTTGGTTCGATGTATTTTCTCCGGAAATCACAGAATTGCTTTACAACAGATTTTTTTATCTTTTGATAGGTTTAAGTTTTGTTTTCCAGGCGCAATCTTTCCTTAATAAGAAATTTGTTTATCTAATGTACGTCGCAGCGGGATTGTGCATCGTTGGTGCGTTTTTACCTTTCGATTCTCAGTTTGCGAGAATCAAAACGATTGGACTTTTTACAGGTGTGATTGTTTCCGTATTTAACAGACAGAGAGCGCCGAGAGCTTAAGTTTTTTAATTATTGCTCATCAACAAATTTCTGTTCTTCGGTAGAAAGTAGAGTTCTTGTGTCTTTTACGCTATTGTCTGCAATGCCGTCTGCGAAAGGTTTTTTGAGATCTATCTTTGTGGAAAGCCCTTTTTTGTCAGCAAAATTGTGGGTTCTGAAAATGAATTCTCTATAATTGGTTGCAGGATAGCTTTTGTTTTCTAATTCTAATTCAGCTTCTATTTCCATGATGATTTTTGCAGGGATGTACTTTTCTCCTTTTTTGTACATGTCATAAGTTACAGTGAAAAGGCCCGTATTCGTAGTGATTTCTTTATCAAAATAGTTGGTGTAACTGGAAATTGTGTTTGTTTGTGTTTGACTGCATTTCAAATAGATGATTGCATTTTCCTTTTTGTTGTACTGCATCAGGCCTTCTACGAGTGTAACGTCATGGGGCAACACGTCGGATTTGAATTGAATAGTTTGGATATTTCCGGTTTCATTGATGATTTTTCCGCTTATTTTTTGGCCTCTTGTAAAATATTCCATGACCACTAATTGATTGTACAAAAAGAATCTTTGAATAAAATCATTGATATTTTTTTTGTCTTCACCTACTTTTTTTCCATTAAAAATATAAGTGTTATCACTTTGCCTATTTTTATCAAATTTTTTGTTTCGAAGATTCACTTGTAGAAAATCGTCGATTTCTTTTTGATATTCAAACTTGTTGTGCAGTGTCCACAAATCCATATCGATGACCAAAATTCTATTTAGAGAGTTGTCAATATCAGATTTGAATTTCATAGTTCCGTTGAAGATAGAAGTTTTTGTTTCGTACTTTTTATCATACTCTCTCAGGACAGATGTGATGATTTTCCGAGCATCAATAGGTTTGATGATAACTTCTTCTATTTCTTTATAAAGTGGTTTCAGGGCAATTTTGTCAGTCACAGCAAATTTGTTGTCGCCATATTCGGGTGAGTAGATATTGATGCTGTTGATTTCATTTGGGATGATGACAAATCCATCGTCATTGGTGTAAGAGATTTCATTGTTGTAAACTACTCTTGCCTGGGGAATTGGTTTTTGGGTGTCAAAATCGATGATATTGATTTTTTTCTGAGAGAAAGTGATGATTGACAATAGGAGAAAAGATAGGGAAAAAGTTTTATAAAGATTCATGGATATAGTTATATGGTTTTAAAAGTATAAAAATAATTTTTTAAATCTATTATTTTACTCAACAATTTGATTTTTTCGAATGATGAATTCCGTGGTCACAAGCGTAATCTTAATCAGAAAAAAAGTAAATTTGCCACTGTGAATTTAGAATCCCAAATCATTTTCGAAGACAATCATCTCCTCGTCATCAACAAAAAAGCCGGACAACTTGTTCAAGGCGATAAAACTGGCGATTTGTCATTATTGGAATTAATCAAAGATTTCATCAAAAAAAGAGACGAAAAACCTGGGAATGTGTTCCTCGGTTTGGTTCATAGGATTGATCGACCAACTTCAGGCTTGGTGATTTACGCGAAAACCTCAAAAGCATTGTCGCGATTGACCGTAATGGTGAAAAACCGCGAAGTCAAAAAAACGTATTGGGCGATTGTCGGCAAAGAGATGATTCCGAAATCTCAGAGATTGATTCATTATCTCCAAAAGAACGAAAAAACAAACAAAGCGACTGTTTTCATAAAACCTACTGACAAAGCCAAAGAATCGATTCTTAATTATCAAATCATCAAAACTTTAGATAATTACCAATTACTGGAAATAGATTTGGAAACGGGAAGGCATCATCAAATCCGAGCACAATTGTCAAAAATAGGCGTTCCAATAAAAGGTGATTTGAAGTACGGCGCGCCACGTTCCAATCCAGATGGCGGAATTTCTCTACACGCACGAAAGTTGGAATTTGAACATCCTGTAACCAAAGAAAAAGTAGAAATTGTTGCGCCGGTTCCGCAGAATGATGCGATTTGGAAAGCTTGTGAATCTAACGATTAATCACAAACTCGTGGAAATTATCTTTCGTAATGATTTTCTCGATTTCCGGATTGTAGGTTTCTGAAAAATTCTTCGGGATTTTTGCTTTTTTTCTTTCATTCCATTTGAATTCGTAGGCGGATATTTTTCCGTCGGCTTCTTCCAAAAAGTCGATTTCCTGTTGTGCGTGCGTTCTCCAAAAGTAGGTTTTGAAATTTTTCAAATGATAGGAATTGGTTTTCATCCTTTCGGAAATCAAGAAGTTTTCCCACAGTTTTCCTACATCATCACGAAGATTCAACGGATTGAAGTTATTCAAGATTGCATTTCTAATTCCGTTATCATAGAAATAGATTTTCTTTCCTTTCTTGATCTCGTTTCTCAAATTTCGGTTGAAACCATCCAATCGAAAAATAATAAAAGATTGTTCCAAAAGCCTGATGTACTTTTCAACCGTCAAATTATCAATCCCGACCAACTGCGAAAGCTCGTTGTACGAAACTTCATTTCCCATTTGCAAAGCAAGCGCGGTCAACAATTTTTCCAACTTTTCCGGCTTCTGAATATTTTCCCATTGCAAAACATCTTTGTACAAATAACTTTCGGTCAGGTTTTTCAAACGTTCGATTTCGTCGCCAGGATTGTTCACGATTTCTGGATAATAACCGAAAACCATACGATGTTCCAACAATCTTCTTTCTTCCAAAAAACCATTTTGATTCGACATTTCTTCAAATGAAAGTGGAAATAATTGGTATTCCCATTTTCTTCCGGTCAAAGGTTCGTTGATTTTATTGGCTAAATCAAAAGACGAAGAACCAGTCGCAATCACTTTTACATTTTTGATTTGGTCGGTAATTAGTTTAATGATGATTCCAATATTTTCGATGCGTTGCGCTTCATCAATGATTAAGGTTTTTGCATTTCCAATCAAGGTTTTCAAGAAATCGGACGTTGGATTTTGCAGAATATTTCTAATGTCGCTTTGGTCGCCATTCCAGTTTGCGATGGGTTTTTCGAATTGATTTTCCATCAATTCCATCAAAGTACTTTTTCCGACTTGTCTTGGTCCGAAAAGGATAATCGCTTTCTCATCTTTCAGGCGATTTTCTATGTTTTTTTGAAGCAATCTTTCTACCATAATCCAAAATTTAATATGAATTCTTCGATTATATTCGCAAATTTAATACAAATTTTTCGAATTAAATCTAAATTTTAATATGAATTCTTCGAATCGAATCGAAAATTTACTATGAATATTTCGATTTTAAACACAAAAAAATCTCCCAATTGATATTGAGAGATTAAATATATGATGAAATAAATAATAATTATAATTGTTGCACTGAGCCAGAATCTTCTTTCTTCTCCTGATTTAGCAAGTTAGGCGTTTCCTTCGCCAACTTATTTTTGGTCGGAATTTTATAGGTGAAAGAAAGTCCAAAAGTTCTTGTGTCATTTTTGTTTCGGATGTTCACATTTGGAAGGGCGTTGGTTGTTCTCAGATTCGTCTCATTGGTATTGAAAACATCATTAGCAAACAATGTTACCGTCATTCTTTCGTGATTAAATTTCCTTGACAGAGACAAATTCAATGTGTTGTAAAATGATTTGTTCGGATAGAAAAAGAACTCGTTTCCTTTGGTCAAATAAGTATAATTGGCTGTGAATTTTGTTTTATAAGGCAAAATAAATTGTCCTGTCACATTATATGTCCAATAGCCTTTCGGATTGATGATTTGATCAATTTGTTGCAGTTGATACGAGCCGTAGAGGAAGATAAAACTCACCTGATCGGGATTCATATCCATTTTCATAATGTCTTTGAACGGCGTGTTGAAAATTGCCAAAGGAACCGGGAATCCAATGTTGAAATTATACGTTTTCATACGATCAAGATTGTCGCTGGTCTGTAAGATCACATCGCCTTCTCTTTTCACGATTTGCACCACTTGATTTTTTGCTTGGGTAAAATTATAGCCGATGAAAGCATAATTCAAAGCACTCAATTTAACTTCGAAATTATCAAAAATCGTTGGTTGAAGATTCGGGTTTCCAAAAAAATCAATGTTGTCATTTCCGTATCTTGTGTTGTTTGGATTCAGATTGGCAACGTTTGGCAATGTGATTTTCTTATTATAATTGACATTAAAGAAAGCGATTTTCGGAATAATGTTGTACTGAATGCTCGCATTCGGAAACACTTTGAATTTTTCAAACGATCTCAAGTTATCATAGGTTCCCGTTTCAAAATCCAAACTTGTTCCGTTAATATTATAATATTCTCCACGAAGTCCCAAAACAAAATCCATTTTTCCTTTTGTAGCGCTTGCTTCGGAATAGAAAGCTGTTGTTTTGCTTTTATAATCAAGATTTTCTATCCCAAAATTATCTGCTGAAAATTCCAGTTGGTCATAAAAAGCACCCAAGCTTAATTTTCCTTCGTCTAAAATTTTGATCGGCTGAGCATAATCCACTCTGAAATTGTAAACATTTTGATTGGAGCCGTTGTTCAAAACGTTATCATTGATGGAAGGCGTTGGCAAAATCGTTCTTCCTGTTTGCCCAAAATCATTACTGAAGTTGGTATATGATCCTTTGAACTCTAATTTTTTGTTCTTATCATCAAATTTTTTCTGATAAGTCGCAGTCACCTCATTTCGAGTATTGCTTTGATCGATGATGTCTTTACCCGTAGATTCTTGTCCATTCCTCAACGAATATGAATCCACATAACGATCCGAAGATCCCAAGTTAAGATTGTAATTCAAAAGCAATCTATCTTTTCCAATATCAAATGTGAAAGCACTTCTCAAATATTGATTTCTATTGACATTGTCATTGTACAATCTCGAGATTTCATCAATCGTTGATTTAGTCTCGCTCTCGTTGTAAGATTGCCCGACGTTCAATTGCCATCCAAACCATTTGTTTTTGGAATTCAGCGTCAAACTATTGTTGAATTTACTTCTGAAATGGTCATAATTGCTGAAACGATAACCTCCGGCGTAAGTTGCGGACAAGTATGATTTTGCATTTCTGCTCGTGATAATATTGATAATTGCGCCACCCGAAGTTGCAGGAAATTCTGCGCCGGGTTGCGTGATGATTTCGATTTTTTCGATGCTGTTTGCAGGAAGTCCTTCCAAATATGCCGTCAACTGCGTGCTGTAGATGTTCAACGGTCTTCCATCCATATAAACATCCAACGCTTTTCCTTGATAAATCATTCCCGCCATTTCGGAAACTACCAATCCTGGGATTTTTTGCAATCCTTCCAGCGTGTTGCCAGAATTAAGATGTGGCTGTTCCGAGAAATCGTAGATGGTTCTATCCGCTTTTTGTTCAACGGCTTTTTTAGTTTTGGTAATTGTTACCGCTTCGATTTCTTTTTCTTTAGGCTCTTCTTTTTTTTGTGTTTCCTGAGCAAAATAGATTTGACTCAGAAACAAAGCAGAGATTGGAATGATAGATTTTAACTTCATAGTTTCGTTTGTCATTTATTAGACAACTGAAAAACATTTTTGTTACATTAACAAATTAATTGGCTCTATCTTTTTCTTCAAAACTAATATTCTTTTTATTGATTTTCTTTTTGTTTCCAAAGGTGTAATTAACACTTAATCTGAAACTTCTGCCGTCCCAATAATTATTCATCAATTGCTTGCTGTCATCAAAATACATTTCACCTTTGAATCGCTGTGCGAAAATATTGGTCACCGTTGCATTGATTTGAAGCTGTTTTTCCATCAAAGAAATTTTAATTCCGGAATTCAAATTGGAGAAATTCTCAAAACGGGTATTCACATTTTTGTTTGGAAGACTTTGGTCATAATTAAGGAAAAGGGCGATGGATTTGTTCAATATAAAAGTATTGTTGATGGAATAACTGAACGAATAACCCTTCAAAGTTGGCGCATTGATATTGAAAACTTCCGAAGTTTGATACGATCCGTTGGCAGTAATATTCGATTCCCAAAATCTGAAGAAAGTGTCTGTATAAGAAACATTCATCCCATAAAAATCGTTGTTGTAATGATTGATGTAAGTGCTGTTTTGAGACAATCCGTCTAAAGAAGACACTTGTCCAAAAGCATTGGTGAGTCTCAAATAATAAATACTTGTCGAAAATTTGTTGTTGTAAGTGTAACCCAATTCATAATTATAGATGTAAGAAGGCTTCAGCAAAGGATTTCCCGTGGAATAAGAATAGGGATTTTCGTACCAGCGAAACAGATTCAAATTACTCATACTTGGTCGATTGATTCTTCTCGAATAAGACAAACTGAACACATTTTTTTCTACCTTATAAGAAACAAACGCCGACGGAAACCATTGTCCATAATTGAAATTGGTCGCAGAACTTTTCACAAATGTATTTTCATAACGCAAACCTGCTTTCGTTTCCCAATGTTCACCGAAACTTTTCGCAAAACTTCCGTAAACCGCATAATTCTCTTCATGATACTTGAAAATGCTTCCTTTTTCTTCATCAATGATGTATTGATTATTTTCAAAATCAAGATATTTCAAATCTGCAGAATTTCTAAATTGATTGAATTTCAAACCAGTTTCAATCGTTCCAAATTTAAAAGGAAGTTCCAAATCTGCCTGAACAGAAAAAATCTGAGGTTTGATTTTCGATAAAGTTCTCACATCTTGAATGGTATTTTCCGGTAATGTCAATGTTGAAAAATTGACTTCCGTATCATTGTTGTTTTTATAAAAATTACCTGCAAAACTCAGTTTCTTCCCAAGCGAATCCAACTTCAAATCATAATAAGTACTGAAAGTGTGCGTAGGCGATTTTTCTCTGTGAAATGTGTTAGTAATTAGATTTGTTTCTTTTAAATCTGAGCCGATATTTTTGGTTGTGTTTAGTATATTCATTCCGTTTTTCTCTCCACCAAAAATATATTCCATCCCAACTTCTGAATTTTTATTGATTTTGTAAGAAGCGTTCAAACTCGGTGTCAAATCCTGCCACATATCTTTTCGGGTAGATTCGCTGTAATTCTGGGATTCTCCAAGTATCGTATATCTTTCATTAGAACGTTTTGCACCGTCGATGTAACTTGTTTTTAAACTTAAACTAAATTTTTCGGTTTGATAATTCAAAGTTCCGTTGGTTGTTCCATTGAAGTAAGTTCTTTGAGTCAAACCTGTGCTGATGTTACCACTGAAACCAAGATTCGGATTTTTCTTAAGAATAATGTTAATGAGTCCGCTGTTTCCTTGCGCTTCATATTTAGATGGAGGAGTCGTGATTACTTCGATTTTCGAAATATTTTCTGATCGGATGGATTTCAAATAATTTAATAATAACGTTCCTTGGAGATTCAGCATTTTTCCATTAATCATCACACTTACACTGCTTTTTCCGGTGATAGAAATCGTTCCCATATTTTCATCTACTTTTAGCATTGGAACATTGGCAAGCGTTTCGCCAGCATCCATTCCTTGCGAAGCGATGGAAGCATCTACATCGAAGATCAATCGGTCGGCTTTTCTCTCGATCAGTTTTTTCTTTACGAGAATATTTACTTTTTCAATTTCTTTTAAACTATCTTTTTCGACTTGACCAAAAACTGTGGCTGAAAAAAGTGTTGCGATTAATAAAGATTGTAATTTCATAAGTTTAATGTGATGTTGCAAATGTATTTTCAAGATGTTCGTTATGAAATAGCATTTAGATTTGATGAGGTTTTAATCCGACCAAACAATTTTCATCGGGAAAAAACGGGTGTTTGTAGAATCTTGCCGATTGGAAGTCGCAGAATCTTTTACTTTTGAACTATGAAAAAAATTATTCTTATTTCGACTTTGGCTTTTCTGACTTCCTGCATCGGAAAACATAGAGTAGATGTTTGGAAAACAATGGCAATTGCGGCTGGAGATAGCATTGTGGTACAAAAAGTAAAAGCACCGGTGACTTTAGAAATTAAAAATTTGTCTAATGAAAAATTAACATTGATTTCGCAATTAAATATGCCAAAAACCATCAATGCAAATTCTCAACTCGATTATAGATTGCCCAAAAAGAGCCGATTGATATTGGAAAATCAAAATGTTGACTCGGTTTCTATACATTTGCATTATTCTTCATCAAAACCAATTGTCATTAACAATAAAGAATTACGATGAAAAAACAACAGCTTTTGTTTCTGCATATATTTTATTGGATAGCTAATATTATTGGCTCTTTTATAATTCCAATTTTTATTTACAAAACAGATGATATCTTAGTTTGGGATTTGACATTTTGGGCGACAAGTTTTATTTGCTTTTATTTCAACTATTTTTATGTTGTTCCAAGATTTTTTGATGTCAACAATTTGTACAAAACTTTATTAGCTTTTTTGGTAAGTGTTTTCTGCTTTGTTTTGGTGAGGTATTTTATGCAGGAAGTCTTTTCTCCGTATTTTTTCGGTATAAGAAATTATCCTGAAGGAACCAATTTGGGGTATTATTTCTATGATAATATCTATTTCAGTAGTATCACGATTTTTGTCAGTACAGTTTTTTGTCTTTTCAAATTAATGTCAAAAGCTGAAGATGAAAAACGAAAATTGATAGAAGAAAAAAAAAATTCAGAACTTCAAGCTTTGAAAACACAGATTAATCCACATTTTATTTTCAATACTCTTAATAATATCTATTCTCTCGTTTATCAGAAATCAGAAAAAGCCTTGCCAGCGATTGAAGAACTGAGCCAATTGTTAAGATACAGCACAAAGGATTTGGAAAGAGATTTTATTCCATTGGAAAAGGAAATCGGTTATCTTGAAAGTTTGATAGAACTGGAAAAATTGAGAATCAAAAATCCCGAATTACTCATTATCAATAAAAATATTGACCATCCAAATCTTAATATTTCACCAATGCTTTTGGTTCCGTTTGTGGAAAATGCTTTCAAACACGGGGATTTTTCTGGAAAAGGATTTACGTTGAAAATTTCTGATGAGAATCAAAAGCTTAGTTTTAATCTTCATAATTTTAAAAAGCAAAGGTCAAAAGATTCGCTTTCCGGAATTGGAATCAATAATGTGAAAAAACGATTGGAAATCCTTTATCCCAAAAAACACGAACTGAAGATCACAGAAACCGAAACTGAATTTTCTGTAGATTTGAAAATAGATTTGAAGTAATGAAAAAAATTAAATGCATTGTTGTAGACGACGAGCCACTCGCAGTTTCTTTGCTTGGAAGTTACGTCGAGAAAATCCCTTTTTTCGAGCTTGTTTTTTCTACAGAAAACCCAATTGAAGCTTTGGAATATATTCAGAAAAATGAAGCAGATTTGATTTTTCTCGATATTCAAATGCCGGAAATTACGGGAATCAATTTTATGAAAATCGTTGGCGATCAATTGAAATATATTCTCACAACAGCCTACGCAGAATATGCTTTGGAAGGCTATGAGCACAACGTTATCGATTACCTTCTAAAGCCAATTTCCTTTTCCCGTTTTGAAAAAAGTGCTTTGAAAGCGCAGGAAAGATTTCCAAACGAAGGTTCCAAAAATTCTCACTTTTTCATAAAATCTTCTGGACAACAACATCGAATTAATTTTGATGATATTCTTTATGTTGAAAGCATCAAAGATTACGTCAACATCAAAACTGAAAATCAAGAATTTATAGTCTTGGAAACTTTGAAATCTCTCGAAAATCAATTACCAGAAAACTTCGCCAGAGTTCATAAATCCTATATTCTTAATATTAATAAAATCGAAAAAATTGATGTCAAAAATGTCTTCCTCAATTCCGGAAAAGAAATCCCAATCGGTGAAACATACAAATCCGAATTCTTTTTGAGAATTAAAAAATAAAAGTTTATTTCTGCAATATTCTAAATTGCAATGTTCTATTGCTTTTAATAAAGAAATTATGTTAATTTTGCATTTACAAACACACAGATGCAAGAAAAATTACTTTCTATAGTTAATTCTATTAAGAAAAATAAATTCGAAGACGAAGTTTTTGAACTAAAGCCAGAACAACAATTGAGAGAAGATCTCAACTTCGATTCATTTGATTTGGCGGAACTTACCGTGAAAATTGAAGAGGAATTTGGCGTTGATATTTTCGAAAATGGATTGGTGAATTCCGTTAACGAAATCTACGCAAAACTCTAATGTTTTTCCTGATAGACCGCAATGTTTCTTTGTCTTACGAAGAGATTTTGCAACACATCAATCATTCCGATTCTTACACAGATTGCTACATTTATCCGGATCTGAAATCCTTTTTTCTCAATTGGATTTTTGCTTTGGTCAATGAGAAAAACATCGCTTTGATGGATTCTGATTTGTCCGAGAAAGAAATCACTTCCAATGATTTAACGGTCAATCAATTAATTAAAATTGATGATCCGAAAAAAATTAATTCTGTTCACGAATTAGTAAATTCAATTCAAAATTCAAATTCCGAAATTACACTTTTCACATCCGGAACGACTGGTTTTACAAGAAAATTCACGCATCCATTGAAAAATCTTATTAGAAAAATCAATGTTTCTGATGAGAGAAAAAATGACGTTTGGGGATTTGCATTCAATCCGACGCACGTTGCTGGCGTTCAGGTTTTTTTTCAAGCAATTTTGAATCAAAATCTTTTGGTTAATGTTTTTATGGAATCGAAAGATTTTGTAATTAATGCTATTAATGAATATAAAATCACCAATCTTTCCTCAACACCAACGTTTTACAGATTGCTTTTGCCTTTGAATCAATCTTTTGATTCGGTTACAAAAATAACAATTGGTGGAGAGAAGTCTGATAATTATTTGATTTCTCAAGTCGAAAAATATTTTCCAAATGCGAGAATCAACAATGTTTATGGCTCTACCGAAACTGGACCTTTGTTTTCTTCTCAGAATGACGAGTTCGTGGTTTTGGACAAACATATCGGATTAATAAAAGTGGTGGAAGATGAATTGTACATTCATAAAAATCTTTTTGGAAAAACTTCTCAACTTAATTTAATTGATGATTTCTACGCAACTGGGGATTTGATCGAATGGATGGATGATGAACAAAGAAGATTCAGATTTACATCCAGAAAAAATGAACTCATCAATGTTGGCGGTTACAAAGTGAATCCTTACGAAGTGGAAGACGAATTGACGCAACATCCAAAAATCAGAAACGTTAGGGTTTTCGGGAAGCCAAATGCGGTTTTGGGAAATGTCATTTGTTGTGAAATAGAATTGCTCCCAAACTCAGAATTAAAAGAAGAAGACATTAGATTTTATCTTAATGGAAAAATCCAAAACTTCAAAATTCCAAGAAAAATTAGCTTTGTAGAAAAAATAGAATTAACAAGAACCGGAAAAAAGAAAATCGTATGAACATATTAATTACCGGAGTTTCCAGAGGTATTGGATTAGAAATGAGCAAGCTGTTTCTGGAAAATGGACATACAGTTTACGGCATCAGCAGAACAGAATCTGAGGAACTGAAAACTTTGGAAAATCAATATCCCGAAAATCTTTTCTTCAAAACTTTCGATTTGTCCAATCCAGAAAACATCAAGCAAGAAGTTTTCAAAGACTTTGTGAAAAATCAAATTCCGATTCACGTGTTAATCAACAATGCGGCGATGGCTTACGATGATATTGTAACGAATCTCAATTATGAAGATTTGAAAACAATGTTCGATGTCAATCTTTATTCACCGATGTTTTTGACGAAATATGCAATCAGGAATATGATATATAATAGAGTTGCCGGAAGCATCATTCATATTTCGTCGATCAGTGCGCATACTGGTTACAAAGGTTTGTCGATGTACGCGGCATCCAAAGGTGCTTTGCAGTCGTTTTCCAAAAATATTTCCAGAGAGTGGGGCGAACGGGGCATCCGCTCCAACATTGTAGTTCCAGGTTATATGGAAACGGCGATGAACGCCAAATTAACAGCCGAGCATAAAAACAGAATCTTCAAAAGAACCGCTCTGAAAAAGGAAACCGATATGAAATCTGTCGCAGAAACTGTTCTGTTTTTGTCAGACGAACGCTCGAAATCCATCACGGGTCAAGAGATTTTTGTAGATTCCGGAACTTTATAAAACTAAAAACTTATGATCAACTTCATATACAAAACGCTCAATCTGATTCCCAAAACGATTGCGAAAATCGAGAAGCTCTATTCTTACAGCATTCTCAATTCCCATTCCGGCGTGAAGCTTCATTCTGATCTTAGAATTGGAAAAGCTACTACTTTTGAATTTGATGATGATGCGCAATTTGAGATTGGTAAGAATGTAATTTGGAGAGATCACACAGCGATTAGAATCAGAAAAGGTGGACACTTGATTTTTGGGGACAATGTGGATCTCAGCCATTATATTTCCATCAATTGTCTTGATAAAATCGAATTGGGCGATGACACTTGTATTGCAGAAGGTTGCAAATTTTACGACCACGACCACGCTTTCGATACCAAACCGGAGTATATCTGGCATAAAAATAAATTCAACACAGCACCAATCATTATAGGGAAAAATGTGAAAATCTATAGTAATGTCACCGTTCTGAAAGGTGTGACGATTGGCAACAACTGCATCATCGGAGCAAACTGTGTAATCTCACGAAATGTTCCTGCAAACTCCATCATATTTGGAAAACACGAATTGATGAGGTTGCCATTGATGTAAAATTATTTATTCGTATCTTGAACTTATTAATTCAGGTTTATGAAAATCATATCTGCTAGTTTGCTATTATTTATCATTTATTGTTGCACTCCTAAAAAAGTATTAAATCAAAATAAACTTGGATTCGAATATATTGAAACTAAGGAAGAGTTTGAATTTGAACTGACTGAATTTTATAAAAATAATGCTTATTGTTTTACAGAAGGAATTCCATATGCATTACTAATTGGAAAAACAAAAAGCACTAATCTCCCATCAACAATTTCTGTTCTTTCTCAATGTGATAATAATGATTATAAAATTGGAAGTAAATTTATTATTAAACCAATTGAAAATCCTGAAAAAAGAACAACATTACACCCAATTTATTTTGTAAAACGTACACTCGTTGATAATGTTAAATGTAGTAAAGTAATTGGTTCAGAAAATAAAGCTGTTTGGGGTATTCCAAAAGAAATCAAATAATTTTCAAGAAACTTTAAAGTAAAAAAAAAGTCGTGTCGTCATATTCATATGGACTCGCTATCTTTACAGCCAATGGCCGAAACAAAATCTGTATCTATTACGGAAGTCGTGAAAAATTACGGCTCCCAACTCTTGCGCTTTATCAATTCGAAAGTGGCAAAGACGGAAGATGCAGAAGATATTCTACAAGAAGTTTGGTTTCAAACCAGCCGATTGACCAACCTGAATGAGTTGGAAAATGTAGGTGCCTGGTTGTATTCCGTTACCCGAAACAAAATCATCGACAGCTATCGAAAGAAGAAAACAGAATCTCTGGAAGATTTTGTTTATCAAGATGAAGACGGAGAACTGAATGTGAAAGATATTCTCTTGGCAGATGACAGCAACAATCCGGAAATTGCCATGTTCAAAGATATGTTCTGGGACGAGCTGATGAAGGCATTGGACGAACTGCCAGAAAAGCAGAAAAAGGTCTATGTTCAGAATGAATTGGAAGATAAAACGTTGCAGGAAATTGCGGACGAAGAGGGCGAAAACATCAAAACAATTATCAGTAGAAAATCATACGCGGTAAAACATTTGCGAAAAAGATTGCAGAGACTTTACAACGATTTGAAAAATTAATTTTAAGAAAATGAACAAGCATAAAAAGAAATTTTGGTTAGCATTCCCTTGCATTATTATTGCAATTGGATTGTTTATTTGGTTTTTCCAATGGCTTTGGAATATCGTTTTGCCTGATGTTTTGGGCGTGAAAGCGATTACTTATTGGCAGTCTCTCGGGATTTTGGTGATTTCAAAAATACTATTTGGAGGATTGGCCAATGCGAAGGAGAAATTCAGAAATAGAAATGGTTTTGGAAATGATGACAGAGAGATGTGGAAACAAAAGTTAGAAACGAGATTTTGCGGAACCGAGGAAGAAAGGGAAAAAATGAAGCAAATATGGAAACAAAGATTCGAATCTAAGTTTTGCAAATCCGACCTGGAAACGAACGATAATAAAATTTAAAGAATAAAGAAAAACCGCTTCACAATTTTGTGAGGCGGTTTTTGTATTTAACATAATTTCACCTACCTTTTTGGTAGGTCAACCTACGATTTAGATAAGTCAACCTATGGTTTTGGTAGGTCAACCTATGAATTTTGTAGGTCCACTTATGATCTAAGTAGGTGAACCTGTAAAGTTGGTAGGTCGACCTGTGATTATGGTAGGTTGAGCTATGGTTTTGGTAGGTAAGCCTACTGTTTTGATAGGTCGAGCTATGAATGTTGTAGGTCAACCTACGATTTTCATAGGCTTTCCTATACTTTTGATAGGTTGCTGACGCATTAAACTAAATGATTAAACTAAAAATGCCTCACAACTTGCGAGGCATTTTTATTTTATAAAAACTAAGAAATCTTAGTTCTGTTTTTCCATTAATTTGATGAGGTTCAGCGCGGAACCAGCTTTGAACCAACCAATTTGTCCAGGGTTGTAAGTGTGGTTGGTGACAATCACATCTTTGGTTCCATCAGCGTGAACAAATTCCAAAGACAATTGTTTATCAGGCGCAAACTGATCCAGATCTAAAAAGTTGATCACGTCATCTTCCTGAATTTTATCATAATCCTCTTTGTTATCGAATGTCAGTGCCAACATTCCTTGTTTTTTAAGGTTTGTCTCGTGGATTCGGGCAAAAGATTTTACCAAAACTGCTCTTACACCAAGATGTCTTGGCTCCATCGCGGCGTGTTCTCTGGAAGAACCTTCACCATAATTCTCATCACCAACTACGATTGTCGGAACGCCATCAGCTTTGTATTGTCTTGCAGAATCTGGAACGGGTTTGTATAGTCCATCATCCTCATTCTTTACAGTATTGGTTTCCATATTGAAGGCATTCACAGCGCCAATCAACATATTGTTTGAAATGTTATCAAGATGTCCTCTGTATTTCAACCAAGGTCCAGCCATAGATATATGATCGGTAGTACATTTTCCGTACGCTTTGATCAGAAGTCTCGCGCCTGTAATGTTTTTACCATCCCACGGATCAAAAGGTGCCAACAACTGCAATCTGTCAGACGTTGGAGAAACTGCAACTTCTACTTTAGAACCATCTTCCGCTGGCGCAATATATCCAGGATCTTCAACATCAAATCCTAATCTTGGAAGTTCATCACCATTTGGTTCATCAAGCATCACCATTTCACCATCCTTATTTTTAAGTTTATCTTTTAATGGATTGAAAGTCAAATCTCCAGCAATTGCCAAAGCCGTTACCAATTCCGGTGAACCTACGAAAGCGTAAGTGTTCGGATTGCCATCTGCTCTTTTGGAGAAGTTTCTGTTGAAGGAGTGAACGATTGTGTTTTTCTCCTGTTTCTCAGCACCTTCGCGTGCCCATTGTCCGATACAAGGTCCGCAGGCATTAGCGAAAACTTTACCACCAATTTCATCAAAAGTTTTTAAGAATCCATCTCTTTCTACTGTGAATCTTACTTGTTCAGATCCTGGTGTAATGGTGTATTCTGCTTTTACCTCAAGGTTTTTTTCTTTTGCTTGTTTTGCAATTGAAGCTGCTCTTGCGATATCTTCGTAAGATGAGTTGGTGCATGAACCGATCAATCCAACTTCTATTTTTGTTGGCCAGCCGTTTTTCTTAGCAATTTCTTTCATTTGAGAAATAGGCGTCGCCAAATCCGGTGTGAAAGGTCCATTAAGATATGGTTCCAAGGTGCTAAGATCAATCTCGATAACTTCATCAAAATATTTTGCTGGGTCAGCTAAGACTTCTGGATCAGCTTTCAAAACGTGAGCTACTGCATCTGCCGCATCCGCCAAATCCTCTCTGTCTGTTGAGCGAAGATATTTGCCCATATTGCTGTCATAAGCAAAAATTGAAGTAGTTGCGCCAACTTCCGCACCCATATTACAAATTGTTCCTTTTCCTGTACAAGACAAAGATTCTGCGCCAGGTCCGAAATATTCTACAATTGCTCCAGTTCCTCCTTTTACGGTCAGAATTCCGGCAACTTTTAGAATGACATCTTTTGCGGCTGTCCAACCATTTAGTTTTCCAGTTAATTTAACGCCGATCATTTTCGGGAATTTAAGTTCCCAAGGCATTCCTGCCATCACGTCAACGGCATCAGCGCCACCAACACCAATCGCGACCATTCCAAGTCCGCCTGCGTTTACAGTATGCGAATCGGTTCCAATCATTAGTCCGCCTGGAAATGCGTAATTTTCTAAAACGACTTGGTGGATAATTCCTGCACCTGCTTTCCAAAATCCGATTCCATATTTATTAGAAACAGATTGAAGGAATTGATAAACTTCGTTGTTTTTATTTTCGGCTTCAATTAAATCTTTTTCAGCACCAACTCTTGCTTGGATCAAGTGATCTGCGTGAACCGTTGATGGAACTGCGACTTTTACTTTACCTGCTTGCATAAATTGCAAAAGCGCCATTTGAGCCGTAGCATCCTGCATTGCCACTCTGTCCGGTGTAAAATCTACATAAGATCCGCCACGTTTGAATGCTTCTTTTTCTTGTTTTACATCTAAGTGTGCACAAAGGATTTTTTCGGAATAGGTAAGAGGTCTTCCCATAAAAGCTCTTGCATCGTTCACTCTGGTTTCGAAATCAGAATAAACCTTTTTAATCATATCTAAGTCAAAAGTCATATCTCGATTTTATTTTATAATTAATAATTCAACTTTTCCTTGATTTAACGGGGAAAAGTTCTCCTCTTGTAGTCATCAAATTTTGTTCCTACATTCCTTAAATGATTATAAATAAGGTGAATGGTTACAATATTTTACAATTATCAAGTTAATAAAAATTGGGATGGTGCACTTTAAATTTCAGTTAAAATAAACTTAAAACGTTTAATATGGAAATGTTCTAAACAAAAAAAATCTCGAATCCTATTGGATCGAGATTTTTATTATTTCAAAGTCTTGTCAACGTTCAAAAACTTGACAAGGCTAAATTGTCATCAAAATTTTATTAATGACCAACTGTCACCAATTCCTTAATAGATGGAACGAAAGTCGTCAAGTCAATACCTTCAACTGCATCTTTGTATTCTTCAATGCTTGGAATTCTTCCGATGATTGCAGAAAGTACAACAACCGGCGTTGAAGCTAATAAAGATTCACCTTTTTTACGTTCTGAATCTTCTACAACTCTTCCTTGGAAAAGTCGGGTAGAAGTTGCTAAAACTGTATCTCCTTTCTCAGCTTTTTCCTGGTTACCCATACAAAGGTTACAACCTGGACGTTCCAAATACATCATGTTTTCATATTCAGTACGAGCGGCACCTTTCGGAGCGTTATCATTAAATTCGAATCCTGAATATTTTTCTAATAATTCCCAATCGCCTTCCGCTTTCAATTCATCGATGATATTGTAAGTTGGAGCGGCAACTACAAGTGGTGCAAGGAATTCTACTTTGCCGGTTTTTCTTTCGATATTTCTCAACATTTGAGAAACGATTTTCAAATCGCCTTTGTGAACCATACAAGATCCTACGAAACCAAGGTCAACTTTTTTGTCGCCTCCGTAATAAGTCAGATCTCTGATGGTGTCGTGCGTGTATCTTTTAGAAACATCGTCGTTGTTAACGTCTGGATCAGCAATCATCGGTTCTATGATAGCATCAAGATCAACAACAACTTCGGCGTGATATTTTGCATTAGAATCCGGCGTCAAAGCTGGTTTTTCGCCAGATTTAATTTCAGTAATTCTCTTGTTTGCTTTATTAATTAAACCTTGAAGAACTTGAAGATGATTGTCCATTCCTTTGTCAATCATAATCTGGATTCTGCCTTTTGCAATTTCCAAAGATTCGATCAAAGTATCATCTTCTGAAATACAGATTGAAGCTTTTGCTTTCATCTCTGCAGTCCAGTCGGTGAATGTAAATGCCTGATCTGCAGGAAGTGTTCCGATGTGAACCTCGATAATTCTACCTTGGAAAACATTTTCTCCTCCAAATTGCTGAAGCATTTGCAATTGAGTAGCGTGAACCACATCACGGAAATCCATATGAGATTTCATATCACCTTTGAAAGTCACTTTCACAGATTCCGGAATCGGCATCGATGCTTCTCCAGTCGCCAAAGCTAATGCAACAGTTCCTGAGTCAGCTCCGAAAGCAACACCTTTGGACATTCTCGTATGAGAATCTCCTCCGATGATGATTGCCCATTCGTCAATCGTAATATCATTCAAAACTTTGTGAATAACGTCTGTCATTGCGTGGTATTCACCTTTTGGGTCACGAGCAGTAATCAAACCGAAATCATTCATAAATTTCATCAATCTCGGAATATTAGCCTGCGCTTTTTTATCCCAAACTGAAGCGGTGTGACAACCAGATTGATAAGCGCCGTCAACGATTGGGGAAATTACAGTCGCTGCCATAGATTCCAATTCTTGTGCAGTCATCAAACCTGTTGTATCTTGTGATCCAACGATGTTAACTTCAACTCTTACGTCTGAACCTGCGTGCAATACTTTTCCTGGTGCTAAACCAACAGCATTTTTGTTGAAGATTTTTTCAACAGCGGTAAGACCAACACCTTCTTTAGTGATTTCTTTTGATGGTGCATAAACTGTAGGAATTTCAATTCCTAAAATGTTAGATGCCCAAGTTTGTAATTTTTTTCCAAATACGATTGCGTAAGATCCACCAGCTTTGATGAATTCCATTTTTTGTGGCGTGAAAGATTTAGAAATATCTTTTAATTCCTGATCACCGTTGTATAATTTTTTTGTCTTAGTATTAATGGTAAGAACTGTTCCGGTAGCTACAGAATAAACTTCCTCAAGAATTGGTTCGTTGTTTTCGTTACGAATCACATTTCCTTCTGCATCTACTTTTTTCACCCAGTTTTGAAGATCAATTCCAATTCCTCCAGTTACGTCAACAGTAGTCAAGAAAATTGGAGAGATTCCGTTTGTTCCAGCTACAATTGGTGCGATATTTACAAATGGAATGTACGGACTTGCTTGTTTACCTGTCCAAAGAGCTACATTGTTTACACCTGACATTCTGGATGAACCAACACCCATCGTTCCTTTTTCAGCGATTAACATTACGCTTTTGTCAGGATGTTGTGCTTGTAAAGCTTTGATTTCTTGCTGAGCTTCAGACGTCATCATACACAAGCCGTGAAGTTCACGATCCGATCTTGAGTGCGCTTGGTTTCCTGGAGATAATAAATCTGTTGAGATATCACCTTCTCCAGCAATATATGTTACTACTTTTACTTCTTCCGGAGCTTCTGGCAGTTTTGTGAAAAATTCCGCCTGAGCGTAACTTTCAATTAGTTCTTTTGCAATTGCATTTCCGTTGTTGAAGGCTTCTTTCAAACGGTCAGTGTCTGCTTCGTAAAGGAAAACTTGAGTTTTAAGAACAGTTGCTGCTTCTTTGGCAACATTGTCATCATTGCCCAAAGCTAAATCCAATAATACTTTGATGGAAGGACCACCTTTCATATGAGATAATAACTCAAAAGCGAAAGTTGGTGTTATTTCGTTTACTACAGATTCTCCTAAGATGATTTCCTTCAAAAACTGAGCTTTCACGTTTGCCGCACTCGTAGTTCCAGGCAAAACGTTGTAAATAAAAAATTGAAGAGAGTCTTCTCTGTGTGCGTTGTTGGAATCTTTGATTTGCGAGATGATTTCGCTTAATAAATCCGCGCCATCAATTGGTTTTGGGTGAAGTCCTTGGCTTTTTCTTTCTTCGATCTCTTGGATGTAATCCTGATAAATATTCATAAATAGAAGTCTTTTTTAAAATTTAAAAAGTAGATTTATAAAAACAGAAATTTGAAATCTGAAAATTATAATATCTGATTTAATCCTTCGTCGCAGTTTGTTATTTGACAAAGTGAAGTTTGCAGAGATTTTTAATTCTCATCAAACCGCACAAATTTACGAAATAATACGCTTTTAAACGATTAGATTAATTTAGATTCAAAATAAATTAGATATGTTTTTTCTATTTTATGTATTTTTATCAGATTAATTTTTACTTTACAAACCGAAGTTGTTTTATCCCAATATGTTGCAAATCAAATCTTTACTGAAAACCTATCGAAAACAAATTGCTATTTCTGTGTTTTTAGTTGGTCTTGTATGTGTCTATTATTTGATTGATCCTTCAAAAAGCTCATTTTTCCTAACGTGTCCTCTCAAATCTGTTTCTGGATATGATTGTCCGGGATGTGGTGTTCAGCGGGCTTTTCACGAGCTTTTGCATTTTAGATTTTTAGAAGCTTTCAAATACAATCCTTTGTTTGTTTTATCGATTCCTATTTTAGTAATTGTTTTATTAATGAAAAGCTTTGGTAGTGAGCGGACAAAAACTGTGGTAAACAATTTTTTCAAAAGCAAATTCCTTATTTTTTCTTTATTAATAATAGTTTTGGTACTTTTGTTGTTAAGAAACACAGACTTGTATAAAGATTTTATACATAACTTATAAACACGCAGAACTCCGATGAAAAAATATCTGACCGTAATATTTATTGGCTGTTTTCTTTTGGCACTATCCCAGATGAAAGCAGACCTTATCCCAAATCTAATTCCCCAAACTGTCCAAGGTAAATCTGGATATGTGAATCAAAGTGGTAAGTTGGTCATCAATCCAGAATATCATATTGCAATGTTTTTCTCAGAAGATTGCAACCTCCTCAATTCTCCAAATCCAAAGCTAAGAATTTATGGTTCTGCAGATTATGCAACAGTAGAAAAAGACAAAATCTCTTACAGAATTGACAAAAAAGGGAAGCGTGTTTACCAATACAAAAGTTCGGATTTGGGAAAATGTACAAGTCCTTATGAGCCTTCAAAATACAAGGCATTTGTTCTCAATGGTTTCTACGGATTGGTAAGTAAAGAAAAAATCGATTTGTCCACTTACAAAGATTTTGACATTTATCCTCAATATCAAATGTTATATGTTTTAAATGGTGATATTGAAAACCCAATGATAATAGCGGTTCACAATGATATGTTTGGTGTTGTAGATAAAAAGAACAAAATTGTCATTCCTTTCATTTACAATGATATCAAAGCAAATCACTCTTGGAAAACGGCTCATCTTTTTGAAGTTTCAAAAGACGGGAAAGAGTATTTTTTCGTTGATGAAAAAAATAAAGCCTATTAATTCAAAAATAATTGTAATTTCGCAGTCAGAAATTTAAGGGGTGCTGTAACAAGCTGAGATTATACCCAATGAACCTAGAACAGGTAATGCTGTTTAGGGATTTAATGAAAAAAATGATGTTTTCAATATTAGTTTTTTCATTATTAAATCTTCATTGACAATTCTTTATCGCCCCTTTTATTCTAAAATAATTTTAACAAACAAAATTTTTTAAGAATGAAAGGTTTACTTTTTTTAGGAGTGTTCACTGCTCCGTTCTATTTTTCACAAACTACAGATTCTGTACAAGTTACAAGCATTCAGGCTGTAGAGTTTACCAAACGAACGCCGGTTGCAAAGTCAATCATCAATGTTGAAAAAGAGTTGGCTGACAAAAATCTGGGTCAGGATTTACCAATTCTTTTGAAAAATCAAATGTCTGTAGTTTCAACTTCAGATGCTGGAAATGGCGTTGGTTACACGGGATTGAGAATTAGAGGAACGTCAGGAACGAGTATCAACGTGATGTTAAATGGCGTTCCGTACAATGATTCCGAATCACAAGGAACTTTCTTCGTGAATGTCCCAGATTTGACTAGCTCAGCTTCTCAAATTGTGATTCAGCGTGGTGTTGGGACTTCATCAAATGGTGTTTCGGCATTTGGAGCGAGTGTGAATGTGATTTCCAGGGATCCATCGGAAACTTTTTCTGTAAGGTCTGATAATTCTTATGGATCGTTCAACACTTATAAATATTCTGGAGAGATCAATTCTGGAAAATTCTGGAAAAACAGATTATCTGTGATGGGAAGATACACGCACATCCATTCCGATGGTTACATTGATAGAGCGTTCTCCGACCTTCATTCCTACAATTTTTCTGCCTTGTTTCAAGAGAAAAATACAGAGTTGAGATTGTTGGCTTTTGGTGGAAAAGAAAAAACCTATCAAGCTTGGAACGGAATCGACAGAAAAACTTGGGAGACGAATCCAAAGTACAATACTTCTGGAGCGATCTACGATGCGAATTGGGAAAATATAGTAGGTTTTTATGATAATGAAACTGATAATTACAAACAAAATCATTATCAATTTTTGTGGAACCAACGTTTCAATGACCAATGGAAATTGGAAACCACAGCGCATTATACCAAAGGAAAAGGATATTATGAAAATTACAAACAAGACGCAAAATTTTCAAAATACAACTTGCCAAATCTCATAGAGAACGGAACGGAAGTTTCCAGAACAGATTTCATCAGAAAAAAATGGCTGGACAATGATTTCTATGGTGTGATTTCTACATTGTATGGAAAGTTGGGTGATCTTGATATCAATATTGGTGCGGTTGCAAATCAATATTATGGTTGGCATTTTGGAAATGTGACAGGCGTTTATTTTCCTCAAATCAATGAAGCTGAATATTACAGAAATCGTTCTTTGAAGAATGAAGTTTCGGGTTTTGCAAAAGCGATTTATAAACTAAATCAATTCGAGTTTTACGGCGATTTGCAATTGAGAAATATTGGTTACGACACCAAAGTTCTACAGCAAGGCGATGATGAAGGTGTGGATCTAAACAGAAAATGGACTTTCTTCAATCCGAAAGCTGGAATTAATTATAATTTAGGAGGAAATGGAAAAGTTTTCCTGTCGTACGCAAACGCACATCGGGAGCCAAATAGAGATGACCTTTTCGTAAATCCTGATACGAAACCAGAAACGCTTCACGATTTCGAAGCTGGTTGGGAACAGCAGGTTGGAAAAGTGGCTTTCACGGCGAACGCATATTATATGTATTACGAAAATCAGTTGGTCTTGAATGGTCAGATCAATAATATCGGCGAGTTCATCCGTACAAATAGCGGAAAAAGTTCTAGGGTTGGTCTTGAGCTTGGCGTATTGGCAAAGCTTTCTGAGAGGTTGCAATTGTCTGGGAACACTACATTTAGTTCTAATAAAAATAGAGCGTTCATTGCGGAAACAGAAGAAGGGTTGATCAATTATGGAAAAACCGACATCTCATTCTCTCCAAATGTCATTGCCAATGGAAATGTCATCTATTCACCTTTTACTAATTTCAGTTTGGGAGTTACTGCGCAGTATGTTGGGAAGCAATATTTGGACAATTCCGGAAATCAGGTGAATCAATTGGATGATTATTTGGTTCCAGATTTCAATATGTCCTATAAATTGCCCTTCAAAAAAAATGAAGTAGTATTGAGATTCTTATTAAATAATTTCACAAACACCAAATATGTGAATAATGGATACATTTATGGGGATCCGTATTACTTTTCGCAAGCCGGAATTAACTTTATGTTTGGCGTTTCTTTGAGGATTAATTAAACTTTTTAAACTGATTATCAATAAGTTAATAGTTTTTATAGGCCTGGTTTAATTTTTTTCTTTGTTAATTTAAAATTAATGTTAGTTTTACATTTAGTTCATAAAGCTTATGTGAGAGGCGTTGAACTAAATTTATATAGACCTTAAAAATTAACAAATTATGAGAAAATTTTATTTTCTAGGCCTTGCTGTGTTGGCAAGTGTCTCAGCTTTCGGGCAACTTACTCATACCGTGAGCAACGGTGAATTCAAACTAACTTATGGTAAATCTGCAGACTGGAGTTTCTTCGATCCTCAAGGCGCATCAACCATTTATTTGCACGTTTGGTCATCTCAAACAGATGGCGATAACAACAAAGGAAACTACGATGATGCTTGGACTAACTCTACATCTACTTTGACTTGGGATTCAACAGAGAATGCTTATGTAGGCACCATCAATCTTAACACAAAACTATTCTCGAATTCTAACAACACAATGCCTTCGGGGACTGTTGTTCAAAGAATTGGTATTGTAATGAAGGATCAAAGCAACGGAGCAACTCGCCAATCTGTTGATAAAGACTTGGAAGGACCAACTTCACTTTCCACAATGGCTGTTGTAGAAGCAAATGGAAAAGTAAAATCTCAAGTAGCTTCTGGTAAATTATTTACTTCTGCGAAAGGAAACATTGATCTTACAGTTTTCGATTTCGGAGGAAAAGTAATCAAAACGATGAAAGTAAATGCTACAGGAACACCAATCGATTTGAACCTAAATCAAAAAGGTTTGTATTTGGTGAAAATTTCTGGAGCTGGAGTTTCAGAAGTTGTGAAATTTGCTCACTAGACCTTAACTATTCATATCATTTTCAAAAGCTTGCTGTAAAATGCAAGCTTTTTTATTTCCTTTAACATCAAAAAATATGTAGTTTTGTGCCAAATGAATTTTGAGTATTATCTATATCAATATCTTCTGAAGCATCACAAGGCAGAAGTTCCGGATTTTGGGGTTTTTGAACTTACAAAAGAGTCTGCAAAAATAGATTCGGAAAGTTCCATCATCACGCCACCAAAAGAGGTTGTAGCGTTCCGTTATCAGCCTACGGTTTTTGACAATCATTTGGCGAAATACGTTGCGGAAGAGACTCAGTCCAATCTGTTTACAACCCAAATGAGTTTGAAGAGTGAAGTTTCAAACTGGATTCAAAAATTACAAGGCGGAAATATTCTGAGTCTTGGCAACTTAGGTCAATTTCAGTTTGATGAAAATAAAAATATTGTCAAAATAGCTGACAATAATGAAGACGTTTTCGGATTGGAAGCAATCAACATGGAAAGCCTGAAGCTAACAAAATCTAAAGTCAAAATATTAACCGAAGATTATAGTTTTAACAAAAATGTGCTTTGGACATTCCTGGCGCTTATTGTTGTTGGAACATCGGCACTTTTCCTTTTTGGCGACACAGAATTGATATTTGGCAAATCGTCAAAAATCCCAACAAAGAAAACGACGGTGAAACCAAAACCTTCGCCAACAGTCATTATTCCTAAACAAGATTCAATTAAAATAGACAGCATAAAACCGATAAAGAATGCAAACATCCAAAAAATCAATAGATAGCCTTACTGTAATGACGAACATCGTCTTACCCAACGAAACCAATTCATTAAGAAATCTTTTCGGAGGCGAACTATTGTCAAGAATGGATCGCGCAGCCTCAATCTCAGCCACAAGACACAGCGAGTGTAGAGTGGTGACAGCTTCTGTAAATCACGTTTCTTTTGATCATCCAATTCCCGAAGGCGGTATTGTGGTTTTGGAATCTAAAGTTTCAAGAGCATTTTCCACCTCTATGGAAATTTATGTAGATGTTTGGTTGGATGATCCTATCAATCAGAAAAAAATTCACACCAACTCAGGTATTTACACTTTTGTGGCAATAGATACTGATGGAAAACCGGCAAGAGTTCCAGAATTGGTTCCTGAAACCGACTTGGAAATTGAGCGTTTTGAAGCCGCAAAAAGAAGAAAGGAATTATCACTAATCCTATCCGGAAGAATGAAACCAACGGATTCTGTGGAACTCAAGAAATTGTTCCTTGGAACTGAGTCATAATTTAAAAATACAAAACGGGCTCTAGTCCGTTTTTTTAATTTAAGATTTTGGATGATCTAATTTCTAAAATCTAATTTCTAAAATCTATTCAATGAAAATCCTTCAACTCGATAAAAATCATCCTCTAATTTCTGAACAACTTACCGACAAAGGTTTTGTGGTGGAAGAAGACCATACTTCAACTTACGATGAGGTTTTGGAAAAGATTTCGGATTACGAAGGCATTATAATAAGAAGTAGAATTCCATTAGACGAAAATTTTTTGACCAAAGCTTCACACCTCAACTTCATTGCGAGAGTTGGAGCCGGAATGGAAAACATCGATCTTGAGACTGCGGACAAATTAAACATCAAACTCATCAATTCTCCAGAAGGCAATCGAGATTCTGTAGCGGAACACGTTGTAGGAATGTTGCTGATTTTGATGAACAGACTTTTCATCGCTTCGAATGAAGTGAAAAATGGTATTTGGAAACGCGAAGAAAACCGTGGTGACGAATTACTGGGGAAAACTTTTGGAATCATAGGTTATGGTAATATGGGAAATGCGGTTGCGAAAAGACTTTCCGGCTTTGGCGTTGACGTGATTTTCCACGACATTCTTCCAGATCTTTCCGACGAATTTGCGACACAGGTTTCCTTGGAAGAACTTCAAAAACGAGCAGACATTCTCAGTCTTCATATTCCTTTGACGGCGGAAACGCATTATTTAATTGATGAAAACTTCATTTCAAAAATGGGAAAGAATTTCTATTTCATCAACACAGCAAGAGGGAAAAATCTTAAAACGAAATCTTTAGTACAAGCAATTGAAGCTGGAAGGGTTCTTGGCGCTTGTCTGGATGTTTTGGAATTTGAAAAGTCATCTTTTGAAAATCTGGAAGTTAAAAATCTGGATTTTCAATTTCTATTAGATTCTGACAAAGTGATTGTTACACCTCATATCGCCGGCTGGACGAGCCAAAGCAAAATCAAGCTCGCTCAATTTATCGTAGACAAAATTCTTGACAATTTTACTGCTTAGTTTCTTAAAATTAATTAAAATTTCAGCGGTTTATTTAACATTTCTTAAGATAATTCTCTTCGGTCAAAATTCCATTTTATGTTAACTTGCGGACCTTAACGAAGTTTGGATTATAATGAATTTTAGAAATGTCATCGCACCGGTTTTATTAGCACTGTCAATGTTATCTTGTAAAAAAGAAAAAGAGGTTCCGGCAGAAACTTACGAATCCAAACTCCCAAATTATGGAAACGTCGATCTTGAAAAAGTTTTCACCGCAGAGGACAATGTCTTAGTAGAACAGCCAAATATCGTCCCGAAAATTACCAATTATTATCAAAAAGTCTGGGAACAAGGTGATCTGAGTGGCGGATTATTAGTAGCAAAAGGCGACAAAATCATCTTCGAAAAATACCGGGGTTTTGCCAAAGAAAACAAACAAACGCCCATCGACGAAAATACACCGCTCCACGTAGCATCCGTCAGCAAGACGATGACTGCAATGGCTGTCCTGAAATTGGTAGAAGCGGGAAAGTTGAAATTGGAAGATGATATGACCAAGTTTTTTCCAAAATTTCCTTATCCAAACATTACCGTTTTCAGTTTGCTTTCTCAGAGAAGTGGACTTCCAAAATACGAATATTTCGACAAAAATATTTCGCCAGCGCCGGAAGAACTTAAACAAGATTATCTTAGCAATCAAGATGTCGTAGCAATGCTCATCAAGTACAAGCCAGAATTGGCAAGGCCCTCCAACACTGGGTTTATGTATTGCAATACCAACTTTGCCCTTCTCGCTTTGATTGTGGAGAAAGTCACAGAAACGTCATTTCCGGAAGCGATGCAGGAGATTCTTTTCAAACCTTTGAAGATGAATCATTCCTATATTTTCCAGAAAAAAGATATTCCAACGGCGTCGCAATCCTTCCTCAGTGGTTACAAACCTTATCCTTTGGACAGATTGGATTTGATTTACGGCGACAAAAATGTTTACACAACGCCGAAAGACCTTCTCAATTTTTCCGTCGCGTTGTTTTCCAAAGATTTCCTGAAGCCAGAACTGAAAGACAAAATCTTCCAACCATACAGCAACGAGAAAAAAGGAATCAACAATTACGGTTTAGGTTTCCGAATGAAGGAATTTGACAACGGCGAAAAACTAACCTATCACAACGGTTGGTGGCACGGTTCCAACGCCGTTTTCGCGCACCTTTTGAAATCGAAAGTCACTATTATTGCTATCGGGAACAAATATTCTCAGCGCGTTTACTCCGCATTGGCTTTGTCTGGACTGTTTGAAAATTTCCCTTACGAGATGGAAAAATTCAACAAAACGATGAACCCAGGTGGAGCCGGCGAAAAAGACACTACTTCTTTATCAACGGGAGAATTATAGAGAATTTGGGCGCCTTTATCCGCCTTCCGTTCCCAATCTTTTTTGCACACGATTTCAATATCAATAGAACTCGAAGACTACGCAAAAAAGGATTTCCACTCAAGTCGGGGCGCGCTTCGCAAGGTTTCAAGATTTCTTTTTAAATCCAAGATTTGTCTTTTAATATAAATCTTTGGCGTTTAAATTTTAGAGATAACAAAGTCCCGTATTTTAAAAGATTACGTCTAATTACATATTCACAAAAAATCATTCCTCTTAAAAACCGCAGGGCAGTGACCTGTTAATAGAAAAAAATCATCACTATTAGCAAAGCTCCAAAGGAGCGACCTGTAAAAATATTCCGCAAAAAAGTCTTGTCAGTTTTCAAACGTTGATAAGGCTATAAATCTACAGCCCTTTCAGAATTCAAAATCTGGAAGGGTTTCTTGTATTGTGAACAAAATTCAAATACTTCAAATAAAAATTTACAAATTAATAAATTGATTATCAATACTTTAACGATAATTGATGTTCTTTTTTTATATTTGATGTAATAATTGTTACATTACAGATGTCTTACTTTTAAACAGCCAAGAGCTATAAAGGTTTCAAAACTTAAAACTTTGGACCTCAAACATTAAAAGAATCAATATGACTCAAGAAATATTTCAATCAACGGTTTACAGTCTCAAGAATGAGATGTTCCGTTTTGCGAAAAAATTTCTGATGAGTGCAGATGAAGCGGAGGATGTGGTAATGGATTTGATGATGAAGTTCTGGCAGAAAAAAGAAGAGCTTTTGGTTGTGGAAAATTTGAAAAGTTTCGCAATGCGTAGTGTAAAAAATGAATGTCTGAATCGCTTAAAGCATCACGAAGTGAAATTGGGATTTGCGAGCCAGACAAAACACACCTCGGAACTTTATCAAATCGAAACCAACAATATGAGAGAGCAGATTTTGGGATTCATCTCCCAACTGCCGGAAAAACAAAAAATGGTCATTCACCTGAAAGATGTAGAAGAATATGAAATCTCAGAAATATCGGGCATTATGGAAATGGAAGAAAATGCAGTCCGCGTGAATCTGATGAGAGCAAGACAGAAAGTGAAAGAATCAATTAACAAACTCTATGCGTATGAAAACCGACAAATACAAGGATTGGGAATCTAAATTCTTTGAAGGCGAAGAATTGACGCCGGAAGAAGAATTGTTCCTAAAAAATGAAAGCGACAACCCTTATTTCTCATTCCTCCAAGAGGAGAAACAGGAAAAACTAGATATAAGTTTCGAAGATTTCTTGAAGAAAACAGAAGAACCGAAAATCATCCCGATGCCAATTAAAAAGTCATCTTACAAAGTTTATTGGATGGCGGCGAGTGTGGTTTTGTTGATGGGAATCAGTGCGATTTGGATGTTCAATCAACCTCAAGATATTGAAACGGTAATCGTTAAAAATAATGAACAACCGAAGAAAGGAAATACAACGCCAGTTAAGCCAGTTGAAGAAACAATAGAAACAAGTTCAGAACCAAAACCAATTTTGGCAAATCAGGAAAATAAGAAAACTGATGAGATTCCAAATGAGAAAGCTGTGAAAGATCTAGTGAAAAAAGAATTTGACAGACTAATGGCTCAACAGGATTCATCAATTAAAAAAGGAGATAAGCAACTCCAAAGTCCGGCACAATCTAAAACAGATTACAATCCGAATTATGTCATCATCAACGGGAAACCAATCTATGATGAGAACGAGGCGATTGCCGTGACAGAAAATGCTTTTAATTATTTTGCAAGTAACGTTACCGAAACTATAAATCACGCAGAATCTGCGCAAAGTCAAGTTGATTTTTACAGGATTCTTAATTATTAATTTTAAATCAAATTGTCATCGCTACCGAAAATATTTTTAAAATAGGCCTAATCGAAGTGGTGATTGCATTTCACATCAAACAAATATTAAAATGAAAAAAATATCAGTAATATTCGTACTCTTTCTACTGTCCACCAACATCTTTGGGCAGTCGGAAAAACTAAATGAACTCTTCGACCATTATCAGGATACGGAAGGCGTAACATCTATCAAGATTGCAAAACCAATGTTCAAACTTCTGAACAATCTGAAAATTGATAATGAAGAATTAGGGAAAATCCAGCCACTTTTAGGAAAGGTAAACGGATTGAAAATGCTTATCCTGGAAAAGCCAAGAACTTCTTCAAATCCAGATAAAGATGATCAAAAAAAACTTTTGCAATCCGGAAAAATCGAGAAGGAAATAGAAGCATCGCTCAAAAATATGAAATATGAAGAGTTGATGACCGTGAATAGCCGCGACAACAAAATCAAATTTATGGCGCAGGACATTACAGCAAATGTAATGGACAACTTGATACTGAATATTATGTCGGAAGACAGTTCGGTTTTGATGATGCTGGACGGGAAAATCTCTATGGACGACGTGAGCAAAATGATGGAAGAGACCCAAAATGTAACTTCTCTTAATCCTGTAAAAACGATTAATTCATCTACTTTTTCTAATACAAACACTTCTACTCATACCATAACTGATGGGTCAGGAACCACGACCTTTACAACTTCAAATAATTCTGGGACAACAAATGTTGGAAGTGAAAGAAATGTTCCTGCTTTTAACGGAATAGAGACGTCTTCGGGAGTGGATGTAGAATTCACTCAAAGTTCAAAGCAAAGTGTGGTTGTAAAAGTGGAGCCAGAAAAACAGCAGTTTGTTATCACAGAAGTTGAAAACGGTGTTTTGAAAATCTTTGTAAGAAATAAAGGTGTTAAAAACTTGAATTTCAACAGTCTTAAAGTCGTAGTTTCCGGACCAAAATTATCAAAATTGATTACGAAGTCCGGCTCTATTTTCAAAGCTGTAAATCCTGTCAGCGAATCTACTTTTGTAGCAAGCTGTTCATCTGGTTCACAGGTTTCAGGAAGCTTCAAAATCTCTACAAACACAGCATTGGATGTTTCTTCTGGTGTAAGTGTGAAAATGAATCTGGAAACCAAATCTCTGGCTTTGGAAGCGAGTAGCGGAAGTTCTATCAAATTATCAGGTAAAGCAGATTCGGGTGTTTACAGTGCAAGTAGCGGAAGTTCTATCTCAGCAGGCGATTTTGTAACCAAATCTGCAGTTGTGGATGCATCTTCCGGAGCAAGTGTGAAAATCAACACAACAGAAAGTTTAACAGCAAGTGCTACGTCCGCAGCGTCTGTACAATACAAAGGGAATCCTTCTAAAGTGACAAAATCTGCCAACGAAAGAACAGGGTCAACCATTAACTCAATAAACTAAAGAATTATGTTAAGATTTATCTACATTATCATTTTGGCGGTTGTCGGTTTCTTTCTGCAGTCGTGTATGGTTTCCCACAAAAAAGTGCACACCGATTTTTTTGATAATCCGGGATTCAAAGATAACTCCACATATATCAGCGTCAATGTTCCGACTTTCCTCGCAAAATCTTATGTCAAAAAAGCAATGAGAGAAGATGGAGACAGCCAGGAAGTCATAGACTTGGTAAAGAAAATAAGTGATGTGAAACTTTTGATTGTTGAAAGTTCTACAACGCCCATCAAAGCTGAGTTTCAGAAATATCTAAACAGTAATAATTACGAAGAATGGATGTCTGTAAAACAAGAAGGAAATCTCATCAGCCTGAATGCAAAGCAAACCGATGACATCATCAAACGAATGATTATCACAGTGAAAGGCGACAAAGACGAAACGATTTTCGTAGACGTCAAAGGGAAATTTACAGCAGATGATATTTCAAAAATCATCAATGCCACAGAGAAAAATCAAATCAAAATCAATAGAAATTAATTTTTCACCAAGCCACTATTTATTAGTGGTTTTTGTGGTTTTGATAATTCTTTCCTTGGCGTGTTGCACGATTTTTTTGATCAAATTTAATGGAACGTCTTCTTCCAAAGGAATCTGAATCGCGCCTTTCGAAGTTTTATAATTTGACAGTTCCTTTTCGAAAAACGCAACTGCTTCTGGTCCTGGATAAAGTCCAATGTGATTTGTGAACGCTGCAAAATGAATCAGATTTTTGGATTCGTAGACGAAGGTGGGCATTAGATATTTGATACATTCCGTCGCTTCTGGAATCTCTTTTTTGATTTCCGAACGGATTGTTTCCAGCTTATTTATGAGTTCTTCATCGAACTGAGAAAAGTAATCTTCGAAGGTTTTCATCATTCAGTATTTTTATTAAAGTTAAAAATTAAAATGATATACGAGATTTTCTTACAAATTATCTTCTAAATCTGAAATATTCTGATAATTCGTGTTTTTTTCCTTTCAAAAAATCAGAAGCCATTTCCATTCCGATGACGGAAAATGTAATTCCATTTCCTCCAAATCCCAAAACGAAATAAGCACTCGGGAAATCCGGATGTTCACCAATGTAAGGCAATCCGTCTTTGGTTTCACCGAAAGTTCCAGCCCAGACAAAATCTGTTCTGAAATCATTTTCTGGTAAATATTTGTCCAACTTTTTGACGAGCTTTTGTTCCTTTTCGTGAAGTAAAGAATCTCGTTTTTTCGCATTCACAAATTCCTCATCTTCGCCGCCGATCAAAACCCGATTGTCATCAGTTGTTCGCATATAAATGTAGGGTTCCGCCGTGTTCCAAACCAAAAGATCATTCAATTCTTTATGGTTTTTCTCGTTTTGCTCACCGACAATGGCGTAAGTTGATAGCAGATTTACAAAATCGTCTTTAATGATTTCCGTGCTTTCGAAACCGTTGCAGAAAATGAGTTTTTTGGCTTTGATTTTATTTCCAAATTCTGTGGTTGCAATCACGCCATTTTTTTTATAATCAAATTTAATGATGTCGGTCTTATCAAAAACCTGCAAACCTTTTTTATGATTGTAATTCAGAATGTCGTGCGCCAGACAAAATGCATCGATGCTTCCACCTTGTTCGGAAAGGATTCCACCAAATGTATTTTCGATTTTAAATTTCTTGCTGATTTCCTCAGACGAAAGCCATTTGACAGGAAACTTTGCCGACTTTCTCGCTTCAAATTCCTTTTTCAAATTCGGAACATCTTTTTTAAACGCCGCAAAATAAAGTGATTCCTTTTTCTTGAAACCACATTCCGATTTTATTTTATTAGCCACTTTTCCCAAAATATCAATCGAATCAAAACACGCCCAATAGGCTTTTTCTGCGCCTTCTTTCCCAATCATTTCTGAAAGTTCAAAAAGCGGAACATCAATCTCATATTGCAGCATCGATGTCGTTGCGCTGGTGCTTCCGTTCCCGATTTCTCGTCGGTCAACCACAACAGTTTTATAACCGTCTTTTATCATTTGATGTGCAAGAAAAGAACCTGTAATTCCGCCACCAATGATAAGAATTTCAGTTTCGATATTTTCTCTAAGCGAAGGATAAGAATGTTTGATGCCGTCTTTGACAAGCCAAAATGGTTCGGAAGATTTGAGTTTCATATAGTAATCTTTGATTTTGATGCTTGTAATCAAAAAGCAAACCGAGAATTTTCGGAATAAAAAAACCGCAGATATTTTCTGCGGTTTTGTTATTATATAATTACTTATTAGCTTCAGGTTTTCCAAAATTATTTAACCAGTTTATTTCTACCTTTTCTCGCTCGGCTTCTAATACTTTTTTCGATTCTTCCGTATTCCTGTTGATATCACTCGGCGGATATTTATCAAATTGATAGGACTTACATGAACTTAATAATAAAGTCGAGAAAATCATTGAAATGATTACAGTAAATTTATTCATCTTTTGTATTTTTTACAAATATAAATTTAATTTTTAAATAACTAAATAATTCAATAAATTTTACATTTGCATGAAACTTTACAAAATAGGTATCAATACTTTATCTACATGTTTCTTCTGTATTTTCCACCCACTTCAAACAAAGCATTGGTAATCTGCCCGAGCGAGCAATATTTCACAGCATCCATCATTACATTAAATAAATTCTGCTGGTTGATGGCAGCGTGTTGCAAAGTTTTCAGAGCGGCTTCGGATCTATCTTCATTAGACTTTTGGAAATTATGAAGCGTTTCTATCTGAACCTGCTTTTCTTCCTCAGTCGAACGGATAACTTCTCCCGGACGAACCGTTGGCGAACCATCTTTTCCTAGGAAAGTATTTACACCGATAATTGGATATTCTCCGGTGTGCTTCAACCATTCGTAATGCATAGATTCTTCCTGAATTTTTGAACGTTGGTACATTGTTTCCATTGCACCAAGAACTCCACCTCTTTCTGTGATTCTGTCGAATTCTGCATACACAGCTTCTTCCACCAAATCCGTTAATTCTTCAATAATAAATGAACCTTGAAGCGGATTTTCGTTTTTCGCCAATCCTAATTCTTTATTGATAATCAACTGAATCGCCATCGCTCTTCTTACAGATTGCTCAGTCGGAGTCGTAATCGCCTCGTCATAAGCATTCGTGTGAAGTGAATTACAGTTATCATAGATCGCATAAAGTGCCTGAAGTGTCGTTCTGATGTCATTAAAATCAATTTCCTGAGCGTGAAGCGAACGTCCCGAAGTCTGAATGTGATATTTCAACATCTGGCTTCTTTCATCGGCTCCGTACTTTAATTTCATTGCTTTTGCCCAGATTCTTCTCGCCACACGTCCGATCACTGAATATTCAGGGTCGATACCGTTGGAGAAGAAGAAAGATAAGTTTGGTGCAAAATCATTGATATCCATTCCTCTAGACAAATAATATTCAACATACGTGAAACCATTTGCCAATGTAAACGCCAACTGAGAAACCGGATTCGCGCCCGCTTCTGCAATGTGATAACCGGAAATTGAAACCGAGTAGAAGTTTCTTACTTTTTTTGTGATGAAATATTCCTGAACGTCACCCATTAGTCTCAAGGCAAATTCAGTAGAGAAAATACACGTATTCTGCGCCTGGTCTTCTTTTAAAATATCTGCCTGAACGGTTCCACGAACGGTTGCGATTGTTTTAGCTTTAATTTCAGCATACGCTTCGGCAGGAATCACTTCGTCTCCGGTTAAACCTAATAATTTTAGACCTAAACCATTGTTTGAAGGTGGTAATTCCCCGTTATATTTTGGTCTTTCCAAGCCTTTATCGTCGAATTTTGCTTTTAAAGCTTTCTCAACATTCGCTTCGAGTTTGTGTTCGGCAATATATTTTTCAACATTCTGGTCGATCGCAGCATTCATAAAGAAAGCCAGCAACATCGGCGCAGGTCCGTTGATGGTCATTGAAACTGAAGTCATCGCATTCACCAAATCAAAACCGGAATACAGTTTTTTTGCATCATCCAAAGTAGCGATAGAAACTCCTGCATTACCGATCTTACCGTAAATATCAGGTGGTAGAGCGGGGTCTTGTCCGTAAAGAGTTACGGAGTCAAACGCTGTGGATAGACGTTTTGCATCCATTTCCGCAGAAACGTAGTGGAATCTTCTGTTGGTTCTTTCAGGGCCTCCTTCTCCGGCGAACATTCTCGTAGGGTCTTCTCCGGTTCTTTTGAAAGGATAAATTCCAGCTGTGTAAGGGAATCCTCCCGGAAGATTTTCCTGACCTTTCCATTTGATCAAGTCTCCCCAATCGGTATATTTAGGTAAAGAAATTTTTGGAATTTTTAAATGGGATAGAGATTCTGTTGAGGTTTCTACTTTAATTTCTTTTCCACGAACGAAATACGAGTAAAACTCAGCCTTGAACGCCTGTTTCGTGTCATCCCAATTATTCAGGAAGTCGATATTTTCCTGTTGAAGATCTTTTTCTGCTTTTTGATATTCAGTATCCAAAGTTTCATTAGAAAGAAATTTTTTCACACCTTCAATATGGTACATCTTTCTTGCTAATTCTGCTTGTTTTTCAACATTAGCGTCGTAGATTCTATTATTTTCGACAATTTCGGATAAATAACGAACTCTTTTCGGAGGAATAATCGTGATATCTTCCGAAACTTCCTGCTCAACAAAACCTTGTAAGTTTAAATCAGAATATTTCTCATTCACTTTATCGACTAATCGATTATATAAATCAGTCGTTCCGTGATCGTTGAACTGAGACGCTTTTGTTGCATAAACAGGCATATCATCCAACGGACTTTCCCACAATAAATGGTTTCTCTGGAACTGTTTTCTTACCGCTTGAAGTGCATCTAAAGCACCACGCTTGTCAGATTTATTTAAAGCAACCAAATCTGCATAATCCAGCATGTCGATTTTTTCCAATTGCGTAGAAGC